>SXGR01608266.1_pt1 | contig 46841 bp, 13 predicted proteins | sample 3174711 | NCBI WGS metagenome assembly SXGR01 (sample SAMN11356860, study PRJNA531348) | freshwater metagenome | isolation source: freshwater sample F1-60 | place: China: Fuxian Lake, Yuxi | collected 2017-12-25
CGCCGGCACGGGACCGCTGCACCGACGCGTGGAAAGCCTGCTGCAGCCGGCGGTTTCGGACATCGCCGATCACGAGGCATCCGCCAGGCGCCAGCGCGTCGAGCGCGCCATCGATGACTTCGCGCAGGTACTCCATGCCGGGGAGGTATTGCGCCACCGAGTTCAGGACGATCGTGTCGAACTCGCCCTTGGGGATCCCCCGAAAGTCCCGCGCTTCCTGATGGCGCACCTCGACGTGCGACCAGCCTCGGGCGAGAACGCCTGCCGACACAAGCCGCAGGGCCTCGGGTGACAGATCAGTCGCCACATAGCGCTCGCAGTTCGCGGCCAGCCGGAACAGCAGGAGGCCGGTGCCGCACCCAATCTCAAGCGTGCGCCGGCCGCCGAGGGCCGCTACACGGCCGACGGTTTCGTCGACCCACTCCCGCATCGCGTCGGTCGATAGCGGCTGGCCGGTGTAACTGCTGTTCCAGCCCGACGTATTGAAGTCCGCGTCGGTCCCGGCGCCCTGGCGATACATCTCGTCGAACGTGAGCCGCCAGTCCCGGGTCAACTCGGCGGCCTCCGGCGGAGCGCCGGCCGTGGTAGCCATCGGCACCACGTACGCCACGAGCCGGCGATCGCCGGCGACGTCCTCGCGTACCGTCACGACGGCCTGCGACACCTCGGGGTGTCCTTCGAGCACCGCCGCAATTTCGCCGAGCTCGACGCGGAAGCCGCGGACCGTGACCTGGTGATCGGCGCGGCCTAGGTACTGCAGGTCGCCGTCCGACCGCTGGCGCGCCAGGTCGCCGCTGCGATACAGGCGCTCGCCGACGGTCGCCGTGAACGGGTTGGGCACGAAGCGTTGGGCCGTCAGCGCCGGTCGGCTGGCGTACCCGCGCGCCACTCCGGCGCCGCCGACAAAGATTTCGCCGACGGCGCCGCTGGGGACCGGTCGTAGCCGGTCGTCGAGCAGGTGCAAGTTGAGATCGGGAATGGGGCGACCGATGAGGCTGCCGCCGGCGCCGCGCGCGTCGCGCCACGCAACAGGCCGATACGTCACGTGCACCGTGGTCTCGGTGATCCCATACATGTTGACGAGGACCGGATCGCGGTCGCCATGCCGGTCGAACCACGACTCGAGCCCGCTGAAGTCGAGCGCCTCGCCGCCGAAGATCACGAAGCGCAGGCTGAGGTCGCGCTCCCGCGAGAGCCGTTCTTCGGCGGCGATGAATTCGCGAAACGCGGACGGCGTCTGGTTGAGCACGGTGACGCCCTCATCGCAGACGAGCTGATAAAAATCTTCGGCCGAACGGGCCACAGCGGTCGGCACGACGACGAGCGTGCCGCCGTACATGAGCGCGCCGAAGATCTCCCAAACCGAGAAGTCGAAGGCGTAGGAGTGGAACAGCGTCCAGACGTCGTCAGGCCCGAACGAAAACCACGTATCGGTCGCCTGCATCAGACGCACGACGTTACGATGCGTGACCTGCACGCCTTTGGGCTGTCCGGTCGAGCCCGAGGTGTAAATGATGTAGGCCAGGTTGTCCGGTTCGACGCGCGGGGCGGTCCAGTCCTCGACGGGCTCGTCATCCGCGATATCTTCGAGGCAGATCACATGGCCGCTGAACGTCGGCAGACGGGCGGCGAGCTCGCGCGTGCAGACGATCGCCAGCGGCCGGCTGTCCTGCAGCATAAATGCCACTCGCTCCGGGGGATAGGCCGGGTCGATCGGGACGTAGGCGGCACCCGCGTTGAGGACGCCGACGATCGCCGTTACTAAATCGACGGAGCGATCGAACCACAGGCCCACGAGCACATCAGGCCCCGCACCGAGCGACACCAGCCGGCGCGCGATCGCCCGCGCGCGACGATCCAACTCGCCGTAGGTCAGGGATGTTCCGTCGCACCGGACGGCCGTCCGGGAGGCCTCGCGCGCCGCCTGGGCCGCGATGATCTCGTGGATGCCCCCGGTCGCCGGCCATGTGCGCTCGACGCCCGCCGCCGCGCCCCGCGCTTCTTCGTCGGTGAGCCAGGGCAGATCCAGGATGCGGCGTCCGGGATCGGCCGCGATGGATTCCACCAGCCGGCCGAAGGTGCCGGCGAGCCCCGCGATAATCTGGCGCCGGAACAGGTCCGTGTTGTACGAGAACACCGCGCGCATGCCGCCGCCAGCGGCCTCTTCCATGAACAGCTCGAGGTCGAATCTCGCCGCGGTCTGGCTGGCGATGGGCTCGATGTGAAGCCCAGTGAAATCGGCCGGCGGGTCGGGCGTGTTGAGCAGAGTGAACGCGATCTGGAAAAACGGATTCCGGCTGCGGTCACGCTCGGGCTGTAGTCGCTCGACGAGCATCTCGTACGGCACCTGCGCGTGGTCGAACCCGTCGAGCACGTCTCGTCGCACCCGTGCCAGCAGCTCGGTGAACGTCGGGTCGCCCGAGAGATCGGCCCGGAGCACCATCATGTTCACGAAGAAACCGATGAGACCCTCAGTCCCTGGGACCTCGCGGCTGGCGATCGACGTGCCGATCGCGACGTCCGACTCGCGGCAGTACCGGCCGATGAAGGTCTGCAGCGCCGCCGACAACACCATGAACAGCGTGGTGCCGTCGCCGCACAGCGCCCGAAGCCCGGCCGTGACGGCGGGAGAGAGCTCGAAGGTCAGCAGGTCGCCGTTGAAGGTTTGCAGCGCCGGACGGGGAAAGTCGGTGGGCAGATCGAGCCGGGAGAGGCCCCGTAGCCGATCGGCCCAGTAGTCCACGTGCGCGCCGATCCGCGCGTCGTCGAGCGTCGCGTGCTGCCAGGCGGCGTAGTCCGTGTACTGCAGCGGCAGCTCGGACCAGTCGACCGGCTCCGACACCAGGAACGCGCGGTAGGCGGAGGCGACTTCACGCACGAGCACGCCGAACGACCAGGCGTCCGCGATCAGGTGATGTAGCGCGAGGATGGCGACGTGCTGTTGGGGGCCGGACTTCAACAGGCGAACGCGGAACAGGGGACCGGTGCCGAGATTGAACGGGCGGTGGCTCTCAATGGCGAATTGCCGCTGGACCTCGGCAGCGAGTGCTTCCGCGGATCGCGCCTCCAGGGTCTCCGACTGAAAGTCCAGGAGCAGCGACGTCGAGACGACCTGCCACGGCGCGCCATCGCGGCCGTGAAACGTCGTGCGGAGCACGTCGTGACGCATGACCACGAACTCGAGCGCGCGGCGGAACGCCGACTCGTCGAACGGGCCCTCGAGGCGGAGCGCCGTCGCGACATTGTAGGCGGCCGAGTCCGGCGTCAGCTCGTGCAGAAACCACAGGCGCCGTTGCTGCAGGGAGGCCGGCGCCTCGCGCCGCCGCTCAGCCCCGCCAGCGAGGACCGGTCGCGACGCGCCCGCGTCGTCCAGGAGCCGGTCGAGGAGCTCGAGGTCGTCGAGATTGAATTCCGGTCCGGTCATGCGGCGCCGCCATCAACCGCGATGACGCGTCCGGTGAAGAACTCGCATTCGATGAGTAACCGCAGGGCCAGCCAGATCTCGTATGGCTGGCCAGCACGGCCCAGCGGGACTTTGGCCGTCAGCGCTTCGCGCTCGGCGTCGCCGAGCGACGCCAGCATCGGCGTGTCGACCAGGCCGGGCGCGATGCCGCCGACGCGGATGCCGTGCGGAGCCAGTTCTATGGCCCACGTCCGTGTCAGCGCGTCGAGTGCGGCTTTCGACGCTGAATAGTTGGACTGGCCGGCGTTGCCGCCGCCGGTCAGCGACGAGATGTTCACGACGAGCGCCGGTCGCACTTGCCGCTCGACCATCTGCGCCACGACTTCACGAGCCATCAGATACGCGCCCGTGAGGTTCGTCTCGAGCACGCTCCGCCACTGCGTGGTGGGGAGTTTGCGGACGAACCCATCTTCCTGCGAGACCAGCAGGCCGTCGCGCAGAATCCCGGCATTGTTGACCAGCACGTTCGCCGTGCCCAGTGCCGCGATCGCCTGCTGGACCGTGGTCCGCACGGCCTCCTCACGAGAGACATCGCAGACGAAGGTATCGACACCACTCCGGACACCGGCCGCCTCGGCCACGAGGCGGTGAAGGCCGTCCGCGTCGACATCCACCGCCGCGACGCGGGCCCCCGCCCGCGCGAGTTCGAGCGCGAAGCGCCGGCCGAGGCCGCTCGCGGCCCCGGTGACGATCGCGCGCGCGTCAATGAGTTCCATGACCCGGCACCTCCGACCGATCCTTCAACATGGCTCGCTCCTCCGCCGACATCGATTGCACGCGCAGGAATGCCTCCGCCACGCGTTCGGTGACGCCCGGCTCCGGCTCGGTGCGCACCAACGCCTGCGCCAGCCGCTCGACGGTCGCCGCGTCGAAGACGATCCGCATGGGAATCTCCCGCCGCAGCATCCGGCGAAGCCAGGTCAGCATCTGGGCGACGAGCAGCGAGTGCCCGCCGAGCCGGAAGAAGTCATCGCGGATGCCCACCGCCGGCACCTGCAGCACCTTCTGCCAGAGCGCCACGAGCACGCGCTCGAGCGCGGTCCGCGGATCTCCGCCGCCTGTCTCCGCGCTGGCGCCGATGTCGGGATCCGGCAAGCGCTTCCGGTCGACTTTCCGGTTTGGCGTCAGTGGCAATTCCCGCAGCCAGACGAACCAGGTGGGCGTCATATACTCCGGCAGACGTCCGCGGACGCGCGCGCGGAGCTGCTCCTCCTGGGCCGGCTCCACGGGGCGTCCGTCGGCCGTCACCACGTACGCGACGAGATGATCGGCGGCTCCCAGATGCTTCAGCTGCACGACCGCGCGACTCACGCCGGGGTCCTGTTCCAGGACGCTCTCGATCTCGCCAAGCTCGATGCGGAAGCCGCGAAGTTTGACCTGTCCGTCCACGCGGCCGACGAAGGCGATTGCGCCGTCGGCACGCCGCCGCACCAGATCGCCCGTGCGATACGCCCGCGCGCCGGCGGGGCCGAACGGGTCGGGCACGAAGCGCGCCGCCGTTTCATCCGGCCGCTTCCAGTAGCCTCGCGCTAGGCCGGTGCCGCCAATCAAGAGTTCGCCAGTCACGCCGACCGGCACCAGATTGCCCTGAGGATCGACCACGTACATGGTGGTGTTTGCGAGCGGATGCCCGATGCAGGCCGCGTCGTCGCCGCGCCGGACAGTGTACATGCTCGACCAGATGGTCGTCTCCGTCGGACCGTAGAGATTCCAGACGTCGAGGCCGTCGGACGTGAGGGCCTCCGCCAGTTGTCGCGGGAACGCCTCGCCGCCGCACCACATGCGCAGCCTCGGCGTTGGCCGCCAGGCCGCGTCGAGCAGCATGCGCCAGGTCGCCGGCGTGGCTTGCATCACCGTCGCCTCGGACTGGTCGAGCAGTCGCGCGAGCCGATCGGCGTCGGTGATGTCGTCCGAGGCGGCGACGATGAGGCGCGCGCCGGTGATGAGCGGCAGGTAGAGCTCGAGCCCGGCGATGTCGAACGACACGGTGGTCACCGACACCAGGCGGTCGGCGGTTCCCAATGCCGCGGCCCGCTCGAAATGGCCGAGGAAGTTGGCCAAGGCCTCGTGGCGTACGGCCACGCCCGTGGGCGCGCCCGTCGATCCGGTCGTGTAGATGACGTACGCGAGGTCGTCGCCCGAGATCAGCTGGCCGGACGCCCGCGGCTGGGCGGCGCCGTCCGCAACTGGGAGCGCATCGACTCGAATCGCGGGCGTGGCGTGGTCGCCGAATACCGCGTGCGTCGCCACGCTCGTGATCAGCAGCGGGGCGCCGGAATGTTCGAGCATCCAGCGCAAGCGGGCGATCGGGAAGCCCGGGTCGAGCGGCACGTACGCGGCGCCGCTCTTCAGTACGCCGAGGAGCGAGACGACCAGGTCGATCGACCGCTCGACGCAGACCGCCACGAGCTGTCCGCGGCCCACGCCGCGCGAGGCGATGACGCGAGCCAACTCGGTCGCATGGCGATCGAGGTCCCGGTATGTCAGGCTGAGGCCGCCGCAGACCACGGCCACCGCGTCGGGCGTTCGCGCGGCTTGCTGCGCTATGCGGACATGGACCGGCGCGCGGTCGAACGCGACGGCGGTCGCGTTCCAGTCCTCGATCGCTCGGGCGTGCTCGTGCTCGGTCAAGAGCACGATTCGACCCAGCGGCCGGTCTGGATGTTCCACCAGTTCACGAGCGATGACGGCAAACCGGTCCAGGAACTGGTTCACCGCTGCGTCGTCGAATCGCGCCTGCTGATAGGTAAGGCGCACGGTCAGGTGCTCGCCGGGCATCACATAGCACGTTATCGGATAGTGCGACCGCTCGAACGTCTCCGCGGCGCGGACCTCGATCTCGGACGATGGCCCGACGCCCGCGGCTTCGCGAGGTTGCGGGTAGTTCTCGAAGACGAGGATCGTCTCGAAGAGCGCGTCCGATCGCGGTACGTCGCTCCAGCCCAGGACGTCGACGAGCGGGCTCGCCTCGTGCTGGCTCATGGCCGACTGCCGCGCCTGCACCGCACGCAGGAACGCGGAGGCCGTCTGTTCCGGTCCCACGTCCACGCGCAGCGGGAGCGTGTTGATGAACGGGCCGACCATGCGCTGCGCCCCGGCGAGGTCGGCGGGTCTGCCGCTGACCGTGACGCCAAACACGACGTCGCTTGTAGCGCCGAAGCGGCCGAGCAGGATCGCCCAGATGGCCTGAGCGACCGTGTTCAGCGTGACGCGATGCGCGCGCGCCAGCTGGCCCAGTGCCGCCGTGAGGTCATCTGGCAGGACGCGCGTGCTTTCGCCAAAACCCGCGTGTTCGCCGGAAGGCGAGCCAAGGTCCAGCCGGACCGGTTCATTGAAGCCGTGAAGCACGTCTCGCCAGTAGTGTTCAGCCCCGCCGTGGTCCTGGCGCTCGAGCCAACGGACATAGTCCGAGAAGGGGCGCGCCTCCGGCAGCCCCGCGTCGGGGCCGCCGCGCGCCTGCCGGTATGCCGTCATGACTTCGTGAAGCACGATCGACGTGGACCAACCGTCGAGCACCACGTGGTGCTGTGTCCACACCATGCGCCACGTCGAATCCACCTCACGGATCATCGTCACGCGCATGAGCGGCGGCTGGTCCAGGGCGAAACCGCGGCGGCGGTCGTCTTCAAGCCACGAGCGGAGCCGATCGTGGCATTGGGCGGCGGGTGTCTCGCGCCAATCGAGCCATTCGACCGGGCAGGCGGCCGAGGCGCGGACGACCTGGATCGGATCCTGCAGGTCGGGTCGCTCGATCCCCGTCCGCAGAATGGTGTGCCGCTCGGTCACGGCGTTCCAGGCGATTTCAAAAGCGCGCGCGTCGAGGTGTCCGCCGAGCGTCAGCACGAGCTGCTGGACGTAGATGCCGGATGATTCACTTTCCCCGGCGTGAAACAGGATGCCCGCCTGGAGCGGCGTGAGCGGCAGCATCTCGACGACGGCCGGCGTTCGGCTGGCGTCCGCGGCGGCATCCGCTGTCGTGCGCTCGCCGTTGGCGAGCGCCACCAGGCACTCGTACGCCGATCGCGACACGGCATCGATCGTCTCGCGGCGATAGCGGGCCTCGCTGTACAGCCACTCGAAGTGCAGGCGTCCGTTACGCTGGTGGGCGATCACGTCGATCAGGAACCGCCGGCGGGCGTGGGCCGCGCGCTCGCGGCCGGCGTCTTCCGGTGCCGGGGAGAACTCGCCGCCGTCGAAGGCGGCCAGATCGAGCTGACCGAGGTAGTTGACGCTGATGTCCGGCTGCGGGGCCTCGGCCAGGCGCGCCCGAACGGCGGCGTCCGGCGAGAGGTATCTGAGGATGCCGTACCCGACGCCGCGCGCCGGAGTCGCTCGGAGCTGATCCACGACGCCGGCGAAGTCCTCGAGCGGCCCGGCCGATTCGTCAACGGCCAGGCTGATCGGGAACAGACTCGTGCACCAGCCGACCATTCTCGAGAGGTCGAGATCGCTGACGACGTCTTCGCGTCCATGGCCCTCGAGCGCCATCGAGACTCGATCTCGTCCAGTCCATTTCGCGAGCGACCTCGAGACCGCCCAGATCAAGGCCTCGTCGATGCGGCGACCCGATGCCCTCACGCGATCGCTCAGGCGCTGGGTCAATTCGGGGTCGAGGTCGAGCCGGATTGTACCGACGGTCCGCTCGACGTTGTCGCCGTCGCCACCCGGGCGGTCGCCCGGCAGCGACGCGGCCGCCAGACGCTCGGGCGCGAGCCAGTACGTCCGCTCCGCTTCCATCGCGTCGCTGGCCGCGTATCGCTCCAGGGCGTGCGCCCACGCCTGATAGGTGGCGCTAGACGGCGCCAGCGTCACCGGGTCGCCCGCGCGCGCCTGGGCGTACGCCGCCGCGAGGTCGTGGAGGAGAATCCTCCAGGACACGGCGTCCACCGCCAGATGATGCGCGACCATCAGGACACGGCCGCCTTCGTCGCCGTAGTTCAGATACGCGGCCCGGACCACCGGGCCGTGCGAAATGTCGAGACCGCCGTGCAGCAAATCCGCCACCGACTGCAGCTGGCGGGCGCGCTGCGCGCTCGACGCTCGCGTCAGGTCGACCGCCAGGCAGTCCGCCTCGTCATGCTCATCCGCGTATCGCTGCGTCCAGCGGTCGCCGTCACGGGTCACGCGCAGGCGAAACGAGTCGTGGTGACGGATCACGGCTGTCAGTGCCTGCTGAAACGCCTCGGAGGAGAAGTTCGAGACGGCCAGCAGCACGGCCTGATTCCAGTGGTGCAGCGGCTGTGGTTCGAGCTCCAGGAACGCACGCTGGATCGGCGTCAGCGGCACGACGCCGGTGGTGGCCGTGGCTGGCGCCCCGCGATCGGCGGCCGGTACCACGATCGGGGCGATCGCCTCGATCGTCCCGCGCTCGAAGACGTCGCGGGGGGTGACGACCCAGCCGGATTCGCGCAGACTCGCGACGATCTGCAGACACCTGATGGAGTCGCCGCCGAGATCGAAGAAGTTGTCGCGGATGCTGACGCGTTTGACGCGGAGCGCCTGCGCCCAGGCGGACGCCAGCGCTTGCTCGACCTCGGTGCGCGGCGGCTGGTGTGGCTGCGACTCGCCAATGTCCATCTCCGGAGGCGGCTGGAGCGCGCGTCGATCGACCTTGCCGCTCGGCGTCAGAGGAAAGGTCTCGACGAAGACGAGGGCCGACGGCACCATGTGCTCGGGCAACCGGGCCCGCAGGGCCTGTCGGAGCCTGACCCCGCGATCCGGTCCGCCGACGGTCGATCCCGATCGAACGTAGCCGACCAGTCGAGCGTCCGCGCCCGGCTGCCCGTGCACGCTGACGACCGCCTGCCTGATATCCGGCTGCGCCTCCAGGGCGGCTTCGATCTCGCCCAGCTCGATGCGGAAACCCCGAAACTTGACCTGGGCATCGGCGCGGCCGATGAACTCGACGTCACCATCCGGAAGGACCCGCGCGAGATCGCCCGTGCGATACGCACGCGCGCCCGCCGCGGCCGCGCTCGGTACGAAGACCGCGGCCGTTTGTGCCGGCCGCCCGAGGTAGCCGCGCGCCAATCCGGCGCCGGCAATCACGAGCTCGCCGTAGGTCCCGGTCGGCGCCTCCTGGCCCCATCGGTCCTCGACCCACATGGACATGCCGGCGATGGGACGGCCGATCGGTACGCTCGCTCCCTGCATGTGGTCCTGGAAGACGCGCGCGCTGGTGTCGATCGTCCCTTCGGTCGGGCCGTAGAGATTGATCAACGCGGTGGTTGGGAGCAGGCGTGCGACCTCGGCCGCCAGCGTGGTCGTGAGCGCCTCGCCTCCAGCGAAAATGCGCTGCAGCGACCGGCAGCGATCGAAGCCCGGTTCACGGCAGAGGGCGCCCAGCAGCGTCGGCACGACCTGCAGGACCGTGATGCGATCGCGTTGAATAACGCGCACGAGCGCCGCCGGATCCCGATGGGCGTCGGGGTCGGCCACGACGAGCCGCGCGCTCGACGACAGAGGCGCCCAGAACTCCCAGACAGACGCATCGAAGCCAAACGGTGTCTTTTGCAGCACGGCGTCCATTTCGCCGAGCGGGAAGGCGTCGTGCATCCACCTCATGTGGTTGACGATCGCGCGATGCGAAATCTGCACGCCCTTGGGCTGTCCAGTAGACCCGGAGGTGTAGAGCACATAGGCCAGTTGCTCGGGGTGCACCGCGAGCGCCAGCGGCGTGTCGTCGTGGGCGCCGATGGCCGCCCACTCGCCGGGCAGCCGAATCGGCCGGACTCCGGCCGTCAGGGATGGCGCGGACGCGCCGCAGACCACGACCGGTGCGGCGCTGTCACGCAGCATGAACGCAAGACGCTCGGCCGGGTACTTCGGATCGAGCGGCAGGTATGCGGCACCGGCCTTGAGGACCGCTAGCATGGCGATCACCCGATCGACGCTCGATTCAAGGCACACGCCGACGACGCCGTCGGCCTCGACTCCCTCGTCGCGCAGATGGCGCGCGAGCTGATTCGCACGCCGGTCGAGCGCGGCAAACGTCATCGACTCGGCCGAAGACATCACCGCGACCGCGCCGGGGGTGCGCGCGACCTGGCGTTCCACGAGGTGGTGAAGCGTCGACGCGTCTTCGCTCGGGAGCGATGGACCGCGCCCGGCCGTGCGTAACTCCCGGCGCTCGTCGTCGCCGATCAAGGACTGCGTGTCGTAGCGGTCATCGAAGCCCGCGGCCATCGCGTCGAGCGCGGCGCGGTAGTAGCCGGCGTACCGCGCGATCTGGTCCTCGCTGAGCACTGCCGCATCGAATGCCAGTCGGCCCCGCAGATGGCCCGACACGCTCTCCTGCGAGAAGTCGGCGGCGAGAACGAAGTTGGTTTCCTCGATGCTGTCGCCGCCAAGGTACTCGACATGACCGGAGGCGGTAAGACGGTCGAAGACGTGGAAATGCACGAAATTGAAATCGGTTTCGAAGAGCGGCGCCCCGCCGGTGAGGCGCTGAATCTGATAGAGCGGAAAGCGCCGATGCGGGAGGATGGCCTGCTCACGTGCGAACGTCGCACGGACGAGGTCGCGCCAGGAGCCCCGGCCGATCCGCAGGCGGAGCGGCAGGGTATTCAGGAACAGTCCAAGCGCGCGCTCGGCGCCCTCGGTCTCCGGCCGGCCGTTGGTGACCAGGCCCGTGATGATGTCCTCCGTATTCGCCACGACGCTCAGGACGCGGAGGTGGGCCGCGAGCAGCAGCGATCGGATCGGCAGGCCGCTCTCCGCGGCCACGCGCTTGAGCGCAGTTGAGGTCGCCGTCGAGATGGGGATCGACTGCCGAGCCACTCGCTTGGCGGACGCTCGTGTCCGACCCGGAAGGCGCGGCAGCGACGTGGCCGCGGCGCCCTCGAGCAGCTCCGCCCAGAACCGGCGGTCGGCGTCGGACGCCGTGGCCGCGCGCTCGAGCGCGACGTAGTCGCGGAAGCCGACGGCCGGCGGGTCGGCGAGGGGGGACCGATCGCCGAGGTGCTGGCGGTACGCCTGGAAGATCTCGGTCAGCATCGTCGCCACGCTCCAGCCGTCGAGGCAGGCATGGTGAAAGTGCAGGCAGAGCTGAATGCGGTCGTCGGCGCGGCGAAACACACGGAAGGCGATGAGCGGCGCTTTGTCGATCGGCAGCGGGCGGCGGGCCTCGTCCCGCATCCATCGCGCGAGCATCGCCTCCTGATCGTCGCCCGCCATCGCGCGCAGGTCGGTCACGGCGAAATCCGGCGTCGCATCCCGATGCACGACTTGCAGAGGTTCGGTGAGCGACCCGACCACGAAGCTTGACCGGAGCACTGCGTGGCGGCCGACAACCTCGCGCAGCGCGGCCTGCAGCGCCGGTTCATCCCACTGCACGCGCACGTGATAGCTGAAGACGTCCTCGTACACCGACGCCGTGTCGTGCAGCGCGCGATGGAAGAGCATGCCTTTCTGCAATTCGGTCAGCGGGTACGCGTCCTCCGCGTCAGCCGGCAGCTGGCCGCGATCCTCGGCGCTGCACAGCTCAAACGGCGCCACCGGGGTCCATGCCTCGCCGCCGGCCGCGGCCTTGCCAGCAAGCGCGGCAACCGTCGGGTGCGTGAACAAGGCTGCAAGGTCGAACGTCAGGCCCACGCGACGAGCCTGGGCCTGCACCTGCAGGCTGCGAATGGAGTCACCGCCAAGTGCGAAGAAGTTGTCGTAGACGCCGACGCGATCGGCGCCGAGGACCTCGCTCCAGATCCCGGCCAGCGTCGCTTCCGCCTCCGTCCGCGGCGGCACGTACGTTTCACCGCGGTCCGGCGCGACACCGGCCATGTGGGTCAGTGCGGTTCGATCGACCTTGCCGTGAGGCGTGAGCGGCATCCGATCGAGGAGCAGAAACTGTGCCGGAATCATGTACTCCGGCAGCCGCTCGCCGAGGAACGTGCGCAGCGACACGATTGAGATGGAGGCGCCCTCACGCGGCACGACGTAGGCGACGACCGAAGGGCCGTCTTTGTCCGTCTGGATCAGCGCCGCGGCTTCCCGGACCTCGGCGTGCGCGGCGAGGACCGACTCGATTTCGCCGAGTTCGAGGCGGAATCCGCGCACCTTCACCTGATCGTCTGCGCGCCCGAGATACTCGACGTCCCTGTCGGCCAGCCGCCTGGCGAGGTCGCCGCTGCGGTACAGCCGTCCGCCGTTCAGGCCTTCGGCGGCGACAAACCGATCGGCGGTGAGTGCCGGCCGGTCGAGGTATCCGCGCGAAACGCCGGCGCCGCCGACGAACAACTCGCCCGTCACCCCAATCGGCACCGGATGGCCGAAGGGGTCGAGCACATGCAGCGAGAGATCTGGAATGGGCTGGCCGATGACGCTGCCACGGCCCGCGAGCACGTCGCGCATCTCGACGGGCCGGTAGGTGACATGGACGGTTGTTTCCGTGATGCCGTACATGTTCACTAGGCGAGGCGCGCGGTCCCCATGGTGGATGAACCAGTCCTTGAGGGTGTCGAGGGCCAACGCTTCGCCGCCAAAGATCACGTAACGCAACGATCCAACGGCCGCAGCTGACCGCCGAGCGGTATCGACCGCGGACAGCTGGCGGAAGGCAGAAGGTGTTTGATTCAGGACGGTGACGCGCTCGCGTTCAAGTAATTCGTAGAACTGATCGGGCGACCGGGAAGTGAGGTACGGCACCACCACGAGCCTTCCGCCGTAGAGGAGCGCGCCCCAGATCTCCCACACGGAGAAGTCGAACGCGCAGGAGTGAAACAGCGTCCACGTGTCGGCTTCGCCGAACGCGAACCACGGCTGCGTCGCGGCCATCAGCCGCGTCACGTTGTGATGCGTCACGACGCAGCCCTTGGGGGTGCCGGTGGAGCCGGACGTGTAGATCACGTAGGCGGCGTTGTCGCCGGCGACGCCGGCCTCGATGGTCGTCGCGGGCTCGGCGCCAATCGCCGCGGCGTCCCGATCGAGGAGCACTTCCGTCGCCGGGTGGTCGACGCCGACCGCGATCGTGCTTCGGCGGACCAGGACCTGCGCGCGGCTGTCCTCGACCAGGAAGCGGCGGCGTTCTGCCGGGTAGGCGGGGTCGATCGGCACGTAGGCCCCGCCGGCTTTCAGCACCGCGGCAATAGTGACCACCAACTCCATGGACCGGTCGAGCAGGATGGCGACCCGGGATTCCGGCTGCACGCCGAGCCGGCGCAGGTAGCACGCGAGCTGGTTCGAGCGTCGATCCAGTTCCGCGTAGCTCATGCGCTCGCCGTCGCAGGACAGCGCCTCGGCCGCTCCGCGACGGCTTGCGACCGCATTCAGCCACGCGGGCAGCGTCTCGTACGGAACAGGCGCGGCCGTCGAGAGGCCTTCGGTGACCTTTTCTGGGTCGTCGGGAAGCAAACGCCAGTCGCGGACCTGACTGACATCCCCACGAGCGGCTGACATCAGCAGGTGCTCGAACGACGTCAGGAGTGTGTCGACGGCGGGTCCTGACAGTTGACGTCCGTCGTACAGCACTCTGAATCGGAGCGCCCCGCCGGGAATCACCGACAGCGCCAGCGGATAGTTCGTCCGCTCCTGGAGCCGGGCGCCGTGGATGGAGAAATGTGTGAACCGATCCGTGAGCGCCTCGTCGACGGGGTAGTTCTCGAACGCGATGAGTGTCTCGAAGAGCGGTTGTCCTGGGGGCAGCGCCGTGTGCGCGGCCAGATCGACCAACGACACGTGCCCGAAGTGGCGGAGATCGGCCTGCCGCTGTTGCAGCGCCTGCAGCCAGGGCACGAGGCCGGCAGGCAGGTCCGGACCGACCCGCAGCGGCAGCGTATTGATAAAGAGGCCGACCATCCGGTCGGCGCCGGCCAGGTCGGCCGGCCGGCCCGCGACCGTCACGCCAAAGACCACGTCCGTCTGGCGGCTGTACGTCTGGAGCAGGCGCGCCCAGGCGCCAGTGACCAGCGTATTGAGGGTGATGTGATGCCGGCGTGCCCATGCCTGCAGCGCCGCCGTGTCCGCGGCGCTCATCGCCTTCTGCGTTTCCCCGGCAACCGGCGCGTCCGACCCCGGACGAGGTCCGACGTTCAGCGTCGTCGGCGTCGCGAAGCCGGTAAGCGTGCGGCGCCAATAGTCGTTGGCGCCGGCGGCGTCCTGTCCTTGCAGCCATAAGAGATAGTCGCGATACGGCCGGATCGCCGGCAGCGCCAACGGCCGGCCAGTAACGGTGGCGTCGTAGGCCGCGAGCACGTCAGCCATGAGCGGCGGCAGCGACCAGCCGTCGAGCAACAGATGGTGGTGGGTCCAGACCCAATGCCACAGCTGTGGGCCAAGGCGAATGAGGGAGACGCGCATCAGCGGCGCCCGGCGGACGTCCAGGCCCTGCCGGCGATCGGCGGCAAGCCAGGCGCCGAGCCGTTCGGCTTGCGCCTCGGCTGGGATTTCCGTCCAGTCGATGCGCGTCAGGGCAAATGGGACGTGCGCCTCGACGTACTGGTGGAGCGGTCCTTCGTCGCACCAGAAAGCGGTGCGAAGGACGGGATGGCGCCCGATCGTCAGCCGCCAGGCTGTTTCGAAGGCGTCCGGATCGACGGTGCCGTGGATCTCGCCGTGCAGTTGTTCGAGATAGACGTCGCTGCCCGGCGCGGCAAGGACGTGGAAGAGCATGCCCGCCTGCAGGGGCGCCAAAGGATACACATCCTCGAGCCCCGGTCGTGCGGCCAGCAGCCGCGAGAATTCTTCCGGCGCCAACAGGCTCAGCGGAAAATCGGACGTGCTTGCCTTCGTCGCGCTGACGCCGGTGCAGTGATCGACGATGCTGCGGAGTACACGAACGGCCGAATCCGCGACTGGTCGAATCGTGTCCTCGCGGAACTGCGAGCGATCGAACAGCCACTCGACGCGCAATTGCCGGCGTTCGACCAGCGCCACGATGTCGAGGGCGTGGGTGCGGTGTTCATCCGGCTGGCGTCCGCTGCCAGGAGTTCGGTGAGCCAGCCGGAAGTATCGAGACTCGATACCCTGGTCGAGCTGGCCCAGGTAGTTGAAGGAAATCTCCGGCGCCGGCAGGGCCCCCAGCGCGCGTGCGGCGTCGTCCTCCCGAAGGTATCGGCAGATCCCGAATGTCACGCCGCGCTTTGGCACGGCACGAAGCTGGTCCTTGACGGCACGGATCGACTCGCCGACGCCCGTGCCGGGTTCGACCGTCAACCGTACCGGGAAGAGACTCGTGAACCAGCCGACCGTCCTGGTGAGATCGACGTCGCCTGCGATGGCCTCGCGGCCGTGGCCTTCAAGGTCGAGATACACCTCCGCGCGCCTCGTCCATCCGCTGATAGCCGCATGGACCGCCGTCAGGAGCAGATCGTTGATTTCGGTGCGATACACCCGCGGCGCACGTTCGAGCAGAGCGGCCGTTTCGGCGGCCGTCAGCTCAACCGTGACTGAGGCCGAGCCTCTGGGGTTGTCGACCGTGGCCGGCGGATCGAGCGGAATCGCGGGCGCGGACACCGGATCTATCCGTCGCCAATAGTTAAAATCATGCGCCGGAATCGTACCGGCGTGGCCTGCTAGACTCCGGCTCCATTCGTCGAAGGAGGCGGTGCGCGGAGGCAGTTGCGGGGCGCCGCCCCGCAGCAGCTGGTCACAGACGGTCTGCAGATCGTCGAGCAGAATGCGCCACGAGACGCCGTCGATGACCAGATGGTGAGCGACGACGAGCAGCAAGTTGGGCTGTTCCTGGCGCACGAGGAAAACCGCGCGGGCGAGCGGCCCGTGCGTCAGGTGCAGGGACGCGTGCGCGTCGTCGGCGATGCGGTCGATCTCGGCGTGGTCAGAACCTGCGTCGAGCGGCCGGGTCGCGAGCGGCAGCCGCATTGCCCCCCGATCGACGTGTTGCGTCCATCGGCCCGAATCGCGCGTAAACCGCAGTCCCAGCGCGTCGTGATGCGCGGCGAGGAACGGCAGCGCGCGGTCGAGGACTTCCGCCGTCATCGCCGAATCCACTTCGAGCAGCACGGCCTGGTTCCAGCGGTGCGGGTTCTTCCACGGATGGTCGAAGAACCAGGCTTGAATGGGCGTCAGAGGAATGGGGCCATGGGTGACGACGGCACTTCCCTCGGGAGCGACCGCCGGTATGACCACAGCGGCCAGGCGCTCGATCGTCGGGTGGTCGAACAGCTGGCGCGGCTCGACCTTCCAGCCGGCACGCGCGGCGCGTCCCGCGATTTGCAGCGTGAGGATCGAATCCCCGCCCAGCTCGAAGAAGTTGTCGTGAACACCGACCTCGCGGACGCCGAGAATGGCCGACCACGCGTCGGCGAGCGCGCGCTCGGCGGGTGTTCGGGGGGCGACATAGCGGTCCCGGACCGCGGTCGCGTCGCCGTCCGGATCGGGCAGGCGCGCGCGATCCACTTTGCCGCTTGCGGTGAGCGGCAGCGCCTCGAGCAGGACGAATGCCGAGGGGATTTCGTGCTCCGGAAGCCAGTCGTGGCAGGCGTCCCGGGCGCTCGCGGGCGTGACGCCGGCGCCGGCGGGCACGCCGTACGCGATCAGTTGCGGCGTGCCCGATACGCCAGGGCGAAGGACGACGACCGCGTCTTCGAAGCGCCCGTAGCGACGGAGGACGGCTTCAATTTCGCCGGGCTCGATCCGATGGCCCCGGAGCTTTATCTGTCGATCGATACGGCCGAGGAACTCGAGGCGCCCGTCAGGAAGGACCCGTGCGAGGTCGCCGGTCCTGTACATCCGTGCGCCCGGTGACTGGGCGAAGGGATCGGGAACGAATCGGTAGGCGGTCAGGTCGGGCCGGCCGCAGTATCCTCGCGCGACGCCCGTGCCGCCGACGAACAATTCGCCGGCGACACCGACCGGCGCATGGCCGCCATACGGATCGAGCACGTAGGCGCGCATGTTGGCCATCGGCCGCCCAATCGACGTGTCCGATGTGCAGGCGCCCAACGTCGCGCACACGCTCGTCTCGGTTGGCCCGTAGGCGTTGAAGAAGACCCGCCCGTGACTCCAGCGTTCGACGACGTCTAGTGGACAGGCCTCACCGGCGCTGATCACGCATTCGAGGCCGGGCAGGTCTGCGTCCGGCAGCCTCGAAAGCATCGAGGGCGGCAGCGTCACATGCGTGACGCGTCGATTACGCAACATCTCCACGAATCCCGCGTCGGGCAGCAGACGGGCGGCGTCGGGGAGGACGAGCGTCGCGCCGGTCGAGAGAGCCATGGCGACTTCCGAGAGCGACGCGTCAAAGGTGATCGAGGCGAATTGGAGGACGCGTGCGTCCGCGGTCACACCGAAAGCCCGGCCTTGGGCCTGGGCGAGGTTCGCGAAGCCCGCGTGCGGGACCATCACGCCTTTCGGCTCGCCGGTCGAGCCTGATGTGAAGATCACGTACGCGAGATTCCCTGGCGACACTGGGACGACAGGATTCGCCGTCGATCCGGCGGCGATGGCGCTCGCGTGTTCATCGACGCAGACCGTTGTGCCCTCGAAGGCGTGGAGCCGGCCGCGATCGCCGGAGGTGGTCACGACCATGGGCACGCGTGCGCCGCGGAGCATCGCCGCGATGCGCGCTGGCGGCAGGCGAGGGTCAATCGGGAGGTACGCGCCGCCGGCTTTCAGGATCGCGAGCAGCGCGACGTACAGCTCGGGCGACCGGTCGAACATGGCGCCGACGATGGTGTCCGGGCCGACGCCGTGCCGGCGCAGATGCGCCGCCAGCCGGTTCGCCGCCTCATTCAGCCGAGCGTAGGTCCAGCGTTCGTCGCCCGCGTCGATGGCGACACGGTCCGGCGCGGCGTCCACCTGCGCTTCGAACGTCTGGTGCACCAGCCGCGGCGTCGGACCGGTGGGTGTCTCGGTCCGGACCGCGCGCTCCCAGGTCGTGAGCAGCGCCCAGTCGCCGACGCGCGCGATCTCATCGCGAGTGGCCGACCGCAGCAGGTGGCGCAGATGTTCGAGCAAGGCGTCCACTGCGGTTCGAGTGAACACTGTGCCGTCGAACAGGATTCGCAGCGTGAGCTGGTCCCCGGGAATCGCCGCCAGTCCGATCGGATAGTTCGTCCGCTCGACGAACGTGATTGGCTCCAGCCTGAAGTGCGCGAACCGACTGGCCACGTCCGGGTCGATCGGATAGTTCTCGAAGGCGATGAGGGTGTGCAGGAGCGGCTGGCCCGGGCCCAGCGCCGTGTACTCCGTCAAGTCGACGAGGGGCATGTGGCCGAAGTCACGGAGTTCGGCTTGCCGCTGCTGCAACGCCTGCAGCCATGGGACCAGGCCGGTGGGCAGATCCGGGCCGACCCTGAGCGGGAGGGTATTAATGAAGAGGCCGACCATCCGGTCGGCGTCGGCCAGATCGGCCGGCCGCCCGGCGACCGTTACCCCAAAGGCCACATCCGTCTGGCCGCTGTAGGTCTGCAGCAGGCGCGCCCACGCGCCGGTGACGAGCGTGTTGAGCGTGATCTGATGGCGCCGTGCCCACGCTTGGAGCGCGGCGGTGTCGTCGCGGCTGAGCGTGGTCTGCGTTTCGCCGGCGGCCGGCGCAGCCGTGCCGGGCCTCGGTCCGACGTTCAGCGTCGTGGGCTCGGCGAAACCCGCGAGCGTGCGGCGCCAGTAGGCCGCGGCGGTGGCGATGTCCTGTTGCCGCAGCCACCCGAGGTAGTCGCGATACGGACGGACCGTCGGCAGGTCGAGCGGCCGGCCGGTGACGGCGGCGTCGTAGGCCGCGAGTACGTCGGCCATGAGCGGCGGCAGGGACCAGCCGTCGAGCAGGAGATGGTGGTGCGTCCAGACCCAATGCCAGCAGGCGGGCGCGAGCCGGATGAGCGCGACGCGCAGCAGCGGGGCGTGGCGGACATCGAGTCCCTGGAGGCGGTCGGCGGCGAGCCACGCCGCCAGCCGATCAGACCGGGCGTCGGGCGAGAGCTCCGTCCAGTCGAGGCGCGTGAGCATGAACGGCACCTGGGTCTCAACGTACTGCCGCAACGGGCCGTCGTCGCACCAGAACGCGGTGCGGAGCGCGGGATGCCGCGCGATGACCAGCCGCCAGGCCGTCTCGAACGCATCGGGATCGACCACACCGTCAATGCGGCCGTGTAGTTGCTCGAGATAGAGATCGCGGTCCGGGGTGGAGAGGACGTGGAAGAGCATGCCCGCTTGCAGCGGGGTCAGTGGATAGACGTCCTCCACGCCAGGTCGCGCCGTTCGCAGACGCGCAAGTTCTTGTGCCGTGAGATCGCTCAGCGGAAAGCGGTCAGCCGTCTGCGCCGAGTCATCGGCGGTGGACGTCGCGCTCGATGACAGCGGCACGGTCGCCTGCGCGAGGCCTTCGAGCGTCGGCAGCTCGAAGATCTGACGCGGCGTGATCGTCCAGCCGGCCTGGCGCGCGCGCGCGACGACTTGCAGGCTCAGGATAGAATCGCCCCCGCGCTCGAAAAAATTGTCGTCGAGCCCGATGCGCTCGGCGCCCAGGACCGAGGACCACACCTGCGCGAGCGCGACCTCGGCGCCCGAGACGGGCGGGCGATACGTCGCGGCGGCCGTATTGACGTCGAAGTCGGGCACGGGGAGCGCGTTGCGGTCAAGCTTGCCGTTTCGGGTCAGCGGCAGGGCGTCGAGCAGCACGAACGCGGCCGGGACCATGTGGGCGGGCAGCCACTGTTGAGCGCAGGATCGGAGAGTCGCCGCGGTGGGTGGGGCCGCGCCGGCGGCCACGCCGTAGGCGACGAGGTGCGGATCGCCAGCTGGTTGCGGCCGGGCGATGACGACCGCCTCGCGCAGGCCGCCGTGCTCTCGGAGCACCGCTGCGATTTCGCCGAGCTCGATGCGGAAGCCCCGCAACTTGACCTGCTCGTCGAGGCGACCGAGATACTCGAGGTCGCCGCTCGCGAGCCAGCGCGCCGCATCGCCCGTGCGATAGAGCCGTCCGGCGCCGAACGGGTTGGGGCCAAAGCGGGTGGCGGTGAGCGCGGGCTGCGTGAGATAGCCGCGCGCCAGCCCGGCGCCGCCCACGTACAACTCACCCGGCAACCCGCACGGCACCAGCTGTTGATGCCGATCCAGCACATAGAGCTGGAGGTCTCCGAGCGGCTGGCCGATCAGGCTGCCGGCGCTCCCGGCAATGTCGGCACGCCGCAGACGGCGATAGGTGACATGCACGGTCGTCTCGGTGATGCCGTACATGTTGATGAGCGCCGGTGTCTCGTCGCCGTGCCGCGCGACCCATGGCGCCAGGAGATCGAGGTCGAGCGCCTCACCGCCAAAGATCACGTACCGCAGCGCGAGCGGGCGCGCCTGCGCCTCTTCGATGGCCAGCAACTGGCGGAAGGCCGACGGTGTCTGGTTGAGGACGGTAACACCCTCGTCGGCGACCAGCGCGTAGAACCGTTCGGGCGTGCGGCTGGTCTCGTAGCTGACGAGAACGAGCCGACCTCCGTAGAGCAGCGCGCCCCAGAGCTCCCAGACGGAGAAGTCGAACGCGATCGAGTGAAAGAGTGTCCAGACGTCGCTCCGGCTGAACGTGAAATGGTCTGCGGCGGCCTGGAACAATCGAGTAACGTTGCGATGCGTGACGACGACGCCCTTCGGCTGGCCGGTGGAGCCGGAGGTGTAAATCACGTACGCCGCCTGATCGAGGGCTGGATGCGCTATCGGCGTTTCGGGTTCCTGCATCCACGCGGCGGTGTCGGTGATGTCGAGTGCGGGAATCTCCCCAGGGACCGGGACGCGACCGTCGGTGAGCACGAGGCGCACGCGGCTGTCGACGAGCATGAACGCACGCCGGGCCGGCGGATACGCCGGGTCGAGAGGTACGTACGCGCCGCCGGCCTTGAGAATTGCCAACAGGCCGACGAGTAGGGCCGGAGTCCGCTCCATGGCCAGGCCGACGCGGGTCTCGGGCCCGACGCCTCGGCGCTGCAGGGCGTGCGCCAGTTGCGTCGATTCGCGATCGAGGGCCGCATAGGTGAGGCTGCCTGCTTCGCTCGTGACCGCGGTCGCATCGCCGCACCGGGCCGCGACCTCGCTGAACCAGGCAGGCAGGCAGGGGGTGTCGAGATAGGCCCGATCGCCGCCGCGCCAGCCGAGGACCTCCGCCGTTTCCGCGCCGGTGCCGATCGGCAGCGCGTCGATCGGACATTCGGGATGCGCGAGCGCGCGCTCGAGCAATCGGTCAAAATGCCGCGCGAACCGGTGAACCGTCGCCGCTTTGTACAGGTCGGTGTTGTATTCGAAGCGAAGGTGCAGGCCGTCCGCGCGCTCCTCCGCGATCACGGTGAGGTCGAATTTCGCCGAGTCGGTTGACACGTCGAGACGTTCGACCTGCACCCCAGGCAGCCGCAGGTCGGCCAACGGCGCGTTCTGCAGGGCGAACATCACCTGGAAGAGCGCGGCACGGCTGCGATCGCGCTCGGGCGCGATCGCCTCGACCACGCGTTCGAACGGTGCGTCCTGGTGCTCCCAGGCGCCAACCGCCGTCTCCCGCACCCGCCGAACGAGCTCCTCGAAGGTGGGGGCTCCCGATAGGTCCGTGCGCAGGACAAGCGTGTTCACAAACAGGCCAACCAGCCGCTCAATGTCCGGCGCGCGCCGATTCGCCACCGGGGATCCCACGGTGATATCCGTGATGTTTGTGTAGCGGTTCAGCAGGGCTTTCAGACCGGCGAGCAGCACGACGAACAGCGTGGTGCCTCGCTCCGACGCGAACGCCTGCAGCCGGTCAAGCCGCTCGCGGCCGAGGCGAGTCGCGATTGTGGCGCCGCGATAACTGAACGCGGCCGGACGCCGGTGATCTGGTGGAGGCGAAATCGCCGGGAGTGGTCCCGATAAGCGCCGCGTCCAGTAGGCAAGCGCGTCGGCCATCCGCGGCTCCTGCTCGCGCTGCCCCTCGACGTAGTCCGCGTACTGCACCGGCAGTTCGGGCAGCACCGCCACCCGGCCTTCGACGAACGCACGGTACAGTTCCGAAAACTCCTCGACGAGTACGCCCATCGACCAGCCGTCAGTGACGATGTGGTGCAGTGTGAGCACGAGTACGGCGCCTGTTCGACCGAATTCAGTGACCAGCACCGCTCGCAGGAGCGGGCCCCGAACGAGGTCGAACGGCCGATGGATTTCCCGGTGAATGGCGGCGGTCAGTTGTCCTCCGTCGACGGCCAGCTCATCAACGGCAATCGTCACCGCGTCGTGTACGACCTGCACGAGCTCGCCGTCGGTCGACGCAAACGTGGTGCGAAGGACCTCGTGGCGCGCGACGAGCGAGTTGATCGCCGCCGCAACGGCGGGAGGATCGATGGCGCCCTCGAGCCTCAGCGCGATCGGGACGTGGTACGCCGTCGTCGCCGGCTCCATGCGATCGAGGAACCACAGCCGTTGCTGGGAAGACGAAGCGGGCGCCGTGAATGCGGACATCGATCAGCTACCTGCCCGTGGGATCCGAATCGCCGGGGAGGAGCGTGCCGTCGCTCGTCACAGCGACCTGCCGCCGCTGGCGAGGCGCGCGCGGCGTCGACCGTGCCGGCTGCGGCGCCCGCGCGGCGCTCGACTCGGAGACCCGCGCGGCCATTGCCTGGATCGTGGGCGCGTCGAAGATCGCGCGGAAAGGAAGGTCGACCCCGAGCCGGTGTCGAACGCGCGCGATCAACTGTGTCGCGAGCAGCGAGTGGCCACCGAGATCGAAAAAGTTGTGAGTGATGCCAATCCGCGTGCCGCTGAAGAGCTCCTGCCAGATCGCGCACAACTGTCGCTCGACGTCAGAGCGCGGCGGCACGAAGTCCACCGTGCCGGCATCGGACTCCGGCGCCGGGAGAGCATCGCGGTCGAGCTTGCCATGACGGGTGAGCGGCAGGGCATCGAGCAGGACGAACGCGGCCGGCACCATGTGAGCCGGGAGCCACTGCTGGGCGGCGATGCGGAGGGTCGCCGCGGTCGGCGCCGGCGACCCCGCGGCGATGCCGTAGGCGATGAGCTGCGGTTCGCCGCTCGGCTGCCGGCGGGCGATGACGGCCGCCTCGCGGAGGCCCCCGTGCTCACGAAGCACCGACGCGATTTCACCGAGCTCGATGCGGACGCCACGGATCTTCACTTGATCGTCCAGTCGGCCGAGATACTCGAGCTCGCCCCCGTCCAGCCACCGCGCCGCGTCGCCCGTGCGATACAGCCGGCCGGCCCCAAACGGATTGGGGCCGAAGCGGCTCGCGGTCATGGCGGGCTGCCCGAGATATCCGCGCGCCAGGCCCTCGCCCCCGACATACAACTCGCCCGGGAGCCCCGACGGCACCAGCTGCTGGTGCCGGTCGAGCACGTAGAGCTGCAGATCGCCGAGCGGCTGGCCGATCAGGCTGCCTGCGCCGCCAACAACGTCCGCATGCCGGATCCGGCGATGCGTGACATGGACGGTCGTCTCGGTGATGCCGGACATGTTGACGAGTGCCGGCGCGGCGTCACCATGCCGCGCGACCCAGGGCGCGAGGAGTGCCAGGTCGAGCGCTTCGCCGCCGAAGATGATATACCGCAGCGCCAGCGGGCGACGCTGTGTGTCGTCGACGCCAAGGAGCTGCCGGAAGGCCGACGGAGTCTGGTTGAGGACCGTGACGCCTTCGCCGGCCAGTAACCCATAGAAGCGCTCGGGCGTGCGGCTGGTCTCGTAGTCGACGAGCACGAGCCTCCCGCCGTAGAGCCACGCGCCCCATAGTTCCCAGACCGAAAAGTCGAAAGCGATTGAGTGAAAAAGCGTCCACACGTCGCTTGGACCGAACGTGAAGTGTGCCGCGGCCGCCTGAAACAACCGCGCGACATTCCGATGGGTGACGACCACGCCCTTCGGCTGGCCGGTCGACCCGGACGTGTAGATCACATACGCCGGGTGATCCGGTTGCGGCGCCGGCTCGATCGGCGCCGTCAACTCATGCTGCCACGCGGAGGCGTCGCTGACGTCGAAGGCGGGTACCTCCGCCGGGACGGGGACGCGCCCGTCGGTGAGAACAAGCCGCACGCGGCTGTCGTCGAGCATGGACCTGCGCCGAGCCGGTGGGTACGCCGGGTCGAGCGGCACATACGCACCACCGGCCTTGAGAATCGCGAGCAGGCCGACGAGGAGCGACGGCGTGCGCTCCATGGCCAGCCCGACCCGCGTCTCGGGCCCGACGCCGAGGCGGCGAAGCGCGTGCGCCATTTGCGTGGACTGGCGATCGAGCGCCGCATATGTGAGCGTGCCATCGCTACTCGTGATCGCGACGGCGTCGCCGTGTCTGGCCGCGACCGTGCCGAACCAGGCAGGAAGACTCGGCGCCTCGGGATAGGTCTGTCCCTGGCCACGCCAACTCAAAACGTCCGCCGCCTCCGAAGAGGAGATCAGCGCGTAGGTTGCGGGCGCGGCCTGCGGCCGGGCGACCGCCGCTTCGAGTGCGCGCTCGTAGTAGCTGGCGATTCGGCCGACAGATGCCGCCGAAAACTCCCGAGCGGCGTAGGTGAGCTGGAGTTCGATGGAAGTCCCGTCGGGATAGACCGCAAACTGCGCCAGGAACGGGAAGTCGGTTTCCTCGAGAAACTCGTGGCCTAGTACCTCCAGGCCCCCGGGGCGCAGCAGCTGACGGTAGACGTGGAAGTGGATGAAGTTGAAGGCCGCGTCAAACAACGCGCGACCGCCCCGAATCTGGCGGATCTCGTGCATCGGGAAATGCCGATGCGCCAGCAATGTCTGCTCACGTGCGGCCACGCGCCGGACGAGCGCGAGAAACGTCGGCGCCGACACGTCGACATGAAACGGCACCGTATTCAGGAACAGGCCAAGGATGCGCTCCCCGTCGTCGGTCTCTGGCCTCGTGTTCATCACCAGGCCCGTCACGGCGTCGGGCTGACCGGCGAGCCTGGAGAGCACCAGGAGGTGCGCCGCCAGGAGCACGCTCTTAACGTGCGTGTGCGCGCGCGCGGCGATCTCATGGAGCCCGGCCGAAAGCGCCGCACTCAACGGCACTGTGAGGCGCGCGACTGAGCGCTGCGCGTCCGGCTCAGACGACGCCGGCGGATGTCGGGGCAGCTCCATGGCCGGCAGCGGCTCGGATTGCCAGAAGCAGCGGCTGTCTTCCGCGCCCAGGGCTGCCTGTTCGCCGGCGACGGCGACGCTTGGCCCGGGCGTGTCCGGATGTTCGATCGCCCGGCCCTCGCAGAGGGCGCGGTAAGCTTCGATCAGCGAGGTCATCAACGAGGCCACGCTCCATCCGTCGAGAATCACGTGGTGGAAACCGAAGACGATCTGGACGGCACCACCCGAGCGCCGGATCATGTGGAACCGGCACAATGGCGGCGCCGGCAGATTGAACTCCGTCGCCTGTTCGTCGGCGACGACTCGAGCCACCTCCGCGTCTTGGGCATCGGTTTCGTGCGCAGACAGGTCCGCGAATGTGCAGCTCACCCGCGCGGTGTGGTGGACGAGTTGCAGTGGCTGGCTGAACGTGCCCGAGTCGACACTCGTCCGCAGCGCGGCGTGCGCCTCCGCCAGTTGCTGCACCACCGTCTTGAAGGCTACGGGATTCCACGGCAGCCGGAGCTGGACGCTGAAGACGTCGTGGTAGACGGCCGTGCCCGGCGCCAGCTCGCGGTGAAACAGCATCCCTCTCTGTAGCCGCGTCAGTGGATAGGCGTCGACGACCCCGGGTGGCAGCTGACCCCGGTCGTCACTGTTGATGAGGGCGAAGGGCGCGACGGCCGGCACATGGTCGCCGCCGGGTGTGGCAATCGCCGCGAGCTCGCGGACGCTGCCGCAGCGGTACAGATCAGCCAGGCTGCGTGTCAGGCCGTGCCGTCGCAGGCCGGACAGCACGCGCAGGCAGAGGATCGAGTCGCCGCCCAGCTCGAAAAAATTGTCATCGCGGTTGACACGCGCGAGGCCGAGCACTCCGGCCCACACCTGGGCGATGGCGCGCTCTGCCTCCGTCTTCGGTGTCTCTTCTCCACGGTGCGCCAGGGCCCCATCATCTGGCGCCGGGAGGGCCGCGCGATCGAGCTTGCCGTTCACCGTCATCGGCCACGAGGCGACCGATACGAAGACGACCGGCACCATGTGAGCCGGCAGGCGCGCGACGCACCACTTGTGCAGGTCGGCTGGCGCCGGCGTACGGCCGGGTGCCGGGATGACGTACGCCACCAGACGCGCGCCGTCGCCGCGGCCTCGCAGGTCGATCACCGCATCACGGACGGCGTCATGCCGTCGCACGACCTCTTCGATCTCGAAGGGCTCCACGCGGAAACCGCGAATCTTGATCTGGCCATCCGCGCGTCCGAGGTATTCGAGGTCGCCATTGTCGAGCCAACGCGCCAAATCGCCCGTGCGGTAGAGCCGTGACCCGCGTCGGCCATACGGATTCGGCACGAAGCGCTCGGCCGTCAGCGCGGCCCTTCCGAGGTACCCGCGGGCGACGCCGGCGCCGCCCACGAACAACTCACCCGTGACGCCTTCGGGAACCGGCCGCTGCGCCCGATCGAGCACGTAAAGCTCGAGATCTGGAATCCGCTCGCCGATCGCGCTCCGCGGTTCGCCGAAGACGTCGGCCGACGACAGCGGACGGAACGTGACGTGGACCGTGGTCTCGGTAATTCCGTACATGTTCGCGAGCTGAGGACGGGCTTCTCCGTACCGCTCGACCCACGGCCGAAGCATTGCGGGATCGAGCGCCTCGCCACCAAAGACGATCCAGCGCAGTGAGAAGTCGGCCGGCCCCGAGGCCGAACGGTCGGCATCAATGAGCTGCCGGAACGCCGACGGCGTCTGGTTTAGCACCGTCACGCGCTCGTCGACGAGCAGCCGCCGAAACGCCTCCGGAGATCGTGTCGTCAGATACGGGGCCACGACGAGACGGCCGCCGTAGAGCAGCGCACCCCATACTTCCCAGACTGAAAAATCGAACGAGAGTGAATGGAACAGGACCCACACGTCGTCGGGACCGAAACGGAACCACTCGGTGGTCGCCTCAAACAGCCGGGTCGCGTTGCCGTGCGTGACCACGACACCTTTGGGTTGACCGGTCGAGCCTGATGTGTAGATCACGTAGGCCGCGTTGCCCGGCTGGCAAGACACCGGTGGGACGCCGAGCGGTGGCGCGTCCGGCAGGAGGGCGCCGACCGCATCGAGGTCGAGGATGCGGAGATTCTCTGACGCCGGAACGGCCGAGGCGTCCTCTCGCCGCGTAACCACGATCTCGATGTTGGCGTCCGCGATGAGATATCTGAGCCGCGTCGAGGGGTAGGCAGGGTCCAACGGCACGTAGGCGCCGCCCGCCTTCACCACAGCGAGCAGGGCTACGATCGCGTCCGCGGAGCGTCCGAGACACAGGCCCACTCGAGTCTCGGGACGTACCCCCATCTCGAGCAACCGCCAGGCAATCTGATTCGCCCGGGCCTCGAGCTCGCCATAGGTCACGTCGCCGTGGGCATCGCTCACGGCGGTGCGCGTCGCCTGCGTTTCCGCCTGCCTGGAAAACCGCTCGTGGAGAGTCGTGGCCGACGATGGGGCATCCGGAGCATTGCGGCCCAAGGTCAAACGGTGTTCTTCCGCGCGATCCAGCATCGCAACCGCAGCCACCGAGGCACTTGGCTGGCGCGCGAGTCCGGTGAGCAGGCGGAGCCAGTGACGATGCAGCTGATCGATGCGTCTGGATGAAAAGAGCGCGGTGCGACATTCGATCAGCCCGCGGAGACTGTCGCCGTCGTCCTCGATGTGCAGGCTCAACGGGTACTTGGCTGTGACGCTTGGCAGCAGAGGGGCAGAGACCGTGAGGCCCGGCACCTCGAACTGAGCCGCCGGATTCTTGGTGAACAGGAACATCGCATGGAACAGCAGGGCCGCGTCCCCCGTTCTGCCAGGGTTGATCTCTCGGAGGATCGCATCGAAAGGCGCATGCTGGTGTTCCAGCGCGTCGAGGCTGCGGCGACGCACCCGGTCGATGAGATCGACGAACGTCGGCCTCCCCGAGAGGTCCTGCCGGACCACGAGTAGATCCGCGAAGAAGCCCACCAGCGGTTCAAACGACTCATCGTTTCGTCCGGCGACGGATGTGCCGACCGTAAAGTCTGTTTGGCCGGTGAGCCTGGACAGGAAGATGGAGTAGGCCGCCAGCAGCGTTTGGAACAGGGTCGCCTTCGATTGGCGGCTAATCTCACGCAGCGACTCGGTGGTCTCGGGCGGGATGACGAACTGGCGCGACTCTCCCTCGTAGGTGGCCCCGCGGGAGCTGAGGTCGGCAGGAAGGCGCAACGGTTCCAGGCCCGCCAGCGCGCTCGTCCAGAACTCGAGGTCCTGACCGGCGTGAGGGCTGGCCAGCCGGCGCCGCTGCCAATCCACGAAATCCGCATAGCTGTGGGACGGCACCGGCAAACGTAACTCCGGGGCGATCTTGAGGCGGCGATATGCGGCGCTGAGGTCACGCAGGATCACCGCCAGCGACCACGCGTCGGCGATGATGTGGTGCGCGGTCAGGACCAGCAACCAGTCGTCGTCGGCGGTTCGGCACAGCCGGCATCGGAAAAGCGGCGCGGCGCCGAGATCGAATACGTGCCGGCCCTCGGCGTCGATCAAGCGCTGGCGCTCGCGGTCGCGCGCCGATGGCTCCACGCTCGTCAGATCGACGACCGGGATGTCGCACCGGACTGCCGATGCGATCGACCGCACTGGTTGGTCGTCGGACAACGCCACATACGCGCGGAGCTCTTCGTGTCGGTCCACGACCGCCTGCAGAGCCGCGATTAGCACGCCGGGCTGCAGCGGTCCCTGCAGGCGTAGCGCCGCGCGTACGTTGAACGCCGCCGTGCTCGACGGTTCGAGGCGATGGAGGAACCACAGGCTTTGCTGAGCCAGTGACAATCCCGCGGCGCCGTTCATGTCCTGATCCGCTCCGCCAGCGACGCGATCGTCGTGCCTTTCAACAACTCGACGAGAGGGATGTCCACGCCAGCCTCCGCGGCCAGCCGATTCTTGATCTCCACAGCCATCAGCGAGTCGAGTCCGAGCTCGTCGAGGGGCACGTCGGTGGCTGCTCCGGGGGCGGGCAGCTGCAGGACATCAGAAACGGTCAGGGTGAGCAGGCGGCGCAATGCGGCCGCGTCGGTGATGGGCGCCGCAGCCGCTGCCGGCGCAGCACGCCGGGCGCCTCCGTTGATGAAATTCGCGAAAATCGGGGCGTTCGCGACCCAGGGGTCTGCCGCGTGAAGCCTGGCGACATCCAGCGTGATCACGCCCACGTGCGCCGGAAGAGACGACGTCCGCAGCAGGCGTTCGAGGCGCGCGACGCCCTCGGCAGGCGTGAACCGAGTGATCCCGGAATGCTCCAGGACCCGGTGGGCCGCCGCCCCGGCGCCGGTCGATGCGAAGCCGACCTCCGACCATGGGCCCCAGTTGATGCTCAGCGCCGGCCGTCCGCGGTCGCGGCGATCCTGCACGACGGCGTCAAGGAAGGCGTTGGCGGCGGCGTAACTGGCCTGTCCTGCGGGTGGCACGATCGAGGAGAAGCTCGAGAAAAGCACGAAGAAATCGAGCGCGTGACCATCCAGGAGCCGATCGAGGACCGCGACGCCGGACACTTTGGGTCGAAGCACCCGATCGAGCGAGGCCGTGTCCATCTCGCCGATGGCCCGGTCCTCCCACACGCCAGCCGCGTGGACGACGCCGCGCAGCGGGCGGTCGGGATGGGTCCGCGTGTGGTCTGCGAGGAACGTCTGGACCGCGGTCTCGTCGGCCACATCCATCTCGATGTAGCGTACCCGTGCGCCCAGCCCGACGGCCAGTGCCGTGTTCGGATGCGCTGCGGACGGCCTGCGCCCGGCGAGGATGATCGCCCCGGCGCCGTGGCTCGCCAGCCATTGCGCCACGGCCGTGCCCAGACCTCCAGCGCCGCCCGTAATCAGATAACTCGCATCCGGCCGCACGTGCAGGCGGACGGGCGCAACGTCACTCGGCGCGTACCGCGCCAGTCGCGGGACGAACGTTTGTCCGTCGCGCATCGCGAATTGATCTTCGCGGTCGCCGCGGGCGACCGCGTCGTACAGCTGGGCCGTCTGTTGAGCGTTTGAGGCGATCGGATCAAGATCGACCAGGCCGCTCCGGCGGGCGGCGTGTTCCCGCGCGAGGGCTCGGCCGAATCCCCACAGCGGCGCTTGTCCCGGGTGCATGGCACGCGGGGCTTGCGGCACGTGGACCGCGCCGACCGTGGCGAACCACAACGGCGTGGAGCTGTACGCGGTCGAGAGCGCCTGCGCAAGGAACAACGGGATGTGCAGGGCGAGCCGACGGGATTGATCGATATCGGCGACGGCGGCGTCAAGTGCGCCGAGGTACACGATGTTGGCCAGCCGGTCCGTCGGAACGTCGAGGGTATCGAGGAATTGTCTCGTGCTCGACTCCGAGTCGAGGTCCGCCGTAAGTTCCCGTGTGTCTGTTGCGGTCCCGCTGGATCCGATGGACGCGACAATCGCCGGCACGCCGAGGCGCTTCAACGTCGCGCGAAGCGTCCGGGCGATACCTCGGCCTTCACCAAGGATGAGCCACGGCTGCGTCTGGCCTGTCGCGGCCGGATTGGGTGAGCCGGCCGGCTCCCAGGTCAATTGGAAGAAATCTGTGTCGGTGCGCCGTTCCCTGGCGGCCGTCTCTGGTTGAAGCCGGCGCTTCAGAGCCGTGATCCCGCGTGCCTCGAACACGAGGTCGCCCGCGTCGGTCAGGACCGAAAGATCTGCCACGATCGTGTCGCCTGTGTCGGCCGTGAGGCGGCCGAGGCTCCACAGCACACCGTGCGCGGGAGCCACTGATCGGACCGAGTCGATGCGCAAAGGCAGATAGACGGTGTCGGCGCCCTGCGGAAGCGCCGCGATCATTGACTGGAGGCACGCGTCCAGGATCGCCGGATGCATCGCGTACGCCTCGCGGTCGGGCAGCGCGCTTGCGTCGATGCGGGCCATTGACTCGCCGTCGGTGCGGGAGACCTCGGTCAGCAGGCGGTCCACGGGATCGACGTGCTGGCCTGCGAGCTCGAGCCGCGTGTACACGGCATCGACCGGAACGGCTGTGCCGCAATGGGCGCGGGCGTCGCGCAGCCGCGCCACACCCTCATGGGCCGGCCGCGCCGGCGCCGGGGCCGGTGGCCGCGTGGCGTGGCGTAAGTCGAGCAGCGCGGGAAGCGACTCGAACACCTCGCGCGACGGCGGACCGAAGTCGAGCAGGCAGGCGATTTCATCGACCCCGGCCGCTTCGAGTCTCACGACCATGTCACGGCAGGATTCAACCGTGCCAATCAAGGCGCGCGTGCCGACGAACCGGTCATACAGGAAATTCACGAACTCGTCGATCTCGCCGGGCGGTAGGGTCGAGAGATCCGCGTCGCGCGAACGGCTGCGTGCCAGATCCGCAAACAGCCCGATGTTCGTCTTCAGGTAGTCGCAGAACGGCTTTCGCGTCAGCCGGTCGACGGTCTCCCGATCGCGACCGATGAAGGTGTGGCACATCACCGTGACGCGTCCCGTCGCTGGATCTAACCCCGCGCGCTCGCGGGCGGCGCGGTAGCGCGCGACCTGCGCCGCAAGTGCGTCAATATCCTGGTCGAGCAGGTGCGTGAGCAGGTTCGCGCCAAGTGCACCCGCCTGCTCGAAGGATTGCGGGCTGCGCGCGGCCGTGATCCAGACCGGCAGCTCGGGCTGTATTGGCGTGGGATACGTCCGGAGCTTCGACACCTTGCCCGTGTCGTCCCCGTGCTCGAAGGGCTCGCCGCGCCAGAGCTTGCGCAGCTGCGCAATCCCTTCGTATAGAAGCCGATGGCGCTCGGCGAACCTCCCCGGCGCCAGGACAAAATCATGCGGATTCCAGCCCGACGCGAACGACATCCCGACGCGGCCACCCGACAGGTTGTCCACGACCGCCCATTCCTCGGCGATGCGTACCGGATTGTGCAGCGGCACGACGACGCTACCCGCCATCAGCCGCACGTGACGCGTCTCGCGGGCGAGTGCGGCGTGCAGAACCGACGGGTTCGGATACAGGCTGCCCATGGCCGTGAAGTGCCGCTCGGGCACCCAGATACTGGTGAAGCCCTCCCGATCGGCGAATCGCGCCGCCTCCAACACGAGGTCGTACCGTTCACCACTGCTACTTTCGTCGCGGGCGGCGAAGAACATCAGGCCGAAGTCGATGCGGGATCCGGCACCCGTCCCTGGCAAGGCCTCCGAGCGGTCGATCGTAGCGCGGCAATGATCCGTCCAGGCGCTCGATTCACCGGCGCGGCTCCACAGCGTGAAGTCGGACACCGTGCTGCCTGGATGCTCGAGCGACGCCTGCACGGCCTGCCGGTCTGGTGGGCAGGACTCGAGGGACCGAGGAAACCTCACGTTGCGCAGGCGAAACGGCCGCGATGGATCCGACGCACGACCAGCCGCCAGCGCGAGCTCAACGAAGGCTGACACCGGCCAGACCGGCTGACCAAGGAGCCGGTGCTGGCGGAGGTACGACAGCTGGGCCGGGTCGGCGGTGACGTCCCAACTCGCCGTCGCCGCCCCGGCAGCCGTCCCCGGCAGCCGGCGCGAAAGCAATGGATGGACGCCGCCTTTCGGTCTGGGGTCGTACCAGAAACGGGTCCGCCGGAACGGGAACGGCGGCAACGTGATGTACCGGCCGCCGCAATTCTGGTGAAAACTACGCCAGTCCACGGCTTCTCCCGCGAGATACCGCGCGACCAGCGCGTCCACGTCCGGCTCGCCGGTCGGCAGCGGTGCCGACTGCGCACCGTTTGCGACAAGCTGCCGTAGACCGTCCTCGAGCGCTTCGCGAGACTGAACCGGTATCGCCGTTCGTACCGCCATCTGCGAGCGGACGGCCGCGGTCGTCAGGCAGAGGTCAGCCAAATCGATACCAGGCTGAGCTCGCAAGATGTCGAGCACGGCCTGCGCGGATTGCACGAGCTGTCCCGCGGTCGGGGCAGACAGCACGAAGACGTGCGCCGCGTCCGGCGGGCGAGTAACATCCGCCGCGGGCGGCGCCTCGACGATGACGTGAGCGTTCGTCCCGACGAACCCGAACGCGGACACGCCCGCGACGGCGGGTCGATGACCGAACCACGGCGTGGGGGATGTCGGGATCGAGACCGGGCGGTCGCCGACGCTGATATGAGGATTCAACTGCTGCAGGTGCAGGCTCGGCGGCACCTCCCGGTGCTGCACGACGAGGAGCGCCTTCAGCAAGCCGCAGATCCCCGCGGCACCCTCGAGATGCCCGACGTTGGTCTTCACGGCACCGAGCGCAAGCGGCGTCTCGGCGGGCCGGTCGCCGAAAATCTCGAGCAGGGAGTTGACTTCAATCGGATCGCCAAGCGGCGTGCCGCTGCCGTGACACTCGATGTAACCCACCTGCGAGCTGTCGAGGCCGGCGACCGCCAGCGCCCGCTGCACGACCGCACGCTGCGACGGGCCGTTCGGCGCGGTCAGGCCGTTGCTGCGGCCATCCTGGTTGATTGCCGATCCGCGAATCACACCGAGGACGCGGTCGCCGTCCCGCCGGGCCTGCGCCAGCCGCTTCAGTACGACGACGCCGCAGCCTTCGCCGCGCACGTAACCGTCCGCTGACGCGTCGAACGTTCGGCAGCGCCCTGTTGGTGAGATCATCCGCGCCTTGGCGAGGTTAATCATCGCCTCGGGCGAGAGGATCAGGTTGACGCCGCCGGCCACCGCGGCCGTGCATTCGTTGTTGCGGAGGCTCGCGCACGCCAGGTGAATTGCGACCAGCGAGGACGAGCAGGCGGTGTCCACGCTCATCGACGGTCCGGTGAGGCCAAACGTGTAGGAGAGGCGGCCCGCCGCCGCGCTGAACGTGTTGCCCGTGCCGAGGTAGGCATCGATGCCGTCGAGACCGCTCTCGCGCATCAGCCGGGTGGCGTAGTCCAGGTACATCATCCCGACAAAGACCCCCGTCGGGCTGCGTTTCAGCGCTTGTGGATCCAGTCCCGCATGCTCGAAGGCTTCCCAGCAGACCTCGAGCAACAGACGCTGCTGCGGGTCCATCGAAATCGCTTCACGCGGCGCGATGCCGAACTGGGCCGCGTCAAATCGATCGACCTCTTCGAGGAAGCCGCCCTCACGCGCGTAACTCCGCCCGGGCGCATCGGGATTGGGATCGTAAAACCTCGCGACTTCCCATCGGTCCTCAGGAATCGGCCCGATGCCGTCCTCGCCGCGCCGGAGGAAGGCCCAGAACTGCTCGAGGCTTCTGACGCCACCCGGAAAACGACACGCGGCGCCGACGATAGCGATCGGTTCCGACGCCGCGGACTCTTCGATCTGGCGGCGCAGTGTCTTGATCTGCGCGTAGGCTTCTCGCAGAAGCTGTTGGTGACCGGTAACACTTTTATTGAGCAACTACACGTCCGCAGCAAAGTCACGCCGGTTTGGCCCGGCGTTTGGAGTTACAATCCAGTATTATAGTCCGTTCGAGTAGTGGCGACGATTACGAGCGCGTCCAATGAACAAACCAACACGCGAACCTATTCCGACGATCGACGGCTTCAATAAGACGGCGTTCGAGTCATACCGGGTTCAAAGCAGGCCGGTGGTGCTCAAGGGCGCGGCCCGCCAATGGCCCGCTACGCGCAAGTGGTCGCCCGAATACCTCGCACGGACTTGGGGCGACTTGCCCGTCAAGCCCAGTGTCAACCTGCCCGCGACCGAGGTTCCGTATCAATTTCGTGACGTGAACCACCGCCGCGAGATGACGCTGGCGCAATTTGTCCAGTGGATGGACGGCGGCGACCGCTGTTATCTCGACCAGGTGCGTGGCGACGAGTTGCCTGGGCTGGCCGAGGACATCGACTTCGCGTCGCTCGGCGAGCCCGATGTGAAAGGGATTGTCTTCTGGATGGGCGCGCGTACCTGTTCAGGCCTGCACTACGACTACGCGGACAACCTGTTTGCCCAGATTCACGGTACGAAACTCGCGATCCTGGCAGCGCCGGAGAACGCGCGGTACCTGTATCTGTTTCCCGACAGCCACACCAAGAGTCAGGTTACGCCCGAGCATCCGGATCTGGCGAAGCACCCGCAGGTGAAACACGCGACGCTGATTGAGGCGACGTTAGAGCCGGGCGACGTCCTGTTCATCCCCAAGGGCTGGTGGCACTATCTGGCGTCGTCGGATCGCTCGATCTCGCTGACGTGCTGGCACGGTACACCGCTGTCGCCGGGTTACGACATCCATCTCCTGCTCAGCATAGGAGGTGTGAAGACCTGGGCGTTGCTTGCCAAAGATTTCGTGTGGAGCGGGGTCCTGAAGCGCCCCTATAAGCGGCGCCTCTACAGTCTGCCGCCGACCGGGGTGTTGCTCTACGAGTTGGTCTCGAGCGTTCTTCCGGGGCGCAACAAGCGCACGCCGCCACCCAAGCCCATGTAGACCGGGGCTTGCGCCCCGGCGTTATTCGCCGCGCAGGCTCTTGAGCTCGGCGGCGAGCAACCCGGCGATCTCCGCGTCCTCCGATCCGGCGCCGTCGTGCTCGAACGCCGGGCGTTCGCCGGCGAGGTGCGCCGCCAGCTCGCGGATCGTCGGGTAGTCCCATGCGAGTGTGGGCGACGGAGACGTCCCGAGCCGAGCGCCGAGCGCCGTCATCATCTCTACACTCGTGATCGAATCGAGGCCGAAGTTGAAGAACTCTTGGTTTACCGAGACCTGCGCCGGATCGACGGCCAGCCGCCGCCCGATCCAGCCCTGAATCAGGCGCTCGAGTTCGGCCGCTGAGCCAGTTCGGGACTCGGTGGGCATCACCATGGCGCGGGGACGATCGGGACGCACCGCGGACGCGGACGCGGACGGGGACGGTGCGGCGGCTCCCTTCGGCGCCTCGACGCCGTCTCTCGCGAGCATCGGATCGAGCTGCTGGACCTCGCCGTCGGCCTGTTGTTCCACGTCGCCGATGTGGCCCGCGTAGTCCGCGACGATCCGCGCCAGAGCGTTGCCGTCCAGGGCCCCGTCCGTCTGGGGATGGCGGCCGCGGTCGCAAGCGCCGTCGAAGCGCGACTGCAACAGCCGTTGAGCATCCGCACCGTCTCCGCTCGTAGATCGGCTGCGGTGGTCGACGACCGCCGCTAGCCAAAGGGCGGTCAGTCCGATCTCTCCTAGCCGCCACGCGCCGCGCTGCCGCTGATCGCCGCCGCTCGAGGCGGTGTCGCCGGCCGTCTCCCGCTGGATATCGCTTACGACCTGCTCGAGTTGGCCGGCGAGCGCGTCCTGGCCCAGGTGCCGGCGAATAAAGGTCGCGACGCTGTCAGCGCTCGACAGCAGCCGTGCGCCGATGAACATTTGCATCGTCTCCGACGGACCTTCGAAGATTCGGAGCAGCCGCGTGTCTCGCAGCATCTGCGGCACACCGTTGGTCTCAATGTATCCCCGGCCGCCGAGCATCTGCATCAACTGATCGACAGCCTGCCACGCTGCTTCGGGGCCGGCCACCTTCGCGGCAGCGAATAGTTCATCGGGAACCGGCAGATCGCGGTCGAGCCAGGAAGCGAACGCGTAGACGAACGCGTCGAGAGCGGCCGTCTCGGCAGTCAACGCCGTCATGCGCTCCCGCGTCACGACGTTGTCGAGCAACCGGCCGGTCGAGATCGAGCGGCGCGACGCGTACCGCACCATGAGCTGCAGAGCGCGCTTCATCACGCCCAATGACGCCGCGGCCACGGCCAGGCGCGCGTAGCGCATGGTGTCATGGGCAACCGCGAGGCCCTGGCCGGTCTGCCCAAGCAGATCGTCTGGGCCGACAAGGACGCCATCGAGGTGCACGGTGTTTTGCACCATCGCGCGCATCCCCATCGTAAGTTCTTCGGCGCCTTGCCGCAGGCCAGGAGACGGTTGCGATACGATGAAGCCGGCAATGCCGTCCTGCCCGAGCGACGCGCCGTCAAGACGGACGAAGACGTGGGTATAACCGGCCCAGGCGGCCGTGCCGATCCACCGCTTCGACCCCTTCAGCATCCACCCCGTGGCCGTGGGTTGCGCCGTGGCGGCAATCGCCAACGGATTCGACCCGGCACCCGGCTCGGTGAACGCGAAACTCGCCAGCTGCCGGCCCGACGCCAGGTCGGGCAGAATCCGCCGGCGCTGCTCATCGGTTCCGTGCTGCAGCAGGGGCCTGACACCGAGGACGTTGTGCACGCCGATGAACGCGCACAGCGTCGAGTCGATCGCGGCCAACTGTTCGAACACACGAAATGTGTCGCGATGGGTGAGCGCGAGCCCGCCGGCCTCAAGCGGAGCCTGCAGTCCAAGCAGGCCCGATCGGCCGAAGTCCAGAACAATGTGCGGCGCTATCATCCGCCGCTCGTCCATCAGACGCGAGTTGATCCGCCGCTCGGCGTACGCGCGTAGCCACTCAATCGCGCGGTCGGCCCGCGCCCGCGAGGTCGTGTCGGCCGAGGCCTGTTCCTGCGTCCATGTTCCCACGTAGGGCAGTGTACCATCGAGGTACGCCGCCTTGCATGCCAGCCGCTGGACTTTGCCGCTGGACGTCTTGGGGACGGTCAGCGGCTTCACAAGGACGATCGCGTGCAGGGCCAGTTCGTGCTCGTGGTAGACGGAGCGTCGTATGCCCTCGGCGATGTCGCGCGCGTCGAGTTGGCGGAGCGCGTCACGTTTGACCTCCTGCACAACGACTACGCGCTCATCGCCGTCAGCCTGGACGCTGAAGACCGCACTGCCGTCGGGCTGGAGATCCGGATGGCTCGCGGCCACCGTGCGCTCGATGTCGCTTGGGTACACGTTCGCGCCCCGGATGATGATGAGCTCCTTGATCCGGCCCGTCACGAACAACTCACCGTCGGCGGTGAAGCCAAGATCGCCGGTTCGCAGGAAAGGACCGGCGCCGGTCGCGAGCCGCGCGCCGAAGGTCGCCTCGGTTTCAACCGGCTGCTTCCAGTAGCCGCGGGCGACGTGCGGGCCCTGGATCCAGATTTCGCCTGTCTCGCCGTCGGGCATCGGCTGCCGCGTTTCTGGGTTGACGATCATCAGCGTCTGATCGTCGCCCCAACGGCCGCAACCGACCGCCGCCGTCGTGCGTCCGGCCGCGGCCGGCGCCTGGCGTACTGCGGGGTACCCGCGCGGTCCGCCGCCGGTCGAGAAAAGAGTGACTTCGGCGAGGCCGTAGCAGGGCAGCATCGTCGAGGGCCGCAGCCCGCAGTCGGCAAACGTCTCGATGAATCGGCGCATCACCGAGGCATCGATCGGTTCGGCGCCGACGTAGAGGTTGCGGAGCGAGCTCAGATCCAGGCGGGCTCGATCATCCGCGGTGACCTTTCTCAGACTGAGGGCGAAGGCGAAGTTCGGCGCCCCCGTCGTGTGTGGGCGATAGCGCGTGATCAGGTTGAACCAGCGAACGGGTTTCTCGACGAATACCGTCGGCGGCATCAACACGCAGGAGGAGCCCACGAAGAACTGCTGCAGGAGGCCGCCGACAAGGCCCATGTCGTGAAACAACGGTAGCCAACTAACCATGTCCGTCGTCTCGTCGTGGTTGAACTGGCGCTGGATCATGCGCAAGTTGGCGACGAGGCTGGCGTGGGTGACTTCGACGCCCTTCGGATGGCCAACCGAGCCTGACGTGTACTGCAGGAACGCGAGGTCGCCTGCCGCCAGCCGGGGCGGCCGCCATGCCGACGCGCTTGCGTCATCGACGAGGTCCGCTTGCAGAAGCCGCCATGCGGGCGCGGCGCCCTGTCCGAGCCACCCACGTACCCGACTGATCGCCCCGGCCGCCGTCATGACCACGGCTGCGTCGGCGTCGCGCAGGATGGCTTCGACGCGCGGCATGTGGCGGGGATTGCGCGGCGGGTAGGCAGGAACCGGGACCATGCCGGCGTACATGCAGCCGAAGAAGGCCGAGATGAAATCCGCGGAGGGCGGAACGAGGAGCAGCACTCGATCGCCTGCGTGTCCTGTCTCCGCGAGGCGAACGGCCGTCGCCCGCGCGCGCCGGTCGAGCGCCGCGTACGTCCATCGCGTGGTTTCCGTCTCGCCGTCGGCCAGGAAGATGACCGCGGGTCGATCGGGACGGGCGTCCGCGTGGGATCGCAGGATGTCGACGACGGTGCGCTCGTCAGGTGGAACGATCAGGGACATAGAGCTTGGACGGCCTAGACCGCGGCGTGGGCCTTCGGCCAGGGCACGATGCGATGGAGATTCCGGATGTCGAACGAATCGAGCGAGCCGCCCGACTCGAAGTGATGGATGAAGATGCGTCCCAGCCCGTATGACACCGCACCGGCGGCGGCCGACGCGGTCAGGACCGCCATCGGTGGCGAGATGAAGGGTAGGGCCTTCAGCAGTCGGCGTCCCAGAACGGATCCAATTGCGCCGGGCACCAGGCCCGCGCCGATGGCAATAAGAATGTTGCGGGCCGTGTGCTTGGAGAAGGCCACGCTGTAATGGTCCGAGAGTTCCTTGATCAGTGCGATGTGGACGCCGGCGAGCACCGTGACATCCACGCCGGGCACCTGAATGACACCCAAGCCAGCCGACAGGACGACGTATTTGTAAACGATGTCGAACGCGGCCTGGCGTTTCTCAAGATCGGCGTGCACAACACATTTAGAGTGCCAGATGAACATCGAACTGTCAAAGCGGGCTGCGATGCGAACTAGTCCCCTGGAACCGAAATTTCCAGGAAAAGTGTGATCTCAAGGGGGCATGCGAAAGATGGGACGGCCCCGAGGACGATAGACCGTATTAGCGGCCTCAACTGTTAACGGAAGGGCCGCGCGGCCCGACGCGACGGTGTCCCGAAATGCGATTAGGAACTGCTGCTCGCCGCCCATGTCCCGGATGGTGGTGACCCCGGCGGCCAGCGTCGGATAACGCCCATTATGTTTGGCAAGGACCCACGTAATATGGACTATCGGCGATGGCCGCCTCTGGCGTGTTTTGCGATGGGTAGTGCTGCGATTAGACTGCGCCGGGGCGCGGCGGCGGCCAAATCTGCCCTACGTGATATGCCCCAGCGTCGGATAAGGATCATTATGTGTGGCAAGGACCTACGTTATACGGACTATCGGCGAGGACTGACGGACCGATGCTGAAGATCTTCGACGTGGTGACGTGTGTCGGGCCGCTGCGTCCCGAAACCGCACTGACCGCGGTCCGGTCGATCCAGCTTCATGCCGGCCAGCGGAAGATCTTCGTCGTCACATCGCGGGAGCTTTTCCCGTTCTTCGAGGACTCCCTCGAGCCGAACGTCCCGCTTCACCTCGTGGATGAGGATGAAGTCATCGAAGATGTGAGCCTTCAGGCGATCCGTGAGTATCTCGACGCGCGCGCCGGAGCCGGTGCGAGAGCCGGCTGGTACTTCCAGCAGTTCCTGAAGATGGCGATGTGTGGCCATCCGGAGATCGGCGGGCACTATCTGGTCTGGGACAGCGACACCGTCGCTCTCCGCCCGTTGACGTTTTTCGACGCCGACGGCCGGGTGCTCGTCAGCCCGAAGGGGGAGCGGCATCCCCCGTATTTCGTGGCGCTCCGCAAGCTCCTGGGAATCGAGAGGCAGGTCAGCTTCTCGTTCATCGCCGAGCATCTGATGATCGACCAGCGCTACATGCGCGAGTTGATCGAGGCTCTTCGCGGTTCCAACTCGAGGAGATCCCACGGTTCCTGGGTCTGGCGCGTTCTCGACGCCATCACCGACCAGGACCTCGGCGGCGCCGGCTTCAGCGAATACGAGACCTACGGTAACTTCCTCGCCGCCCGGTATCCCGACAGCTTCCGGACGCGCAGGCTGAAGTCGACCCGCCACGCCGGCCTCCGCTTCGGCTCTCCGCCCGCCAGAGAACCGATTCACTTCCTGCTGCTGTCAGGACATTCCGTCGTCACGTTCGAAGCCTCGCCGCGACTGCGACCGGTGATTGCCTTCTACCGGGCCTACGCGCGTGCGGTCTACAGCGTCTCCCGCTTCGCCAGCCGATGGAGCGCCCGTAGCGCCGCACGACTCGCCGCGGCCGCGGAGCTCTGCCCGCCGTCCGACCGGAGCTAGGCCGCATTTCCTCTCCTCATCACTTGACGCCGGCGCGCGCGTCCTGGAAGATCCGCGCACGGGGATTCAACACCGCGCTGGCGCTCGCCACGTGATCTGCTCCAGCGTCGGATAAGGCCCATTATGTTTGGCAAGGACCCCCTGGATTCAACCGGTCGATGCAACGATGGCGGTCAGTCTATCGGCGGGGGTCTGGTAGCCAAGCGTCTTGCGCGGACGGCCATTGAGCCGTCGCGCGAAGTCTACCCTTGGTGGTTCAGTGAATCGGGGGAGCGTACGGCCGGGTTTTCGCGATAGGCTTGCAGGGCACACTGAAGTCTTGTGGACGAGATTGCGAAACGCGTTGAGCGCAGAGGAATAGGATTTCGGGCAGTTCGTTCACGCGAGAAACGCAGAGGTTGAGCTGTTGTGTGACGTTGAACAGTACGCGTTGATGGAGTTGGACCTGTGCGCGAAGAGCATTTGTAGATTCGGCGGAATCGGCTTTCGACAATTCGGATTGTGCGAGAGGTCTTCGTTGGTGCTCACAGGTGTTCACTCGGTGAAGACCGCATCATGAGTCGCATTCCCAGAATAATTCATCAAATCTACAACATGAGCGGGAAAGAAGTCGGCACACGCAAGGACTATTGCGCGTATCGGGACACCTGGCTCGCCAATCATAAACACTGGGAGTATCGATATTGGGATCATGCGTCGACGCGCAAGCTGATTGCCGACGAATATCCATCGTTTCTTTCGGTCTATGACGGTTATCCTCACTTCATTCAGCGTTGCGATGCAATTCGTTACTTCATCCTGCATCGTTTCGGCGGCCTGTACGTGGACATGGATATCGAAAACCTGAAGCCGGTGGACGAATTGTTTGAAGGATGCGAACTCGCATTATTTTCAGCGGTCGGGGGTTACACGAATGCGGCCGTAGCGAGTGTTCCCGGTCATCCCTTGTGGGACGCCATCTTCAAAGAATTGCCTCGGCGGGTAAACAACGAACCTCGGGGATTGTTCCGTCGTCCAGCGCGTGCGCCGTCGGAGCATATCTGCTATAGCACGGGGCCGATTTTGGTCAGCGATGTGGTGGAAGCCGGAGGGTTTGACAAGCTCGACACAACACGCGTTCACCCGACCTACATTTTCGAGCCGCTATCGCCGCGCATGGAAAATGGAAGGCTTGTTCAAATCAACGACACGAGCCGTTCCTACGCAGTACATCACATGTCCATGCATTGGCTGTCTCCGCGCGCAAAAATCGCCCAGGCCATTTTTGCGCCGATCGCAAAAACCTGCTGGGCTTGGAGACGCATGAAAGGCCGGGGGCGTGCCGGTGGTGTCGGCTTCGCCCCTAGGACGGCCGCCAGATCGACGGAACGTTCTTGGAGATTTCGAGGGTCTTGAAACCGGTATTCTTGCGGGGGCCGCGTGCGCGCGCCCATGCCGTCATGCGGCGAATCCCTTCGGCGAGCGGCGTGTCCGGGCGCCCGCCGAACACGCGGCGGAACTTGTCGTGGCGGCTGTAGGCGTGCACCGCCTCCTGACGGGGTGGCAGGAATTCAATCGGTGCCGAGGCGCCCAGCTCGTGGCGGACCAGTTCCGCGACCTCGAGCACGCTGGCGTGTGAGTCGCAGCCGATATTGAAGACGCCGTTCATCGCCTCGGGCACGTGCACGCTGGATGCAATCTGCGGCGCGATATCGCCGATGTAGGTGAAGGCCCGCGTCTGGCGGCCATCGCCGAAAATAGTGGCCGATTGCCCCTGCATCATCCGGTTCATGAAAATCCCGACGACGTTGCGATACGGGTCGCCGATGTTCTGGCCCTCGCCGTACACGTTGTGCGGACGGAACACCACGAAGTCGAGTCCGAGCAGACGGTGGGCGCTTTCCAGGTCCTGCTCCACCGCAAGCTTGGCGATACCGTAGGGATCCTCCGGGACGGGCTGCTGCGTCTCGTCGAATGGCGGCTCGCCGCTGCCGTAGACGGCAATGGATGATGTGAAGACGAAACACTTCACGTCGTGGCGCACCGCCTCGTTGATGAGGTTGACGCTGCCGATGACGTTGTTCATGTAGTTGAATCGCCTGATGAAGTGCGAGAGCCCTTCAGCGGCGTAGGCCGCAAGGTGGTAGACGTAGTCGAATCGGTGTCGGGTGAAGAGTTGCTCGAGGAGCGCGTGGTCGGTCACCGACCCCTGCACGAACGTCGCGTCGGCCGGCACGTTGTCCGGAAACCCGCCGGAGAGGTCGTCGAGCGCGACGACTTCGTGGCCCAGCGACAGACATTCGCGAGCGACGTGTCCGCCGATGAACCCGGCTCCGCCTGTCACGAGAGAACGCATGGATAGCCTGCCGTTAGGGAACGCGAGAGGCCGGCTGAGCGGTATTCGTCGCGGCCAACGCCAGCGCGGTCATCATCACTATGGGTCGCAACATCACTGACTCCCGTTCGCCGATATTGAGTGGACCAGTATTGAGCTCGCGCAACGACTTTTCAACATTTCCACCATATCGCGCCAGCCAAAGATTCAGGAATAGATAATTCAAGGCCGACAGGCATGTTTTTCCAGCGGGGACGCCGTCAGTTGTTGAGCGTCGCGTAGACAAACAACGTCAGCAGCCCAGCGACGAGCACGGTCATCACCCGCAGACCGGCGAACAATCGGCGGAGCGCGTCGCGCGTCGCATTGTTCTTCAGGCAGAGGCTGTGCACCTGGATGGCGATCTCGGCATTGAGCTGACCGGTCTGCACCTCGTTCCACGCTCGCCAGTAACCGACGACGTCGCGCTGGATCACGTCTTCGAAGTAGCGCACGCCCATCGGGTAGTCGTCCGCATCCTTCGACCAGTTGCCCAGCCGCGGCTTGAACCGACCGGGTCGCAGCGCTTCGATCGCCTGCAGAAAGAAGTAGACGGCGGTCACCGCGTACAGCCCGAGCAGGCCCCCCACAGCAATGGGAAACTCGCCGAACACGCCCTGCAGCAGGTCGGTGCGTGTCGACACCACCAGCACCGCTGCGTTGAGGGCGCCCATCAGCACGAGGGCAAAGCGGGCTTCGCGGTTGTTGATGTCGATGAGGTCGTACGCCTCGTCCATGGCGTCGTTGAGCGCGCGATAGCGCTCGGACCAATCGAGCGGCCGGGACCCTTCGAGCAGCCGCTTCAGTTCTTTCTTGCGGGCCTTGCTGCTGCCGTCCTCCGGTGGTGTCGAGTCCTTGGCGGCGTCGGGCGGGGCCGGCAGATCCACAGCCCCGATTGTAACGCCATTTTTCCCGTCATTCCGGCACATCGCAGACGAGGTGGAATCACGAGGTGACGCGGCCCAAGCGAGCTCACCAAGTGGCGGTCGCCATTACCGTATGGGGCTGTGATGTCCCGGATGGGACGGGCGATGTCACCAAGACGCATACCGCGTGGAAACTGAGCCGCGGCGCACTGCTGACGCCATCGCCACCTGCCTTGATGCGCGCACTGGCACCCGTTTTTGCCGGCGGGAGCATATACTTTCCGGCTGAGCAGGGCGTGACCACGGTCATTGCCCCGGGCCGAGAATTTCGCCGGCTGGCCACCAACCGCCTCGATGGCGGGCTGCTGGCGTCGATGGCCGTCTCGGGCGGCTCGTTGTTCTTAAGGACTGATAGTTACCTGTACCGAATCATGGAGATACCCCGATGAGCACACGTCGCGCGATTTCTTCTCTGGTAATAGCAATGACGGTGATGGTGAGCGCATCGGCCTCTGCGCAGGCACCGGCAGCTGGACAGAAGCCCTTCGAGCCCCAGGTCGGCCAGGCCGGCAAAGACGTAGTCTGGGTCCCCACCCCGCAAGGCGTGGTCGACAAGATGCTCGACATGGCCAAGGTCACGAAGGACGACTTCGTGATGGACCTCGGTTCGGGTGACGGCCGCACGGTGATCACCGCCGCCAAGCGCGGCGCCCGCGCGATGGGCATCGAGTACAACCCTGACATGGTCGACCTGTCGAAGAAGAACGCCGAGGCGGCGGGCATGACGGCGCGCGCGACGTTCATGAAAGCCGACTTGTTCGAGACCGACCTGTCGAAGGCCAACGTCATCACCATGTTCCTGCTGCCGTCCATCAACATGAAGCTGCGGCCGACGATCCTCGACCTGCGGCCAGGTACCCGCATCGTCGCCAACACCTTCACCATGGAAGATTGGCAGGCCGATGAAACGGCGACGGTGACGGACGGTTGCTCGAGCAGCTGGTGCACGGCGCTCCTCTGGATTGTTCCCGCCAAGGTCGAAGGCACGTGGGGTACACCGGGCGGCGACTTGAAGCTGACGCAGACCTTCCAGATAATCTCGGGCACGCTCGGCACGCAAGCCGTTCAGGGCCGGCTGCACGGTGCAGCGATCGAGTTCACGGCCGGTACGACCAAGTACTCTGGCACGGTCGAAGGCAACACCATCAAGATGACGTCGCCTTCGGCCATGACGGCCACCAAGAAGATGTAATGACGCAGACGACTGGCGCGCCGGGCTACGGCACCAGGATGGACTCGCCCTTGAGCAATGGGGTGTGCACCGGGAGCCGGCGCGCACGCGAGAGTTGCTCAAAGCTGTAGCCGAGGGCCAGCAACCGCGGTTCGCTGAACGCGGGCCCAAGAAACGACAGGCCGACCGGCAGGCGGTCGCCGGTGAATCCCGCGGGCACGATCAGATCCGGAAAGCCCGTTAGGTTGGCGATGTTCGCCGGGGAGGTCGCGCCGCCACCTGGCACGTCTGGTGGTGCGGCGATGAGTTGCGGACGGGTCGACGCAGTCGGATACACGATCGCGTCGAGCGTCTGCGCGGCCAGCAGGCCCTCGACCACGCCGCGCATCAGCGGTAGTCCGTGGTCGCGGACCGCGACGTAGCCAAAAGCGTCGAGGCTGCCGCTGCCGGCCTCCCGCTTCATCAGCGCCCATCGACCGGGGTTGGGTCCGCCGCCGTCGGGCCGTGGCGCGTTCACTTTCCGCGCCCGTTCGATCAACTGGTCGAGCGTCTTCGGATACTGCGGGCCGGTGGTGGCAAGGTAGTCAGCGATCTGGGTGGCAAACTCCGGATACCGGATCGCGTTGTAGAACTCGCCTTTGGCCGCGAGCAACCACGACGGAAAGCGCACGTCGACGATCGTCGCGCCGGCCTGGCGCATGGCCTCGAGCGCGGACTCCATCACCCAGTCGACGTCGGCGTCCTGTCCCATGAAGTCGCGGCCGACGCCAATGCGCGCGCCCTTCAACGCGCCGGCATTCAGGTACTTGGTGTAGTTGGTCTCGAAGCGTCCCTCGCTTTTTCTCGTCGCCGGGTCGGCCGGGTCGACGCCGGTCATGACGCCGAGGATGGCGGCGACATCCGACACGCTTCTGGCCATCGGCCCGCCGGTGTCGAAGCTGAGCGCCAGCGGGATGATGCCGTC
>SXGR01473877.1_pt1 | contig 46776 bp, 42 predicted proteins | sample 3174711 | NCBI WGS metagenome assembly SXGR01 (sample SAMN11356860, study PRJNA531348) | freshwater metagenome | isolation source: freshwater sample F1-60 | place: China: Fuxian Lake, Yuxi | collected 2017-12-25
CGCCAGCGCTCGATGTCACCATTCAGGCGCAGCTTCTCGAACTGCTCTCGGACTTGCAGCGGCGCCGCGGCATGGGCATCATGCTGATCACGCACAATCTCGGTGTGGTTGCCGAGAACGCCGATGTCGCTTGCGTGATGTACGCGGGGCGCGTGGTGGAGTATGCGAAAGTCGAGGAGCTTTTCGATCGTCCGCTCCATCCGTACACACGCGGGCTCTTCCGATCGATTCCAGGCGTGCGCGATACGCGAACGAGACTGACGACCGTCGAGGATGTCGTGGACAATCCCGCAGAGTTTCGCTTGCTCCCTGGCTGCCAGAACGGCATCGTTCCATGGTGGCCGTTCATGCCGCAGGAACATCGGCCGCAGCTCGCGCCTGGGCGCGAGCCCTATGCGCTGCATGAGATAGAGCCCAACCGATGGGTCGGCGTTTGGCGCACACCGTTCATCGAGTCGCATCCGTCTCGCCGAGCGGATCTCGCGACCATTCGCTCCAAGTCCGTGGTGGGCGTGGCATGAGCCGCCCTGCGAAGCGAGCGGCGAGCACTCGGGAGGCCGCGACGAAGAAGCGAAGTGCGAGGGCAGAGGGGGGCGAACCAGGAGCGCTTGTCGAAGTGGGTGCACGCGCGCCGGCGTTCAATCTGCGTGGCGGAGATGGCAAGAAGCATGCCCTTGCGGCGTACAAGGGCACGCCCGTCGTTCTCTACTTCTATCCGCGCGATCAGACGCCAGGCTGCACGCAGGAGGCGTGCGACTTTCGAGACTCGCACCGCGAAATCGTCCGCAGTGGGGGCGTGGTCCTGGGCATTTCGCCCGACTCGACGGACAGTCACGGCGACTTCGCCGCATCGCTTGGGTTGCCATTCGTGTTGCTGTCGGATGAACCCTCTGCGGAGGGCATCCCGGCGGTCTGCGATCGGTATGGAGTCTGGCAGAAGAAGTCGATGTACGGAAAGTCGTTCATGGGTGTCGTGCGAACGACCTATCTGATCGATGGCAGAGGTCGCGTGGCACGCCGCTGGGACCGTGTGTCCGTTCGCGGTCATGCGGATGACGTGGTCTCTGCGCTGCGCGCACTTGCCTAAGGTTCGACGAACGCGTGCCACAGCGCGAGCGCCGCGGCAACGAGCACCAGTCCAAGCAGAAGCGCGCTGATCCAGATCCGCGCCGTTGCACCTCGGCTTCGCGCAGCGCGAAGACGATCGATCGCTGCTGCGTCCCACGCTTGACCGCACTCGGGGCAGCGCGACTGCCCGTGCGTCATCGCATGCCCACACTTTGCGCAGACGATCCACGGCCCCTGCGCGAGTTGCTTCAAACGCAGCCCAGACACCATCAGCCATCCGATCACGGCCAACAGCAGCACTCCGATGACGGCGCAGATCGACATGGCCGCAGACGATAGCGGTCCACGCGCAGCCCTTACACTTGCGGCATGACAGATGTGCGCGTTGGTTTCCGTCGGATTTCGCCGCTCGCCGTGCTTCCTGCGTACCAATCCGAGCTTGCCGCGGGGATGGATCTCCATGCGGCGATCGAAGCGGATGTCGTGGTGGAGCCAGGCGCGATTGCGCTCATCCCACTGGGATTCGCCGTGGAACTGCCGCCGGGCTACGAGGGGCAGGTTCGTCCGCGCAGCGGGCTCGCCACACGCCATGGCGTCACGGTTCCCAACAGTCCCGGGACGGTCGATGCGGACTACCGCGGCGAGATGAAGGTGGCACTCATCAACCTCGGACCGGCGGCGTTCACCGTAACGCCTTCGATGCGCATCGCGCAGCTGGTTGTTGCTCCCGTGGCGCGCGTGAACTGGAATGAAGTCCGCGAACTGAGCGAGACCGCGCGCGGCGGCGGCGGCTTTGGTTCGACGGGGCGGTAGCTGAAGCGGTTTCCCACCGGGCCCATCACACTCGAAGCGCACCCACATCGAGCGGAATGCACTGGCGGCTCGCGAAGGGTTCACCGCTCTCGCAGCCGATGCGGCTGCCAAAGTAAGTCCCTGCCGCGTGCACCCACTCGGGTATCCGTCGATTCGGTTCGTGCTGCACGAACTGACTGGCATACGCCAGGATCGCACGCTGTTTGCGCTCGGCAAATCCCGTCGTATCCACGATGAACGCGGGCTGCGGTACGGTGCGAAGGTGCGTCGCGAAGTAGTGGAAGATGTGGCGAACGGTGTGTGCTTCACCGACAAGATCGCTCTTGGTGAACTTTGCCGCGAAGCAAGCTGCCTCGATGAGGCTGGTCGCAGCGACATGGTCTGGGTGCGCATCCAGAGGGTGAGGCGCGAACACGATGTCCGCTCGGAGTGTTCGGATGGCGCCGGCAACGACATGCCGCGAAGCCAAGTCGTCCATGATCGCGCGATTGCGAAGTCCCAGCGCGAGCCGCTGGACACCCAGGATCGAAGCCGCCTCGGCCGCTTCCTTGGCACGCGTCTGCGGATCGCCCTTGGGTGTCGGCTCGCCATCGCTGAGATCGACCAGGGTGACGGCATGCCCCTCCGCCGCGAGGCGAGCAATCGTTCCGCCCATGCCGAGTTCCTGATCGTCTGGGTGTGGACCGAAGACAGCGATGTTCATCGGCGACACTCTAGGTGCAGCACAGCACGCGGTCGAACTCAGCGTGGCAGGTGCGCGCGCGGCGTCGATGGCCGTTCGAGAAGGTGGCGGTAGAGCGCGAGTAGGCGTTTCACCATCGCATCGCCGTCGAACGCACTGCGCACCTCCGCCTGCCCGCGTGCCGCGAGCCGAGCGGCATGCGAGGGATCCGACAAGACCTGCTCGATCGCTGCGCGCAGGCGCAGTGGATCACCGACGGGCACGAGCCATCCAGTCTCGCCAGCCTTGCACACCTCGGATGCACCGTCGATGTCCGCCGCGATCACGGGGCGTGCGCACAACAGCGCCTGGACGACCGCGCGCGGCAACCCTTCGCGCCACGACGGATGCACAACCACATCACTCGCCGCGAGGAGCGCTGGAACCTGATCGGGCGGCACGAGGCCGCTGAGGATCACTCGGTCGCGGATCCCCTCACGCACAAGCCGCTGTTCGAGCCGCGTCCTCCACCACCCATCGCCGATCCACAGGAGCATCAACTTGTCGCGCGTGCTCGCGCGAAGGAGCGGCAGCACGGCCGTGATGAGATCGTCGTGCCCCTTCAGTTCCGCCAGACGCCCCAGCGTCGCCAACACTGTCGTGTTCGCTCCAACACCCAGACGATCGCGCGCTGCCGCACGAAGCAGGTGTGCTCCCAGAAAGGGAGCCGTGTCGAGCCCGCTGCGGATCGTCGAATACTGCGCTAGCGTTCCAATCCCTTCGGCAAGCGCTTGCCGAGTCATTGAATCGGCGACACTCACAATCGCATGGCAACGCCGCGCCGCGAATCGCTCCGCCAGCACATAGGCCCGGTAGATCACGCGCGATTGGAAGCGGTGGAAGGGCAGCCCATGCACCGTGTGAACGACAGCCGGAACCCGCAGCCGCCATGCGGCAGCACGACCGAGAATGCCAGCCTTCGACGAGTGCGTGTGAACGACATCGGGCTTCCAGTCGCGGATCAACTGCGTCAGTTGACGGAAGCAGCGGAGGTCACGCAGGGGAGCGACCTGTCGAACCAAGTCCGGCACTTCGAAGCATGCGAGCCGATCATCCGCCTGCGCCCGCGGCAAGAGCGATCCCTCGGGGCCGTAGATCGGTCCGTACGCCAGCGCGACCAAATGCCCCTCGTTCGCGCTGCCGACACACGACAGCAGGGTGTTCTCCTGCGAACCGCCCACAATGAGTCTCGTGGAGAGGTGCAGGATTCTCATCGGGGCCTCGCACAGCGATCACCCTGCCCGTAGTGAATCCACTCGAGGCAAAGTCCCTCGGGCGGCATCGTTGGCCCTGCTTCGGACCGATCGCGCTGCGCAAGGATGCGATCGATGTCCGATGGCTCGAGCCTGCCGCGCCCGACCTCGACGAGCGTTCCAACAAGAATCCGGACCATGTGGTGCAGGAATCCGCTGCCGGAAACATCGAAGCGAAGGATGCCAGGTTCAGGGTTGGTGACCGCACAGCCAAGCACGGTGCGAACGGTGGTTTCGCGCTGGTCTGGTTCATGGGCGAACGCGCGAAAATCATGCGTGCCCACCACGCGCGCGGCGGCGGCGCGGACGCGCGCCACATCGATCGCATATCGGCAGACAGTCGTGAATCGCCGCTCGAAGGGTGTGGCGCGACCTTCGAGCCCTCGAGGGCGGGTGCCATCGGCCATCCGCAGCCGATAGCTGTACGACTTGCTCACGCAACTGCGCACGGGATCGAAGGACTCATCGACCTCATCGGCTGCGACGACCTCGAGATCACGCGGCAGCCGTGTATTCAGCGCCATCGCCATCCGATCGACTGGAATGCGAAGTGAATCGATGCTGAACGATGCCACCTGACCGCGCGCGTGCACGCCCGCATCGGTCCGACTTGCTCCGAGCACAGGAATCGCAGCGCCCACCAGATCGTGCACGGCTTCCGTCAGAACCCCTTGCGCAGTACGCAACTCGGGTAATCCAGGAGGAACTTGCCGCTGCCAGCCGTGGAAGTCGGTGCCGTCGTACGCGACCAGGAGGCGCAGTCTCGGCACGGGTGGTGGCGTCTTCAGTGACCGAACAGCGATGCGGGGGAGAGCATGCCCTTGGTCTCGAAGAAACTCAGGGCCTCCTGCACGCTTCGGAAGACCTTGGTCGCTGTCTCACTGATGAACGGGCTTGGATTCTTCTTCGGCTTCCAGACCACATACACCTCTTTGGTGTGTTCAAACGCGTGATGGAGTTCGCGCTCGACACCGCTCGACAGGGCGGGGACGCCTCCCGGCAACTCAGGCACGAGCGACACGATCATGTCGCTCTGGTCGATCAGCTTGAAGTCGCGCATGTAGATCTGCCCATCGATATCGCCCGCAATATCGAGGACTTCACGCACGGGCAATCGCATCGTGGGGTTGCCATCGCGTCCGCCAAACGCGTGCGGCTGCACTTCGACGAAGTCCTCTCCCTTGCGTGCGGCTTCGATGGCTCGGTCGAGCAGCATCTTTTCATCGACATCGGCTGGATCGAATGTGATGAAGTGCTTCGCCAGTTCCGCACGGAAGTGCGCGATCTCTTCGAGGACATCGGGCATATCCACGACATGGCTCATGGGGAACGATGGATACACCTTTCGCATGTCGGGGCGGGTGACCAGCCGCAGGCAGGTCTCGATCGTGTCCTGTTGCCGTCCGCGGCTGAGGATGTAAAAGTTGTTTCCGCATCCCATCGCCTGCGCCATCAATTCCGTCGCAAGAATCTCCTCCTCGCGCCAGACCATGCAGTCCTTGAGGGTGGCGTCGATGACATGCTCTCGGTGCAGCCGATGGTGCACGGTCTCCACGTTGTCCACGATGCAGATGAAGCAGTTGGGTTCAAGTTTCTGCAACTGATCGAAGTCGAACGCACTGAAGAGTCCGTGCCGCCATCGGAAAGTGGCGTGCGTGTTGACGATGATGTTGGGGTGGTCCGACTTCGGCTGCGTCGCGGCGATCACATCCTTGAACGCGGCTCGTCGAAGGCTGGCAAGACGCGAAATCGGGAGATCGAGGATGCGCCCAGGCGTGATGTCGGATGCCTCCGAGTACATCAGGTCGCCGATGTTGAACAGTTCGATGCGTTCGCCGCGCTCACCGCCAAGGTCCATGACCTGCTGGAGATACGGACGCTTGTCCACCCCAATCTGACCTGTCACAAAGGCTCGCATGACCTCGAGTATACGGCTCACCCTGCAGCGGACCGCGCCACCAGCAGCGCCACGACATGCACTTCGATGGCGCGCCCCTCACCGACGGCATCGACGCGTTCATGCGTCTTCCCCTTCACATTGACCTGATCACGCTTGCAACGGAGCAGGCGGGCGATGTTCGCCGCGATCGAATCCTTGTGCGGACCGATCTTGGGACGCTCACAGATGACGGTGCAGTCGATGTTGCCCACTTCGAAACCAGCGGCATGCATGCGTTGCACGGCCTCGCCCAGAAACGCGGCGGAGTCGGCGCCGTCGTGACGCGGATCATTGTCGGGAAACAGCTGTCCGATGTCCGGAAGCCCGAGCGCACCGAGAAGCGCGTCCGTCACCGCGTGCAGGAGCGCGTCGCCATCCGAGTGGGCCACAGGACCGCGAGACGATTCGATGCGAATGCCACCGAGCACGAAAGGCCTGCCTGGTCCCTGCGGCGAGCAATCGTCGAGGCGGTGCAGGTCATACCCGTGTCCGATCCGCATCCGGGGGTCAGTCCTTCGGACGCGTGAAGGTGGTGGTTCCGCCGGATGTAGTTCCGCCCATCCCCGATGCGGTGCTGGTGCCATCGAGATCGGGCGGCAGCAACAATGTCGGATCCGGCGGCGGATCTTCGGGCGGAGTTCGGTAGGAGATGTCGATCCGCCTGCAGGAGGCGGGGGGCGCAGTCATCTGATTGCTGAGTGATCCGACTTGATCTCCCGCAGCCCACATTCCCCACGACATCGTGACTGGCTTCGCCTTCGCGCTGTCATTGGTTGTGGTGCCATCGGAGAAGCGGAAAGTCAACTGCTGTCCCGCCGGGATGTCCATCTTGTAGAACGACTCATTCGTTCGCGTGTCGATGAGCGTGACCGTCACCGGCTGCGTCGGCGTCGAGATGTAGGTGAATCCGCGCCCTGTGGTCGGCATCAAACCGCCGTCGGGCGAGTAGCAGCCGATAAGGCAGCAAGCGGCGAGCGCAGCAAAGGCAAGTGGAGTCGATCGCGTCATGGGAGAAGAAAGCGGTGAGGTACCGCGGTCGCAGAGTCTAGCAGCGCACCGCAGGTCTCGGGCCTTTGACGAGATCGACAAACTTCCGTCCGCGTTCTTCGAAGTTGGTGAACTCGCCGAAACTCGCACACGCAGGCGAGAGCAGGAGGATGTCTCCCGGCTTGCCGCGCGAAAACGCCTCGTCGACTGCAGCGGCGAGCGTGGCGAAGCGCATCGCGGGAGGCGCAGGCGCAAGCAGGGGTGCAGTGGCACCGATGGCGTACAGTCCGGCAAGCTGCGGCGCGAGATCGCGGACCGATGACAGATCCACCTTCTTGTCGTATCCGCCCACGATCAGGTGGATGCGCGACCAATCCGAAAACGCGCGCAGCGCGATCGCGGTCGCTTCGGGTGTCGTCGCCTTGGAATCATTGAAGCACTGCATGCCATGGAATGTTCCGACGAGCTGCAGCCGATGCTCGAGTCCCGTGAACGCCTCCAGGCCTGCCGCTGCACGCGCCCCGTCCCACGGCAGCCCATCGATCGCGGCGCACGCGGCGGCTGCTGACCAGGCGAGCCGTGCATTGTGCGACTGATGTTCGCCCGGTGTCGCCAGTTGCATTCGAGGCACATCGCCAAGACCGAGTCCACCGCGCCACCATGCGCCGATGGGACATGCCTGAGCCATCGCCTTCGCTTGCGCAGGATGCTCCGCCTCGAAGCCGCTGATGAACACCCCGTCCTCACCCTGAACGGCGCGGATTCCAGCCTTGGATGCGAGATAGTGGCCGAGCGATCCATGCCAGTCGACATGATTCGGCGCAAGGTTGGTCAACGCCGCCACGCGTGGTGACCAACCAGGAAACCCTGATTCCGGCGACAACCACCACAGTTGCGCGCTCGACAGTTCGAGCACGGTCCATTCGCGTGGCTCCGTGCATCCAAGCAGGGATCCGCCGATGTTTCCTCCAAGCACAACGCGCCGTCCAGAAGCGCGAAGCGCACACGCAAGCATGGAACTGGTCGTGCTCTTCCCGGCGCTGCCAGTGACACCGACCGTCCGTGATCGATCGAGTCGCTCGACAGCAAGTCGGATCTCACTGGTCACTGGAACGCCTGCTTCCCGTGCGGCGCAAAGCAGCGGGTGTTCCCATGGCTTGGGGACCGCTGCATTGGCGACAACCAGTTCACTCCGTGTGAAGTCGTCCGCCGCATGGCCGCCAAGCCGTAGCGTGATCTGCCCAGACTCGATCGCGTCTTTCAGCCCCGCGAGCGGCTCCGCGAGCGTCTTCTCTTGCGCCACATCGGTGATGCACAGGCGCGCGCCACGCTGCAGAAGCCACCGAACCACGCCGAGTCCGCCGCCGAACTGCCCGAGCCCCATCACCGTCACGCGCCGCCCACCCAAGGAGTGGTCGTCGATGCCGCGGATGGACTCTGCGCTCATGGATGCTCGTTCAAATCCGCTTGGTCGGAACCGATCCGCGGATCGCGGATTCCACATTGTCATCCTCGCCGAGCAGATCTTCGCGGTAGTCGTCCGCGCTGCGGCGACGCGTGATCGGTCCTTGAGCCGCACCGCGCAGGAACTGCCGGATGATCTGGTCGTCCTCGCTCAGTGCGCTCGCCTCAGCGTCGCCAATCTGACGGATGCGCTCAAACTCCTCGCGGTCACCGACCTTCAGCACACGACCCCCATCGAGCATCAGCATGCGATCGGCGATCGTGAACGCCGAATCCATCTCGTGCGTCACGACCACGCTTGTCACCGCGAAGTTTCGAGTCAGTTCCTTGATGAGCTGATCGATCTCCGCACTCGTCACGGGATCGAGTCCTGCGCTCGGCTCGTCGTAGAACAAGATCTTGGGATCCATCGCCATCGCGCGTGCCAGACCTGCACGCTTCGCCATCCCTCCCGAAATCTGCGAGGGCAGCTTGTCCGCATGCTGCCGAAGACCGACCAATTCGAGCTTGATCTTCACCATCATCTCGATCACCTCTGGATCAAGATTTGTGTGCTCCCGAAGCGGGAGCGCCACATTGTCGGCAATCGACATCGACTGAAACAGCGCCGCAGACTGGAAGAGAATCCCAAACTGGCGCTTGATGTCGTCGAATGCCACATCGCTGATGCCGGCGATGTCCTGCCCGAGCAAATGGATCGACCCACTCGTTGGCTTGTGCGATCCGATCAGCAGCCGCAGCAGAGTGCTCTTGCCGCACCCCGATCCGCCCATGATCACGAGCGTTTCGCCGGCGCGCACATCGAGGTTCACGCCCTGCAATACCGTCTGCGAGCCGAATGTCTTCACCAGATCACGCACGGTGATGCGGATCTCGGGCGATGCGGCAGTCGTCTCCGCTGCGCTCATGGCGTGCCCTCCACAGGTGTCGGAGAGGCGGGTGTTGGATAGGCGAGATTGCCAGCGCTCGGATCGATGATCTCGACGGCAATCAGTTTCATCGTCAGTTGATCCTTCGGATCGGTGATTTCGATGCTGCAGCGTGCTCGGATGCGTCCGCCGCTGCAGTCGAGCAGGTACTCGCCCTCGAAGGCCTTGCTGCCCGGCGAGGGCGCCGCGGGTGCCGAGTTCTGATCCAGCGCTGCACTCTTGAGCGTTCCGTAGCGGCGAGTCAGTTCTTGGATGAACGCGCTCGCCGCCGCCTCGGATCCTCCCTTCGCATCACTGATGGGAATGAACGAGTTTCGGAATGCGGTGATGTCTCCGCCCTGACCAGCAATGATCGCACTTTGCGGACCGTTCAGGATGGGTTTGAGGACCGCGTTGTAGCCCACGACCACACCTGCGCCCTGCAGAGACAGTCCCGCGACACCCAGCAGGATGCCGAGGGCGGCGAGCCACTTTCCAGTCACCCGCTTTCCACTGCCGAAGATCGCAATCAGGCCCGTCACGATCCCCGCGACCGAGGTGAGCGGACAGCAGAACACAAGTGAAAGCGCAAGTGACGCGATGGACGCCTTGCTCACCGGGCGCGGCGCATCGAAGTCCGACAGAACGAGCGTGTCTGGATCAGCCATCGCTTGGCAGCGTAGCACCTGCCTCGCGAGGGTCAACGCGTGGAAAGCGCACGTTTGTCGGCTTCGCTGCTTCTGCCTGTTCCAACGAGACTTCTTTGGTACTGCGTGGCATGGCAATCTCCATGCTGCGCAGCCGCGGACCAGGAAGCCAAGTGCTCCAGTCCGTGATCAGCAGCGCCTCGACCGAGGCGATTGCATCGCCAGATCGAGTTTGCAGGATGAGTCGGAAGCGGCCGATGGGTGGATTCCCAATCTGGGTGTCTGTCTGCGTGGTTGCACCGACCTTGACAGGTGCGAGCAGAGCGGACACTTCGCGCTGAAAGTCAGGCAAGCCAGCATGTGCCTCGGGAACCCACCAGGCAGAGGCATCGACGCCGCCAGCGAGTGTTTGCTCCACCGCGGTTCGCACATCGGACAGAGTGTTGGAGGACTGCGCAGTTTGGAGGCGTTCAGTCACCAGCAGAGAAGCCGCACCGATGAGCAGTGAGAGGGTGATACCGAACCATGCCACGCCGGTCCCCCCAAGAAGCCCGTCTGACTTTCGAATACGAAGCAGCGAGACCATGCCGACAAGGACGCCGCCAACTGCCGCAGCGGGGCAGCACGCGGCAATACCAAGCCCAACGGCAATCCAGGCGAGCGGGTCCGTACGCACCGCGATGTTTTATGCGAAAGCCCGTGCGTTAGTTGCAGGGACCCCATGCACTGAGGAGCGCGGCCAGGTCGGCTCCGTCCACACTTCCGCTGTTGTTGATGTCACCTTGCCCTGAGTTGCCCCAGTTGGCAAGCAACACCGCCAGATCTGACGCGTCGGTGTAAAGATCATCGTCGAGGTCACCCGCGCAGTCCACACAAGTCACCGCCAAGGTGCCAGTGCCACCCGCAGTCGCTCCACCCACTCGGAAGTAGTAGGTATTCGAGATGAGGGTTGTGAACGACACCGAGGATGTGCCAGATGAGCAACCGGCAGCGTCATCGTTGCATGCACGCACGGTGGTCGAAAGGCCTGGGCACTCTGCGATCGGACCGTACACCACGACTCGCGTGTCGAAGCCCGCGAGTCCACATGTCGACACCGTCGTGTTGCCAGTGCACGGAGCCACGAACTTGTACCAAACATCCTTCGCAATCGCGCCGCTTCCATTTGCCGTGCAGGTCGTTGGCAGCGGGATGGCTGTGTCCGTGGCATTGGAGGTGTTGAAGGATGTGCTGCCCGTGTTGATGGTGATGGCTGCCGAGCAATCGTCGTTCGCCGGCGGCGGCGGGGCGACGACTGTCACCACACTGACATCATCGATGTACCAGTTGTCGGAGGTGTCGGCGCCATCGGGGCGGAAACGGAGGCGGAACGCGGCGTGCCGTGCGTTGGACGGCAAGGTGTGCTCGTAGGCGGTGAAGGTCGTCTGCGCAGCGCCGTCCGAGGTGATCGTGTTCAGAGCAGTCCAGTCCAGGGTGTTGCTCAGATACTCCACGATGAGCGTCTTGCCCGACTCGACTCCGTTGCGCTGCACCTTGTACGAGGCAGTCGCAGAACTCGTGCCGCCGAGGTTGATGAAGTTGGTTCGAACTTCGTCGTCGTCGTAGGTGTTGCTGCCCGATGAGTTCACATTGAGCGAGTACGGTGCCGTCGGCTCATTCTGTGCTGCAGTGCTCACGGCACCGCCGTCGTTGAAGATCCAACGGTCCGTGGACAGCGTCGTGGCCGTGAATGTCTCGGTGAACGGAGGCGTGACGGCAACGGGGCGAGGGAAGTCGCATGTCACTTGTCCACGCCAGCCGTTGATCTCTGACACGCTGAGTGTGTTCAGTCGCAGATTCGATCCGCTGATGCCGCCGCAACCTCCGTTGCTCGAACACATGATGTTGCAGTTCGCGGACCCTTGGGTGTCGCAGTGCGTGCAATCCCAGTTATGTCCAAGCTCGTGTGTGCTCAGCGAGATGCGGAAGGTCAGGGTCGTTGTATAGCGGCTCTCGACAACGCCGTACTGCGTTCCGTTGATGCCCGTGCACACTCCACCGAGGTACGCAAGTCCGATCGTGCCGCCCGAGAAGGCGTATCCGGAAAAGAAGTGCGAAATGTTGCGGAAGATCCCCGACTCGGGGGCAGAAGCCCACTTGGTCCCGAACTCGTCGAGGCGCGCATCGATCGTGGTGCCGCTGTACGGGTCCGTGGTGGCCGATCGGATCACGATGGTCCCGAGTTCATGAGTGACATTCGCATCTCGGTCGTAAATCGTGTTGACATTCGAGATGATCAGCTCGACATCGTTCACGGTGTTCGCCACACTCGAGCCGTTCTTCTGGAAGAACTCGTAGTCCGTCTCGCAGGAAATCACCACCTGACCGGGGGTCGTCCCTGCCAGACCACCCTCCTCGCCACCGCCGCCGCCATTCTCGCGCGGAACTCCAAAGCGTTCGAAGCCGCGTTGGCCGAACGCGCAACCGCGACCATCGGGGATGGCATCCGACGCCGCGTAGGCGACATGACGAGGATCACCCGCAGCGACATCGCGGCGGAAATCCGACAGGGGCTGGATCGCCCAGTCGGATCCATCCTCCAGATGGATCAGGCCGCTGAACCCGCTCTCGAGCAACGATCCAGTGACAATCGTTCCGGGGCGGTTGACGATCTCTCCCTTGTAAGTGCGGACTACGGGATCAGGCACGCGCACCAGCTTGCCATCGCCGCCATCGACCAAAACCTTGAACGAGTCTGATCGACATGAGTGCTTGTCGACTGTGATCTCCACATCGACACCCGCAATCGGCGCCACGAAGCGGAACTGCGCGGGTGGTGCACTTGGCAGCCTCGGGGTGAAACTCGTGAACGCGGAGAGCTCTGCAATCGGCAGGACGTCTGCGGCTCGAGGGCTGGTCTTCCGCGTGACATCAGCGCCCGCAAAGCCGACTTGAAGCGAGGACACCACAGCAGTGCCGAGCACACCGAGAATGGCGTAGCGAGAACCACACCGAGGGAAGAGTTTCATGATCTATAAACATACGAGCCCTCAACAAAGTTGCTACTCCCCGTGCGCACTTTTTGCAAAAAAACCGCCCGCGGATAATTCCACGGGCGGTGAAGGTTCAGGTTGTTCGAACGAAGAAAAGTCTGAAAACTTGCTGCGCTTAGGCGGTCCAGGCACTCAGAAGTGCAGCGAGGTCCGCGCCATCGACCAAGCCGCTGTTGTCCACATCGCCCATGCCTGAATTGCCCCAGTTGCCGAGAAGCGCTGCGAGGTCAGCTCCGTTGACCGACCCATCGTTGTTCAAGTCGGAGGGGTTCGATGGCGGTGGAGGCACCGAAGGACCTCTTGAGGCCATGGAAACAGCCGTCGCCGTGCTCGACGAGGTCGCCGGACGGAACAAACCGAGCGATGCGTTCGCAGACTGGGGAGGCTGGTTGGCATCGAATCGGAAATTGAACATTGTCGACCAGCGGAGGGCGTTCGCCGACTGGTCGGTCGCGTAAGGCACGCCCGACCAGGTGATCATTCCATTGGCGACGGTCGCGGTCCAAGGAGTGTTCTGGTTGTAGCCACCGGTGCCCGCCTTCTGATCGCCCGAGTGATACTCGGGGCTGTTGAACCCGATGTTGGTCACAACAACTCCAGCGGGAACGGGGATGCTGAACGAGCCGCCCGATCGGTGGCTATTCATGTTGAACACCGCATATTCGTAGTGCCATGTTCCGTTGCCGTTGTCGCTTGTACGGTAAGCAAAGACGAAACGACCGTCGCCAACCACATCGTATTCGCGGGTGGTGACATCTGTCTGAATCGTCTGCCACGCATTGATGGCTGGCTGCTGCTGGATGGTGCTTCCACTCAATGTGAGCGGGTAGCCCTGTGATGTACTCCAAGTTGTTCCAACGGTGACCTTGCGATACGAGCAGTTGTTGTCATCGTTGCCGCCTGCTGCATCATCTGGGTGCGCGTACTGCCCCTCAACGAAGTACTGTGCGCCCGGATTGGAGGACGGATTCAGATCACTGCGCTTCACACGAAGGCGTTCGCGGATGGAGGTGGGTTCAGCCGTCTCCGCAGAAGGATCCGAATAGTTCGACCCGAAGGATCCCGTCGCTGCATTGACTCCACGACGGCTCTTCAGGTCCCCCTGATCGCCGTTGAGGCTCGCTGTGTAGGGGTCGGAGCATCCGACGCCAAGCACCGTTGGGCAGCCAGAGCCAGCTGGAGTGCAGGTACCGCAGAGCGTCTGCTGCAGAGCACAGAACCCGTGCTTGATCCAGCTCAGGCCGATTTGCTCGAAGCGACCGTTGGAGTACCGATACATGTTCTGGGGAATCGTCGGATGCAGCGTGCTTGGCATTGGCTGCCACTGCAACTGGGTCGTCCCGATGTTGCAGCTCGTTGTGCCGATGGCATAGGACGCGTACTCCACCGAGTTGAATGTTCCCGGTGCGTAGCGCGCTACATCGGGGATGGCACCAACGATCACATCTGGACCAGCAGACACGCCTCCCTCGCTGCCATCTTGCGGCAGGGCCGTGGCGTTCATCTGTCCGATGAAAACAGCGAGGCCGCCGAGGGCAAGGGATCCGACCAAAGTTCCAATCTTCATTTTTCTAAGGCCTCCATGGGAGTTGTTGAATCACCGTACACCGCTCCAAGTTCAGACGATTCGACTCTAGCTCCAATCATGGCACCCGACAACATCGCGAAGTCAGATTCGCCATTTTTTCCCAAGGCGTCCCAGGGCAGATTGACTCCATCACGAGTCACGAGCCTTTGAGCATCCGGTTCGGTCTCTGCGCTGCCCTCACCCTAGTGCCGCCCAAACGACTTCCCGAAGCCCCTCAAAAAGGAAGAAGCCCACCACCCGAAGGTGGTGGGCTTGAGTCGCTTCCCAGTTTGTGAGGGGCGCACGCTTGATGCCGCGCGCGACCCGCACGAGGACTTCGCCAACCGCAGTCAGCAGTCCTCAGTTGCCAATCGGCGGGATCAACCGCGACGGCGACGAGCAGCCAGACCAGCGAGTCCAAGCAGCGCAACCGCGCCTGGGGCTGGAACGCCGATCGTGATCACCTGACCCGTGCCAGCAAAGAGCGCGGTTGTGGTGTTGGCAAGCTTCCAACCAATCGTGAAACCGAAGGTTGCGATTGGATCATCGCCCGAACCGCTGCGCACGATTTGCATCAGCAGCATTCGGTATCCACCTTGGGATCCACCCGCCGCCACCACATTTGGCGCTCCAGGGGTCGCGTCGTACCATCCGGCGTTGACCGGGATGAAGCTGCGATCGGAGCCAGCGCTTGATGGATACTCGAAGCTGGGGTCGAGAGCTGTGCCATTGCCGCCCGAGGTGCCACTGCCGCTCGCCGTGACCCACGAGTCGTTGTCGCGAGCAGCTACGCCCAGCAGATTCACATTGGCGCTCCAAGACCCGAGGGGATTGCCATCGGCATCTTCGCCAGCGTCCTCATGACGAGCGTTGAGGCTGCCTGACATCTGGGTGAAATTGAATCCATTGAGCATGACCGCGTTGCTTTGATCCCAGTTTCCATAAATCTTGTACTGGGTGTTGCCAGCAGCGGTGACCACACGATCCACCGAGAAACCGGTGAACGCGGCCGATGCGGAGGACGCCACGAGGGCGACTGCACCAAACATTGCGAGGGACTTCATGAGAGAGGCCTTTCAATAAAAGGGAAGGGACATAAAACCGACACGCCCTTTTCCAACCTCTCCTAGACAGGCGGAGGATGACACGGAATCATGAACGGTCAAATTTTGGCAACAATAATTGCGGTGAAGAAGACGCTCATACAGCGTTCAGAATCGCGATGGAAGCGTTCCTAAACGCAGCAAGAGCGGCCCAGATGCAAGAATGCTCATTCTTTCAATCTTTCCCGCCATTTCTTTTGCGGAAGCCTCATCATTTGCGATCGCAGAACAGATTAAGTCGCCGCTCGTCCGGCCGATTGCTTGCCAGCACGTTGACACTGCGTCGAGGCCATCAGCACGCGGGGAGCGACCTGTGCGGTCGTTGCTCGCGTGCGCCGCGGCAAGTTGCGGCAGTTCGATGACGCCTCCATGACTTCCCGCGACTTTTCCGCGCATTTCTGGTGTTCCATCACCGCGTAGCCGCGGCGCACGCACCTCGCTGAAGAAAACATCCACGGTGCGCCCGACCCACGCAGCGTGCACGCGGCGCGATGTCTCGCTTTGGATCGCGAGAAGCGTGTTGTTCCGGAGGCGCTTCACGGCATCAGGAACGTCATCGGTGAATCGATCGATGGCCACCGTGCCCGGTCGCGGCGAATACTTGAAGATGAAGTTGTTCTTGAATGGAAGTTCGCGCACGAGCGAGCAAGTCTGTTCGAAGTCTTCGTCCGTTTCGGTCGGAAATCCGACGATGATGTCGCCCGCAATGCAGACATCGGGCACCCAGGCGAGCGCACGCTGAACGAAGTCGACATACTCCCCGCGCGAATAGCCGCGGTTCATGAGCTTCAGGATTCGGTCGGAACCGCTTTGCGCGGGAATGTGCAGATACTTGCAGATGCGGGGACAGTCGCGCAGCACGGCGAGCACATCGTCGCCGAAATCGCGCGGATAACTGGTCACGAAGCGCAGGCGAAGGATCTGCGGTACTTCGTCGTGGATTCGCCGCAGCAGTTGCGCAAAAGTCGTGACGCGCGAGCCGACGGGCGGCGATTGGCGAAACGCACGGAGCCCCGGACCAACTTGCGCTGCTTGTCGTCCATCGACGGTGAGTGCGAGGCCGTGTTCGTAGCGGTAGTGGTTGACCGTCTGACCGAGCAGCGTGACTTCGAGTGCGCCTGCGTCGGCGAGCCTTCGGCACTCTTCCACGATGTGGTCAGGCGGACGGTGAATCTCCGCCCCGCGCGTCGCCGGCACGACGCAGTAGGTGCAGAACTTGTTGCAGCCTCGCGTGATCCGTACCTGCGCACTGCGGCGCGCACCGCCCATGGCCTGCTCATCGAACGCCCGCGAAAGATCGAGGGTCTCGAGATTGTCCTCCGCAGCCGCAAGAGTGCTCGACCGCCTGCTGCGGTTTCCCGCGAGGGCGGTGCGTTCCTCCTGGGAGAGCACCATCGCGTTCTCGGCGGATTGGGTGCGCAGGGCGTTGTCGATCAACTGCGGCAATCGGTCGAGTTCCGCGGGACCGCACAGGAGGTCGACTTGCGGGTGGCGGCGAAGCAGGTCGACCCCGTCGCGTTCCGCCATGCAGCCGATGACACCGAGAACGATCGTCTCACCTGCTGCCTTGCGCTTCCCCACGATTCCAATGCGACTGTAAGCCTTCTGCTCGGCCTGTTCGCGCACGGAACAGGTGTTGAACAGCACGACACGAGCGTCCGCGGGGTCGTTCACGAAGCGGTAGCCGAGTGTGGTGAGTTGCCCCCGCACGAGCTCGCTGTCGAGCTCGTTCATCTGGCAGCCGAAGGTCTCGAGAAAGACTGGGTGCATGGGGAGAGGGGCAGGATAGGTTGCGACGCCGCGCTTTCTCGCGTGCGCATGGGGATTTGGACGATAGACAACCCGTGTTGAGGGCCCGCCACGGCATCGCCCTGTCCTGTCTCTGCCTCGTCGTGCTCGGCGTGGTGTTCGTGACATCCGCCAGTCTGGATGTGGCGCGTGGCGGACAGACCACGCTCGAAGAGCTGCTGTTGGGTCGTGCCACGCTGTTTGCCGCAATATCAATGGGATGCCTTTGGATCGGTTCGCTCGTGCCCGTGGATCGCCTGCAGCACTTGCGCGGAGTCTGGAATCCTGTGTGGTGGATCCTCCTCGCGAGCGTGGCGGCGATCGTTCTCGTCCATGTGCCGGGCATCGGGCGCGAGGTCAATGGAGCAAGCCGTTGGATCGCGATTGGGCCGATCATCTTTCAGCCGAGTGAGATCGCCAAATGGGGGATGCCGCTCGTGCTGGCGTGGTGGTGCTGTTTCCGCGGGGCGGATGGGTTGGCGCGCTTCTGGAGCGGCTTCGTCCCGCCGATGCTGTGCGTCGGTGCCATTGCGCTCGGGATCGCCGTCGAGGATCTCGGAACGGCGACGCTGGTGATGCTTGTCGCACTGATCGTGCTCGTTGCAGCGGGATGCCGTTGGTGGCATGCGGCGCTGCTGATGCCTGCCGCCGCGCTGGGATTCGTGGCGCTCATCGTCACGAGCCCGTACCGCGTGAATCGCATCCTTGCTTATCTCGATCCCTACCAAGACGCGCGCGGCATCGGCTACCACATCATTCAGTCGATGGGCGCGATCTCTGGTGGCGGGCTCACGGGGCGTGGGCTTGGCAACAGCATCCAGAAGTTCGGCTATCTGCCCGAGGGAACGACTGACTTCATCTTTGCGATCATCTGCGAGGAGATGGGGCTGATCGGCGCGCTGCTCGTGGTGCTCCTGTTCGCGGGACTGCTGTGGTCTGGCTGGTGCATTGTGGGTGCGGTGTGGAGTGCGGGTGATGGATCGACGGACGCGGTCGCGCGCGAAGGTCGTTCACGGTTGAGTCCCTATTGCCAGATCGTCGGGCTCGGCGTGCTTGCCACGATCGGCTTTCAGGCGCTCATCAACATGCTGGTCGTGACGGGGCTCGCCCCGACGAAGGGCATCGCGCTTCCACTGGTGTCGCGCGGCGGCACTGGTTGGATGCTGACATGCCTGTCGTTGGGGCTGCTGATGGCGATGGACCGTGCCATGCAGCGAGAGGACACGCGCACGCTTGGGGCGGTGAACGCTCCGGCGCCGTCCACGGGAGGCGGATGAGCGGCGCGGCGTTCCAGTTTGCCTCCTCGATGCGCACGACGCCTCATGCGAGCTTTGGCGGCGGCGTGCCGCGGCCGCGGTCGATCGTGCTCGCGGGCGGCGGGACGGGCGGGCACATTTCGCCGGGACTTGCCATCGCCGAGCGCATTGGAGCCGCGGATCCATCGGCGCGCGTTGTCTTTGCCTGTTCGTCGCGAGCGGTCGATGCGAACATGCTGCGCGATGCGGCGGCGCGCTTCGTACCCATTCGTGCAGAGCCATTCAGCCTGAACCCGCGTCGACTGCTTCGCTGCGTGCTCGGTCTGGTGCGCGCGCGCCGCGACGCCGATCGCCTGCTGCGTGAATGCCGCCCCGATTGGGTCGTCTCACTTGGTGGTTTCGTGACTCCGCCCGTGGCGGCGGCCGCGCATCGGGCTGGCGTTCCTGTGCTTCTGGTGAATCTCGATGCCACCCCTGGCAAGGCGAATCGTCTGGTGGCGCGGCGCGCAACGAAAGTCGTGTCGGCGGTGCCCGTGCCATCGCTGCCTGGGTTCGCGAGCGCTGTCATCGGCATGCCGCTGCGGCGCATCGCGGTGGCGCCGGCGTCGACGGAACTCTGCCGCGCCGAACTGGGACTCGACCTGCAAGTTCCCGTGCTGTTGATCACGGGTGCGTCGCAGGGCGCGCAGTCGCTGAACGACTTGGCGTGCGAGTTGGCGCGTGCGAATCCAGCGGCGTTCGCTGATTGGCAGGTGCTGCATCTGTGCGGTCCGTCGCCTGCGGGGGGAGTCAGCCGATACGAGCGTGCGTGGCGCGAGGCGGGTATCCGCGCTGCGGTGATCCCGTTCCTCCATCGCATGGGAGTTGCCTGGGGTGCTGCGGAACTTGCGGTCAGCCGCGCGGGCGCGAGCAGTGTGGCGGAGGCGCAGTGCAATCAGGTGCCGACCATCTTCGCGCCGTACCCGTATCACAAGGACCAGCATCAGCGCGAGAACGCACTGCCCCTCGTGCACGCGGGTGGCGCGCTTCTCGAGACGGATCGCGTGGACCCGCGGCGGAATCTCGGCGGAGTTGGAGCGCGCATTCTGGAGTTGATGGGGGCGCCCGAGCGGCGCGCCAAGATGCGGCGTGCTTTGGCTGAGTTGCCGCCGCCATCGAGTGCCGAGCAGATTGCCGACTTCGTGCTGCGCGGAAGCGAGTTTCGCGCCAGCGTGGCTGGGGATGAAAGTCGTGGCGCACTCGTCGCGGGCTGAGCGTTCTCCCTAGTCTGCGCGGGGCGTGCGCGGCGACCGATCCATCGTTCATGTTGACCTCGATGCGTTCTTTGCGAGCGCCGAGCAGCTCGATGACGCGTCCTGCCGTGATGGTCCCGTACTCGTCGGTGGTCTCGGTCCGCGCAGCGTGGTGGCAGCGGCGAGTTACGAGGCGCGTGCGCAGGGCTGCCGCTCGGCGATGCCGATGGCGGAGGCGCGGCGTCGCTGCCCAAGCGCGATCGTTCGCCCCGTGCGCATGCGCCGCTATGTCGAACTGTCCCGGCAGTTCATGGAGGCTCTGCGGTCGTTCTCGCCCGCCGTGGAGGCGCTCTCGCTCGATGAGGCATTCGTGGATCTGACGGGTACGGAACGGTTGCACGGCGATGCCGCGCGGACGGTTCGTCGACTGGTGGACCGCGTGCGTGCGTCGACGGGACTCGACTGTTCGGCGGGACTTGCGCAGAGCAAGTTCGTGGCCAAGATCGCATCGGATCTTCGCAAGCCGCGCGGGTTGGTGATCGTTCCTGCGGTGGGACTGATGGAGTTCCTCGCGCCTCTGGAAATCAGTCGATTGTGGGGGGTTGGGCCCGTGGCTGAGGAGCGCTTTCGGCGGCTTGGCTACCTGAAGTTCGGGGACCTGCAGTCGGCGACGCGAGAGCGAGTCCAGGCGGATCTTGGATCGGCTGGCGAGCGAGCATGGCTTCTGGCGCAGGGAATCGATGATCGGCCCGTGGAGAGCGATCTGGAACGCAAGAGCATCGGGCATGAGGAGACCTTTGGCGAGGACATCAGCGATCCTCGGCAGTTGCGCGAGATTCTGCTGCGACAGGTGGAGAGTGTCAGCGGGCAGTTGCGCTCGCGTGGACTGTCTGCGCGCACGGTGACGCTCAAGATTCGGCGCCCTGACTTCACGACGATGACTCGGCAGGCATCCGATGTTTCGCCGACGGATTCGACTGCGCAGCTGTGGCGGACCGCGAGTGCGCTGCTCGAAGCCTGGCGCGCCGCGGAGTGGTCGCCTGTGCGACTGCTTGGCGTATCGCTCTCAGGATTCGGTGGCGCGGCGGACGCTGAGGGACTGTTCCCAGATCCGAACGCGGCCCGCGAGCGGCGTCTGGATGCAGCGACGGATGCGCTGCGGCGCCGATTCGGAGAGTCGGTCATTCGCCGCGCTGGCGGCGCATAGGGCAGAGGTCGCAGGGTTATCCTTGTCTCGGTGATCGTCCTTGCAGATCAGGTGACCGATGCGTGGGCATTCTTCGCGGGCACGCTGCACCCAGCGGTGCTGCACTTTCCGCTCGCGCTTGCCCTGCTTGCCGCTGCTGCAGAGGTGTGGGCTGCGCTGCGAGGGAGTGCTGCGCCGTCGCCGTTCGCATTCGCGTGCATCTGGATTGCTGCGCTGACCGGCGTGATCGCGTGTTTCACTGGATGGATGAACGCAGAGTCGTACGGCGAGGGTGACTCGAATCTGTTCCTGCACCGATGGACTGCGATTGGGTGTACGGCAGCACTGTTCGCGCTGTGGATAAGCGGGGGAGTACTGCGCTCGAAGGCGAGTGGTTCGTCGACCTCATTCATCGCAGGGTGGCGGCTTGGCCTAATTGCGGTGGCGCTCGCGATGGGGGCGGCGGGACACCTTGGTGGCGAGATGGTGCACGGCGAGGGCGCCGTGCAGGAGGCGTTCATGCGGGCGCTCGAGGCAACCGAGCAGGCAAAGCGTGACCGGGCCGCGTCGGATGCTCGCGAGGCGCTTGGCATCACGCCCGCGCCGGCGCCCGAACCCGCACCAGCGCCCGACCCCGCGCCCGCACCAGCACCTGCGCCCGAACCTGCGCCCGCGCCCGAGCCCGCGCCCGAACCAGCGCCCAAGCCCTGATCGCGATCCCACTCCGCGAAGATCGCAGAGATTTCCCGCGCGCAGGCACCAGCCTGAAATCCATCGATCGTGCTCGGCGGTGGAAGGCCAACCGACTCCACCACTCCCGCGTGCTGCTCGCGCGCGGCCATCCACAAGCCCATGGCGAGGACCGCTTGATCGCCTCCCGATGCGGTCGATTGCACGGGCGCAAGACGCCAGGGCAACAAGTGTTCGCGGATGCGCCGCCAGAGTTCGCGCTCAGCTTCCGCCGAGTCGCTGCAGAGCGCCGACCATGCGACATGGTCCGCCTGCCAGAATCGCCCTGATGCCGTTGCACGCAGACATGCCGCGCGTCGCTGCCAGGCGGGCAGAGCGGCGGCCTCGTTCCTGTGCAGCGTCTCCAAGAGCAGGAGAATCGGATCCGATGCGCCCGATGCGGCCATCGACTCTGCGAAGCAGCAGAGCTCGTCCATCATCGAAGACGCAATCTCCTCCTGAGTGAGCGCGCGCCCGAGCAGGAAGCGGAGTTGTTGCAAGGTTTCCGACAGCAGTGCACAGTCGGCGTGCATGCCCGCATACCAGGCGCGCGCGCTGCACTGCGCAAGCAGTATGGAAGGAGCCGACTCCGTGGTCTGTTCGTCGAGTCGTGGCAGTGGCAGCGACGAGAGATCCCACACCGTCTGGACTTGCTGCAGTGCATCGACCGCCTCGAACCACGCCATACTCCGCTCGCGAAGCCCTTTGGAAGCGGCGCCAACTTCGACGATGTCGCACTGCCACGACTCATGCCCATCCTGCAGGCAGCGGATGCGCTGTGGAAACAGCAGGAACTCTGGCGCGTCACTCGAGATGACGCGGAAGACAGGCGCAAAGTCAACTTCCAAGACACTGCCATCCTCCACAAGAGGGACTTCGGTGGAAGGGCGGAGCGAGAGTCGATGCAGTGCAACCGCACGTGGAGTGAGTGTGAACCCTGCGGTTCGGTTCGCCGCGCATGAGCGCAGTGCCATTCGCATCCGCCATCGCATCCCGCTGCCGATGATTCCGGACGCAGTCGTCCCATCGCTCGCGTCGCGCGCAGCCGACGCAAGAGGTATCCACTCCACATGGCGAGCACGGGACGAGTCGGATTGCTGCTTGATTGTCCGACTCCACCACGCAGCGCGCAGGGTGTCGAGCGGGTCGTAGACATCACCCAGATGGATGAACTGAGACGCTTCCGTCGGCCACGACTCGGTGAGATGCGTTGGACTGCCTTCCACACGGACATGCATGGACTTGGGATCACATGACACGACTGTGCGATCGGCCGGCAGCGGGTAGTTGCCTCCGCGCTGCCCGATGCTTGGGCTGCACCAATCGCTTTGGACCTCGAAACCATCTGCACTGACTCGCCCAGTCCATTCGATCGTCATGCCGCACTCGCTGCCTCCGCCGCCCTGCGCACGCGAACGCCAACGGATGCCAATCGGACCCGCCATGCGCGCGAGTGCCTCGAGCGAGCGAACGATCTCTGCAGGGGCAGGCCCTTCGTGCGCCGCAGCGGGCGAAGCCCCGTAACAGTCGTCGAGCAACGCGAGCCACTGCCGCGGTGGGTCGCCGCGGAGGATCTGCATCAGGAGCAGGGGTGGAGCGAGTGAGAGATCCACCGCCTGCTTGCGCCGAGCGAGCAGCATGTGATCCGCTGCCGCGAAGGCATCCTGCAGAGTGGCTGCCGTCGCACGGAAGGAGTCGACGAGGCGAGAGTCGACCAGATCGACCGCATCCTCGCTGCTTGCCGAAGAAACGCCATCTTCGGGTGAGTGCACAAGCGCATGTGCCGCTGATGCAGCGAAGATCACGATGGATCCGAGCGCTGCGGGCAGGGCGAGCCCCTTCGTCAACCATGACGGGGACCCGCCCGCCCGAGCCAATCCAGTTCGCCGCACCACCGATCCTGGCGGGCAACGACTGCATTTGTGCATGGAGGAATCCATGTTTTGAACCCAGTGCATCACCTGTGGGTGCGTCCGCTCGTGCATCGCGTGGAATCTCGGTTCAGAAGCCACACCGATTGCTCGAGCATCGGCACTCACTGGATCGACAGCGTGAGCGTTGCAGACGCCGAGGCGCTTGCTGCTCCGTTGCCATCCACTCCCGCAGCGATCGCGACTGCCGCTGCACCCGACCACTGCGCAATGACCGGGAGATTCGTAAGCGCACAGTAGGTGCGATCAGGCTTCACAGAGAAAGCGAGCACGCCGATGGCACTGCCCTCGCCCTTCACTTGCCAACTGCCCTCGGCAGAGAGACTGCCCTCGATCGAGGCGGTGGAGATGGGCAGCGGAATGCCGACATTGCCTTGAATGCGCGTGTTGTTTTCACTCGAGTTGAACTGCGCCGATGCTTGGATGGCGGTCGAGTCGATGGTTGCTTTCGCCTTGCCGCGACTCGATGCACTGCCCGTGCATGTGCCGCCAGCGGTCGATGAGCAACCTTGCCGAGCGGAGCAGGAGACGCCGACGGTCACGCTGCCGCCCCCCGATGCGGCGAGCAAGCAAAGCCGCGGACATGCTGGCATGGATCCGAGCCAGCGTTCGTTGAAACCGCCGGCGAAGTTCGCGAATGCCGTATCTGATCGCGTACCTGCGTGCCAAAAGGTGCTTTGTCCGTGAAGAGCCGTCGAGGCAGAAGCGCTCGTCGGTGTGGCGGAACGACAGCGCGTCCATCGCCAAGTGACAAACTGCTCGTTCGTGCGACCGAAGTCCTCTTGGTCGGTGAGAGGGTTCATCATGGGTGCGCGTGGATAACGAAACCACTCGCCTGGACCACACTGGCAGAGTTGCGAGATGGGGTCCTCCGTTCTTGGTGGCGCTTCGTCGCACGGCCACTCGAGGGAGGGACAGGGGGGAGTCGTCGGCGGTACATCTTGCTTCGGCTCCGCCGCGCAAGGCAACACGAAAGCCCCCATCGCCACAAGGGCAGCACCGATCGCTTGACTTGTGGGCGTTGTTCCCACTCGCGGCGAACGATCCGCGCGGGCGTTCAGCGGACTCCAAGCAAGAACTGGACGGACGCGGCAACTGAGAAAGTGGCCGGCAACAAGCGAAGCGTGTGAAAGGAATGACATCGTGAGATCCCCCAGGAAGAGAAGAGCGAAACAACCGCTCCAGACCGAACATGGCTCGCCGTGGCTCGTCCCCGTTTGATGACTGCCGTCGTGCCGCGGGCACCATAGAAGGACGCAGAACGCCCTCGCCGAAATCTGCCGAAACTTCTCCCGCTCCGCCCTGTACCCCAGAAAGTTGACCCCAGAAATCGGATCCCAGCAGGTGGGCTCCCGAAGGTGGACGCAAAAACGCCGTCCGAAACGGTCAGTTCTTTGGCTGTTGCAGCGGATCCTTCGAGGCAACGCCAATCGAACGGTCGCCCGCGGGCAGCGCCGATGGCGGTGACGAGGCCGAAGACGAGTTGGCGGAGTTGTTGACATCCGACTCGATGCCAGCCAAGCCCTTCTTGAACTCGACGATCGTCTTGCCGACGGACCGTCCCAGCTCCGGCAGGCGACGCCCGAAAATCAACAGCCCAAGGACCAAGAGGATGGCGAGTTCCCATCCAGAGAATCCCCAAGCGAGCAAGAACGGTTGGGCCGTGATCATGGCGAGTACCTCCATCTGCCGATGATAGCGCAGGCGGGACGAAATCACGCACCCCGATCCCGTACCATCTTGCCCTATGCACGGACGCATCCACCACACCACGATTCTCGCCACCATCACGCTCGCCCTGCTTGCAGGCTGCGAGACGCCGCCGCCGCCCGCACCCACTGCCGACTTCGCCCGCCCGCTCGCGCCGGGGGAGTGCGCGCTGCGCAAACTCGGCCCAGAGGAACCATGGCCTGACCTCACCAAGGCGTGGGATGGGCGCGATGCCTATCTCACCGAGGCACTCATGCAGAGCCAAAAGTGGTTCGAGGCGCCATCGAGCCGCACACGATTCCCGCAGATGTTTCCCTTCCCCGATGTTGCGACATGGGATCAGGCATCGGCAAGCATCATGGCGTTCCAGCAGGTGCTGACCGACAGTGCGAGCTCGGATGCGTTCACGGCGGCACTGAAGCAGATGTTCGACTGCTATCAGACCAAAGGATGGAACGGCAAGGGCGGTGTGCTCTTCACTGGCTACTTCGCGCCAGAGTTCCGCGCAAGCCTGACTCGGCAGCCTGGCTTCGACTTCCCCGTGTACCGACGACCCAAGGAACTCGAGACCGATCCAGTCACGGGCAAGGCGCTCGGTCGGCGCGTCTCCGAAAGTTCGGTTGTCCCGTGGCCCAACCGCGCCGAGATCGAGTCGAGCGGCATGCTGAAGGGACTTGAACTCGCCTGGTTCCCGACAGCGCTCGACGCGTACATCGTGCAGATCAACGGCAGCGCAAAGTTGACGCTGACGGACGGACGCATCCTCTTCATCGGCTATGCAGGTGCGACGGACGGCGAGTATGTCGGTCTCGGCACCAGCCTCATGAAGGCGGGACTGATTCCGGCGGATCAACTGAGTCTCACAGCGGTCCGCCGCCTCTTCGAGAAGGATCCAGCAAGCGTCGAGCGTTACATGAACATGAACAACCGCTTCGTGTTCTTCCAGGAGTATGACGGCAAGACATGGCCGGCGGGCAGCCTCGGCGTGAAGGTCACCGATCAGGCGTCGCTCGCAACCGACAAGAGCGTGTATCCACCGGGCGGCGTCACGTTCGTCGACACGATGGGGGCAACCTACGGATCGTCCAAATCGGTTTTCCAGCGCTTCATGCTCGATCAGGACACGGGCGGCGCGATCCGCGCACCCGGGCGCGCCGACATCTTCATGGGCATCGGTCCGAGCGCGGAGATCCTTGCGGGCGGTCAGTACGCGGAGGGCACGCTCTATTACTTCTTCCTGAAGCCAGACTATGTCTCGCAGTTTCCGCTGCCAGCCAAGTCAACGCCGAAAGCCCCTGCGACGAGCAAGAAGCCTGCGCGCCGCGCTCAGTAATCGCGCCGCACGAAGACAACGGTCGCCAGCAGCAGGATTCCCGCTTCGAACGCAGCACTCGTTCCCAGCACCCAGACGATCGAGCGCGAACGCTCCTCGTCCTTGAGCGCACGCTCGTATTCGCCGCGCTTCACCCGTCGAGGCCCGAACGCACGCTGCGGACCGCGCTCCGAATCTGGATCGCGCGTGGGCATCGAGGCAGATGCGAGCAGCCACCGATCGAGCAGTTCGAGCGTGTCGCCCGTCTTGGGGACGAACGACTTGATCCCGTGGAACCAGAAGTAGGCGCGGTCCCAGTTGGTGCGGTTGTCCTTCGCTTTCTGCAAGTCCGTGCGCAGCGCGTCGATGTCATCTTCCTGCAGCGGCTCTGAACCATCCTTCGTCACGCCCGCAGCAAGTTCCTTCTCGATTGCAGCAGTCTCCAGCGAGTTGGCGATGCGACCAGCCACAACGATCGACTCGGAGAGATTCACCGAGAAGATCACCGTCCACGCCAGCAGCGTCAGGATCAGTGAAGCGACCGAAGACTTCGTCAACATCCCCACGAGCGCGCAGATGCAGTACAGCAGGCTGTAGAAGAATGTGACGATGGGTACGGCGAGGAAGAGTCCCCACTCCCACACTCCGCCGCGTAGGCCGATCGCCGCGAAACTCGCCAGAGAAAAGACGCTCACTTGCAGCGCCGCGAACAGAAGCCCCGTGGCGTACTTCGTGAGAAAGAGGCGCGCGCGCCCGATCGGCTTGGCGAGCAGCAAATCGATCGAACCCGGCGCGACCAGATCGGGGATGATCCCGCATGTCGTCACCAGAGCGAGCAGTGTGGCGATCAGCCCAAGCCACCAATCCACGCCGAGCGCAACGAACAGAGACTTGTAGAAGGTCTCGGGTGAGGTGGTGGTGGTGTTGTAGAAGGGGCTGTCAAAGGTCCATCCGAGGAAGCCGATGCCTTGCTCGTTGATGCCAAGCGACGCGAAGAGCGCCACCACCAGAACATTGATGACAAGCGCGAGCCAGAAGAGGCGCCGCGCGCTGAGTTCGCGGTAGGCACTCAGGAAAATCGCGGCCGTCTGCGTCATCGCGCCGCACCTGGCTTGAGGATGAGCCCCGTTGAAGGATCCGTGACGGCGCGAAGGAAGAGATCCTCGAGCGATTCGCGCACGGTGTGCACCGAGACCACCGTTCGCCCTTCCGCGCGGAGTCGGTCGAGCAGCGGCTGCGCGCCGGGTGCATCGAGACCGAGGAACATCAGTTTTGTCCCGGCGCCCGCGATGCCGACGCTTTGCAGCGTCCCAGCTGGAACGCTCTCGATGCGCGTTTCCGCGTCGCACCAGCTGGGTGCCTCGCCCGCAATGACGATCTCATAGCGGCGGCTCGACGCGGTCAGTTCGTCGATCGTGCCTTGCGCCGCGAGCCGACCCTGCACAAGAATGCCGACACGGTCACAGACGCCTTCCACCTCAGACAGCAAGTGGGAGTTCAGCAGCACCGTGCGCCCCTCCGCGCGCATCTCCACGAGTAGGTCGCGGATTTCGCGGCGGCCGACGGGATCGACGCCATCCGTCGGCTCGTCGAGTACCACCAGTTGCGGATCGTTCACCAGCGCGGCCGCGAGTCCAGCGCGCTGCTTCATGCCCTTGGAGTACGAGCCGAGCTTGCGGTCCATCCACGATCCAAGACCGACTCGATCGAGCAAGTGGGCGGCACGGCGCTTTCGCGTCGGGCGGTCCACTTTGGACATCGCGCCGCTGAACTCCACAGCCTGTCGACCTGTCAGGAACGCGGGGAATCGATGGTGCTCGGGCAGGTAGCCGATGCCTTCGAGCGCCGCGGAAGAACCGACAGGATGTCCAAGGACGGAGCCGTGCGCCTCATCAGCGCGCACGAGCGTCATGAGAACCTTCACGAGAGTGCTCTTGCCGGCGCCGTTGGGGCCAAGCAGGCCGAAGATTTCGCCAGGCGCGACATGCAGCGCAACGCCTTGGAGCGCACGAATGCGGCGACCGTAGGTCTTCCGAACGCCATCGACGTCGACGGCAAGGACGCCGGCAGTCGATCCGTTGGTCATGTACCGCCCGTAACGGCTGGCGAGGGACTGGCCTGCCGTGCGGCAGCCGCTGCAAGATCGCGCCCTCGATCCCGTGCAGCGCGAAGCGCGTTGTGCATCATGGACTGGAATCCATGCGATTCAAACACTGCCATCGCTGCGCTCGTCGTGCCGCCCTGACTGGTGACCATTCCGCGCAGCTCCGCAGGACTTCGGTCACCGCGCGCGAGAAGCGTGGATGCGCCGAGCAGCGCCTGACGAACGAGGCGGTCTGCCGTCGGACGGTCGAACCCCAAACGCATCGCGCTTTCGATCATCGACTCGGCGAGCAAGAAGAGATAGGCGGGCCCCGATCCGCTTGTGGCGGTGGCTGCATCGAAGAGATGCTCCGCAATCTCCACGGTCGAGCCGATCGACCCGAGCACGCGGAGGGCGCGCGTGCGGTTCGCGTCGGAACACTCACTGACGGCTGAATAGGTCGTGACCGCAAGTCCAACCTGTGCGGCCACATTGGGCATGCAGCGCACCGTGTGGATGCCTGCGCCAAATGCCTCGATGAGCCGCGCGGTGGAGACGCCGGCCATCACGGAGATGACCAGGGTGCCCGGCTTGAGAAGCCCGATGCCGAGCGCCGCCTCGGGGAATGTCTGGGGCTTCACGGCAAGCACGACGGTGTCCGCACCCGACACTCGCGAGAGGTCGACTGTCGCCGCGCAGCCAATCTGCTCGGCGCGCTCGCGTGCCGCTGCATCGGAATCAACGACGGTGATTTGTCGGGCGGTGAACACCGAGGCGCGTATGCAACCCGTCACCAGTGCGCTGCCCATGCTGCCGAAACCAACCACCACAACTGTTTCAGCCATGCGACAACAATAGCATGGGCGGTACCATCTGCGCATGGCCCAGAACTCGATTGGGTCGGTCGCGCTGCTCGACTTTGAGCAGTCCGTGGCCGAGGTGGAACGGCAGATTGCGGCGCTCGAGGCATCGGGATCGGCGTCACCCGATGAGGTGGCGACGCTGTGGGGCACCCACAAGACCGTTCTGGAAAAGACCTATCGAGAACTCACCCCTTGGCAAACGGTCCGCGTGGCTCGCCATCCCGCGCGGCCGCAGACGCTCGATTATGTCGACCTCATCTGCCGTGATTTTTGCCCGTTGCACGGCGACCGCCGATTCGCCGATGATCCCGCGATTGTCACGGGGTTTGCGCGGCTTGGGGCGTTCAAAGTGCTGCTCGTCGGTCACCAGAAGGGGCGCACGACACCCGAACGCATCGCCTGCAGGTTTGGCTGCGCCAATCCAGAGGGCTATCGCAAGGCGCTGCTGAAGATGCGGCTTGCGGAGAAGTTCGGCCTGCCGATCGTGACGCTCGTTGACACGCCTGGCGCGTATCCAGGCATCGACAGCGAGCAGCGTGGACAGGCGGAGGCGATCGCCGTGAACCTGCGTGAGATGAGCCGCATGCGCACGCCGATCGTGACGATCATCATCGGCGAAGGTGGGTCGGGCGGCGCGCTTGGCATCGCGGTCTCGGATCGCGTGGCGATGATGGAGAACGCCTGGTACTCGGTGATCTCGCCTGAGGGATGCGCGGCGATCCTCTGGAAGGAGGCGAATGAGCGCACGAACCCCCAGGCCGCGAAGGCGTTGGCTCTGACGGCGAAGGACAATCTGGCGAACGGTCTTGTGGACGCGGTGATCCCGGAGCCCGTGGGGGGTGCGCACCGCAATCCGCGCGCCGCATCGCAGGCGGTGCAGGCGTGGATCGTCGAGCAGTTGACGCACTTGACGAGGATCGACACCGAGACGCTGCTGGCGCAGCGCTACGAGAAGTTCCGCCGCATCGGCGCGCCGCGCTGATGGACGGGTTGGGCACGCCGCAACCGCCCGCGCGCCCGAGGGGCGCGTGTTGACAACGCGTTGACTTTTTGGCGAGATTTCGTTAGAATGGCAGGGCTGCGGACAGGGTCCCGATCACGAGGGCGTTCGCAGCCGAACCAGGAGGACAGACGCGTGGCATCCAAGAAGAAGAACGCATCCCGTTCGACTGCCCGCAGTGGCAAGGGCTCGGAGAAGGACAACAAGAAGTCCGAAAAGAAGCCCGACAAGAAGCCGGTCTTGGCGGCAGGGGGCAAGGCGGCTGCGGCAGCGAAGCCGATGCCCCAGCTCATTGCGAAGAAGCAGGCGCCACCCACAGCGCCGCAGCTGACCAAGCTTCCGCCACCGAAAAAGGTGTACGAGATGCCCGAGAGCATTGTGGGTCCGCCACCTCCGCCGCCCAAGCGTTCCAAGGGCGCACCGCCACCAGTCATCGCGAAGCAGCGTCCGAAGGCGAAGCCAACCCGCGCGGGCGAGAAGCCGAAAGAGTCGCGCAAGAAGATCGACTTCGCCAACGCGCGGTCCGTGGCGGAGGCAGCGGTGGCGGCGGCAAGCACGCAGAAGGCGCCTGCCGGCTTCGTCATCATCAACGGGCGCCGCGTGCGCGTTCTCTCGATGAAGGGGATCAAGGTCGTCAAGCGCAAGGCCGCGCCCAAGCTTGCGTCCACCGTGGAGCAGGAGCCGCAGACCCTGAAACTCGGCAGGACGAAGCTCTCCCCGCGCGATCTCGACCGCTACCACGACATCTTGCTGCGACTTCGCGCCGAGCTCGTCGGCCGCGTCGATGACACAGAGCGCGAAGCGCTCAAGAGCAGTGACGGCGGACTTTCCACGATGCCGCTGCACATGGCGGACATCGGTACGGACACCTTCGAGCAGGGCTTCGCCCTCGAGTTCGCGCAGCACGACCGAGAGATCGTGCGTGAAGTGGATGACGCGCTTGCTCGCATCAAGGACCTCACCTATGGACTTTGCCTGATGACGGGCAAGCCCATTCCCAAGGCGCGACTCGATGCGAAGCCATGGGCGAAGTACACCGTCGAGTCCGAGCGGATCGTGGAGAAGAGCAGAGGTCTTGTGTGAACGCCGACGGCCCTGCGTGGCGCTCGCCGCGCGCGTGGGCCGTGCTGCTCTGCGTGTGGGCACTCACGCTCACTGCGGATCTCTGGAGCAAGCACGCAGCCTTCGCCACGGTCGCGGGCGACCCCATCGTCCTTGCGCCGCGCGAGGTCGTCGCGGATCCCGCCTATCGCCTGCCGTGGCACAGCGGCGTTCAAGTTCTCTCGCCTGACTTGCTCGACTTCCACCTCGTGGTCAACCACGGCGCGGTCTTCGGCATCGGGCAGGATGCACGCGGCATGTTCATCGTGCTCACCGTTGTCGCTGTCTCGGTCGGTCTCGTGCTCTTCGCTTTCTGGACGCGGGCGAGTTCGACCGTTTCGCACATCGCACTCGGCCTCGTCCTCGCCGGCGGGATCGGCAATCTTTACGATCGCATCACTTTCGGCGCCGTCCGAGACTTCCTCCACATGCTGCCGCGCCGCGACCTGCCGTTCCAGCTCTGTTGGCCAGGCGGATCGCGCGAGATTTTTCCTTGGGTCTTCAACATCGCCGATGTCGTTCTCCTCATCGGCATGGCGATCCTGATTCTGCAGTCGATCCGCGCAGATGCTGCCGCGCGCACCGCGGGCAAGATCGCACGCGGCACGTCCGTTCAGCCCTGAACCTCTGGCGCCGCGCGCAGGTGCTCCTGCAGCAGCCGAGGCGGCAACGCATCGAGCGGCATCGCATCCTCGAGTTGGAACGGTGCGCTCCATGTTCGGCGGATCGAGCGGCAAAAGCCGCCCGTCCCGAGCGCCCTGCCGAGATCGCGTGCAAGGCTTCGTACGTAGAAACCCTTGTCGCAGTGGATTCGCACCGTCAGCAGCGGCCACTCCCACGCAACCACATCAATCCCATGCACGCGCACTGCGCGCGCCTGCGGCTGCACCGATCCTGCATTGCCACCTGCGCGTACGTCGCGCCGCGCGAGGTCATACGCGCGGTGCCCCGCGATCTTCACCGCACTGAACGCTGGCGGCGCCTGCATGATCTCTCCGACAAACGAGTTCACCGCGCCCTTCACCCGCTCCAGCGAGGGCGGCGCCGACACCTGCACGACCTCCATCGCGCCCTCACTGTCATCCGTTGCCGTGAACGCCGACAGATCCATCAGGCTCTCGTACCGCTTGTCGCCCGCCATCCACTGACCCAACTGTTTCGTGCACGAGCCAAGCCCAACCACGAGCAGCCCGCTCGCAAGTGGATCGAGCGTCCCCGCATGCCCACAGCGCACCCCGCCCGCCGCACGGCGCACACGCTCGACCGCTCGCATGCTTGTGGGGCCGACCGGCTTGTCCACGAGCAGGATGCCATCGAGTCCAGATCTTTCACCTTGAGCGGACCGCCTCACTTCTCCGCTAGACTAGGTCTGTCCCGACCATTGGGTACATGGACAGGTGTCCGAGCGGTTGAAGGAGCAGCATTGGAAATGCTGTATACGGGTAACCGTATCGTGGGTTCGAATCCCACCCTGTCCGCTTGAATTGGGAGACGGTCGCGAGGCCGTCTCCCGTTGTTTTTGGCCTCTCGGCGGTGCCCCAAGTTCGCCGTGAATGCAATCGCCGTGGCCAGCATCGCCATCTCCATGATCACGACACTTCCGCACCTTCCGCTCGGTTTGCGCCGCAAGGAGTGGGGGGGCAATCAATACTGACGGATGCGGCGTGAGTAGTCAACGCCTTGCAGGTCCGCCGCTGCGCGGCCGTTCACGAAGCCTCGTTGGCGAAGCGTCTCGAGCGGGACGGATGAGTCAATCGTGCCACGCTCGTGCATCACCTCATGCAAGGATCCGTTGGCGATCCAGCGCCAGTCGAGCGCAGCATCTGGGTTGATGATGGCGCGCGTGTGTCCGATGAGCGTGGTCGTACAGTTGTCGAGCAGTGCGTTGTACCACTGCGGTTGATCGCGGATGTCGTTGGTCAGTTGCAGGAACGCCAGCAGTGCCTGTCGCTCGCGCTCCAATGGAATGCAGAGGCGATAGACGAAGACTTGCTCGCCGCGAAAATCAGTTCGCAGTCGGACAAGATCGGTTTCATCACCCCAGATGCAAATCAGTTCATACTGCCGGAAGAATCCCTTGAGGGCGTCGTACCGTTCGCCGCGCTCACGGCGCGTTTCGACGGAGAGACACACGCGACGCCCGTCATCGAAGCCGAAGCTGAGCATCGTGTGTGCGATCAGCGAACTTCCCCAGTACACCTGAAAGAGATCCACATCGGTCAGGCGCGACAGGTCGAAGGTGTCATCGCGGTAGCGCAGATCGAAGTCATGTTCGCTGCGGTAGGAACACGTGCGAATGTTGTGGATGGTGATTCGATCGCCCTCCATTTCTGCCCACGGCAGCGCCGAAACCTCGGGGGACCAGTCGCGGTTGTGCGAGGGGCGCTGCGCCAAGAATGTCAGGATGCCTGCCGCGGAGATGCCCAGAAGCAGCAGGATCGCCCTCCGCAGGCTTGGGGCATGCCACAGAACCAAGCTTGCCGCAAGGATGACCACGAAGGGAACACTTGGTCGAAGCCCTCCCGGCAGCGGCAAGCACAGAGTCAGCGCAGTACACGCCCAGGCTGCGAGCGGCGCCAGCGCCACGACGGTCACAGCCTTCCCACGATGGAATCGCCGCGACGGCGACTGTGGGGTCGGAGTTTCGGCGCGCTCCGAATGCGCGGGACTGTCGCTGTCCACATTCACTTCGAACTCGGCAGGTCGGCATCCGTCTCGCCGACCTCCGCGCAGTAGTCGTTTGTCAGCAGCCAAGCGCCGTTGCCCATGGGCTTGAGCGGTCGTCCGTTGCTCGCTCCTGCATCGCGGCGGTCACGCAGCACGGCGACCACATCACTCATCGCGGCGGGATTGCCGAATACATAGGCATGCGAGGATGCGAATCCTTGGACCTGACACTCGATCAACTGGATGTTCGGCATTTGTCGGATGAGCGCCACCTGCGTCGCGGAGAAGGGGATCTGCGACAGCGTTCCGATGCGTCCCTTGCTGTCGAAAAGCCAGCGCGAGAGGCCGATTGCTTCATCTTCGCTCGAGAAATACACCACGGTTCGCTTCGGGACGGCGCCGAGATTCTCGAGCCAGAATCGTTGTGAAAACACTTCGAGATCGAGATCGGGAGCCGCCAGCATCAGGGTCTCCAGTTTCAGTGCGTGCTGCGGATCTTCGCCCTTCGCGCGGCACGCGATGTTGATTTCACGCAGCGCGGTGGTGGCCACATCTGTTCCGCGACTGTGGGCGATGATGTGAAGTCGCTCGAGACCAGGCACCTCGGCCAGCACCTTCAGCATCTCACGCAGGTGGAAGATGGTGAACTCTCCTGACTCGCGGTCATAGAAGTAGCCAAACGGTCCGCCGTGTCCCGCGGGCCATGTGTACGCGATGAAGACGCCTTGCCGCGCTATCGAATGCCACAAAATGGCGGAGCGAGCGATGGCGTCATAGAAGCTGTTGTTGAAGCCGTGGACATACAGATACACATCCTTGCTCGCCGTTTGATCGAGTCGCGATTTCACCAGCGCCACGAACTGTGCTTTTGCCAACTCCAGATCTCGCTGAGATTCCGCCGTGCGCTGCAGTTTTCGCTCGACGACTTCGAGCGACTGCGGCGTCAGGACCACCTTTCCCACCTCATCGACCTTGGTCATTTCGAGCGCGATCGATGGTTGCTCATCGCCCTGCCCGCTCAGACGCACCAGTTCCTCCCAGGTCGGCGTTGGCTTGAGAGCAACGGTGGCCGACCCGAATGCCAAGGCAGTCGCTCGACCGAAGCTGTACTCGGGTCCGCGATCACTTCGCCCGACTTCCGATCGATCCGTGACATAGAGGATTTCCATGTCTGGCTTTCGCAGCGGTTCGGCGAGTGCAGCCAACTTGGCTGACCCCGATCCATCGCGAAGAAGGTGCGGGGTGGGAGGCAGCGTCTCCATGCTCGAGCATGCAGCGGTGAGCAGGGGAAGAACTCGTGTGACGAGCGACGGAGTTCTCATGATGGGGCAGAAGGTAGTCATCCTTTCCATGAGTGGGTTCGGGCGTCCGGCGATCGCCCTCGTTCGGCGGCAGTCGCCGTGACCGGTGCTCGTCTATCCTGCGTTCATGACGGCGATGCGCAAGGCACTGATCACGGGGATCACGGGGCAGGACGGCAGTTACCTCGCCGAGTTGCTGCTGGCAAAGGGCTACGAGGTGCACGGCATCATCCGCCGCAGTTCCTCCTTCAACACTTCGCGCATCGATCACATCTATCAGGATCCGCATGAACGCGGCGCGCGCCTGCGGCTGCATTACGGCGACCTGACCGACGGGACGGGACTGCTCGAGGTGCTCGGCAAGGCGGAGCCGGATGAGATCTACAACTTGGGAGCGCAGAGCCATGTCCGCGTATCGTTTGATCAGCCGGTCTACACGGTGGATGCCGTGGCGACGGGGACGATGCGGCTGCTGGAGGCGCAGCGCATCCATGAACGGCAGACGGGGCGAAAGGTCCGCTTCTACCAGGCAAGTTCCAGTGAGATGTATGGCAAGGTCGCGGAGGTGCCGCAGCGCGAGACCACGCCGTTCCATCCGCGGTCGCCCTATGGATGCGCGAAGGTCTTTGCCCATTCGATCGCGGTGAACTACCGCGAGAGTTACGGAATGCACATCAGTTGCGGCATCCTCTTCAACCATGAAAGTCCGCGGCGCGGCGAGACCTTCGTGACGCGCAAGATCACGCGGGCGGTCGGGCGCATCAAGTTGGGACTTCAGCAGAAGCTGTACCTCGGCAATCTCGACGCGCAGCGCGACTGGGGATTCGCGGGTGAATATGTCGATGCCATGTGGCGCATGTTGCAGCAGCCAACGGGCGACGACTTCGTTGTGGCGACCGGGAAGATGATTGCCGTCCGCCGCTTCTGTGAACTGGCGTTCGCGCATGTGGGGCTTGATGCGGGCGATTTCATCGAGATCGACCCGCGCTACTTCCGCCCGGCGGAGGTGGACGAGTTGCTCGGCGATCCAGCGAAGGCGCGCACCAAGTTGGGGTGGCAAGCGACCTGCACCGTCGAACAACTCGCCGCGATGATGGTGGACGCCGACTTGGAAGTCGCCGCACGCGAGCGCACGCTTCGGAACGCCGGCCACGCGATGCCCGTGGGGCAGGGGCATGATCAATGAGGGGTGGTTCGCTGGTTGTTTTCGCCATCCTGATCAGCGCAGCGGTGTGTGATGCTGCTCGGTCGGTCCATGCCGGCTCGGCATTGGCGGCACAGGCGGACTCCGCTGCGGGTCGGGCCGAGGCGCAGCCTGCGGTGACCCCTGATCCGATCATTCTGTTCGATGTGCTGCCGAGTGCGAACGCGCGCGAGCGGGCGCGAATCATGGGTGCCCAGAAGTTCTATGTGTGCTACCAGAGTGCTGATCCGAATGCGGGCAAGACGGGGCAGATCGATTCGGGCAAGGTTGTCGAGGCAATTCGGCGGGAAACACAGGGGGTACGGCCAGACTGGGGCATGCTTGACTTTGAGGATCCATTCATCGAAAACCTGAAGAAGGGTCCGCCGTCTCCAGAGTGGAAGCGCACGGTGATGACCATGGTTGCGCTCGTGCAGGCGGTCAAGACCGAGTTCCCGCAGACGAAGTGGACGTACTACGGAGTCCCAAACTTGGACCTGTGGATGGACGGATCAAGCTGGGACCGTTTGAGCGACGAAGACAAGAGAAAGAGACTTGTCGAGGCGGTCGCTATGTTTGACCCAATCACATCGCAGCTCGATTGGGTGAGCCCGACGGTGTATGGCAAGTATGACCCTGCGATGCAGACCCCGGTCAATGTGGAGTCCACCCTTCGTGCTGAGCGGGCGTGGCGCGTCGCTCAGGTCGGGGCAGCGCGTTTGTGTGCAGGAGGCAAGCCAGTTCTGCCGACGATCGATCCGTTCTGGACACCCGGGGGGAAGGCCCCCTATGCCCGCCTCATCCCCCGCCGATTCTTCATCGAGCAACAGGTTGTTCTCACTCTGGAGGCTGGGGCTTCCGGAGTCGCCCTCTGGACCGCGATGGAGTACTTCCTCGATGTGGCCATTCAAGGAAAGACCCACTCGGGAGTGGTCGAGCCGAACTTTGGTCCGGATGAGTGGCGCAGTGCGCTGACCAAGGACTTCTTGGAAGGACAAGCCCCGGGAGCGTGGTCTGATCCCCAAGTCAGACAGGCGCTTTCGACGGCAACATCAGACGCGATCGTCCGTTCGATGATGGACATCAGACAGTGGGCAGCCGATAGGACTTTGCCACCGCAGTGATTGTGAAGGTACGCGTGTCTTGCCTCCCTTGAGCCACTCCCCATGCACATCGGCATCCCATCCATCGCCTGCGGCAACTTTGCATCGGTGGTCAACACGGTTGCACGCGCGGGAGGTCAGGCCACTCTCCTTGCGCGGCCGGAGCAAGTACGCGAGTGTTCCAAGATCATCATTCCTGGAGTGGGGGCATTTGATCACGGTATGCGCTCTCTCCATGATGAAGGCTGGAGTCAGCCACTGCACGAGTTTGCAACGCAACTCAAGCGTCCTGTGTTGGGCATCTGCCTCGGGATGCAACTGATGTGCCGCTCGAGCGAGGAGGGTGTTCTGCCTGGGCTTGGTTGGATCGATGCGCAGGTGCGTCGTTTCAAGTTTCCAGAGGGGTCATCGCTCAAGATTCCTCATATGGGGTGGAATACGATTGTGGTGTGCCGGGACAATCCCCTGATTGCTCGCACCGATGGTGAGCAGCGCTTCTACTTTGTGCACTCCTATCACGCGGTGTGCAGTCAGCAAGAGGATGTCATCGCGACCACTCGCTACGGATCCGATGTCACGGCAGCATTCCAGCGTGACAATGTGATGGGCGCTCAGTTTCACCCAGAAAAGAGTCACCGCTTCGGGCTGGGACTGATCCGCAAGTTCGTGGAGTTGCCGTGCTGAAGCACCGAGTCATTCCCTGTCTCCTGCTCCGCCAAGGCGGTCTTGTCAAGACGAAGCGATTCCGGGATCCCGTCTACGTGGGGGACCCGATCAATGCGATTCGGATTTTCAACGAGAAGGAGGTGGACGAACTCATGGTGCTCGACATTGAAGCGAGCCGTGAGGGCGGCGAACCGGACTTCGAACTGATAGGTCAGTGTGCGGGCGAGTGCATGATGCCGCTCTGTTATGGAGGTGGTGTCCGTTCACTGGAACAGGCGCGGCAACTGTTCGCGCTTGGGGTGGAGAAGGTCTGCATCCAGTCGGCTGCGCTGAGCGACATGAAGATCCTTCGCGAGATCGCCGATGTCTTTGGCAGTCAGAGCGTCCTGTTCAGCTTGGATGTTCGGTCTGGACTGTTTGGGAGGCGATTTGCCTACCACGCTGCGAAACGCATGGATGATTCTCGGCAATGGCATGAGTTGTTGCAGGCAGCCGTCTCCCATGGCGCAGGGGAGATCATGCTCAATGCCGTCGACCGGGATGGCATGATGAAGGGGATGGATGTCGCGCTCATACGCGAAGCGGCAGGGCAACTTTCGGTTCCGTTGATTGCCGGTGGGGGAGTGGGATCGTTGGCGGACATTCGGCAGGCTGTGGAGGCTGGTGCGAGTGCCGTGAGCGCGGGAGCATTCTTTGTTTTCTATGGACCGCATCGGGCAGTCTTGATCACCTATCCGCGTTACCAGGAGTTGGAGGCGTTGCTCCAGGGGGTCCAACGATGAACCCACAGAAGCGCGTGTGCGCTCGGTGCATTATGGATACGACGATTCCCGGAATTCGATTCGATTCGCAGGGGGTTTGCAACTTCTGTCAGGAGTTTGAGCGGGAAGCAGCCCATGTGATCTCGCCAGACCCCGCCGAGCAGAGCGCGAAGCTGGATGCGTTGGTTGCGGAAGTGAAGGCGCTCGGGAAGGGCAAGCGATACGACTGCATTGTTGGTGTGTCTGGAGGTGTGGACAGTTCTTGGGTGCTTGTGAAGGCGGTGCAGTTGGGGCTGCGGCCACTTGCAGTCCACATGGACAACGGTTGGAACTCCGAGCTTGCCCAGAACAACATTGCCAATCTGGTGCGTGGTCTGGGGGTTGATCTCTACACCCATGTCATCGACTGGCAGGAGTATCGCGGTCTGATGCAAGCCTTCTTCGATGCCGATGTCATCGATGTCGAGCTCCTCTACGACAATGCGATGTACGCGGTGAACTTTCGCTCGGCGGCTCGGCACAGGCTGCGCCACATGCTGTCGGGATTGAATCGCGCGACCGAGGGTATGCACATGCCGCCAGAGTGGGTGTGGAACAAGTTTGATCGGAAGAACATCGTCTCCATTGCCCGTCGCGGCCGCGTCAAGATCAAGACTTTCCCCGCCATCGGCACGGTCGCCGCCGGGTGGTACTCGCTCTGGCACAAGATCCGCCTCGTCTGGTTCCTGGATCTCATGCCCTTCCGCAAGTCGGAGGCGCTCGCGTACCTGCAAGAGCATTGTGGGTACAAGCCCTATCCGTACAAACACTACGAGTCGGTCTTCACCCGCTTCTACCAGGGCTACATCCTGCCGAGAAAGTTCGGCGTCGACAAGCGAGTTGTCCATCTCAGCTCGTTGGTGATGAGTGGGGACATGAGTCGCTCGCATGCATTGGAGCTCATGGGTGGCATCGCCTATCCGAGCCAGCAGGCGCTGGAGGACGACATTGCCTACTTCCTGAAGAAGATGCGGTGGACGCGTGCCGATCTCGATGCGTACATCGCTCGTCCTCGGAAGTCTCATGACCAGTACGGTTCAGAAGTCGCGCTCTTCGGCGTGGCGCAGCGACTGTTTCGGGCAATCAAGTGACGAACGCCGCCGAAACGCAGGGCGACTCCCGTCTCCGTGCGCCGGCGACGCCCAGCCTCACTTCCACAGCAGTCGGGGGGACGCTGTGGACTTCTGGGCAGGCAATCCTGAACAAGGGCGCGGTGCTCGTTGCCACCTGGGCGATCGCCTTTCGCTTGTCCGAAGAGGATGTCGCGCTCGCATCGCTGGTGACCGTCCTGACGAAGTTCTTCTGCGTGCTTCCACCGCTCAACATGGGCGACGTGCTGGTCAGCCGAGGTGCTTCGTTTTCGCTGCTTGCAGCGACTGCCGCACGAGTCGCCCTTCGCTGGAGCATCTTGGTGATCGCTGCCGTCGCGCTGTGTTCGCCGCTGATCGCCCTCACCTATCGGCAGTTTCCGTCGAGTGCGCTGTTGGCGCTCCTTGGTGCGTCACTGTTCCGAGTGTTGGCCGAAGCCCTGCAGGTGACGAGTCTCGTCGCACTTCGAATGGGTTTTCGCTACCGCACGATTGCTGTGGTCGACGGAACGCTGCAACTTTGTGGATCAGTGCTGACTGTTGCTCTCGCGTTCATGGGAGCCGCAGCTTGGGCCATGGTGCTTCCTCTCTCCCTTGTCGCCATCGCCAAGGCTGTTGCCTATCGACTGCTGCGAGGCGGCCCTTCGCAGGAGCATGCTGGCGTCTCCGTGGAACAAGTCCGCGGCATCGCGCGGGACTTTCGTGTTGCAGGCTTTGCACAGTATGTGCACAGTGTGGTTGACACGCTTCCCATCCTGATGTTGGGGTATTTCGGCAGTCAGGCACAAACCGGGATCTACGCCTTTGCGTTCAACCTTGCAGCGCAGGCCAACGCAGTCCTCGGGGGACAGTTGTCGGGCGTTCTGCAGCCTGTGCTTGTGCAACTGGGACACGACACGCAACGTCAAGTGAGGGCCTTCCTTCGGACCCTTCGAGTTCTCAGTGCCGTGGTGGTGCCGATCTGCCTCTGCCAAGCGGTCTTTTCCCAAAGCCTCTTCAACGCGGTGTTCCCCGATCGCTGGCAGGTTGCTGTCCCTGTATTCGAGGCACTTTCGATGAGCGAGGCGTTCTTCTTTGCTTCAGCCCCGACCATGGCATTGCTGCGCGCACAAGGGAGGTTCGGCGCATTCCTGGGTTGGCAATTGATTCATGCTCTTGCGTTGGGGAGTGCTTTGCCGCTCGTCGCCGCATCGCACGGGGCCCTCGGGGTCGCCGTTCTCGGCACCCTGTTGTGGGCTGTCAGCCTTCCCTGTGCAGTGTGGGTCTGCGTGCGACCGATGGGCGAATCGCTGACAACGGTCCTGAAGTCTTTCGCCGCACCGTGGCTGACTGGGATTCCGCTTGCAGCGTTTGCGACGATCATTGGGAGGGAACTCAGCCTGTTCGGCATCTGGGGCGACATCGTGAATCTGGTTGTTGTTGCGCCCATCATGTTGGTGGTCATGCTGCTTGCGACACGCGTGAGTCAACCAGATGTCTTTGCGCAGTTGTGGTCGCTGTGGAGCAATGCGCTCTCAAGCGTGAAGCGTGCTGTGCTCATCTCTCGAGGTATGCAGGGTCGATAGACTCCTCAGGATGACGCGTTCCGCGGACCGGTTGGCTCAAGAAATCGCGTGTCCCCTTTGCCAGTCGCCCAGCTTCAAGCCTTGGGCGGTTGAGAATGGCTTCTGCTGCGTTCGGTGCGATGGCTGTGGGCTGCTCTATGTAAACCCACGACCGCGTCAAGAGGACATTGATCGTGGAGTGCAGCTTGGGGTTCACGAAACGGAACGCAAGCTCAATGTCGTGGGGAAGCGAATGGCATGGAAGGTTCGGCAGGCGCGCAGCATCATCCGATCGGAGTATGGCGATTGGATGACCCGAGGCACATCCGTCCGTTGGCTCGATGTTGGCGCGGGGTTTGGTGAGTTTGTCGAGGGCGCGCAGTCTGTCCTCCCGTCGGGAAGCACTGTGGAGGGCATCGAGCCCATGATTCCGAAGGCGGAGGATGCCCGGGCACGCGGCATTCGGGTGAAGACCGGACTGTTGGAAGAAGTTCAGGGCACATACGACGCGATTTCCTTGATCGATGTGTTCTCTCATCTCCCTGACTTTCGCGGCTTCATGAACTCCTTGCGCGGACTCCTCTCGCCGGGCGGCGAGGTCTTCCTGAAGACTGGCAACGCAGCGGACCTTGTGACGCGAGAGGAGTTCCCCGGTCCCCTGACCCTGCCGGATCACCTGATGTTTGGTGGTGTTTCCCAGATCAGCCGATTCGTTGAGGATGCGGGATTCTCCGTCGCGCGACTCTCGCAACATCGGATGGATGGCATTGGGTACTCACTGCGAAACTACGCGCGAAAACTGTTCGGACACCCGGTCGCCGTGGGCCTGCCGTATTGCTCGAAGGCGCGCGTGCTCTATGTCCGCGCGCGATTGAGATCGTCGTGACCATCCAAGCAGCGAAGTTCGTCCCATGATCCAGATTGTCACGCTCGCGTTGTTCGTCCTGACGAGCGTGGCCTCGGTGTTTTCTCCTCGCGCCGCGGCTGCGCTCGCCATTGCGATGTACGTCTTTGAGCAAGCCCTCCAAGGCTCGGTGGGCATTTTCGCGAGCCGACCCGCGCTCGCCAATGTCATCGTGGCGTTGGTTGTTGGGGTGAGCGTTGCCCGCGACGCACTTGCTCGGGGCGATCTCATGCGGGGCATGCTCAATCCAGCGTTCGCTGGAACACTCTTCATCTATTCGTGGTACCTGATTTCGTTGGCATGGTCGCCCTCGACCGACGCGGGGCTCAAGCTCATTCAGGCAAACGTGCCCTACTTCGTGCTGTATGTCCTTGTGCTTCCTCTGTTGTTGCGAAGCATCGACGAAGTCATGCCCATCGCGCGCTGGGTGATGTTGATCGGGATGTTCATCCTTGGCTCGATCTTGTTCAATCCGAGTTTTACCTTCAAGGATGGGCGCCTCAGTCTTGTGTTGTCGGCGTTGGTTCGGACGAACCCACTGGTCTTGGGTGAGTTCGCCGGCATCGTGATGATCTTCGCGGCGCTGGTGACGACTGGGCCCGGCGGAGTTCTGTTTCCTTTGGTCCGAATCGGCGCATTCTTGATCGGCTCAATCATTGCCCTTCAGTCTGGATCGCGTGGGCAACTCGTGTTCGCGTTGGCGGTGGTGGTGGGGTTCATTCCGGTTGCCCGGAGGCTGAAAAGTGTTGGCGGTTTCTTCGGCACTGTCTTTCTCGTGACCACAGTCCTCGGTGGGACACTGTTCGTGGCATCGAAGGTCCTGTTTCTCGATGTGCTCGCGCGCTGGGACGCCAAGAACATCGCGCAGGGCAGCAGCCATCGACTGAGCAACATTCTTGAGCTTGGGGAGGCGTGGGCGCGGCAACCGCTCGCATGGATTTTTGGTCTCGGCGGCAACGCATACAGCGCAGTGACCGCGACGGGTGGTCTGGAGGAGTATCCCCACAACATCTTTGCCGAGATCACCGCTGAACTCGGTCTCATCAGCCTGCTGGTCTTCACTGCGATGCTGCTGGCGACCGTGCGTTCACTCCTGTGGCTCCACCGTCACTTCGCAGATGATCCGCAGCGCCGAGTTGCCGTCGCATCGCTTGCGGCACTGTTTGCGTACCAGTTTTTCCTCACGAACAAGCAAGGCAATCTCTGGAGCAATGTGTTCCTCTTCGCGATGATGATCATCGTCGCTCGCGTGCGTATTCGAATGCAGCAGGAAGAACAATTGGTCGAGTGGGAGGGACGCGGCGATTTCTTCACGGAGCAAGGTTCGGGCTCGACTCAACAGCCCTCCGCGTACCCTCCGGAAGACCAACGCGCACCATTTCCCGCAATCTGACCAGGTGGCGTTGTCCCGCGGAAACATGGCCGAAGCCTTCCTCATCACAAACTCGCGCTGGGAGGAGCCTCCGCGAATTCGGCATCAAGTCGCACGCTTGCTTTTGGATCACAGTGTTCGCGTGGCGTTCTTCGAACGTCCATCCATGGCGTGGGTGAGACAACCGTGCCCCATCCGAGAAGTCACGAAGGACTTGGCGATTGTCCAGACCAAGTGCCTGCTGCACGCCCAACTTCGCGTCGTTCCGCCGCTTGCCGCGACCAATGCCGCGTTCAGCCGGTGGGTGCTGCGCGCGAGACGGGACTCACTTGGATGGTCGAAGGATGCAATCATCATCAACTTCATGCACGATGGGGCGTTCCTGCGTGATGTCTTTCCTCGGCAGCGTCTGATCACCCTGATTCACGATGACTTTGAAGCCCAATCTCACTTTCCCTGGTTCAGACATGTCACGCGCGCGCTTCGGGCGACCTGTGAGGTCAGTGATCAAGTGTTGGCTGTTTCCACCCCGCTTGTTGCTCGCTTGAAGCAGTGGTCTCCCTGTGAGTTGTTCCTTCCGTGGTCTGTGCGTGAGTATCGCGCTCCCTCTGCGGCTGTGGGCTCGCGAAAGGTGTTGTTGTTCTGGGGTTCCGTGGACACCGCCATCGATGTGGATGTGGTACGGCAGCTCTCCGCGGAGTGCGTTCGTCGAGGGTCCGATTGGAAAGTGCTGTTCGTTGGTCCAACCGAGCGATCCGATCGACGACGCAGGATGACAACGATTCTCAAGCAGTTTCCGCAGGTCGAGATCCATCCGGCAGCTCCGCTTGACGATCTGCCGATTGACTCAGTCCTTGCCGCGGTCATTCCGTACGGTGGTGCCCCGCACACCAAGGCCATCACGCTGGCAAATAAGTCCATGCAGTTACTGGCCTGTGGATTGCCGCTCTTGATCTCAGGCATGCCAGCATTCCTGCGCCAACCCTTCATCCTTCGCATCGGAGAGGACGGCGAAGTACGCGACTGTTGTGATCAAGTGATGGATCAGTTTGCCGAGTGGCAGCCCTTGGTACGGGCGTTCGTCGAGTCTCAGCGTCCAAGCGATCGACTCAGACAGCTCGGCTTCGGCAAGGCGGATTCGGGATAAGGGGACTATCCTTCGCGCTCCATGCTGAAGTTCGCCCTCATCGGCTGTGGTCGCATCGCGAAGCGGCATTCCGAACTCCTCGGTCACAATCAGATTGAAGGCGCCCAACTGGTGGCGGTGAGCGACATTGTTCGGAGCCGCGCAGAGACAATCGGCCAGCAGTTCGGTGTCCCCGCATATTCCGACATGCACGACATGATGACCAGGGAGGCGGTCGATGTCGCGGTCGTGCTGACGGAGAGCGGCATGCATGCGGAGCATGTGGTGGCACTCGCTCGACATGGGAAGCACATCATGGTGGAGAAGCCGATGGCGCTGACGCTCGGCGATGCGGACCGCATGATCGCGGCCTGCGACGCGGCACGGGTACGCCTCTTCGTGGTGAAGCAGAACCGCTTGAATGTGCCAGTCGTGAAGCTTCGGCAGGCGCTCGAGGCCGGTCGCTTCGGAAAGCTGGTCATGGGAACGGTCCGCGTACGGTGGTGCCGCGACCAGTCGTACTACAAGCAGGACAAGTGGCGAGGGACTTGGGCGCTCGATGGCGGCGTGCTGACCAATCAAGCGAGCCACCACATCGATCTGCTTGAGTGGATGATGGGCGATGTGGAATCGGTGTTTGCGATGAGCCGCACCGCACTTGTGGACATCGAGACCGAAGACACGGCAGTCGTGGCACTGCGGTTCATGAATGGTGCGCTCGGCGTCATCGAAGCAACGACGGCTGCGCGGCCGAAGGATCTCGAGGGATCCATCTCGATCCTCGGTGAAGGCGGGACGGTCGTGATCGGCGGCTTTGCCGTGAATGAGATGCTGACCTGGAACTTCGCGAAGAAGGAAGCGGGCGATGAGGAAGTGCTGGCGAAGTACTCGGTCAACCCACCCAGCGTGTACGGCTTCGGGCATCAGGCTTACTACGACCATGTGGTCAAGAGCATCCGAGAGGGGACATCGCAATTGGTCGATGGGCTCGCGGGCCGCAAGAGCCTGGAACTGATTTCAGCGATCTATGAGTCGATCGAGACGGGGAAGGAAGTATCGCTGCACTTCCGGCCTTCACGCTGCCGACTTGGGCACCGTCATGGGTGAACCGAGGCTGCTCCAGAGCGGCATCGTGGATGTCCGCTTCGGCGATCGGGTCAAGGTGGTACAGCCTGTGAACATCTACGGCTGCGCAATCGGTGACGACTGCTTCATTGGGCCGTTCGTCGAGATCCAACGAGACGTGGTGATTGGCGCGCGCTGCAAGGTGCAGTCACATGCGTTCGTCTGTGAACTGGTCACGATCGGCGATGACTGCTTCATCGGCCA
>SXGR01042075.1_pt1 | contig 46742 bp, 45 predicted proteins | sample 3174711 | NCBI WGS metagenome assembly SXGR01 (sample SAMN11356860, study PRJNA531348) | freshwater metagenome | isolation source: freshwater sample F1-60 | place: China: Fuxian Lake, Yuxi | collected 2017-12-25
CGAACAGACAGTTGCTCGGCGCCCCATCCCCTCACCCCCGGCCCCTCTCCCCTGAGTACAGGGGAGAGGGGAGGCAGCACTAGACCGCAAGCGGCAGAAGTTGATAAGTCATGAACACAACCGAGGAACTCAGACTCCAGGCTTCGCCGAGCGTGGTCGATATCAACCTGATCGCCCCGATGGACCGCCGCGCCGATGTCGAACTCAAACAGACCAAGGTCGCGACTCTCTTACAGGAAACGGGCTGCGACGGCCTCTTGGTCATGCAGCCGGAGAACTTCGCCTGGCTCACCGGCGGCGGCATGCCGCGCGGCATTCTCGATCCCGATACGACGCCCGCCGTGTATTTCACCGCCGACGCGCGCTGGCTTTTGTGCAGCAACGTCGATACGCAACGGCTCTTCGACGAGGAGATCGACGGGCTAGGCTTTCAGGTCAAGGAATGGCCCTGGCACCTGGAACGCGCGGCGCTGCTCGCCGATCTCTGCCAGGGACGGAATGTCGCCAGCGATACGCCTTGCGCAGCGTGCAAGGTCGTCGCCCCCGAATTGCGTCAGTTGCGGCGCTCGCTGAGCGATTACGAGATCGCCTGCTATCGGACGCTCGGACAGACCTTGAGCCACGCTCTCGAAGCGACCGGGCGCACGCTGAGCGTCGGCGACACCGAACGCGAAGTCGCTGGGCAGGTTACGCATCGCTTGCTGCATCGCGGCGTACAGCCGTTGGTCGTCTCGGTGTCGGCGGATAGTCGCGGGCGGGTTTATCGTCAGGCGGCGTTCACGTCCACGCAGGTGCAGCACACGTGCGTGATGACGGTAGCCGCCCGCAAGTACGGGCTGTGCGCGCGTGCCAGTCGGGCGGTATCCTTCGGTCAAGCGGACGTGAATTTCCGGCGCGACCACGACGCCGCGTGCAAGATCAGCGCGACCTACGTGGCCGGCAGCTGGCCCGACTCCATTCCCCGACAGATCCTGATGACGGGCCAGCGCATCTTTCAACTGACCGGCGTCGAGCATGAATTCTTCCTGGCGCCGCAGGGGCATCTGACGGGGTACGCGCCGGTCGAGGGGAATCTGCTGTTGAGCGACGAGCAGCTTTTGCAGCCGCGCTGGGCGCTGACCTGGTGCGTCGCCGTCGGGGCCGCTGTAAGCTGCGACACGTTCCTCATTACTGAAGATGGCCCGCGCGCCATCACCGCCGCCGAGAATTGGCCGCTCAAACGTATCCGCATCCAGGGCGCCGAATTCGTGCGGCCCGATGTGCTCGTACGCTGAATCCGCTCTGTCTCTCGCGCCATGTATTGGCTAGGATCGCGACGTGAGTTCTCGCAAGGAGGCTGCCATGCCAACGCTCCGTCCCGCCGTGTTTCTCGATCGCGACGGCACGCTCAACGTCGAACGATCCTACATCACCAAGCCCGAAGAATTGCAGCTCTTGCCCGGCGTCGGCGTAGCACTGCGCCGGCTGCGCGCCGCGGGGTTCGTGTGCGTCGTTGTCACCAATCAATCGGCAATCGACCGCGGCATGATGAGCGAAGCCGACTTGCACCGCATCCACGACGAAATGAACCGCCAGCTCGACCTCGTCGGCGCCGCGCTCGACGGGATCTACGCCTGCTCGGCGTGCGTCGATCATCCCGACCGCAAACCCGCGCCGGGCCTGCTGCTGCGCGCGGCCGCGGAATTGAATCTCGATCTGGCGAATTCGTGGATGATCGGCGATACCGCGCGCGACATCCAGGCAGGCCTCAATGCGGGTTGCCGTGGGTGTGTATTGGTCCGCAGCGGCATTCCCATCGAGGAAGCCGAACGCGTGCTGACGGGACCGTATTACAGCGCCGATGATTTGCTCGCGGCCGCCGATTTTGTTTTGAGCCAGCAATCACGAGATTCTCGTTAGCCGGACGCGCAAGCGACGGACGCGGCATCCGTCGCTTGGACGAAGCTTTCGTCGCTTGCGCGTCCGGCTAACACGCCTCTGCGTTTCGGATCGCCTGAAACAAATGGGGCACGGTCAGGCGATGATCGCCCTGGACGTAATAGCTCGTGCCGCCGTCGGCCACGGTGCGCACAAGGATCGTCTTCCACGGGCGGTAGTAGTAGCGCGGGTCGCTCTTGGGCGCTTGCGTGCGATGATCTTCGTCGATCTCGAGAAGGTCGAAGACGCCGGTCGTGAAATGACGAATCTCGTTGCCTGTTTGCCGCGCGACGTTGCGGGCCATCGACAGGGCTTTGAGGTAGACTTCCGGGCCCATGACCGCGGAGCCGAGGCTCAGCAGGACGCCGCCTTCGAGATTGGCGACGCTGTGCGTGAATACGAGAAAGTCCTGATAGCTAGTTTGGCCGAGAGCGGCGCCGTCGCAATTGGGGTGTTCGTGGATGATGTCATAACCGACGCCGACGTGGACCGTGACGGGCACGCCGAGCCGAGCCGCGGCGGCGAGAATGCTGATGTCCTTGTGCGGGAACGGTCCATCGAGAATGGCGCGGCCGATTGCTTCACCCAAGCCCAGGCCGGCGCGTGCGCCCTGAACGATGGCGTCGTTGAGGCGGCCGGTTTCCTGCCAGAGTCCGAATTCGCCGGTCTGGATATAGCGGGCGACGCTCTCGGTGGTGGCGCCGATGAGGGCGAGCTCCCAGTCGTGGATCGGTCCGGCGCCGTTCATGGCGAGGTGGGTCAGATCGCCGCGCTGCATCATGTCGATGAGATAGCGCGAGACGCCCGCGCGCACAACGTGCCCCCCCATCATGGCGATCCGCGCCGCTTTCGCGCGCTTGGCGGCCGCGATGCGTTTTCCCAGCTCCGGCAGCGCGGTATGCGCGAATACGGGTAGCGGCGCATCGAGCGGCAAGAGCGCCGACAAATCGAGATCATGCTGGCGCTGGGCCAACGGCTTGATGAAAAGGCGCGAACGATCGAAAGCGGGGTATGGCATGGATGGATCGCAAAATTGCGGCTCTGCGCTACAAGGTGGCACGACGCTCCGCGTCGTGAGCTTGCGACGCGGAGCGTCGCACCACATTGGAACTTGGCCACGTCATGGGTAGTGACAGCGTTTGAAGTTCCGACTCAACGGTCCGCGCGAAAATAATTGCCCCCTTCGCGCGCCGCCTGCGGCGGAACCCGATCCGCAGCGCGCTCCGGGTTCGCCAACTCCAGGGCGACGCCGAGCGGGTTGCGGCCCGGACGCGCGCCGCCCGTGTACGGCCCGGCGCCCCAGTGATCGCCGAGCGCGACCACGTCGAAGCGCGTCAGGGCGCGCGTCGCCGGATTATAGATAATGTCACCTATCAGTGAAACATCATATCCGCGCTGGGCGGCCTTCGCGTCGGCGTCGGTTGACAAGAGGAACGCCCCCGTCAACCGGACGCGCACGGCGCTGTCATTCACGGCTTCGACTTTCAGCGCCACGTTGGCCGTCCGCACCTGTGCCCTCGTCCACATCGGCGGTTCGCCGCGCGTGTTGTCGAGCAGATGAAAACGCGCCAGCCGATACGTCGCCGCCGCCGGCATCGCAATCTCCTGGCCGACCTTCACGTCCCGCGGCGTCAGCGCCTGCAACTCGTCCGCGGTGAGCCACAGGCGATCGTGAGCCGCGCGCTGACCGCCGGGGAACTTGCACGTGCCGTGGCAGAAGAAGTCGTCCGTGCGATCGAGAATGCGCGTGGTGACGTTAAGGATCAAGCCTCCCTTGGGCGGCGTCCGCGCGTAGTTCGCATCGACCTTCTTCACGTCTCCCACATTGAGCACATCTTTGGCACGCTCGCCGGCCGGCAGCTTTTCCCAGGCCTTGAGCGAATCCTGCACGAAACGGCGCATGACATCGACATCGTGATGATTGCGATAACCGAGCAGCTTGCCCGAGGCCGTGAAGGCGTAGATCCCTTGCCGCGTCGAACCTCCCTGCCCTTTGCGCGGCCCCTGATCGGCGACTTTGCGGAAGAAGATGCCTTCGTCGTCGTCGCGGCGGCGTTGATACCAATCATCCGCGGCCACGGGGATGAAGTTGTCGTTGATGAGCTGGATGATCTTGGCATCGGCAAAGGTGGACTCACGGCCCACGACGCCGTTGTTTCAGACGCATGAAAGCGGATGACCGTCCATCTCCCAGAGCAGAATCGGCTTGCCCGCGCGCGCGGCCTGCTGGCGTGCGTCCCACACGCTCGTCAGCCACGGGATTTGCATGAATTTCTCTTCGTCGGCCTGCGGCTTGATGAGTGTATGCAGCTTGCCGAGCTGCTCGAATTTCAGCGGCTCGGCGGCGTGCGCTGTCGGGACGGAGAGAAGAAGAGACGCGAGCAAGACAGATCGCATGTTATAACCTCGGCGTGTTCGGAATGATCTACCGCATTCATGTTATACCAGACTCATGCAAAGGCACAAAGGCGCATAGAGAACAGGGGACTCCTGCCGCACGCTCGTGTGACCTTGTCTTGCGCCATTGCGTGAGATTAGCTTGGCACCGTCTTGGACTCTGCGGCGACCCAGGTCGGGAGTTCGCCCATGGTGGTGAAGTAATCCTTGCGCAGCGTGCCGAAGAGGCGATCCCATATCAGTGTGTAGAAGCCGAAATTGCACTCCAGATCCTGATGATGCCGGGCGTGAAACGTGCTTCCCGCCACGTAACGCAAGATCGGCGTGTGCGCCCACCAACCCGGCAACGGCTCGACGCCGAGATGCCCGACCGTGCCGAACAACACGTTCAACACCAGGTAGACCGACATACCCAGCCATGACGCCGGATAGACGATGATGACCACGAGCCACAGCATTCCAAACGACAAGTTTTCGACCGGGTTGAGAATGAACAGCGTCAATGGCCGCGGGCGATCGTAGCGATGATGGAGCTGGTGCATAATGGCGAACAGCCACGGATGATGGGCGAGCCGATGCAGCACGTACATGGCGAAATCCATGATGAGCAAGAGGACGAGAACGTCGAGCCAGGCCCAGACGCCGACATCGGTGCGAAAGGTGATGATGCCGGCCCGCCACAGAAACATGCCGAGCAGCGTCGTCACGGTATTGCCGAGGACCGTGCTGATGGTGACGAGCACTTCGAGCCGTTGCAACGGCAGCGCGGGGAGTGCGACGCGCCGGGCCTCAAAACGCCGCACCGCCCATTGGCCGAGCACCAGGGCCAGAATGAGAATCAGCACGTTCTCCGCGAGCAGGACCAGCGTGGTCTGCCAGAGCGGGGCGTCGTGGAGCCATTGGATCATGTCTTCCATGGGAATCGCCGTCTCCACATCAGCGGCCGCAGCTGCCACGTTCGCAACGGCTTCATCGTAGCTCGCAATGCACCGCAGCGACAAGACGAATCGGTCGTCAATCTGGTGGGATGGAAAGGCCGATCAGCCTCTCTCTCCCCTGGTATTCCGGGACGCTAAACAACCGCCGCTCCAGGTTGGTGGGCGGCACATCGATTTCCGGCAGCAACATGATTTGCGAGTCTCCACGGTGCAGGTTACATTATAACCCTACCCAGCGGAGCTTTTTCAGCGGTCTCTCAGAGGAGAGGCGAGAGACAGGAGTTTGCATCATGATGACGCGCGCCATCTTTTTTCCGTTCGATCTCTTCGGCAGCGCCGGCACCAGGACCGGCGTCGAGCTGTTGGCCGACGCCTTCCAGGAGATGCTCGCAGACAATAAGCGCGAACGCATCGCCACGCGCGCCCGCGCCTACGCCGACAAGGTTCGCTTCGAGGAATATACGTTCGAGTCGCTAGCCGACTACAAGGACTGGCGCGGCCAGGCCCGCACGCGCGTTCGCCAGGTGCTGCGGCAAGACGAGTTTCTCGTCTGGGTCACCGGCAATCACCTCGGCGCGTTGCCGATTTACGATGAATTGCCGCGCGACACGCTGGTCGTACAGCTCGACGCCCATCTCGACATCTACAACCTCAGCGATTGCACGAGCGAACTCTCGCACGGCAACTTTCTCTTGCACGCGGACAAGCCGTTGCCGCGCATCGTCAACGTCGGCCATCGCGAGCTGCTGTTGCGCGCGGAGTACATTCAAAAGCATTACGACGCACATTTCTCCGCGGTTGATCTGGCCCTCGATCGCGTGGCCGTGCTCGGCAAGTTGCGCGAGATGTGCCAGCCGGTCGAGCGTGTGTTTCTCGATCTCGATTGCGACGTGTTCGATCCCGCCTATGTCCCCGCGACCGCGCAAGCGCGCCCCTGCGGCGTGGACCCGCTATTCGTGGTGCAGCTCCTGGATGCCGTCGGCGCCGAGCGTCTCGCCGGTTTCGCGATTTCCGAATTCGACCCGGCCCGCGATCGCAATGACCGCTGCCTGGAGACGCTGATGTGGCTGATGGAGCATGTGCTGCTAACCAAATACGAAAAGTGACGGTGACGCGAGGGTCTTGCGTTTTTCGTAACCGTTCACCCCTCTCCCCTGTACTCAGGGGAGAGGGGCTGGGGGTGAGGGGTTGAGGCGTGGCGCAACTGTCCGTTCCTCCCCCTCACCCCCTGGCCCTTCTCCCCCTGAGTACAGGGGGAGAAGGGAGGTGAACGGTTGCCGTTTTTCAACCAGAAACACAGCTGGAATCGCATCAAAAACGCGCGCTCGTTTCAGTAAGATCAATTACGCTATCAGCCTGAAGCGTTAGCGAAGGAATACTCACTCGGAAAATGCGTCAAACGGAATCTTTGACCAAGTGAAAGGGTGAAAAATGAACCAGCGCCTCTCGCTTATCCTGTCGATCGCGGTCGGAATCCTCGGCACGAGCGTTGGTAGTCCAACCATCGCTCAGGAGCCGAAAGACCTCAGCCAGGTCGTGCCTGATGTGCTCAGCAAAGAGGAACGTAGCGATGCGCGCGGCATGATCGATCGGTCCATCAAGCAGCGCACCGTCGAGTTCAATTTGGGCCATCGCGACAATTGGTACAAGATCAAGACGCGCGAGCAATGGGAGAAATACCGCGATGAACGGATCGGCCGACTGCGCGAATCGCTCGGCGCATGGCCCCAGCCGGGCAAGCCCAACGTCAAGGTGACGGGCGTCATCAAGGGAGACGGCTACAACATCGAGAATGTCGCCTACGAGAGCCGGCCGGGGTTGTGGGTGACGGGCAATCTCTACGTTCCCGCCAAGCCGGGCCAGGCGATGCCGGGCATCCTGGTCGCGCACGCCCATCATGGCGGCAAGCGCGATTCGGAACTTCAAGACATGGGCATGCTCTGGGCCCGCGTCGGCTGCATGGTGCTGGTTATCGATCAGGTCGGTTACGGCGAGCGCCGGTCCCATCCGTTCAATCGCGACGTGGATTTCGCGAAACCGTACAAGACGGGGCGGCAGGATTACTTCTTCCGCTACGACACCGGAGTCCAATTGCAACTCCTGGGCGACAGCCTGATGGGTTGGATGGCCTGGGACCTCATGCGCGGCGTCGATCTGCTGCTGGCGCGCGACGGCATCGACGCCAAGCGCATCGCCATTCTCGGCGCCGTCGCGGGCGGCGGCGATCCGGCAGGCGTGACGGCGGCCCTCGATCCGCGCATCACCTGCTGCGTGCCGTTCAACTTCGGCGGCCCGCAACCCGAAACGAAGTATCCCCTCCCCGACGACGCCGAGACCAGCTTCAATTATTTGCTCTTCACCTACTGGGACTCGACGCGCGGCCTACGCCTCGGCGCCCGCGACGACTTTCCGCACTGGGTCATCACGGCCAGCATCGCGCCGCGCTATCTCATCCACGGCCATGAGTTCGCCTGGGACAAAGAGCGCGATCCCGTGTGGAAACGCTACCAGAAAATCTGGGGCGACTTCTACCAAACTCCGGATCGTCTCGGCGTCGCGCACGGCAAGGGCCTCTTGAAACTGCGTCCGCCGGAAGCGTCGCATTGCAACAACATCGGTGAATTCCACCGGCGCATGATTCATCCGCTCTTCGAAAAATGGTTCAGCATCAAGGCGACCGAGTACCGCATGCCCCGCCCTGGCACGGAACTCGTCTGTCTCACGGACGAAGCGAAAAAGGAAATCAAGCCGAAGAGTTTGAACGACGTGATGAGCGAAGTCGGCCAAGTGCGCATCGACAAGGCCCGCGCTCGTCTTGCGGGCAAAGCACCCGACGTATCACGGCAAATCATGCGCGACGAATGGAGCAAGCTGCTGGGTCCGCATACGCCGGCGAAACTGGCGCTCGTCAAGTCGAAGGCAACGGACGCCCAGGCCGTGCGCGGCGCCAAAATCGAGCGAGTTGTCCTCGAGGTCGAGCCCGGCATGATCGTGCCCGTCGTCGTCCTTACGCCAGAGAAACTTGCCAAGCGCGCTCCCGTCGTAGTCGGCGTGGCGCAGGCGGGCAAGGCCGGTTTTCTGAAGGAGCGCGCCGAGGACTTGCACAAGCTGATTCAAGCGGGCACCATCGTCGTGTTGCCCGATCTACGCGGCACCGGTGAAACCGGCGCGGGAACGTCGCGCGGCAAAGACAGCAGCGGCACGAATCACTCCGTCCACGTGCAGCTCTTCGGCGAAACGCTGCTCGGCCAGAGGCTGCGCGATCTCCGCTCCGTGCTTGCGTATCTGCGCACGCGCCCGGACGTTGACGGCAAACGCATCGCGCTCTGGGGCGACTCGTTCACGCCGCCGAACTTGGCCAAGACCCATTTCCAGGTGCCTCACGGCGTGGACGGCTGGCCGACTCATGCCGAGCCATTGGGCGGATTGCTTGGCCTGTTCGGCGCGCTCTACGAGGACGACATCCGAGCCGTCTTCGTTTCGGGCGGCTTGACGAGCTATCATGCGGTGCTCACCCATTTCGCCGTGCTGGTCCCGCACGACGCCGCGGTGCCGGGCGCGTTGACCGCGGGCGATCTGTGCGATTTGGCCGGAACTCTGGCGCCGCGACCGCTGCGCTTCGAGGGCATGGTCGATCACATGAATCGAGCCGCGCCCGGCGCCGACTTGAGAAAGACTTACGCTCCGACCATCCAGAGGTACGCCGGGACTCCGGGCGCGCTGACGTTTGCGGACCAACGATCGTCGGCGGCGACGTGGTTGCTTGAACAACTCACCGGGATTGGAAATTGAGTCGCAACGATGGGCTGACGAAGGTGATCGTCGAGTTGAGTCACGGGAGACGCGAGGAATGCAATTAGCGTAAAAACAGAGAGTTATCCGTGGGACATGAAGCGTCGATATCGAAGGCACGCTTCACGACCGTGGACGGAATACACTCTGAATTTTCCCCGTGTCCCCCGTGCTCCCCGTGGTTTTTCAGTCTACTTGCGCAGACGTTCAATCAAGTAGGTCTGGGCGTTCGGATATTGCGCGTTTGGCCGTCCGGTGGAGTGGAAGACCACATCGACGTTGACCGACTTGAGCTTCTCCGCCAGCATCATGCCCATGACCGGCGAATGCGTCGGGTCCTTGTGGATGCCGCCGACTTTGGCGTCCTTGTCGCCGCCGTAGAAGAGGCCGATCTGCGGGTCATCCTTGGTCACGTGTGCCATTGGCGAATATTCCTTGATCCAGGGCAGCAACTTTTCGCGCTGCTCCTCGACCAGCTTGAGGTTGGCCAAACCGAAGGCGTGGGCTCCATAGGTGTAGTTGGGGAGCCAAACGAGCAGCTCTTTCGGATCGAGCGAGGTCTGGGCGCCATTGACGGCCGCGCAATAGAGACGCGTCGATTCCTTCGCGACGGGATCGCTGCTCTTGGGGTCGGCCATGTCGTCGTGGAAGGCGAGCCAGAGCGAAGAGCAAGCGCCCGCGGAGCCGCCGGTGGCGCCGATGCGTTTCTTGTCGATGTTCCATTCCACGGCCTTGGAGCGAATGAACTGCAAGGCGCGGGCCGCGTCTTCGAGCGGAGCTTTAACGGGCGGCTCGACCTTTTCTTCGACGCCGTTCTTGACGTAGCGATAGTTGATCGCCGCGACAGAGATGCCGGCATCGTGATACGCCTTGACATTGCCGACACTATTCTTGTCGCCTCCCTGCCAGCCGCCGCCGTGAATGTACAGCACCACCGGCGTCGGCTTGTCGGACTTCGCCTGGTAAAAATCGATGACCTGGCGCGGATGTTTGCCATACGCCACGGCGGCGAAGGTCGCCGGCTGGGCTGGTTTCTTCTCGACTTTCTTGTCGTCCTTTTTGACTTCCTTCTTGTCCTGAGCAACGCCGTTGACGCCGATCAGGCTCAAGCCAAGCGCGATGCTCAGAAAGCTCAACAAATAGCGGGTCATAGAGAGATCTCCTCAAAGAAAGATGTCGCCGATATTGGCGGCCGGTGGGATGTTGATGAGAAGGATACGGCGAATCGTTGCCGATGTAAAGCGGCAACATCGGGTTTTGGTTGCTTGTACTCTGGCTCATCTCTCCAAGTGCGAATACGCGAGAATTCGTGGCCGATTGATGATATGATAACTCGACGGGTGATTGTCTAAATTCGTGGAGAAAGTCTGATGCCGTTGGTCGTCGCATCTGAGCCAATTCCTCTGGAAACCGATGCTGACGGCGTTGTGCGCGTTCGCAAAACGCGTGTTACGCTCGATACCATTGTCTACGCATTTTGCGAGGGTGCGACGGCCGAAGAAATCGTTCAGCAGTATCCGTCATTGCGGCTGGGCGATGTTTACGCCGTGATCGCGTATTACCTTCAGCGGCAGACCGAGGTCGATTCGTATCTGCGCGAGCGCGAGCATTTTGCCGCCGATGTCAAACGAGAAAACGAATCGCGATTCGACCCTCAAGGCGTGCGCGATCGTTTGCTGGCTCGGCGCATTCAGCGAGGATGAGCCGCGATGTTGCGATTCGCCGCGGATGAAAACTTCAACAACGACATCGTTCGCGGAGTCTTGCGGCGCAATCCCCGTATCGACATCGTTCGCGTCCAAGACGTGGGTTTATCGAACACGGATGATCCCGCCCTATTGGAATGGGCGGCTCACGAAGACCGCGTGATGCTGACACACGATGTGGCCACGATGACGCGCCATGCTATTGACCGTGTACGTGAAGGTTTGCCAATGCCTGGCGTCTTTGAGATAACTCGCAAAGTGCCGATTGGCGTCGCGATAGAGGAAATTCTGTTGCTGGCCGAGTGCAGTTTGGAGAAAGAATGGGAAGGGCAGGTGCGCTACCTGCCGCTGCGCTAATTGACGAGAGCGAGAATTACGATGACCCTCCACCGCTCCTGCGATAACCTCACCCGCCGCGACTTCATCAAGGTCGGCGTCCTCGGCTCGACGGGCCTGACGCTCGCCAGCTACCTGCGCCTGGCGCATGCCAATCAGGTGCAGCCGGCGCGGGCTCGCTCGGCGATCTTCGTCTTCCTGGGCGGCGGGCCGACGCACCTCGATACCTTCGACATGAAGCCCGACGCTCCCGCCGACATTCGCGGCGAGTTTCGGCCCATCGACACCAACGTACCGGGCATTCGCATCTCCGAGCATTTGCCGAATCTGGCGCGCTGTGCCGACAAGTACACGATCCTGCGCGGCGTCACGCATACGCTCGCGGGGCACGAGCTTGGCACGATGTACATGAACACCGGCAGTCGACCGATTCCGTCGCTGGTGTACCCCGGCTACGGCGCCGTTGCCGCGCGCGAGCTGACGGGCGATCGCGATTTGCCGCACTTCGTTGCCGTGCCGACGACGCCGCAACGCGCGGGCTACCTCGGCGTGCGTTACGCGCCGTTGCAGACAAACGCGGTCCCGGTCACCGGCGTCCCCTTCAACGTGCGCGGCATCTCCTTGACGGACGGCTTGACGGTCGAGCAATACGAGCGACGCACGCGACTCTTGAATGATCTCGATCAGACGTTTCAGGGCCTCGAACGCACCAGCAATCTCGTCGAAGGCCTCGATCAATTTGCCCAGCAAGCCTATGCAATGATCAGCTCGCCGCGCGCCCGCCGGGCGTTCGATGTCAGCCAGGAACGAGCCGAAGCCGCCCGCCCGTTCGGCGAGACGCGCTTTGGCATGAGTTGCCTCCTGGCGACGCGCTTGATCGAAGCGGGCGTTCGCTTCGTCACCGTGACGATGGGCGGCTGGGACACGCACGCCAACAACTTCAACGCCACGCGCAACACGTTGTTGCCTCAGCTCGATCAAGGACTCGCCGCTCTGTTCAACGCGCTGGCGACGCGCGGCCTGCTCGACACGACGACCGTCTACGTCACCGGCGAGTTCGGCCGCACGCCGCGGATCAACGAACGTGCCGGCCGCGACCATTGGCCGCGCGCGTTCTTCGCCTTGATGGCGGGCGGCGGCGTGCGCGGCGGTCAGGTGCTTGGCGCCTCCGATGACCGCGGCATGGGCCCCGCCGAACGCGGCTTTACCCCCGAGCAAGTCGCGGCGACGTTCTATCACAGCCTCGGCATCGACTATCGCCGCGAGTATCACACGCCGACGGGGCGGCCCGTCATGATCGTGCGCGAAGGATCGATCATTCCGGGGTTGTTCCGGAATTAGCAATTGACAATTAGCAATTGACAATTTCAAATACAGTCTCCCGCCAAGGCGCACAGGAATCGGTCTTCTTTGCGTCTTGGCGGGAGACTAACACCAGGAGAACATATGTTGGACACCGTCGATCGTCGCACGTTCATGGCTGCCGCCGCCATCGGAGGCTCGGCTCTCAGCTTCGACGCCGTCAGCGCCGCGGCGGTGCAAGGCGCGAACAATCGCATCGTCGTCGGCGTCATGGGCACGGGCGGCCGCGGCACCGGCTTGGCCCGCGCGTTTCAACAGCAGCCAAACGTCGATGTCGCCATCGTTTGCGACGCCGACATGGGCCGGGCCGAACGCGCCGCTCAGGAAGTCGCCAAGATCTCCGGCCGCGCGGCGCCGCGTGCCGTGCAGAATTATCAACGCATCCTCGACGACAAGGCCGTCGATATGCTCATCGTCGCCACCTGCAATCACTGGCACGCTCCCGCCGCGATTCTCGCCTGTGCGGCCGGCAAGCATGTGTACGTCGAGAAGCCGTGCAGCTATTCGGCGCGTGAGGGAGAACTGCTGGTGCAGGCCGCGCGCAAGCATCAGAAAAAGGTGCAGATGGGCAATCAACGCCGCAGCTATACCGCGGTCATCGCCGCGATGGAGGAGCTGCGTAAAGGCGTCATCGGCCGAGTCTATCTGGCCGAATCGTGGTATCAGAATAATCGCCCGACCATCGGCCGCAGCAAGGAAGGGGCGGTTCCGAAAGGGCTCGATTACGATCTGTGGCAAGGCCCGGCCCCGCGCCGCGCGTTTCATGCCAACTATCTGCCCTACAACTGGCACTGGTTCTGGCACTGGGGCAACGGCGAACTCGGCAATAACGGCGTCCATATCATCGACCTGTGCCGCTGGGGCCTCGGCGTCGATTACCCGATCCGCGTCACCTCCGCGGGGGGCCGTTATCGCTTCGACGACGACCAGGAAACCCCCGACACGCACCTCGTCAGCTTCGAGTTCGAGGGGCGCAAGCTCATCACCTGGGAAGGGCTGTCGTGCAGTTCGCAGCCGAACCGCCCGTATCACGCCCTCTTCCACGGCGAAAACGGCACGCTGGCCCTGTCGGACACGAGCTATGTCGTGACGACTGGCCGCGGCAAGGAAGCACGCACGCGCACGGAGAAGGTGCAAGGGGGCGATGCGCCGCACTTCATCAACCTGCTCAACGCGATCCGCAACGGTGAACGTCTCAACAGCGAAATCGAGGAAGGCCACAAGACGACGCTGCTGTGCCATCTGGGCAACATTGCCCAGCGCACCGGCCGCACGTTGCGTTGCAGTCCGCGCGACGGCGCCATTCAGCAAGACAAGGACGCCCAGGCGATGTGGACGCGCGAGTATCACAAGGGCATGGAGCCGCGCGTGTAGATTGAAATTGTGAAGCAACTAGCCCGCAGCGCCAGCAAAGGGAGGCCCTTGCTGGCGCTGCGGGCTAGTTTGGGGTCTGCTCGAAGGTCTACGGGGCGACGCCCGTTTGCGACATCGTGGCGGCAGCAAGCGATGAACTCGAAAGGCGCGGCACGAATTCGAACACTTCCACGAAATCATTTTCGCGCACCACGGTCTCGCGCTTGTCCTGGCGGATCATCGGGTACGTGACGCGGCTCAACAAGACGTAGTCGCGCTGCATCTCGGCCAACCAATCCTGACATGCCTTGTCGTCGAACGCCACGCAGAGCGAGCGATATTGCACGCAAAACAGCGGATGCTCGGCGCTGATCTTGTCCCAGGCCACGTCGGCACCAGCGGCGCGGCGCGGGGAGTAGATCCGTTGATTGCAGAAGTACTCCGCGGAAAGGTTCAGTCGCTTGCACAAGCGCGGCGTGAAGTTCAGGTTGAGATCGCTCTTGAGGCACACGACTTCGCCCTTGCGTTCCATGTTGCACCAGAACCATTGCGCGAAGCCGCAGGCCTGCTGATCGGCTCTGGACTTGAACGGCCAGGCCAGGTCGCGAGCGATGACGATCGAGCCGACGACAACGAGGAAAATCAGCGGCGCGTACACGAAAAGCGCGCGCCGCTGGCCGCGTCGCGCCAGCCATGCTGCCGTCTCGGCCATGCCGTAGGCCAGCACCATGCACACGAGCGGCCCCAGATAGACAACGAATTTGAAGGCGCCGCCGTAAGGATAACGGCGCAGCGCCGCGGCGCCCAGGTGCGCCGCCATCGGCGCCAGGCAGAAGACCAGAAAGCTCCATTGCCCGCGCCGGGCCAGCAGAACCAGCCCCGCGACCCAGTACGGCAACGACAGAATCGCGCCATAACTCGCTCCACTGCCGAACGGATAAGCCAGGATGTCCTCGGCATGAACCTTGAACAGCCAGGGCAGCAATTGCAGCGGCTCCGTCAACGGCGGGAAATAACGCCCCCAGCATTCGTGCATCCCCTCAAGGTCGGACTGCATCTGTCCCCTGAGACTGAGGAAATAGAAGCCGCCGAAGCTGACCAGAACAGACAAGGCGAATCCCAGCAGCGGCAGGGGATCCCAGCGCTTTTCACGCCACATCCAGAAAGTCACCGTCAGGATGAGCCCGCTGCCGACCAGGATCGCCGGATAGGAAAAGCCGATGGCGAACGGCATGAAGCCGGCCAGGATCCACAACCAGCGCGCCCGGCCCGTGTCCAGCCAGTTGAGCGCCAGACTATACATTATCAAAGCCAGGAAGAGGTCCGACCCATAGGGCTTGGCCTCGGCGGCGTAGCGAACGCAGCCGTACGTCACCGAAAAAAGGCCCAACGCAAACAGGAACGGCAAGCCGCTCAAGCAGCGCGACGCCAGTCGATAGAACAACGCCAGGCTGCCCAGAGACGAGATGAAGGATATCAGCCGCAGCGAAAGCTCGCTGAAGCCAAGCAATTTGACGAGCGAAAGTTCAGCCCACAAGAACAAGAGCGGCGCCACCTGCGGATGATACTCCAATGGCTCCATCAGCCCTGCATAATCGCGATCGATAAAGCTGGTACACAGGAAACTCTCATCTTCCCAGAGCGGGAAGCGCAGGAAATAGCGGACGCAGCGTGCCAGGACGCCCAATGCAAGGAACAGCACGGTCCAGAGACGCACCTGGCGTGGCGACAGCCAAGCGCAGGCGTCCGAGCAACCTTCCACGCCAAGCCTGGAAGAAACAACTTCCCTGTCATGCGTTGCGAACATCCGGCACCAATCTAGCGTTGTTACCTTTTCACCCAATATACCGATCCGCCGGTATTGATGATAGATCGGATCAGACTTGCAGGGTTCGGTATCGCGGCGAGGCAGAAAGGGCAGGATAGAAAAGGGAAAGTACGAGATCTTCCATAGACAGGGGATGTGACACAAAAAATGGAAGGCGCAGATGGTCCGGTTGTAGTTCCCGAAGCACTCGTCCGGCTACTAGACCAGTGATTATCCAGGAGGATCGTCAGGATCGTGCTTGGCGAAAAAATCCGCAGTCGTGCCGAGCGGGACACCAGTGGATGTGGCAGGGTAAACATGGAACATCAGACCGCACTCGACCGCACGCGCCGCTGGATCGCCTCGATGGTGATCGGGCTCAATCTTTGTCCGTTTGCGCAACGCGTTTTCGTCGGCGACAAGATTCGCTACGTAGTTGTCGATGCCACAAATGAGGCCGCGCTCTTGAAGGAGCTTGCGAACGAATTGAAGATGCTTTCCGCAGCGCCGATAGAGACGGTCGAGACGACGCTCTTGATCCATCCATACGTCCTCGGCGACTTCCTCGACTACAATGATTTTCTGGACCGCGCGGAAGAGCAGCTCGAGACACTCGGCCTGTCGGGCATCATTCAGATCGCGAGCTTTCATCCGAACTATCAGTTCGCGGACACCGAGCCTGACGCGGTCGAGAACTTCACGAATCGCTCGCCGTATCCGATGCTGCACCTGTTGCGCGAGGAGAGCATCGACGCGAGCGCGGACGACGAGGAAGCGCTGCTCGACATTCCGCGCCGCAACATCGAAACGCTGCGAGCGTTGGGGCGCGACAGGATCGACTCCATGTTCAAACACATCGACGACGTTTAGCCACGGTTCGCAGAACCGCGCGGGTCTACGACCCGCGGCTAAACAAGGGGGGAACAACCAATGACCGGCCGCGACATCATCAAGAACCTGCACGAAGGCCGACGCGTCTATGGCCTGGCGACCGTCGCGCCGTCGCCTTTGTGGCCCAACCTCGTCAAGGCGGCCGGCGTCGATTTCGTCTTCGTCGATACCGAGCACACGCCGATCGATCGTGATACTTTGTCGTGGATCTGCCAGACCTACACCGCGCTGGGCGTGCCGCCGGTGGTGCGCATCCCTTGCAACGATCCGTATGAAGCGTGCAAGGCGCTCGACGGCGGCGCGGGCGGCATCATCGGGCCGTACGTCGAGACGCCGGAGCAAGTGCGCGGCCTGGTCGGCGCCGTGAAATGGCGGCCGCTCAAGGGCGGGCGCCTCGACGACGCCCTGCGCGACATCAAAACGCTCGAGCCGGAGCTGCGCGACTATCTCGAAAAACGCAACGGCGACAAGATCCTCATCGTCAACATCGAGAGCATTCCGGCGATCGAAAACCTACACGCCATCTGCTCGGTCCCCGGCCTCGACGCAGTGCTGATCGGCCCGCACGATCTCTCGTGCAGCCTCGGCATCCCCGAACAATACGGGCATCCGCGTTTCGACGAGGCGGTGCGCAAGATCTTCAAGATCGCCCGCGCGCACCACGTCGGCGCCGGCATCCACTTCTGGCTCGGCCTGGAGCAGGAAATCACCTGGTCGAAAGCGGGCGGTAATCTCGTCGTGCACTCGTCGGATGTCGCCGCGTTTGGCCGGACCATCAAGGGCGAGATCGAGCAATTGCGCCAAGCGCTTGACGAGTCGCGCGCGTAAGCAAGCGGTTGACCGGCACGATTGCTCACTTATAGTCGCGGCGCGTGATAGGATCTATCCCATGACCAGCGAACTCTCGACGCAAGGCCGCTACGTCATCCTCATCGTCGCCTTTCTCGGCTGGCTGTGCGCGGGCGTGCACATGTCGATCACGCAACTCGCCGGCCAATCGGCGGCGGTGGACCTGCTCGAACGTGCTGGCGACTTCGATGCGGCGCGCTATCGGCAATTCAACCTCGATGTGCAGGCGAAAACCAAGCTGTCGCCATTGGACAAGGCGCAGTTCGATCTATGGAAGCCGCGCGTGACACGCTGGTTCGCGTGGTTTCAATGTGCGTTTCTCTTTGGGGCGGCGACGGGCGGACTTGTCTTCGGCTGGCTGGGCGATCGCGTCGGACGTTCCAAGGCGATGGCGGGGAGCATCCTGATGTTCACGAGCTTCGCGGGAGCGACTTCGTTCGCACAGGCGCCCGAGCACCTGTGCGCCTTGTGGTTTCTGGCCTGCACCGGCGTCGGCGGGATGTGGCCCAACGGTGTCGCACTCGTCTCGGAAGCCTGGTCAGGCATGTCGCGGCCCATGGTCGCCGGCGTCATCGGCGTGGCAGCGAACATCGGCATCTTCCTCTTTGCGACGCTCGATCGCGAGGTCAAGACCACTCCGGAGAACTGGCGCTGGGCGATGGTCGTCGGCGCCGCGCCGATTTTGCTCGGCGTCCTCGCGCTCTTCGCGGTGCCGGAGTCGCCGCGCTGGCTGGCGGCGCAGCGAACGGGCGCTGCGGCAACGCTCCCTGACGGACGCGGTTCGGCGGGTGTTTTTCGGCCGCCGCTTCTGCGCGTCACGCTCATCGCCATTGTCCTGGCGACGATCCCCATGATCGGCGGCTGGGGCACCGCGAACTGGATGAATCCCTGGTCCGAAGACTTCGGCGGCGCCGTCCTCAAGGCGACCGTGCTACAGACGCGCTCCATCACCGGCATTATCGGCAGCTTGCTTGGCGGCTGGATCGCCAGCTACGCGGGACGGCGCTGGACCTATTTCGCCGTCAGCTTGCTGTCGCTTTGCTTCGCGCAGTACATTTTTCTCTTTCTCGTGCCGACCGACGAGAAATTCCTCTTCTTCGTCGCGATGCTCGGCTTCGTCAGCGGCGTCTACTTCGGCTGGCTGCCGTTGTGCTTGCCGGAGCTGTTCCCGACGCGCGTGCGCTCGACCGGCGCCGGCGTCGGCTTCAACTTTGGCCGCATCGTCACCGCCGTCACCATCTTCGCGTCCGGGGCGCTGACGCAGCTTTTCCGCGGCGAGTACCCGCTCATCGGCCGCTACACGAGTTTGCTGTTCATCCTGGGCATGGTTTTCATCTGGTTCGCGCCGGACACGAGTGCGAAGGAGCTGGAGGACTAGCCGCTTGCGGCTTAGCGCTCGTGAGGCGCCATGCGAGCGCAAGGCCATAAGCGGCTATTTTTTCAATTGCCGCTCGATGCTCTTCGACCGCTCGCGAATTGCATTGCGCAGCCGATTGAGCTGATTGGGATAATCGCGTGCGGCGTTCTTGTCGATCGCCATCAGCGCCGGCTGCACCCGCAACTGCAATTCGTCGATGCGTTTGATGAGCACCTCTGGCACGAAGACCTTCTTGTGAATCTCGTCCATGCGCGCCAGGTAGCGTTTGCGGCCTTCCGGCGACTCCATAACGGCGCGGGCGACCATGCCCTGAAAGCCGACCTCGATCGGGCCGCCGGGATTGCCGAACATCTGGTCCATGCCGGACGGGATGAAGATCATCTTGTCGCGCGCCGGATCGTGGTAGATGCGGTAGTTGTTGCGGTTCATCGGGTAGCCGTCCCAGTCCCAGGTGATGACTTCGAGAACGAGATAGCTGATGAACTTGTCCATGTCGAGCAGCTTTTCGAGCTTTTGAAATCGTAAGTCCTTGTTCGGCTCGCGGGCGGCGGCGGTGAGCGCTTTCAGATCGGCGCGGTCCTTGACGTCGTTGACGCCGCGCAAAAGTTGCAGTGGCTGATCGATCTCGCGCAGAAAGCCGCCGTCGTAGAAGTTGCCGTCGGCGTTCTTGAAATGAGCCTTCAGGAAGTGTTTGTCGTAGCCTTCCTTCAAATAGTAAAGCCCGCGTTTACGGCCATTGATGGTGACGGTGGCGAAAGCGACGCGCGAGGCGGGGATGCCAGCCGCGCGGAACAACTCGCCGCAGAGCAGCTCGGAGATGTAGGCGGGATCCTGTACGGAGTTGGCGAGGTGCCATTTGTCCATGCCGTGAAAGAGCTTGTCCTGGTCGAACTTGTTCATGTTGAGCGTCAAGCCTGGCTTGTCGTCGATGCCGCGAAAGCTGCCGGCCGCCCCTTTGATGTGGATGCCGATGTTGGCGTAGACGGCGTCGCCTTCCTTGAGTTTGGCCTTGGCATAAGTGCGCGGGGCGCGGCGGAGGGCGTCGAGGTCCTTTTTGTCCAGTTCGATTTCGAGGTCGAGGACCTTGTCGCCATCAAAAAGCGCCTTGCTCTCCTTGGCGGGCTTTTGCGCATGAACATGGACGGGCAACAGCGCAACGAGTGCCAGAAGAAGTGGGATGACGCGGATCATGGATTCGCCTCTGCGCGCGCGGGAGATCATGGAGTCTTCTTTAATTCCAGGTTCTGAATGCCTTCGAGCCGATTGATTTCGTTCAAGAGCTGCATCGGCAGGACGCCGCTCTTGAGCCGCAACCGATAGGTAAGATCGAGCGCCGCTCCTTGCCTGGCGGTGGCCGTGCTGACCAGCTGTTTTTGGTGGCAATGCTGGGCAAGCACGTCTTCCCACGGCGTCGCGGCGCCGGCGCCCGTGCCGACGCGCAAGAGCAAGACCCAATCGGCGTCGGCGCGCGGAGCACCCATCGGAAGGTAGCGCAGGACGACGGCCGCCGCGCCGACGATGACGAGGCCGAGGTAGGCGACATCGCGATTGTCCACGCCGGCGGCCATGCCGATGACGACGGCGAAGATGACGAAGGCGGTATCGCGCGTGTCCTCGACCGTTGTCCGAAAGCGCACGATCGAGAGAATCCCGACGAGGCTGAAGGCGCGGGCCGCGCTGTTGCCGATGACCTGCGTCACCATCGCGAGGAGGACGCACAGCAGCACGAGCGTGGTAATGAAGCTCGGCGCCGCGGGTGCTTCGGGGCGTTGCGTGAAGTGGTAGATCGCCGCCACGACGGAGCCCAGGGCTAGGGCCATGACCAGGCGAAACAGCAGATCGTCGAAGCGGAGCGTCGCGTCGGCTTGACCGGCTGGAAAGATCTGCCGCATGAACTCGTCTATCTCACCCATCAACCCTCACTCCTGGTCCTTCTCCCGAGAGGGAGAGGGGAGAATTAGCTTGCCGTTTTCGCCGCCGCGGCCCAGGGCTTGGATGGCGAGACGATACTTCGACAAAGGCTCGGGCGCCAACGTGAAGTCCTGCATCAGCACCTTGAAGAGGGCGGGCAGGTTCTTGCGGTACTTGAGTTCAAGCAGCACCTGTTCGGTCAGCCGCGGCACGCCATCCAAGACCTCGGCGACCGTCCAACCATCCGCGGGTCGGCTGCGCACGTCGCGATCGAGCGTCAAACGCAGAGGGCCTTCAACATTGTGCCCGAAGTACGCTTGCCGCAGGTAGCTGATTAGGCACGCGGGCTCCAGTTTGCGTCGATTGATGCGGCGATGGAACCACTGGCCGGCCCAGTCGAGTTCGGTCGGGGCCTCGCGCAGCCGCGCCAGCTCGGCCTCGACGACCTCGACGCGCCGTTTGGCGACCTTGCCCTCCGACTTGCGTTTCTGTTCGAGAAACACGAGCGGATTGGCGCCGTAGCGGCGCAGGCGATACTTGCGTCTTTTATAGCCGGGCGAGCGGTGGAAGACATCCAGCGCGGGGGTGTCGAAGTAAAGTCCGTGGACGCGATAAGCGTGACCGAGCGCCGGGTCGGCATGGGGATCTAGGTGCAGATGCTGCGCCGCCCAGGCCGCGACGGCGCGTGCTTTTTCCTCGGAGATCTGGAATTTCAACTCGAAGGCTGGCGCCTCGCGGTCCTTCCATAGAGACGGGGAAAGCGCGGACGGTGTCTGTAACGAGTAGACGCCATTGCCGATCTCGCGTATGGCGCCGGGTTCCTCGGCGGGGACGGAATGCGCGGCGCCGTTTGCTTCTCCGTTCTGATCGTTGTTCGAGCTAGGCAGCGCCGCGCTCATGGGGTCTTCTCCTTCGGCGTTTCCTTGCTTGTAACGTTCTTCTTCGGGGCGCTGATGCCGGGGCCGAACTCCGGCCGGGGGACAAATTGGCTGAGGCCGTCGGCGATTTCTTTCTCGTCGAGGCAGCCGTTCTTGTCTTTGTCCCAGTGCTTGAAGAGCATCTCGGCGCCGTCGAGAAACGCCTCGCGCGACACGGTCTTGTCGGCGGCGGCGCCGACATTCTTGAGAATCGCGGCGGCGATGCCTTTGCCCGGTCCGGCGCCCTTGGGAGGCGGCGGTTTGAAGCCGCCAAAGCCTTGCGGCGCGGGCATGATACGGTTGATAGTGTCGCTCAATTGTTGTTCGGTCACGGGAGATTTGTCATCGCCGCCGGCTTCTTTAAACAGCCGTGCCCCGGCGGCGTCGATTTCGTTGAGCGTGAGGACGTTGTTCATGTTGATGTCGGCGAAGTCGAGGATGGCCTTGGCGAGGCGATTGCCCGAGCCGGGTGCGGCCGCTGGTGGGCCTTTGGGCGCGCCGCCGGGCGGACCCTTGCCGCCGAAGTTGAAGCCGGCGAGTTGCTTGCCTGGCGACGTGCCGTCAAGTTGTGCGAGCACCGACTCGGCGCGTTTCGTCGTGAAGCCGCGCAAGTCTTGCTTCGGTCCGCCGAAACTACCGAAGCCGAAACCGCCCTTGGCGGCTGGTTCCTTGGCGTCCCGGATTGTCTTCTCGAGAACGGCGATCATCGCACTCAGCGTCTTCGGGCTATAGGCGCCCTCGGCCAACGTGCGCATGTGTTTGCGATAGGCATCGTTGTGCTCTTTGATGGCGAGCACCCGTTCGGTGAGGCGGTTCTTGCCCATGTACGGCTCGGCGATGCTCCACTCGATCTGATCGCTCGAACCGCCGCCGAAGCCCATTCCGCCGAACGCGAGGTCGAGGTCCCATGGGATGAAGTGGAACTTGTTGTCTTTCGGATTCAGATAGAGATAGTAGTTGTGCCCCAGGCCGAAGAAGCTGTCGAGATTCGCGACGATGCTGTTGGCGGCCGCGAAACGCAGGAAATTCTCGACATCGAGATAGTCGCCGATCTTTTGCTGGAAGGTCGCCTCGCTGGACTGATTGACGAGCTTGGTGAACTCGATGAGCCGTTTCTTTTGCGCATCGGTCGGCTCGCGTTTCGGGTTGTAGCGATCCTTGTAGGCGTTCCAATTCTCGCCCATGTACGGCAAACCTTGAACTTTTTCGGGCTTGAGCAGCATGCCCTCATTGCTGCCGAAGTTGGCCTTGAGGAACGGCTTGTCGACCGATTCGACGAGGGTGTAGACGCCGACGTAGGTCTTGTCGTATTTCGTCGGCACGCTGAGATGGAACTTGACGAACGCGGTGCGCGGCGCGGGGACGCCGGCAGCGCGGAAGATGGCGTAGCCGAGGGCGTCGCGGATGCGCGTCGAGTCGGCGACGCCGTTGCGCAGCGTCAGGCCGCCCATGCCGAAGACCTTCTGGTCCTCGAGGTAGTGGTTGACATCGACCTTGAATGGGCGTTTGGGCCCTTGCGCGGACATTTGATACGTCGAGTTGCCGGTGTAGCGGATGCCGACTTCCTTGACGAGCTTGTCGTTGAATTCGAGTTCGCCTTTGACCCAGGGGAACTCCATGCCGAAGCCCTTGCTCTTGTGTACGTCCCGGTTGGGATCGACGGGCTTCTTCTCTTCTTTCTTGGGGGGAGGCGCATCCTTCTTTCCGCCGAAGGCGCCGAACATCATCATGCCGCCGCTGGGGGTCATGTCCTGGTATTCCTTGGCGCCGATCTTCAGATGGATGGTCCAGAGCTTGTCGGGACCGAAAACGTCGTCGCGCTTCATCTCGGCGGGAGCTTTTTCAATCTTGGTCTGGGCGTGATTGGAAGTCTGGCAGAGCAGGAAGCAGCCGCACACCGCGGTCAACCCAGCTATGGACTTGAGCATGATCGTTCTCGCTCGGTGGGGTAACGTGTCCATAAAGGTTTTACTGTTCGCGATGTTAAGAATTCATGAAATTATATAGGTGAACCGAAATCATTGATAGAGAAGAAACCGAATCTGGTTGACGCGCGCCGTTTGATACGGGAAACTTAGGCGTATTGCCGCTTGCGGCTTGGGGTTCGCGTGCTCGATTTCGAATGCCAAGCCGCATGCGGTAGATGCCAACAGGGGGCAGTGATGGGCCATCCGCATGAGGATCGTTTCAGCCGGCGTGAGGTGCTGCGTTTGGGCAGCGCTTTCGGGCTGGCGTTGACGCTGGGGGATCTGCTGCGCGCTCAATCGACGGCGCGGACTCGGCCGACCGGGCGCACGTTTGGACAGGCGCGCTCCGTCATCGTGCTCTACCTGCACGGTGGGCACGCGCAGCAAGAGACGTGGGACCCGAAGCCCGACGGCCCCGCTCCCGAACGTGGCGAGTTCGGCGCCAGCGCGACCAGCGTGCCTGGCGTTCGCTTCGGCGAACTGCTGCCGCGCTCCGCCGCCATCGCGCACAAGCTGGCGATCATTCGCTCGATGAGCCACGGCAACGCGAATCACGTGCAGGCGAGCCTCAGCGCCATGACTGGACACGCTCATCCACCAGCGACCGAGACGCGCGGCGACTTCGCGCCGACCGCCAGCGACTTTCCGCCATTTGGCGCCGTTCTCAGTCGGGTTCGTTCGCCCGGCCAATTGCCGACGTGGGTACAGATCGGTCCCCTGATGCGGCGAAACAACGGTACGGTGCTGCACGGCCAAACGCCTGGCTTCCTTGGCCCGCGCTATGCGCCGCTCTCGGTCGATCAAGAATTGTTGCCGCCGGACGTTCGCATTGCAGCGGTCGCGACTGATCCGAATGTACCGATCATGCGCTTGACCGGGCGCGGCCGGCTTTTGGAGGAAGTCGAGCAGCAGCGCCGGCAACTCGATCGCGCGGCCGAGCTTGAAACATTCGACGCGTATCATCGGCAAGCGTTCAACATCCTCAGCTCGCCGGAGACGGCGCGGGCGTTCCATCTCGCTGCCGAGCCGACGGCAGTGCGGGCGCGCTACGGCGCCAGCGAGTTTGGCCAGCGTTGCCTGCTCGCGCGTCGACTGGCGGAGGCGGGAGTGCCGATCGTAAACGTCCATTTTTGTCATACGCCGACGGGATCATGGGACACGCATGGCCAACACTTCAGCCAGATGAAGAACCACCTGTGCCCGATCTTCGATCAAGCGTTTGCGGCTCTCGTGGACGACCTCGACCAGCGCGGCCTGCTCGACCGAACGCTGGTGCTGGCGACCGCCGAGTTCGGCCGCACGCCGCGCGTCAATGGCAGTGCCGGGCGCGACCATTGGCCGTGGGTCTACTCGATCGCGCTGGCTGGCGCCGGCACGCGCGCGGGGGCCGTTTACGGCGCGTCCGACGGAATCGCAGCGCATCCGACGGCCAACCCGCACGATCCGCGCGATCTTGCCGCGACGGTGTATCACCTCCTTGGCGTGCCGGACGATACGCTCATCAACGACCAGACGAATCGGCCGCATGCGCTTGTGGTGGGGAGGAAAATCGACGGGATCTTGGCATAGCTGCGCACTTCCACATGGGTTGACGTTGGGCTTGCAACAATCTGCGGCAAGAAACTCTCAGGCGCGATGCTGGCATGAATGGAACGAAAAAAGGCGCCGGGATTGATCCCGGCGCCTTCTTTTGTGCTGTCGGCGCGTAGCCTCATCGTTTCTCAACCGGCAGCGTCGATAGCTTCTCGCGCAGAATCTGCGTCCACACGGTCGGGTAGACGCGATCGATCGAGGGGAGCGGTTTGCTCGCGAAGAGCCAGTGGGCTTGCGTTTGCTGATTGACGTTGCGCGGCATGCTCATGGGGAGCGCCTGCTTGTTGCCTCTGTGCCCCGCCTCAGCGTGGTAGCGTTCGACGTGGGCCTGGCGAACCACCTCGGCGTACTTTCTTTTGTCAACCTGCCGAGCCCTGAGATCGGTGCTGAGCGTCAATGCCGATTTGCGCACCTCGTAGGCCCAGCGCGCTTCCACTAAAAACTTGTCGGCGCCGACCTGTCCGGGGATGGCGTGCAATACCGTGCCGTCGCCGAGGCAGAAGTAGCTCGCGACGTTGCCGCCCACCTTCTGGCCGTTAACGATCTGAAACGTCCCCACCTTGAGATAGGTGCTGACGAAGTTTTCATTGAGGTAATCAGCCACGCGTGCATCGCCCAAAGCGTTCACACGGAACGCGTCGGCGTTGTTTCAGGTAAAGTCCTTGTCTTCGAGGTTGCCGGAGAGATGGACGACGAAGACGAGTTTCTTCTTGTCGAAGGCCATTTTGAAAGCCTGCGGCGGATCCTTCACGAAGAGAACGTTGGTGCCGATCTGATCACAGTTTGCGAAAACCTCAAGGTTGATGTCTTTCTTGAACGCCTTGTCCGGAACGGGGGCGGGCGCGACCGCGGGCTTGACGTTGAGGTTCACTTCTTTCTTGATCGCCTCGACCGGGCCGGGGGCAGGCGCGGGAATGACATCCTCGGGGAAGACTTTGAGTTCGGGCGGCACGTCGTCGTTGCGCGGCGCGAGATGCCGGACCAGCTTCGGGGCCGCGTCACCTGCCTTGGGTTCTTTGGCGCCGATGCCGAACTCGTCCATGTCGGGGGCAACGAATGGCGCCGGCTGACCAGCCTGGGGCAGCGCGTTCGGGCGGTTGAGCGCGAGCGGCGGCTGTTGTGCCGGTTGCGACCCTTGCGAACGGGCGCACAGGGCGATCGTCAAAATGGCGATCCCCCAGGCGACGCTGCCGCCGACCGCGATATAGAGCCACGGCAGCTGACGGGCGTCGCTCTCCTTGCGTTTCGGCGCCGGCTTTTCGGGCGGACTTGCCGTGCTCCTTTTGGCAACGAGGATGCCGGACGGGATGGGTTTGCGTGGTGAGGGGTCGGAATACGACATACCAGGCCTCCAATTGAGTCAACACACGGTTGCACGTTTGGATGGCTAGAGAGATGCGAGTCGAATCCACCTGTGCGGCCTTGAGGTGACGGCCAATTGCAGGTCATTCTCCCATCCATCTGCCCATCCATACTAACCGTGCCGCTTGCGTGATGTCAAGCGGCTTCTGGCTCAACATGCTATTCGTCGTGAACGCCCTTGCATTTTGTCGAAAGCGAGCGCGGTGAAAATGGCGACAACCTAACGAGCCGCGAGCGCCAGGGAGTGGAAATTGCTCGCGCAGGATTCCTCAACGGACATCACCCCGGCCGTTTCGCCTTCAGCGTCATGTGCGGGTGGCTCTTGCCGGCGAATTGCCAGGCGCATGAAAACGAGGCGCTCGTGATGGACCAACTATAGTTGCCGCCGTCATCGATGGATTTGCCGGCGTCGCCTCCAAGCACGATGCGCAACTTGTCCACGCCGCCGTCGTGTCGAATAGCGTCGTCGAGGACTTTGCGCCCCACGGCCGAGAAGACGGCCAGGCGTTGTTCGAGCAGCTTACGGGCTTGCAGCTGAGGCTTCTCACTCAGCTCGCCGATGAGCAGCCCCTTGCCCTTGATCTTTTTGGCATCGTCCGCAGTCAACGCGGCGGCGAACTCCAGGGCCAGCTTGTCTTCCTCGACCCAAATCGTCGCCTCGCCGGCCCCCTTCGCTCCCAGGACGATCGGCCCAAACTCGCCGCCAGGCTCCTTGCCGAACTCGATATGAACCAAGGTTAGGTGATTATTCTTATCGATCCGGCAGGCGAAGCGTCCCGCATCGGGATTGCCATAGAAAGTCACGCGCCCCTTGCCCCCCATTTCGAGGCAGCGTTTCAAGCCGAAATCCGACAGCAGGGAGCGGAACAGGTCGTCCACCAGCTTCTTCTGTTCGTCCGACATTTGGCTGATCGGCGTGCCGGTCCCCTCGGTGGCAAAGCGAATGAGGCCGCGACTCGTGTCGTTCCAATCTCTGGCCGCCTCCTTCTTTTGCGGGCCGGTCAGGCTTTGAAACAGCTTGAGCGCGGCCGCGCGCGCAGTCTCGTCAGGGGTTGGCCCTCGTTGGCTCAGGGCCAATGCGGCGCCGAAGAGGACGAAAACGATGCCCATCAGGAGGATTCGTTTCATGAGAAAACCTCGGACGATTCGTTAGCGTTGGCGCAGTATTGCCGCTTGCGGCTTAGCGTTCGCGCCGTGCCGGTGCCGAATGCTAAGCCGCAAGCGGCAGTCCTGCTCAGATCTTGATAAACGCCTTGTCAAACTGAAACGCCCGGGCCCGGAACAAGAAGTCGACGATACTTCCCTCGTGAGGCTGCAGCCAGTTGAGCGCGATCGTCTTCATCGGACCGATGTTGAGGCGGTCGATGTGCGTCGCGTCCGTCAAGGCGCGCTGGAACTTCGCGTCCTCGGTGACGGCGCTGCACACCAGCGTCGGGCCGATCGATTCGAGCATCTTCTCTTGCGGGCACTCGACGACCGTCACGAACGGGAACATGAACTCCTTCTTGGCGATCGCCTTCTCGTGGTTCTCGCAGTAGATCACCGTGGGCCGCATGTAGTCGCAATGTTCGCGCTTCACCAACCGGCTGCCGTACTTCGCGGTGCAGTCGATGACGCCCGCCTCCTTCACGTCCTGATCGATCTGGGCGTTGATGGCGTCGGCCTGGCCCTTGACCGTGAACGCGGCGATGGCGGACTTCGGGTCCTCCGGCGGCAGCGGCTGCACGGGACCGATCTTGGCAGCGATGGCCTCGGCGATCTTCTTGCCGTGCCGCGATACCCACACACCGGAGCAGTTGATGCAGCCGCGGCCCGAATTGATGAACACGCTGTCGGCCATGATGTCGACGTACTTTTCCCATTCATCGACCTTGTCGTCGCCGAGCAGGATCTTCGAGAAGCCGGGGCCGTGCGCTTGCACCTTCGGGTTGCCCTTGTACTGCTCGACCGTGGCCGTGCCGCCGAAGATCAGGCTGCGCGGGCAGTGCGCCAGGACCGCGGCGCCGACATCGCCGAGGCCGGGGTAGATCGCGATCGCCTGCTTCGGAATGCCGGCCTGCACGAACGCTTCGGCCATGCGATACGGCGTCCACGGCTCTTGAGGCCCTGGCTTGAGGACGAGCCCGACCTGCATCGGGATGATCGGCAACCAGAGCGTGTGTACGCCGGGCGAGTTCGACGGCAGCACCATGCCAAGCACGGGCGACTGGCACTGGTAGCTGACGGGCACGCCGCGCGGCTCGACGCCGTAGCCGCGCGCGAGGATGTCGAGGTCGAGGCCGCGCGTGAGCGAGTCGAGGATCTTGTCCATGTTCGCGAGGACGAACTGGTTCTTCTCCATATTGAACTTGCACATGTGTTCGGGCAGCCCGGTGGTCGCCGACTGCATGCGCGCGAACTGATCGGGCGTCTGCGTGCCGGTGCCGAGCGGCAAGGTGGCGGTGGCGTAGAGCTCGCCCGCCTTCTTGGCCATTTCGAGCAGCTTCTTGATCGGGATCTCTTGCAGCACTTTGCGTGCGCGGGCGGCGTGCTTCATATCGCGTTCGACGAGCCCGCCATTGGCGCGGCTGACCTCGGCCAACACCTCGCCGGTGGCGAAGTGAACGACTTTGTCCTTTTCGAGGCTGTCATAAGGTTCGCCCCAACGCGAAATCGGGATGTGCAACATGGGTGGGTTTTCTCCGAAAAAAAAAGGTGACGGTTAGCGGTAGGCGTCCTTGCGATGGCGGATACGGATGATAAGCACGGTCAAGACATCATCCTCGATCGAGTAGACTACGCGATAATCTCCAATGCGGATGCGGTATCGATTTTTCTCGCCTTCGAGCTTGAGGCTGCCGGGTGGGCGGGGGTTTTCGGTCAACGCTTCGATCGCAGCGACGATGCGTTCCGCAATTTTCTTCGGCAACCGCGTCAGTTCCTTCCTGGCGGCCGGAGCGATGACCAAATGATACGTGCTCACGAGATTTTCCGTTTCTTGCGCAGTTCAGCTTTGACTTTCTCGAAGGGAATGGGCACTTCATGCTCTCTCTTACGGGCTTCGAGGATATCAACAATATCCTCCCAGAGCTCGGGATTCCTCTTGAGGTCGATCAAGACGGCCTTGGGTTCGCCCTGCTCATCAAAGAAATACTGTACGCCTTTCATGTTTGCCTCGTTTCGCGGCTTGTGCCGGAGGATGTGAATGCTCATTTGATCTTGCCAAGTTTCCTCAGGCGTTTTTCCACTTCCTCCAGCGACAGCGTGGGTTCGTGGCGGCGCTTCTCCAGAATCATGATGTCCTGGAAATCCTCCCAGATCTCTGGATTCTTCTTCAGATCGATGAGCACCGCGATCGGCTCACCTTTATCGTCGTAATAGTACTGTACGCCTTTCATGAATCACTCCTTCATCAAACGGCTTGCAATGTCTTGGCATCGATCCAGGTGCATAACTCTTCGTCCTCGAAATCGTGTACGTCGAGGTGGAATCGCATCCTGGGCTTCGGGATCTTCTCGCCGTTTTTTCGCAGCGCGCTCATGTGAAGGGCCATCGCCTCGGCCATTAAGGCGCGGGTTTTCTCGATCGTGCGGGCGGCGGCGACGCAGCCGAGCAGGTCGGGAGCCATGGCGCTATAGGTCCGTTTGCAGCGACAGATTCTCACCAGGAAGCGCATGCCAAGGCTCCTCTTCGCCCTTGTTTTTATAGCAGGGTGAACTGGAAACTCATAGGGAGCCGCGCGAAATAGCTGACACTACCGATTGTGCCGAGAGTGTGAGCCGGCGGTCAGACAGATCTTTCCACGCGCGAAGAATTCTCAAGGCTGGCGGCGATGTGCAGACGATGACATGGATACGTCCCGTCCTCCTCTTGATTGTGCCCCCTGTGCTTGCCGAAGGACCTCCGCCATGAATCCGCTCATCCTCTGTGCGATCCTATCCCTGGGCTCAACGCCTACCCCGCGGCCGGCGTTTCCACCGGCGCCCGCGCCGACACAGGCGGAAGTGGAGGCCGTGCGGGCCGTCGTGAAAGCGAACTCGGCGTTCGCCATCGATCTGCATCAACGACTCTGCAATCAAAAAGGCAACCTTGTCTATTCGCCATGGAGCATCTCGACCGTGCTGGCGCTGACGTCGGTCGGCGCACAAGGCGAAACCTTGGCGCAAATGAACAAGACGCTGCGCCTGCCGGAGCCGCGGCAGACGCACGTCGGCGTTTCGCAGCTCCTGCGGCTGATGCAATGGCAGCGCGGCTACGAAATGAACGCCGTCAACGCGATGTTCACCGGCAACAACATTCCCTGGCGCAAGGACTTTCTCGATTACACGCGCTATTACTACGGCGCCTCGATCTACACGCCGAACTTTCGGGATCAACCCGAGGCCTCGCGCCAGCTGATCAACGGCTGGGTCGAGGCGCAAACGCGCAATCGGATTCGCGGCTTGCTGCCGCCCGGCGCCATCAGACCGGACACGGGCATCGTGCTCGTCAACGCGATCTACTTCAAAGGCGCCTGGGAGAGCCCGTTCAAGCAGCACATGACCCAGGTGATGAACTTTTCACTCACCGCGAAGGACAAGGTTGCCGGGTTGACGATGTTTCAGAGCGGCGGCTTTCTCTATGGCGAAAACGAGACCGTCCAGGTGCTCGGCATGCCGTACCAGGGGCAAGATCTCATGATGATGTTGATCCTGCCGCGCGAGCGAAACGAGCTGGCGAAGCTGGAGAAGGACCTGACCGGCGACCACATGCAGGATTGGATCGCCAGACTGGAGCTCCATCCCACGGTAGACGTGTTCTTGCCGCGCTTCCGGCTGGCTTTTGAACTCAATATGAAGGAAACGCTCGCCGACATGGGCATGCGTGATCTCTTCAACGACAATGCCAACCTCAGCGGCATGGCGACGAACCATCCGTTGAAGGTGACGGGGGTCCTGCACAAGGCGTTTCTGGAATTGCAAGAGGAGGGGACGGAAGCCGCCGCGGCAACCGCAATCCCTGCTGGGGTGCCGTTGTCTCCAAACCCAAGGTTCTTCACGCCGCCGCCGCCGCGGCCGGTGTTTCGCGCCGATCATCCGTTCCTGTTCAGCATCGTCGATCGCCGTTCGGGGAGCTTGCTGTTCATGGGACGGATGAGCGATCCGACGAAGTGATGCGACAATTCTCTCCCAGGGCGCAACAAGAAAGCCGCTCGTCTTCGCGCGGAAGTCGAGCGGCTTTCTTCAAACGGCAAACCGTCTAGTTGTTGAGCTTCTTCGCTTCGACCTTCTTGTCGGCCTTGCGCTCGCCGATGGTCCACAGCAGCAAATCGTACTCGTCGCCATCCTCGCCCTTGACGGTGATCGTCTTGTTCGGTTTCCACTCGCCCAGGGAGAAGCGATGCGAGACGATGCGGGCGCCGGGCTTCAGCGTTTTTTGCAGCACCGGGCTCAGGCGTTCGCCGAGGTCGTCGCCGATGTAGAGGAGCACGACCGTGGCGTCCGACATGTCCTTGACGTTGAGGATGTCGCCTTCACGGATCTCGATCTTGTCCTCGAGCTTGGCCTTCTTGACGTTATCCTTGGCCTTCTTGACGATCTCCGGGTCGATCTCGACGCCGACGCCTCGTTTGGCGCCGAACTTCTGCAAGGGGCGGATGAGCATGACGGCGTCGCCGCAGCCGAGGTCGTAGACGACGTCGTCCTTGGTGACCTTGGCGAACTTGGCCATCTCATCGACGATGTCGTTGGGCGTCGGATACCAGCGGGCCTTGATCTTGTCGGTCAGGTCCTTCACGGTCAGATCGACCTTGGCGTTGTCGCCCCCCTTGATCGTGATGTCCCGGTAACGGAAGATCTTCGTGTAGTTATTCGGCTCGACCAGGGCTTCGATCTTGAACTTGAAGTCCTTGCCCTTTTCGAGCTCGGTCTTGTAGGTGCGCGTGGCGCCCTCGCCTTCAAAGACTTTGCCGTTGATGGTGACCACCGTCTCCTCTTGGCCCGCGGGGGGCACGAGGATGGTGATTTGCGATTCGACTTTTTTGCCTTTTTGTCCCTCGACGGCGTTCCAGGTAGAAAGGCCCGCGAGAACAACAAGACACAGCCCGACGCGAATGGAATTTTTCATGGTGCAGCGGTACTTAGGGTTGGAATGCGGGGTGAACGCAACGCGCGTCTATTCCGCCATTTCGTCATGGTATTTGTCGACCGTCAAGAGTCAAAGCGATTCGTGACGCCGACACGTTGTCGATGGATGGCGCCAGTTGGCCCTACCCAACGTGGAATGCCCTTTCTCTCAGTATCACTTCCTCATTCCTCGTTCTTCATTCCTAATTGCGATCAAGAAAGAAGAATGAGGAAGTGAATGCGGCAATACCCGCAATCGGTCAATACACGCCCACGACCGTCGTCGCCGCGAAGGCGCGGAAGGGCTTGACACCGGAGCAGCCGTCCCACGGGTACTTCGCCGACGGCTTCTCGCGCACGGCCTCGTCGCGTTCCATGAAGCGCGGGATGAACAGCTCGTTCGTCAGCGTCGTCAGCATGACCCGGCCGTCGGCGCCGTAGGGGACGACTTTGTTGTAGTCGTCGAAATCGACGATTTGAGCCACGGCGCGCGGCTGCGGAGCGTAATAGTTGATTTTGTAGCCGTCGTCCTTGGTCGGCATGTCCGACGCGGCCAGACCCATGAGCGTGTTGCCATAGGTCGGCGCGATGTAGATGCCGGGGCCGAGCAGCTCCTCGATGGCGAAGCGGATCCACTGGCTGGTCATTTCGGTGCCGCCGCAGAAGACGCCGGTGATGCCCTTTTCTTTCAGCGTCGTGCCGTCTTTTTCGAGACGGCCGCACAGAGCGTCGAGCAGCTTCGGCGTCGTGAACATGCACTTGATGTCGTGATTGGCGGACAGGATGGTCACGGCCTGATCAATGACGTGTTCTTGATAGGCCTTGAGGTGCTCCATCCATCCTTTCTTGATGACCTTGATGACCCAGCGCGGATCGAGATCGACGCAGAAGCTGATGCCGCCGCGAAACTGCGCGAGGTGCTCGACGGCCAAGCGCAGACGGCGCGGGCCGGAAGGGCCGAGCATCAGCCAGTTGGTGTTCTTGGGGAAATACTGGTCCGGCAGCGTGGCCGAGAACATCTCGTAGTCGATCCAGTGGTCCTCGCAGACGACGCGGCTCTTGGGGATGCCGGTGGTGCCGCCGGTCTCGAAGACGTAAGTCGGCTTATTCCACAGCTTCTTGGGCAGCCAGCGGCGCACGGGGCCGCCGCGCAGCCAGTCGTCCTCGAAGAGGCCGAATTTTTTCAGGTCGTCGAAGCACTTGACTTCCTTGCGCGGATCGAAGCCGAGCTTCAGAAGCGGGTTCTTGCCCGCGGCGGCCTCGACCCAGAACGGCGTGCCGGTCTCCGGGTTGAAGTGCTGTTCGATGGTCTCGCGCACGTGGGCGTCGAGAGCGTCCTTGGCTTGTTGGGATGTCATACTCATTGAGATAACTGTCTCCACAAAGACTTACTAGCCCCGAGCGCAAGCGAGGGGGCGTGTCGAAAAGAACCCCCTCGCTTGCGCTCGGGGCTGGTTAGTTATTTCCCAATCGCAATCGCATGCAACTTGAACCGCGTCGTGACGTACAAAACCCCGTTGGCAACCACGGGCGTGCTCCACACGCAGCCATCCATGTTGACGGTGGCCAGCACCTTGCGCGTCTTACCGTGCTGGAAGATGAGGATCTCGCCATCCTCGGTGCCGATGTAGATCTTGCCGTCGACCCAGTACGGCGAACCCCAGACCGTCGCCTTGAAGTCGTGGTCCCAGTGGCGCTGTCCGGTCGCGGCGTCCAGGCAGTGCATGTAGCCGGCTTCCTCGGCGATGTACACCAGCCCGTCATGGACGGCCGCGGTGCTGATCGTCGAGCCGAACTTGACCTGCCGGCCCTTCTCCGGCGGCGGATCGAACGCGCCGCCGAACGCCCAGACGAGAGCGGAATCCTTGTTCTTGGCGTCCTTCGCGTCGAAGCTCTTGAATGACACGTCTCCTTTCTTGGTGACATCCAGGCAAAGGAATTGGCTCGAGCGCGGCGTATGGGCATTCGTCGGATACACGCCCAGGCCGATGTAGAGGCGATCGCCCACCACCACGGGCGTGGCGACGAAGTAAAGATCGATCTCGCGGGCGCCCTTCTTGACGCGCGTTGGCAGGCAGTCGCACTTCCAGATCAGGTTGCCGGTCTCGGGCTCGAAGCTGTAGAGGACGCTATCACCGCCGGGGAAGATGACTTGGGTCTTGCCGTTGACGACGGCGAGCGTCGGGTTGGACCATTGTCCCTCGATGATGCGCGTGCCGGGCAAATTCGAGTGCCAGGCGAGCTTGCCCGTGTTTTTGTTGATGGCGACGAAGCTGGGAGCTTTGGGAGAGTGCAGCTTGCCTTCCTCATCGGTGCCGTTGCCGGTGACGAACATGATGAGATCGCCATGGATCAGAGGCGAGCAATTCGCCAGATGGTGCGGGAAGACCTTGTGTTCCTTGTTGAGGTTATAGGTCCACTTGACGTTGCCCATGATGTCCGCGGCGATGATCTCGCAGCCCGGGGCCATGTAGTAAAGCATCTTCCCCTCAACGACGGGGGTGGAGCAAAGGCCCTCGGGGAGCGCTTCGGCGGAGCAGACGTCGGCGGGGATGTCGTGGACGATCTGCCAGAGAAAGTTGCCGTCGGACTCGCGGAAGCACATGAGAATCGCCTTCTTGTCCTTGACGGCCTTGTCGCGCGGCTTGGCGTTGTTGGTGCCGACGTAGATGCGTCCGTCGGCGATGACGGGGCCGCCGAAGGAGCGATCGCCGAGGTTAGCGATCCACTTGACGTTCTTGTGTTTGCCGTCCTCGACATTCCAGTCGATGGGGACGTTCTTGTCGATGAGGTTGACCATGTTGCGCGCGGTGGTGCCGCCGTACAGGGGGCTATCGGTTTTGGCGTCGTTCTTGGCGCCGACGTGGACGGTCCTACGGGAACAAACGCTGGCCTCGCTGACCGAGTAGATTGCCATGCCGATTGCGGGGGCCAACGCGACCAATACCGCGCGAAATTTCCAGGGCATATTCATGTGCATCCTCGAATAGTTGGTTTAGCCGGCGAGCTTGCTCGCCGGGGGCCGCGCTCACGGCGAGCAAGCTCGCCGGCTAAACGATGTACGGCACGACAAACGCCCAGGACTGCGCTGGGCGTCCTTCCTTGGCCGGATTTCCTTCGACGTAGGCAATCGCTTTTTGCAGATGCTCAACGTCGTCGATGAACACCTTCCAGCATCCCTCGGCCCAGACCGGACGATCGGGTCCCGGCCATGATTCGGTGTCGACCAACTGTTGCGTCGCACGTGTCTTCAAGTGTCCGACCATGCGTTCGATCTTCCGCTCATGGCGCGCCATCACGACATGCACGTGTTCCGGCAGAATCGCGCAGGCGTGGATTTGATAGTTGCTTTCGTCGACCGCCTTGTGAAAGCCGCGCCCAATCACCAGGATCTGGCTTTCCGTCCAAATGACAGGCGGAAATTTCAAAGCCTTCTTCGTCGCTTCTCTGAGCCGTGCGTTGTGAGGGCGTGCCGCGACGGACCGCCGGGTCTCAACCTTGGTGGCGGGACCGAAGCGCAGGAGTTCCCAGCTGCCGACGAAATCGGACCACGAGCCGCGCGGATCGTTTGGCAGCCAGAAGCCGTACGCCGAAAAAACGGCGTGATAGGCAATGATCATCAGGATTCCCCACGTTTGGCCGGCGAGCTTGCTCGCCGAGCCGAGGGCCGAGCGGCGAGCAAGCTCACCGGCTAAACGATCAGTTTTTGATGGCGTACAGTTTATTCTCGGTCATCACATACAGAACGCCGTTGGCGGCGACCGGCGTGGCGCGAACGCGGGCGCCCATTAGATTCTCCGCCAGTTTCTCAAGCTTGTTGCCGTGCTTGAAGACGTAAACGACGCCGTCGTCGTTGCCGAGGTAGACCTTGCCGTCGGCGTAATAGGGGGAGCTCCAGATGTCCGCATCGGTCGAGTATTCCCATTGGAGTTTGCCGGTGCTCGCGTCCAGGCAATGCAGGACGCCGTTCAAGTCGGAGGCGTACACGAGATCCTCGTGAATGGCGCACGTGGACATGGTGCGGCCGAAATAGTAATTCCGCTTGAGTTTCTTCTGTGTGGCTGGATCGGTGATGACGCCGCCGTAGTGCCAGACCGCGGCGGAATTGGGATTGGGCTTCGTTTTTGGCGGGAAGACGGTGTCATCGGTGACAAGCTCAGGGGAGACATCGCCTTTCTTGGTCATGTCGATGCACCACAGGTGGCCGATGCCGGTGCGGTGTTCGGGATCCTGACCCGTGCCGATATAGACGCGGTTTTTGTAGATGACCGGCGTGGCGATGAAGTCGCTGCGTTCGCCGGTGCGCAGGATGTACTTGGCGTCCTTCGGATTGCAATCGAATTTCCAGAGAGGCGCGTCGCCGTTCTTGGCGTTGGGATCGAAAGCGTAGATCCAGCCGTCGCCGCCGGGGAAGATGACTTGCGGTTGCCCATTGACGACGGCGTAGGACGGATTGGCCCACTGGCCGTGCTGGATCAGCCGCCCGCGTTCGAGCAAGGTCTTGAAGCCGAGCTTGCCCAGCACGGGATCGAGCAACGCTTCGCTTGGAGAGCGGTCCTGCCAGACGACCGTGCCTTTGTTCTTGGACACCTCGATGCGGATGAAGCTGGGCGCCTTGGGCGCCGGCACGTTAATGTGGTTTTCGTTGACGCCGTTGGCCGTGATGACGTAGAGCTGGTCGCCGAGCAGGAGAGGCGAGCAGTCGGTGATGTTGTGCGGGAAGACGCCGAGCTGGGCGATCATATCGACTTCCCAGTGCGGCTTGCCGGTGGCGACGTCGGCGCAGACGACCTTGCAACTGTTGGTGGTGTAGTACATGCGGTCGCCGTCCACGTGCGGGCTCGAGCAGACGCCTTCCAGGGGCCAATCGACGACCTGGCCGCCGGGGAGTTTCGTGTGTACCGCTTGCCAGTTGAACGCGCCGGTGGCTTCGTCGAAACACATGACGACGCCGAGGTCGGACGGCACCATCACTTGTTTGCCGTTCACGAGGACGAGGTTGCCCTTTTCATCAACTTTGGGCTTCACCAGCGTCTTGTCGCGCAGGTTCTGATTGTTGGTGCCGACGAAGACTCGACCGCCGGCGACAATGGGGCCGCCATAGGCCTTGGAGCCGAGTCCGGCGGACCACTTGATTTTCTTGGGGTCGAGTTCGTCTTTCTTGTCCACCCACGTGACGGCCAGGCCCTTGGCGTCGAGGTTGACCATGTTCCGCGCGGGCGCGCCGCCGTACATGGCCCAATCCTGGGGCGGAACCTTCTTGCCCTGAGCGACGCTCGGCTCGGCGCCGTTGCGGCTGACGACGAAAAGCGCGACGCCTATTACCGCCAGGGTGAGTCCGCCGGCGAGCCATTGTTTGAGGGATGAATACGAGGTCATGAGATCGAACTCCTGTCTTTTAACTCGGTAGTCGAGATAGCTATTTTCTCAGGGGCGGATTTCAACGCAATCGCCTGGCTGGAGCGTTGCGAGCGCTGTGATGGCCGCGGGCATCAACGGCAACAAATCCGCGGCTCGATTCGAAACGGCAACCAGCACCAAAACGGCGATGTTCATGGCGTGAACGTTCTGTTGAAACGCAAGATTCTGGTCCACCGTGACGAAAACTTCAAAACTGTCGGCTGCCATTCGTTTCAACAACTCACCGTTCCTGACGCCAGACCAGCCCATTTCCGGCACGGTATGCGCATCATGTCCGAGGAATTCACGCTTCAACCGTTTCGGGACACACTCGTCGAGAAGAATACGCATGAGCGATCAACATTTCATTGGCCAATTCGAGTGCGCCAACCGCCTGTTGGCGCGAGACACTCGGAAAATCATCAAGAAAGTCGACAAGGGAATCGCCGGCCTCGAGATACTCCATCATGGTTCGAACGGGGACGCGCGTCCCCACGAAAACCGGCGTTCCGGACATTATGTCCGGATCGGATTGCAGGAATGGCGGTTGTGGATGCATGGTCAGCCTCTTGATTTCCATATTCATCTTACCGAAAGTCGCGAATTTTCACCGTCCCAGCAGCCGCGCCAGCCGAGGAAAATACGGTCTGCGAAAGCTATCGAGAACAACTTCGGGATTGCCAGTGGGTGTACTCGCACCGGCGTGTCGGGAAATTTCTTTGACGGGCGGGTTGGCCGCCGTTTTGGCTGCCTTGGCGGCTTTGCCGGCGCCACCCGAGTGCGGCGTCACGCGGACGTTATCGAAGTAGATCTCGGTCCCTGGCACGTCATTGAAGTTTCCGGTCACGTAGCCGTAAAGGGCGGCGCTGCCTTCGTAGTTCGGGTTGGAGTCGATCAGCTCTACGGTCCACTCGGCAGGCTCCTTTTCGCTGCGCGGCCAGGCCTTGCCCTTGATGACGCCTTTGCCTTTGACGATCTCGGTCGTCAACTTGAGGCGATACCAGACGCCGGGCTTGAAGTCGTAGTTGACGGTCTTGTCGACGCGCGGTAGCGCGTCCCAGGCCAGCAGGCGGAGCTTCTGAACATTGCCGGAGAACATCAGGGTATAGCGGTTGGCGACGATGCCGATGTCGGGCAGGAAGCGTGTCTTGGCGTTGCCTTTGTCGTCCTTACCGATGAATTCCGTGCCGAGGACGTCGGCCTCGATCATGTAGTTTTTCTCCGTGGGCAAGGTCATGTAGGCATTGCCGCCGGAAAAGAGGGGGCTGAAAATATTGTTGACCTTGGCGAAAACCTTGTTGCCATCGACCGTCTTGACGAGCCATTTCCCCTGGGCGTTGATCCAGCCGCCGGGAACGGCGCCGTCGGGGATCTTCTCGAAATCGATGGTGTACGGCAGCGCCGGGACGACGCGGACGCGCGCCGTGGCGTCAAGGCCGTCCGCCTTGGCGACGACGATGCTGCCTTGATTGGGCACTTTCGCATCGACCGTGAGCTTGCCTTCGGGCGTGATGACGCCCTTGAGCGCCGGTGGCTTGGCCTTGGCTGTCGGCTTCGGCTCGGGGAGCGTCCACTCGGCTGTGACCTCCTTGACGAAGTTGCCGTTGGCGTCGAAACCGCGCACCTGAAATGACGTGCTCTGGCCCGCGTGCAGCGCGACCTCGGCCGGCACGATTTGCAGATGGGTGATCTTGCCGGGCGTGACCTTCACCGCTACCGGATGGACGTCCTTGGTGGAAACACCGTCTTTCAGGCCGAGGCAGTAGGTTTCCTCGCTGGTGCTGAAGTAGACCCGACCATTGGCGATCGCGGGGGTGCCACTGAGTTCGACGTCTTGGCCGCCAACGCCCGGGAAGAACTGCGTGTCGAGCCGTTTGCATTTCTTCGCTCCCGGCTCGAGAATGTGGAACTGCGAGCTGACCTCGCCGACGTAGATTTTGCCGTCCGCGAAAACCGGACTGCCACGCGCCTCGCCGCGGCCATAATTGAACTTCCAGTATTCCTTGCCGGTCTTGGCGTCGAGGCAATAGAGCCGGCTGCCGTCGTCGGGCATAAAGAGCCGGCCGTCATGAAGGATCGGTGAAGCGTAACGGGCGTGGATGCCGTCGACTTCCCAGACCAACTTCGGCGCCCCGTCCTTGACGTCGGAAGCATCCAGGCAGATGACGCGCCCCTGGACGCTGCTGCCTTCGCTTTCCTCGCCGTGGCCGATGTAGACGAGGTTGCCGTCCACGACCGGCGAGCTGTTGATGGAGCTGATGCTGAACTTGGTGTAGCGCCACACCAGCACGCCGGTGCGTGCCTGGATCGCGAAGACGCTGCCGTCGGACGCGCCGCAGATCAGCAAACGCTGAGTGTTGATGGTGGCGATGACCGGCACCGAGTAATACGTGCCCTTCGGCCCCGCCGCCTCGGAGACCCACATCACCTTACCGGTGCGCTTGTCGAATGCGTAATAGCGGTTGGCGCCCTTGGCCTGGCCGCCCCAGCTCGAGTTGACCATGCCGAGAATCGCCAGGTCCTCATCGACGATCGGGCTGGTAACGCGCCCGCCATAGCCCGACACGCGGCCAAATTCCTCGCCCATCGAATGCTGCCAGACGACTTTGCCGTCCTTGCCGTCGAGACACATGAACAACCCCTGTGTGCCGTGGGCGTAGATGTAACCGGTTGCGACATCGGCGGCGATGTTGGTCCAGCCGAGACGGGTCGTGACAATGTCGGTGTGGAAGATCGGGAACGTGTGCTGCCAGATCACCTTGCCGGTCTTGGCGTCGAGGCACATGACGCGTTCTTGAATCGTTTCGGAAATATCCTCGCCGGCCTTGGTCTTCTTGCTGTCGTAATTGATGAAGTAAACGCGTTCGTTGAACACGAGCGGCGTCGAGCGGCTGCCGAATGGCGCTTTCCAGATGACGTTGCCTTCGACCTTGTCAGGAAGATTGGTGTCGGGCGAGACGCCCGTTTGCCTGGGGCCGCGCCAGTGCGTCCAGTCCGAGGCGGACAAATGCAAGGAAAAAGGAAATAGGAAAATGGAAAAAGTCATGCAGGTCCACACGAGTCGTCGCATCATCGAAGCACCCTTTTCAACAATTGAGCCACTTTTTCCTATTTCATCTTTACTTGACACGAATGCGTTGCGCTTTCATCTCGAACCGCGGCAACGATCCCGGCGCGACCAGCGCCACGTCGGCGCGAAACATCAACTCATCGCGGATCGCATTCACGACGCTCACGGCTAACCCGGCACCGGGGTTCGTATTCGGCTCAAGCTCGATGCGCATCTCCGCGAGGGCCGAGGAACGATCGATCGTGACGCGATACTCGACGATGTCCGCAAACCGCCGCAGCACGTTTTCGAGTGCCGAGGGGTAGAGGTTATTGCCGCGAATCGCGATCATGTCGTCGGTTCGACCGAGAATTCCCCCCGCCAAACGCATCCATTTCCTGCCACAGGGGCACGGGTTTGGATCGACGCGCACGAGATCGCCTGTTCGATATCGTAGGAGCGGACTGCCGAGTCGTCCCAGGTTTGTCAGAACCAATTCGCCGAGCGGGCCCTCACCGCCGGCCCCTTTCCCAGAGGGAAAGGGGAGAAGGATGCCTGTAGCCGGATCAATCACCTCCGCGACAAAGTCGTCCTCCAAAATATGTAGACCGCCGGGGTTGGCCGGACATTCAATCGCGAGCGGACCAATTTCGGTCATGCCGGTGTGATCGAAGACGCGCGCGTGCCACGCTTCTTCGATGCGCGCTCGCGTCGCGGGGATGCTGGCGCCTGGTTCCCCGGCAAGAATCAGCGCGCGCACGCCTTCCATGCGGACGCCATTTTCCGTCGCAAACTGGGCGAGATGCAAGGCATACGTCGGCGTACACAGGACCACCGTCGCTCGATTATCCAGCAGTATGCGCATACGCGCTCCGCTCGATAGTCCGCCCGTCGCCAGGCCCAGGCAGCCCATGCGCGCCGCCGCCTCGAATGCCGTCCAGAATCCCAGGAACGGGCCGAACGAGAACGCGAACAGCAGCCGATCCGCGGCCGTGACGCCGATGATGTCGAACATCGTCCGCCACGAGCCGAGCATGCGCTCCCAGCTTTCGGGCGTGTCGAGCCAGCGCAGCGGGGCCCCTTTCGTGCCAGACGTTTGATGCAAACGCGTGTAGCGCTCCAGCGGGTAGGTCAGCAGCTCCCCGTACGGGGGATGAGCTGCTTGATTGGCGAGCAGCTCATCCTTGGTCGTGAATGGCAGGTTTGTCCAGTCATCGAGCGGTAATCCGGCGAACTTGCGCGCATAGAAACGATGCGCGGGCAGGATGGTTCGCAGAAGTTCGCCCAGGCGTGGGTCCATATTTCCTGCCGCTTGCCGCGTTGCAGGTTCGCCTGCTACGCCGCAAACGGCTCCATTACTTCGCGATCTTGTACACGTAAATAAACTCGTGATCGCGCAGGTACAGATGCCCATTGGCGATGACCGGGTGCGCCCAAATCTGGGACTGCCGGCTCGTGGGACGGTTCAATGGAATTTGCGACTTCACGGGAATCGTGAAGCGGCTAATCACCTTCAAGCCATCGGTGTTCGGCTCGACGAGCGCGGCCACGCCATCGTCGGTGTACAGGTACAGCAATCCGTCCGCAGTGATCGTGGCGCCGCTGATGCAACTCAATTCGATGCGCTCGGTCCAGTGCGATTTGCCTGTCTTCATGTCCTGGCAGAACCAGGTCTTCGCATCGGAATGCCCATAGATGTTGCCGTCGAGCAGGACGACGCCGCCGTGGGCATTCTTGACTTTTTTCGCGGCCAGCTTGGGATAGAGATTTTTGCTCGACTTCTGCTTGTCGTCAATCTCGAAAAGGTTCGTGCCGCCGATGACCGACGATGCGAAGACCTGGTTATTGGCCACGATCGGCGTGGTGCCGATGCCGTTGCTGTCGTTGGTCCCGGTGAAGATATTGCCGCTCCAGAGAACCTTGCCGGTCTTGGCATCGAAGCCGGAGACGGCGCCGAGTTCACTGCCGTTGGTCGGGTCATAACTCGTCTGAATGTATTGGCGGACGCCGTGCAGCTCGGCGACAACGGGGGACGCGTAGGGAGCGCTGTGGGTCAGGCCCTTGCTGCGCCAGATGACGTTGCCGTTGGTCTTGTCGAGAGCGGCGAGGGTTCCCTTGGGGCCGCCCGGAGTGCAGATGAGATGTTTGCCGTCGATGAGGGGCGATTCGCTGTAGCCGTATTTGTCCATTATCGCGCCGCCGAGATCGTCGACGAGGTGCTTGCGCCAGACTTCCTTGCCTTTTTGCGTGACATCGACGCACACGAGCTGGCCGAGGCCGCTTAGGGCGTAGAGGAAGTTGCCGTCGACGGTCGGCGTGGAGCGAGGACCGTCGCCGTAGGTGTTGCCTTTGTAGGTGTAGAGGGGGCCGATCTTCACGCGCCATAGTTCATTGCCGGATTTTTCGTCAAGGGCGATGACGTATTCGTCTTTGGCGCTATTAATCGGACCCTTCGCGTCGTAATCGGTGCCGAGCGTGTAGACGACGCCCTTGGCGACGGCGATGGAGGAGTGGCCCAGCCCGGCATTCTTGAAGGTCCAGGCTAGCGCCGGCCCGTTCTTCGGCCAGGCTTTGAGCAGTCCTTTTTCCTTGGAGACGCCGGTGCGTTCGGGGCCGCGGAATTGAGGCCAATCGTCCGCATTCACCGCCGCGGCAACCAGGCTGCCGAAGAAAATGGCGAGCAATCCGTGTTTCATGGGAACCTCGTCGAAATCGAAATCCAGGCGGGAAAGGGCGTTTGTCGGCGGGTCAATCTCTACTTCAAGTATAGGGGGATGCCACAGCCAGTTCCACTGAATGGTACAGTTTGTGGTCCGGTCACTCCGTGACCGGAACACAAGGACTGTACCACTACCGGATTCCGTGGCGAGAATACGATCTTGCGAGTATGATTCACATATGCGTCATGTTCTCGCCGTCTCACTTCTGCTCGCGGTGGCGATGGTTAGCGACGCCCAGGAGCGGATCTCCGACAAGATCCTGCACGCGCCTGGCCGACCGCCCGATCGCATCGTCCTGACATGGTGCAAGGATCCGACGCGCACGCAAGCGGTCACCTGGCGCACCGACACCAGCGTGACCACGGCCATCGCTGAATGCGTTGACGCCGCCGCCGGCCCTGATACGAAGAAAACCGTAGCCGCCGCCACATCGCCTTTCAAGAGCGACCTGAGCGACGCCCATTTCCATACGGCCCATTTCGAGAATCTGACGCCGGACACCAAGTACGCCTACCGCGTCGGCGATGGCGTCAACTGGAGCGAGTGGAACCACTTCAAGTCAGCGAGCGCGCAGCCAGACAAGTTCCGTTTCCTCTATTTCGGCGACGCCCAGTACGAGCTCGTGGATCGCTGGACACCCCTGGTGCGCGCGGCGTTCAAGACGGCGCCGGATGCACGCTTCTCGATCCATGCGGGGGACCTGGTCAACTACGCCGGGAGGGATGCCCAGTGGGGCGAGTGGTTCCAGGCCGCCGCGTCGATCAATCGCTCGATGCCCGTCATCCCGACGCCGGGCAACCACGAATATATGCACGAGGAAGGCAGCCTCCTGCCACGCTATTGGAACAAGCAGTTCGCCCTGCCCGACAACGGCCTGAAGGACCTCGGCGTCTTCCATCTCGACTTCCAGGGCGTGCGCATCATCAGCCTCAACACCAACGAGAAAGTGCCCGAGCAGATCGAGTGGCTCAAGAGCGTGCTCATGAATAACCCGAATCGCTGGACGATCGTCACGTTCCATCACCCGATCTACTCGGCCGCGGCCGGGCGCGACGACCCGGCGCTGCGCAAAAGCTTGCAGCCGATCTTCGACAAGTATCGCGTCGATCTGGTGCTGCAAGGCCACGATCACTGTTATGGCCGCAGCGCACTGCTGGGCTACGACGGCGCGCGCGGCGGCACGGTCTACGTCGTTTCGGTGAGCGGGCCGATGTTCTATGAGTCGAACAACGACAAGTGGATGGTCCGCAAGGGCGAGAAACTCCAGTTCTTTCAAGTCATCACGATCGACGGCGACGCCTTGTCCTTTGAAGCCCGCACCGTGACGGGCGAATTGTTCGATAGTTTCACGCTGCGCAAACAAGACGGAAAACAGAACCTCTTGACCAATGAAACCCATGATCCGCGCAGCATGCCGGCGCCGAAACTTTGGCCTGGGACTCCGGAGCAGTGGACGTGGGGTCCGTTGGCCGTGGTCTTGCTGCTGGCAGGCGTCTTGGTGGCGATCAATGTGCTGCGCCGGCGCCGCGCGGCCTAGATTGCCGCATGCGGCTTGGCGCTCGCGTGATCGCAAGCGGCATATGCTCATTGCCCCGTCGCCAGCCACTTCACGCCGTCCGCGACCCAGCCGGAATGCCAGGTGTGCGGCGTCGTCTTTTCATCGCGATAGGCGTGCGCGATCTCGAGTCGATCCATCAGCTTGTGTGCCTCGACGTGATGCTCGCGAAAGCTCGCATAGCCAAGCAGCAGCAGACGCGGCTCTTTGCCGAGCGTCTTGGCGCGCGACTCCAATAGTTTCGCGATCTGATATTTCTCGAAGTTCTCCTGGGTTCCAAAGATCCCGTCCATGCCGTACTTGTTCGGCTTCGCCATCATAACCGGCGCATCCCAGGCTACGGCCTTCGCAAACACGTCGGGATGCCGCAGCAGCAGCGAGAATGCACCCCAGCCCGACTTGCTGAATCCCAAGAGCCAGCGGATCATCGATGCGGGATAGTGCTTCTCGATGAACGGCAGCACAACCTTGAGCAGATACGTTTCCTGGCGGATCTTCGCGTCGTTCGGATGATCCCCGAACCACGGCAAATGGCTGAAGATGGGCATGACGCAGATGACGCCGAACTTGTTGTGCAGATCGTGCTTCTTGATCTCGGCGAGGCCGCTGCCGTACTGCGAACCATTCTTCGCCTCGACGGGCAGTACATAGATGACGGGATAGCGTTTGTCCTTGTCGAGCCGATCAGGCAGCAGCACCTTGATCTCCGCGCCATCGCCTTGATATTCGGACGCGACCGCGTGGCTCAGGAATCCGTTCGCATCGACGCGCGCTTTCGGCTCGACCTGGGCGTGAACAAGCGCCGGGAAGCAGCACAGCGCCAACAACGACAACAAACGCATGGTTCAATCCTCCCGTATGACACGGTGGCGACCGGAAAATGTCACGGCAACACCGTCTCGCCCATGAGATAGCGATCGCACTCGCGGGCCGCGCCTCTTCCCTCGTTGATTGCCCATACCACCAGGCTTTGGCCGCGGCGCATGTCGCCGGCGGCGAAGACCTTCGCATTGTTCGTCTGATACTTGCCGTACTCCGCCTTGACGGCGTGCGTTGGACCAAACTTTTGCACCTCGATGCCGAGCTTGTCGAGCAATTGATTCTCCGGGCCGAGGAAGCCCATCGCGAGCAGCACCAATTGCGCGGGCATGATCTTCTCAGAGCCGGGGACCTTCTTGACCGCGAATCGGCCGTCGGCGTCCTTCACCCATTCGATGCGGCACGTGTGAATTTCCTTGACGTGGCCGTTGGCGTCGCCGACGAATTTCTCCGTGTTGATGAGATATTGCCGCGGATCGGCGCCGAAGATCGCGGCGGCTTCCTCTTGGCCATAGTCGAGCTTGTAGATCTTGGGCCATTGCGGCCACGGATTGTCCGAGGCGCGTTCGTTGGGCGGCTTGGGCAAGATCTCGAACTGCACGAGCGAGCGGCAGCCGTGCCTCATTGACGTGCCGACGCA
>SXGR01425078.1_pt1 | contig 46728 bp, 47 predicted proteins | sample 3174711 | NCBI WGS metagenome assembly SXGR01 (sample SAMN11356860, study PRJNA531348) | freshwater metagenome | isolation source: freshwater sample F1-60 | place: China: Fuxian Lake, Yuxi | collected 2017-12-25
AGCCGATACTTAATCATTATGTAGATGATATAAATAAGCCTAATAAACTTCATAGCTTTTTAAATCTTTGCTCTAGACGATCAACATCAAAGCGTAAGTTATCAACCTCATTATTAAATTTCTCAACCAATCTTTTTTTAGCAATAAGGGGCTTTTCTTCAAGCCAATACTCTTTAAAAGTATCTAAAATGTTGAATGACGTCTCTTTTGAACTTTTTAATATTTTTTTCCCAAGCTCAACAAGATGATAAGCAGGAATATCTCCAATAATTTGGCTTAAATCGTCTTCGTAGTCCCACTCTACTTCTTTTAACGCATTACTTACAAGTGTTGCAAAATCAATATCACCATTAATTTCAATATAAGCTTTTTTATTTCCCCGCATAAGTTCAATAGCTGATGATATAGATAGTTTAATTTCTGCATCATAAGTCTCAATATAATCTATATATTCTGGCATACCATTATCATTTATTATTAATGCATAATGAATAGGACCTATGTTAAATAGAATAGATTTTGATTTATGTTTAGAGAAGTCTTTTTTTAACCACTCATTTTGTTGAAATAAATGATCAGTGAATTTCCTTTTTAAAGTGTTGACTATCAAAATTTATATCCCACATGAATAGCAACAACGCCTGAGGACAGATTGAGGAATTCCACCTTAGAAAAAGATTCTTCTTCCATCATTTTTTTTAATGATTCCTGATCAGGATGCATTCTGATAGATTCAACGAGATATTGGTAACTTAATTCATCCTTTGCAAATAATTTGCCTAATTTCGGAAGTAATTTAAAAGAGAATTGGTCATAAAAAAATTGTAATGGCCTCCAGACTTTTGAAAACTCTAGAATTAAAATTTTTCCTCCTGGAGATAAAACACGATAAATTTCACTCAATGCTTTTTTTTTATCTGTCATATTGCGAATACCAAAACCAATCGTGACACAATCAAAATAATTATCAGAGAAAGGGAGAGATTCAGCGTCGCATAGTAAAGATGGAATAAAAATACCTTCATCAATTAATTTATTACGGCCAATATTTAACATGGATAAATTAATATCAGAATGAATCAATTGGCCTTTGAACTGGCTTGAATGAACCCCCATTTTTTTTGCAAGAAGAATAGATAGATCAGCCGTTCCTCCCGCAATATCAAGAATTCGAGCATCTTTTTTCACGTGACAGGTACTCACAAGAAATTTTTTCCAGATATGATGCATACCGAATGACATTAGGTCATTCATCAGGTCATAATTTGAAGCTACAGAATGAAATACAGATGCTACCTTGCCTGCTTTTTGTGAAATATTTATTTCACTAAAACCAAAATGTGTTTTTTTATTAGTCATTTGCTCTTATTCTTTGAATACCTGCGTTAGATAATTTCTTTATATATTCTTCCCATAGCACATCATTAGTTGCTGCAAGCTCATAAAGATAATCCCATGTATAAATCCCTGTATTATGACCATCTGAAAATATTAATTTAATTGCATACTGACCAACAGGCTCAATGTTTTCTATAGTGACATCTTCTTTATGTATTTGGAGTGTTTCTTGACCTGGACCATGACCTCTTACTTCAGCCGAAGGCGAATACACTCGAAGAAATTCATACGAAAGCATACATTCAGTTAGGTTATTAAATTTTATTTCTAGCAGTTTGGATACCTGATGAAGCTTTATTTCTAAGGGATATATTTTAGTGTTACTTTTTGTCACTGTAAGGGAAAGCCTTAAAAAAACTATATTATCGGAGTTCTTTCAGCTTTTTTGATAAATTTAAATACTAATGACTCGAGGAGAGCATTAATAATTTAATTTTTTTCATTGCTGCTTGTTCGATTTGTCTAACTCTCTCGGCAGACAAGCCAAATTTATCCGCAAGTTCATGAAGCGTTGATGCTTTTTTATCTTTTAACCATCTTTCTTCTAATATCAGGCGACTTCTTTCATCAAGCGATGAAAGTGCTTTATTGAGAGACGATAAATTATTGCCTGCTGACTGATTTATTTCCATTTGTTCTAATGGTTCAGGTGCTTCATCTTTGAGATAAGCAATAGGCTTGAAAACATCATCTTCCGAATCGTCTGAACCGTAATCTAATGAAATTTCATTTCCATTAAAGCGAAATTCCATTTCACGGACATCCTCAGATTTGACATTTAGCTCTTTTGCAATCAAATCGATCTCATGAGATTTAAGAGGTTGTATAGTTTTCTTCATGCTTCGTAAATTAAAAAACAATTTACGCTGAGCTTTTGTCGTTGCAGTTTTAACTAAACGCCAATTTTTAACAATATATTCTTGCATTTCTGCTTTAATCCAGTAGATTGCGAAAGATACCAGTCTTACACCTCTTTCAGGATCAAATCTTTTTACGGCTTTCATAAGGCCAATATTTCCTTCTTGAACCAAGTCAGATTGGGGAAGCCCATAACCAGAAAATCCCTTAGCTAGCTTTACGACTAGCTTTAGGTGAGACAAAATAAGTGTTTTTGCAGCCTCGAGATCATTTGATTTTTTTAAGCGCATACCAAGCGCCATCTCCTCTTCGGCTGTGAGAGTAGGAATAGCTCTAATGGATTGAAGATAGCGATCGTAGCTATCAACAGAGCCTAACGCAGATAAGCTTAAATCCAAGGTCATCTTAATAAAATCCTTTGTAAAAACTTCAAAAGAAGTGTAATTTTAGCACTCTTACTAAGAGAGTGCTAGTTTAATTAAGTTCACTTAAATAAAAAAAAACATAATAAATACAATGGTTTAGATAGCTATAATCTCTTAATTGATTGATTAATAGAGGCAAAAGATGCTGCAACAGATATCAAAATTGAGCTACCTACAATAGATAAATACTGTATTAGCTTTAAATCGATAATAATAAATTTTGCTCCATAGAGAGCTTCAACCTCAACTACGGTTTGATTTAAAAAAATAACGATCAATTTGAGTGAGATTGCGGCAGTTAACCCACCCCCTAGGCCATAAATAAAGCCACTATATAAAAAAGGCCGTCTAATAAACGGATTGGTAGCGCCGATTAACTTACTTAATTCAATTTCTTCATGATGCGAGATCATTTGGAGTCGAATTGTGTTTCCAATAACTACAGTTAACATTGAGGCTAATAAAATCGAGGCTAAAAGAATAGCTTTGTTTGCTAAATGAAGTACTGAATTTAATTTTTTAACCCAACCCGTATCAACGATAACCTGGTCAATACCCTCCAGCTTATCCATAGACAACTTTAAATCTAAAATCTGATTTGGATTTACAGTATTAGGAGAAACAAAAAAAGCATCAGGTAATGGATTTTCAGAAAGTCCATTATTTGATTCATTAAAACCCATTGACTTTTGAAGCTTAGACCAAGCCTCTTCCTTCTTTACAAAATGATAACTACTAATTTCCTCACGATTTTTTAATTCTTTTTCAATTTTATTTTTAGCATCCACCGAAATATCTTTTTTTAGAAAAATACTAATCTGAGATTCCTGTTGAATAATTTCTGAAATCGATTTTAAATTCTGTACTAAGAGAAAAGAAACACTCGGTAAAATAAATGTAATACCTATAACTAAAAACATCATAAGTGTAGAAAGTAATGATGCATGACTTCGCTGAAGCGCTTTAAGAAACATTTGATAATGGGAAGTGAAGTAATTCATTTAATATTCAGTGATTTTTGTAAGATTACCTTCTTGCAAATAAAGTTGCTTATGCTTTTTTGATTCTTCAGGCATTTCATGAGTTGCAATAATTACTGTGACACCAATTTCATGAAAAGTATAAAAAAGCCTCATAATTTCATCTGCATACTTCTTATCTAAATTTCCTGTAGGCTCATCTGCGAGCAAAATAGACGGCCTACATACAATAGCCCTTGCAATTGCAAGACGCTGTTGCTCTCCTCCTGATAAACTAATAGGCATTGATTTTTCTCTGTCAAGCAAGCCTACCTTATCTAAAGCTGCGCGAACACGACCCTTAATATCATTTATACGGACCTCATTAATTTCAAGAGCAAGTGCAATATTATCGAAGCAATTTCGATCATATAAAAGCTTATGATCTTGAAAAATTAAACCAAATTTTCTTCGAATATATGGAATAGCAGTACTTTTTATTTGGCTTAGATTTTGGTTTTCAAAAATAATTGTACCCAGAGTAGGGGGTTCAATTGCTGTGATTAATTTTAATAAAGTTGATTTACCTGCGCCTGATGGACCTGTGACAAAGACAAGTTCGCCAGCATTAATTTCAAAAGTAATATTTTGTAATGCTTCTAGATTTCCAGGATATCTTTTATGAACTTGATCAAATTTAATCATTGGTAAAAATTTTTAAAAAAGTGCCTCCACATACTCCTGCGCGTTAAAAACTTTTAGATCATCTATTGATTCACCGACACCAATGTATCTCAATGGTGTGGGCTGTTCTTTCGCTATAGCTGCAATCACACCCCCTTTAGCTGTTCCATCTAACTTAGTTAAGACAAGGCCTGTAATACCCAATGCCTCATTAAATATTTTGAGTTGACTGATAGCATTTTGACCAGTATTTGCATCTAAAACGAGAAGAACTTCATGCGGAGCCTCAGCGTGACATTTATTGATAACTCGCTTAATTTTTGTAATTTCATCAATTAAATGCTTTTGAGTTGGTAATCTCCCAGCCGTATCTGCAATTACGACATCAAGATTTTTGGCTTTTGCAGAATTTATTGCATCAAAAATAACAGCGCTTGGATCTCCTGAAGCCTGGGATACAACATGGACATTATTTCTTTCACCCCAAATCTGAAGTTGCTCAGTGGCGGCTGCTCTAAAGGTATCTCCTGCGGCAATTAGGACAGATTTATTTTCATCAAGTAAAATTTTTGTAAGTTTTCCAATAGTGGTTGTTTTGCCAGAGCCATTAACGCCAACTACCATAATGACATAAGGATTAGCTTTTTTTAATATCAGTGGATTTTCGATAGGCATTAATAATTCAATTAATTTTTCTTTAAGTAATCCCTTAATCTCATCTGCATTTTCTATATTATTCTTTTTTATAGTAGCTCTAATACTGTCTAGAAGATAATTGGTAGCTGAAATACCCACATCGGATGTAAGAAGTATTGTCTCTAATTCTTCATATAGAGCTTCATCGATTTTTTTGCCTGAAAATAAAGATGTAAGTTCAGCAGTTAATTTTTCTCTAGTCTTAGTAAGGCCTTTCTTTATCTTGTCTGTAAAACCAAAGAAGCTACTTTTTTTCTCTTCTTGTGGCTGAATTTTATCTTCACTAAATACAATAGGTTTTTTTTCAGTTTTACTTGGAGCAGATTTTATTGATTGTTCAGACTTTTGAGTTTCTTTCTTTTCTTTAGGTGGAGGGGGTTTAGCAACTTTAGATTTATGTGGTGATGAAACTTTTTTTTGGGGTTTTTTAGTGGCTTCCTTTTTTACGATAGGTTTTTTTTCTTGGCTATCTTTTTTTATAAATTTTTTAAGGAATTCGAACATTTTTTCAAATTTTAAGAACTTAATGAGGTAAAGAAAAGTCTACGAAGCACTTAAGTCATTATAATAGCTAAATCTGATAAGGATGAGATGTGTTGTTAAAAAATATTTTACTCTTTTTGTTTTTGTTACCTAGTCTTCTTCAAGCTCAAACATCAGAATTTAAGCTGGCAAATGGTTTAAAAATTATTGTCCGAGAAGATCATCGTTCGCCTGTAGTGGTTTCGCAAGTTTGGTATCGGGCTGGCAGTCTTGATGAAGTGAATGGTAAAACTGGGGTAGCTCATGTTCTTGAGCACATGATGTTTAAAGGTACAAAAAAAATCAAAGCGGGGGAGTTTTCAAGGCTTGTTGCCAAAGCAGGCGGTAAAGAAAATGCATTTACAAGTGCTGATTATACTTGTTACTTTCAGCAGCTTGAAAAATCTAATCTAGAGCTTTCTTTTAGACTAGAAGCAGATCGAATGCAAAATCTTAACTTATCTAAAGAGGAATTTGCTAAGGAAATTAAGGTAGTCATGGAAGAGCGAAGATGGAGAACTGACGATAAACCATTATCGCAAGTCAATGAGCAATTTATATCAACTCTTTTTAAATCTCACCCCTATGGAAGGCCTGTAGTTGGTTGGATGAATGATCTAGAAAATATGAAGGTTGATGATGCAAGAGAGTGGTATAGAAATTGGTATGCACCCAATAATGCTACCCTTGTTGTAGTTGGCGATATCAAAACTAATGATGTGCATAAGCTAGCAATAAAGTATTTTGAAAAAATTCCAGCAAGATTATTACCTGAAAGAAAACCTCAGGTTGAACCTAAACAACTTGGTGAAAGAAGATCAGTTATTAAAGCACCCAGTGAGCTATCGTATGTAACTATGGGGTATCTAGTTCCTACCTTAAATGATCGCAAAGGAAATGACGAAAATGCGTGGGAGGTATATGCTTTAGAAGTACTTTCGAATATTCTTGCTGGTAGTAGTTCATCGAGACTTAATCAAAATATTGTAAGAAATCAAAATTTAGCAGTCAGCGTAGATGCTGGATATGATTCAGTTGCGCGAGGAAGAATAAGTGTTTTTCAATTAACAGGTACACCGAATGACTTTAAAAAGATCAACGAACTTGAGAGTGCATTGCTACAAGAAATAGAAAAAATTAAAAAAGATGGAGTCACTCAAGAGGAATTAGACAGAGTCAAAGCAACCGTTATTGCAAGTGATGTGTATCAGAAAGATTCAATGTTTGGTATGGCTATGGAGATTGGACAGCTTGAAACAATGGATTACTCTTTTCATTTAAGCGATAGGTATATTGAAAAAATTAATAATGTTAATTCTGAACAAATTAAAAATGTAGCAACAAAGTATTTAACGCGAGATAATTTATCAGTCGTAATTCTTGATCCTCAGCCAATACCCAAAGATTCTAGCCCTAAGGGACGTCCTCATGTTCATTAAATTCATTCAAGTTTTCATCTTGTTTTTATGTTTTCAGCAAAATATCTTTGCTGCTTTAAAGATTAATACATGGGAAACAAAAGAAGGAGCTAAAGTTTTCTTTGTTGAAAATCATGATCTTCCTATTCTTGATATTAATGTTAATTTTTTTGCAGGGAGCGCTCAGGACACGTTAGGTAAGGAAGGCCTTGCAAATTTAACTCACCACCTGATGAGACTCGGTGCGGCTGGAATTAATGAAGAAAAGTTAGCGAATCAATTTTCAGATATTGGTGCAAAGATCAGTGGAGATATTGATCTTGACAGGGCTCACTTTAAATTAAGAACTTTAAGTTCATCATTACAAAAAGATAAAGCACTTACTCTTTTCAAGTATGTAATTCATGCACCTGATTTTCCAGAAATAGTGTTAGCAAGGGAAAAGGGTAGAATTATTGCTGGTATCAAACAATCTTTGACTCAGCCAGAAGCCATTGCTAATTTAGCATTCATGCAATCTATGTATGGTGATCATCCCTATGCACATGATGAGGTTGGAAGTGTTGACGCACTTCAAAAATTGAATCAAGCAGATTTAAAGCAATTTTATAAAAATTTTTATTTATCCTCTGAATCTTCAATAGTCATTGTTGGGGACCTCAATGCTGACGAAGCAAAGAAAATAAGTGAGTCAATAAGCCAAGGACTGCCGCAAGGAGTTACGAAATTCAGTGTCCGGCCTGTAACAGATCAAAACAATGTAGAAATTAAAAAAATTCAGCATCCCGCAACACAAGCTCATATTTTACTGGGTATGCCAGCTTTAAAGCGCGGAGAAAAAGATTATTTTCCTTTATATGTTGGAAATTATATTTTAGGCGGAGGCGGTTTTGTTTCACGGCTTACCGAGGAGGTTAGAGAAAAGAAAGGACTGGTCTATAGCGTCTATAGTTATTTTAAACCACTCTATGTTGAAGGTCCCTTTGAAATTGGCTTGCAAACCAAGAAAGAACAAACAGACGAGGCTTTAAATATTGTTAATAGTACTATTAGAAAATTTATCGATGAAGGTCCTTCTCAAAAAGAGCTTGTTGCTGCGAAGCAAAATTTAGTTGGTGGTTTTCCTTTAAGGCTTGATAGCAATGCAAAAATTCTTGATTATCTGAGTATGATGGCTTTTTATAAACTTCCAATTAATTATATCGATAATTATATAAATGAAATTAATAAGGTAACTATCGATCAAATAAAAACTGCATTTAAGAATAAAATTGATCCTAACAAACTGACAACCATCATTGTAGGTTCCGAATAATATTTGAAGACAAAAAAAAATCAAGTCAAAATTTCTGGAGGATTTTGGAAAAGAAAAAATATTTCTTTTATTGATGCTCCGGGCCTCAGGCCAACGTCTGGAAGAGTTAGAGAGACCTTGTTTAATTGGTTGGATCAAGACTTAACAGGCAAGGTGTGTTTGGATCTTTTTTCAGGTTCAGGTGCTATAGGCTTTGAATCTCTATCAAGAGGTGCTCTTGGTTGCATTATGGTAGAAAAATCCCCCCAAGTTTTTAAAACAATTCAAGAAAATAAAAAGCTTCTACAAGCAGATAAAGCTGATCTGCAGCTCAATGATGCACTCATATTTCTTCAAAAGAATAACACTAAGTTTGATATTATTTTTTGTGACCCCCCCTTTAATGAAAATTGGGCAGACAAATTATTTCCTAAATTAGCTAATCATTTAAAAAAAGATGGTCTGATATACTTTGAATCAGAAGCTATAATAAAGGAATATAATGAATTTGATATTTTAAGGAAAAGAAGAGCAGGTAAAGTTTTTTATCATCTTATTTCATTAAAAAATAATGACTCAATCTAAATTATCTATTGCTATTTATCCTGGGACATTTGATCCCATTACTCTGGGCCATGAAAATATTGCTCATCGTGCCACAAAGATTTTCAATAAAATTATTGTGGCGGTTGCTAACAATACAAATAAACAATGTTTTTTCTCTTTTGAGGAGAGAGTGAATTTGGTGAAATCTGTATTCAAAGATTATGAAAATATTCAGGTGATTGGCTTCACTGGGCTTTTAATGGATTTTGTGGAATTACAAAATGCTAGGGTTGTAATAAGGGGCCTAAGAGCCGTTTCTGACTTTGAATATGAGTTTCAGTTAGCAGGTATGAACCGCAAATTATATCCAAATGTTGAAACAATTTTTTTAACTCCTTCTGAACAATTTACCTTTTTATCTTCAAGTTTAGTTAGGGAAGTTGCTACCTTAGGTGGAAAAACAGATCAATTCGTTTCCTCTATTGTGCAAGAAGCACTAAAAAGAACTGAACATTAATCATGGCATTATTGATTACAGAAGAATGTATCAATTGCGATGTATGCGAGTCTGAATGTCCAAATCATGCAATTTATCAGGGGAGAGATATTTATGAAATTAATCCGAATTTATGTACAGAATGTATTGGCCATTCTGATACTCCACAATGTCAGGAAGTTTGCCCTGTAGATTGTATTCCCATTCATCCAAAATATATTGAATCCAAAGAAGATCTTATGCTTAAGTATCTTCAACTTCAAAAAGTTACAGTAATTTAGCAATGCGTGTTCTCCATACAATGATTCGTATTAGAGATTTAGAAAAATCACTTTCTTTCTATACTAATATTTTAGGTATGAAAGTTTTAAGACAGCATGAGTTTCCTGATGGAAAATTTACATTAGCTTTTGTCGGGTTTGGTGATGAAAAAGATCAAGCTGTGATTGAACTCACATATAATTGGGGCGTGACTTCTTATGACAAAGGGAATGCTTTTGGGCATATTGCAATTGAGGTTGAGGACGCATATAAAGCTTGTGAATTAATCAAAGCAAAAAGTGGCAAGGTTATTCGAGAGCCTGGTCCCATGCAGCATGGCTCGACGGTTATTGCTTTTATTGAAGATCCAGATGGTTATAAGATTGAATTAATTCAATCAGGCACTTTTTAATTAATCAAACAGGTCTTTCATTTTATCAAGCCAGCCTTTTGATTTTGGACTGTGTTTCCCTCGATCTAACTGATTTATCTCCTCCAGTTCTCTCAGCAACTCTTTTTGTCTATCTGTTAACTTTATAGGTGTTTCTATAGATACATGACAATGAAGATCACCAGAAGAATTTTGTCTTAATGGCTTAATACCTTTTCCCTTTAATCTAAATACAGCCCCACTTTGTGTTTCAGCAGGTATTTTCATTTTTGCGTGACCATCTAAAGTAGGTACTTCAATTTCACCACCAAGAGCAGCTGTGGTATAGCTAATAGGCATTTCACAATGTAAATTACCCCCATCACGTTCAAATAAATCATGTTTCTTAAGATGAACAACTACATAAAGATCTCCGGAGGGCCCACCGTTAATTCCAGACTCTCCCTCACCAGACAATCTAATGCGATCCCCTTCATCTACTCCCGCAGGAATTTTAACGGAAAGCGTTTTGTTTTGTTTGACACGGCCGACTCCATGACAGGTGGAACATGGCTCCTTGATAATTTTCCCTGTACCATGGCATCTAGGGCAAGTTTGTTGTACAGAAAAGAATCCTTGTTGCATTCTGACTTGACCATGGCCATGACATGTATCACACACGACTGGTTGCGTGCCTTGTTTAGCACCTGTTCCTTTGCATAAATCACAGGATGTCATGACAGGAATTCGAATTTTTGTTTCAGTACCTTTTGCAGCGTCCTCAAGTCTGATTTCCATGTTGTAACGAAGATCAGCTCCACGATATACATTAGATTTTTGACTACCACGCCCACCACCAAAAATATCGCCAAAAATATCGCCAAAGGCATCATTAAAGTCTGAGAATCCTGCTGAACCCTGACCACTCATGCTGGGATCTACACCTGCATGACCATATTGATCATAACTGGTTCTTTTTTGAGAATCCGACAGGATTTCGTAAGCTTCTTTAGCCTCTTTAAAATTCTCTTCGGCTTTTGAATTATCGGGGTTGCGATCAGGATGAAATTTCATCGCAAGCTTACGATAAGCTTTTTTTATTTCATCTTCCGAAGCGTCTCGAGATACATTAAGAATTTCGTAATAATCTTTTTTTGTCGCCATGATATTTTAAAGAAATAAAACAATACCAGAATGCCTGGTTTTGATTTAGAGGTTAAAGTTTACTTATCGTTTTTATCTTGTTGAACTTCTTCAAATTCTGCATCAACGACTTCCGCATCAACTGGTTTTTCTTCCTGCTGAGGGGCACCACTTGCGTTTGATTGTTGTGCTTGTTGTTCAGCATAAATTTTCTCGCCTAATTTTTGCGATGCTTCCATTAATTCTTTTGTTTTAGATTCAATCTCATCTTTATTATCAGACTTCAAAGATTCCTCTAAAGACTTTATAGCAGCCTCAATTTTTTCTTTTTCGGCTACATCTAGTTTATCTCCATGATCAGTGATAGATTTTTTCACTGAGTGAATCATGCCATCAGCAGAGTTTTTTACATCAACAAGTTCTCGAATTTTACGATCTTCATCAGCATACTTAACAGCGTCTTCTTCCATTTTCTTAATTTCTTCCTCGCTGAGTCCGCTATTTGCTTTAATGGTAATTTTATTTTCTTTACCAGTGGCTTTATCTTTAGCAGACACATGTAGAATACCATTCGCATCAATATCAAAAGTTACTTCTATTTGAGGTGTTCCTCTTGGTGCTGGAGGTATATCGGTTAAATTAAATTGACCTAAACTCTTGTTGCCTGAAGCTATCTCACGCTCACCTTGAAGTACATGAATTGTTACTGCATTTTGATTGTCTTCGGCAGTTGAGAAAACTTGTGAAGCTTTAGTAGGAATAGTTGTATTTTTCTTGATAAGTTTAGTCATGACACTTCCAAGTGTTTCAATACCTAAACTTAATGGAGTTACATCAAGAAGCAATACGTCCTTCACATCACCTTGAAGAACTCCACCCTGAATTGCAGCACCGACAGCTACTGCCTCATCAGGATTGACATCTTTTCTGGGTTCTTTTCCGAAAATATCTTTTACTTTTTCCTGTACTTTTGGCATACGGCTTTGACCGCCCACAAGAATAATATCCGATATATCATTTCCAGAAACTCCAGCATCCTTAATCGCAATTTTGCAAGGCTCAATAGTTCTTTCAATTAAATCGTCAACAAGAGATTCAAATTTCGCACGTGTGATTTTTATCACAAGGTGCTTGGGACCACTTGCGTCAGCAGTAATATAAGGTAAATTCACCTCCGTTTGTTGGCTGCTTGAAAGTTCAATTTTTGCTTTTTCGGCCGCTTCTTTAAGTCGTTGCTTTGCAAGTAAGTCATTTCTTAAGTCAAGACCATTTTCTTTCTTAAATTCATCAGCAAGGAAATCAATAAGACGATTATCAAAATCTTCACCACCCAAGAATGTATCGCCATTTGTTGACAGCACTTCAAACTGATGTTCACCATCAACTGTTGAAATTTCAATGATTGATACGTCGAATGTTCCTCCACCCAAATCGTACACGGCAATCTTTCGGTCACCCTCTTTTTTATCTAAACCAAAGGCAAGAGCCGCTGCTGTAGGTTCATTAATAATTCGTTTAACCTCAAGCCCTGCAATTCGACCGGCATCCTTAGTCGCCTGACGCTGGCTGTCATTAAAATAAGCTGGCACAGTAATTACTGCTTCAGTAACTTCTTCGCCAAGATAGTCTTCAGCAGTTTTTTTCATTTTTCTCAAAACTTCGGCTGAAATTTGAGGTGGCGCCATTTTTTGATCACGGACTGTTACCCATGCATCGCCGTTATCTGCTTTTGAAATTTCGTAGGGCATTAGCCCAATATCTTTTTGTACTTCTTTTTCCTCAAAACGGCGCCCAATTAATCGCTTTACAGCAAATAATGTATTTTTTGGATTTGTGACTGCTTGTCTTTTTGCAGGGGCACCTACAAGAATTTCACCATCATCTTGATAAGCAACAATAGAAGGTGTCGTTCTAGCACCTTCTGCATTTTCAATTACCTTGGGCTTGCCCCCTTCCATTACAGCTACGCAGGAGTTTGTTGTTCCTAAGTCAATTCCGATAATTTTAGCCATTATTTTTCCTTAATAAATCTTTTTGATTTGATATTTCTATAATTGGGATGGTCTTTGATATTTCAAGAGCTTATGCACTTTTAGTTTTTGAGACGGTTACTAAAGCTGGTCTTATGACCCTATCATTCAATAGATAACCTTTTTGAAGAACACTTAAAATTTTGTTAGCCTCTTCTTCTGAATCAACCATACTCATTGCTTGATGAAGATTAGGGTCAAATTTTTCACCTAATGCTTGAATTTCGTGAATACCAAACTTTTCAAATATATTAATGAGTTGTTTTTGTGTAAGTTCTACGCCATTTTTATAGCTATCCAAATTTGCATTTTCAATCGAAAGTGCAGCATCTAGGCTATCTTTAACAGAAAGCAATTCAAGACTAAATTTTTCTAGTGCAAATTTTCTAGCTTTATCAATGTCTTCGATCGAACGTTTTCTTACATTCTCGCTTTCGGCTTTTACATAAAGAATCTGGGCTTCAGCTTCAGCTACTTTTTCTTCAAGATGCTTTACTTGATCTTCGTCTTGGATTAAAGAGGATGGGTCTAGATTATTCTCAGCATTGTCAATCGATGAATTTTTTTTATCTTCCTCATTCATAATTTTACCTTTTAAAACTTTTGAAATATTGCAACTTAAGAGGAATTTGGGGGTGAAACTATTAATTTCAAGGGATTAAAGCTAAATAATCGTTTCAATTTGGGAAATTATTGATTCGACACTGGGAACAATCCCTAGCTCGCCTATGTTGACTGATGGAACCTTAAGATTTGGATAAACGCCATTAAGGTATGGATTGCTATTCATATAAAGACCGATAGTTGGAATACAAATAGCATTGGCAAGGTGTGTTAATCCTGAATCAACACCGATGACACATTTTGCCCCTGAAATAATATTTGCAAGATCGCTAATATTCATTTTAGGAAGCACCAAGGAATTAGTCGATGTTTTGCGAAGTATTTTGGCAGCCTCGTATTCTTCAAGACTTCCCCATGGCAATAAAACTCTAAGTCCTAACGTATTAAAAAATTGGATGATTTTTTGCCAATAATCAATAGGCCATTGTTTTGTTTTTTTACTTGATCCGTGAATCAGAACGACATAACGTTCAGATAAATTAAAGTTTTTAATATTGTGGATTTCCAGCCCGAAACTAGCAGGTTGATCTAAAAGATCGTATTCAAAACATTTTGATGCCAATTCTCGATTACGAACTACAGCATGAATGTGCTTTGATACAGTATGAGTATGCTTGTAGAAATAAGATGCTACTCCCTCTCTAATAGAGTTTTTATGAAAGCCATGAATGTCGCCATGCGTAAATAAAGTAAAAAAAGCACTTTTCAACAAACCCTGAAAATCAATGACAATATCGTAGTGATTTTGACGAATAGCTTTAATACTATTATAAAGTCCAACCCAGGTTATTTTTTTTCTAAGATTTTTTTTCCAGGATCTTAAAGAGATAGTGATGATTGAATTAATATTAGGATGAAGTCTTGGAATATCAGCAAAAGACTCTTCAACTAACCAATCAATGGAGCTTTCAGGGACAAAATATTTAATATCATTAATAACAGGTAAACAGTGAATAATATCCCCGAGTGAGGATGTTTTGATAATAAGTATGCGAACCATATGGGGAATTTTCGCATATAAATCAATGCCTATAAACGATTTATATAATTAATTCATATTTAATCGTTTGACGCTTACAGACTGTTTCTAGGATAATCTGTCTTTAAGATAATTTTATTTTTCCACGACACCATATTAATTTAATGAAAAATTCCATACAAGAAATTACTGAAAGAATTAAAGAAAAAAGTAGACCAACGAGAGTTGCATACTTAGCCCGTATTGATGCTATGTTGCAAAGACAGCGCGGTGCTGATCGTTTAGGATGTGCTAATGTTGCGCATGCTATTGCGGCGCTCCCCAAGAATGACAAGTTAAAAATTGTTAGTGAAAAAAAACCTAATATTGCAATTGTTACTGCATATAACGACATGCTCTCAGCGCATAAACCATATGAAAGCTATCCATCCATTATTCGTGATGAAGCTAATAAATGTGATGCAACAGCACAAGTCGCTGGGGCCGTCCCCGCAATGTGTGACGGTATTACGCAAGGTGAGCCTGGCATGGAATTGAGTTTATTCTCGCGAGATACGATAGCAATGTCTGCTGCAATTGCATTATCTCATGATATGTTCGATGCCGCACTCATGCTCGGCATTTGTGACAAAATCGTACCTGGCTTATTAATTGGCGCTCTTCATTTTGGCCACTTACCTACAATTTTTGTACCTGCTGGACCAATGTCTACAGGTATTGATAATACTTCTAAGTCTAAAGTCCGCGAGAAATATGCGCAAGGTCTTGTGGGTCGCGATGAGTTACTTGCTTCAGAATCTGCTGCATATCATGGAGAAGGCACTTGTACATTCTATGGCACAGCTAATAGTAATCAGATGTTAATGGAAGCAATGGGGCTTCATATTCCAGGCGCTGCATTTATTCATCCTCGCGATGATATTAGAGAAGAGATTACTCGAGAATCTGTTAGATCTCTTTTGAAGATTATAAAAAATAAACAAAATAAACCAATTGGTAAATTAGTAGATGAGCGTGTGATCGTGAATGCAATGGTAGCCCTATTAGCAACAGCTGGATCTACTAATCATCTTATTCATTGGGTGGCTATTGCAAGAGCTGCTGGTATTATTATTGATTGGAGTGATTTCCATGATCTCGCAACCTCAACACCTTTGCTGGCAAGTATTTATCCTAATGGTAAAGCTGATGTAAATGAATTCCAGTCTGCTGGTGGTCCGGCATTTGTTATTCGCGAACTCATTGAAACAGGATGTATGTATCCAGAGGTGATGACAGTTAGCGATGGTGATTTAAGAGAATACACAAAAAAACCTATGAAAGAAGGTAATAAACTTATCTGGAAAGAATTACCTAAATCGAGTGGCGATGAAACAATTATCAGAACTGCAGATAATCCCTTTAATGAATCAGGAGGTTTAAAACTATTAAAAGGTAATCTTGGACGTTCAGTTATTAAGATATCTGCTGTGCCTCAAGACCGACATATTATTGAAGCACCTGCAATTATTTTTGATACACAAGAAGAGCTTTTAAATGCTTTCGACCGAGGAGAGCTTGAAAAAGATTTTGTTGCAGTTGTAAGATTTCAAGGGCCTAAAGCTAACGGAATGCCTGAGCTTCATAAGCTTACGCCTCCCCTAGCTGTGCTTCAAAATAAAGGTTTTAAAGTAGCAATTGTGACCGATGGCAGGATGAGTGGTGCCTCCGGAAAAATTCCAGCTGCAATTCACTTAAGTCCTGAAGCTTCAGCTAATGGACCTATTGGTAAAATTCGTAGTGGCGACATGATTCGTTTAAATGCCATGGTTGGGACTTTAAATGCTTTGGTCGATGAAGATACATGGTATGAGAGAGAAAATGAAAATCTAACGGAAAAGCTTAAAAGTAATAATGCGCACGATATCGGACGTGAATTATTTGCTGGCATGAGAAAAAACGTGATTTCTGCCGAAGAGGGTGCTATTACGTGGATGTAAATAATATAAGGAAAATATGAAAATATTAGATTTGGCTGATTATGGGCCAGTAATTCCAGTCATTGTCATTGAAAAAGTTGAAGATGCTTTGCCTATGGCAGAAGCATTACTTGAAGGTGGTATTAAAGTGCTAGAAGTTACGTTAAGAACTTCATGTGCTATTGAAGCAATGGATCGAATTATTAAGCGCTTCCCTGAGGCAATTGTGGGAGCTGGCACAGTTCGAACAAAAGCAGACGCCTCAGCTGCAAAATCGATTGGTTGTAAGTTTGCTGTAAGCCCTGGCTTCTCATGTGAATTAGGAAAACATTGTTTGGATATTGAATTGCCATTATTGCCGGGTGTATCAACTGGAAGTGAAGTAATGATGGCTAATAATGATGGCTATTATTTTTTAAAACTTTTCCCCGCAGCAGCAGTAGGGGGCATTAATCTTTTAAAAGGATTTGCAGGACCTTTTTCAGATGTTAAATTCTGCCCAACAGGTGGCGTGACTGTTAAATCAGCACCCGACTTTTTAAGTTTACCAAATGTTCCTGTTTGTGGGGGTACATGGCTTACTCCAAAAGATCTTGTCGAAAATAAAAATTGGGCTGAAATTACAAAATTAGCAAAAGAAGCAAGTGTAATTCAGCGCTCGTAATTCAATTTCATGCTACCCATCACTCAATACAAGACAATCCTATTTGATTGTGATGGCGTTGTACTAAATTCAAATTTTCTTAAAATAGAAGCTTATAGATTGACAGCACTGCAGTTTGGGGCGTCTGAAGCAGATGCTATGAAATTAGTTAATCATCATATTGAATATACCGGCATATCTAGAAATATTAAATTTACATATTTTTTAGAAAAAATTCTCAATCAATCAGTAAATGATATTTCAATGAGCCACCTTTTGACTCAACTTAACTATCAAGTTGAAAGGCTTTTAGAAGATTGTGAGGTCGCTCAGGGACTTGCTACTTTAAGAGAAAAAACTAAAGATTCTAACTGGATGATTGTCTCTGGTGGTGATCAAGAAGAGATCCTTCGCTTATTTACAAGAAAAAATTTATTAAAATATTTTGATGTAGGTATTTTCGGAAGTCCAGATTCAAAAGAGGATATAGTTGCACGTGAGTTAAAAAAATCTACTGCACAAAGACCAACTTTATTTATTGGCGATTCTAAATATGATTATCAAGTTGCTAAAAAAAATAATTTAGATTTTATTTTTTTAAGTGAATGGACTAATTTTGTCAAATGGGAAAGTTTTTGTGCAGAAAATAAGATTGAGATCTATAGGCGGCTGGAAGATCTTAACCACTAAATTATTTTTTTAATGATCATTTCAGGCTTTATATTTTTCAAACAGTTCATATGTTGAAGCGGGCAAGTTCGAGCGAAGCAAGGGCTGCATGAAAGACCAAGATAGACTGATTTAGCATGACGACTTAACGGGGGTGTTTTTTTGGGGTCAGAAGACCCAAAAATTGCCACCTGTTTAATTCCTAAACTTGCAGCCACATGCATCAAACCTGAGTCATTACTTAAGAATGAGTTACAGATACTAACCACATCAATAACTTCCTCAAGCTTTGTTTTGCCGATGAGATTGATGATTTTATTATTTGTTAATTGGTCTAGTGATTTTCCAAGACCATCATCATTTTGTGATCCTAGTGAAATGACTTTCCAACCTTTTTCTATAGCTTCTATTGCGACGTTGGCAAAATATTCAATAGGCCATCTTTTGGCTTCACCATATTCAGCGCCTGGAGCAATTCCTAAAACTTTATCAGATGACCTTAATCTCCCCTTTAAAAGTTTTCTTGCTTGGTCAGGCTTTGAAATAAGATAAGTTGAAGAGCTAGTTTTAATATTTTTATTTTTTGGTGCAAACGCTAAAAATTGATCAACGGTTCGATAAAAGCTCGTCTCTTTTTTAATGCGATCATTAATAAGACCAAAGCGCATTTCACCTAAAAAACCTGTACGTTTTGGAATATTGGCAAAAAAAGGAATAAGGGCAGATTTAAATGAGTTAGTTAAAATAATAGCTTGCCCATAACCTTCAGATTTTAGAATTTTCCCTAATTGGTAGCGTTTTAATAAACTGAATTGACCATGTGAAAAGGGGAGAGCAATTGATTTATCAACTTCAGGCATCCGCGATACTAAGGGCATAATCCATGCAGGGGAAGCTATATGCAGTTTACTTTTAGGATAGCGATCTTTAAGGACTTTAAAAAGTTTTTGTGCAATGACCATGTCACCCAGCCATGAGGGACCTACAATAAGAATTTTTTGAGAGCTCAAAATCTTAAGATATTTTTTTGATAATAGCGCTGGTACTTCTTCCAGGTACAATTGAAACTAATTCAATTTTTCCATTCCATTTTTTTATTTCTTGATATCCTACCACCTGGTTTTTTTTGTAATCACTCCCTTTGGCCAAGATATCAGGTTGAATTCTTTTTATTAAATGCAGAGGTGTTGGTTCTCCAAAAACAACTATGCAATCTACAGAAGAAAGCGCTGCTAGGACTCTTGCTCGGTCCTGCTGATTTATAACTGGCCTCGACTTACCCTTTAATTTAGTGATGGAGGAATCACTATTAAGTGCTAGAACTAATATATCACCCAATTTTTTTGCTTTTTCAAGATAGGTCACATGTCCTACATGAAGAATGTCAAAACAACCATTTGTAAACACAATTTTCTTTTTTTGCTTTTTCCAAATAGCTACCTGTTCCATGAGCTCATCAATTGTGTGAATTTTTTTTTCTTGGTCTGAGTATTGAGCACTTAAGCTTTTGACTAACTCTTGATTTGTAATCGGGAACGTACCTAATTTACTAATTACTATGCCTGCAGCAATATTAGCAATATTAAGTGACCTTTCAATAGGCATTTTTGCAATCATACATGCCGCAAGTGTTGCAATCACAGTATCGCCTGCACCTGATACATCAAATACTTGTTGTTGATTAACAGCAGGTAAATTCTTAATGGAGTTACCTTGTATTAAATCGATTCCATTTTCACCTTTTGTCATCACGATAAATTGTAGATTAAGTAATTTTTTTAATTTTAATAGAGGCTTTAAAAAGTTAGTTTTTTTTGTGATGTGAATATTACAAGCTTCAATCACTTCTTTTTTATTAGGTGTAATCGCAGTTGCATTTTTATATTTGCCATAATAAATACCTTTGGGATCTACAAGAACTGGAATTTTTTTTGATCTCGCAAGCCGAATGACATACTTACATAACTGCTCACTTAAGACACCTTTTGCATAATCAGAAAGTATCACTATGGTAGGTTTTTTATTAAGCAATATTGTAATTTTTTTAATAAGTGCTTTAGCGTCAATCAGGTCAATAGCTGCCTCCTGATCAACTCTCATCATTTGTTGATGTTCGCCAATGATACGAGTTTTTGTGGTGGTAGGATTTTTATTTTTAATGACACCTTCTGTACCGATATGATTTTTTTTTAGGATTTCAATTAGTTTTTTTCCATCTATATCATTGCCAATTTGGCCTACTAGGACTGCTTTAATTCCAAGCATTGCTACGTTAGCAGCGACGTTCCCTGATCCTCCAATACGGTCAAAAGATTCTTTAAGTCTTACAACCGGAACAGGTGCTTCTGGAGAAATTCTTGACACACTTCCAACTAAATACCGATCTAACATTAGGTCACCGATAACTAAAACCCATTTATGACGTGCATTGAATTTATTTTTAATAATTTCGATATCAGTCATGTGTTATTAACTTTCATCAATAAGTTCACAAAGCGCATGACCAATCAAGATATGAGCTTCTTGAATTCTTGCAGTTTCTTTTGAATCCACCGTTATACAGTGATTAGATATTTTTTTAATGAAGCCACCATCGCCACCTGTTAATCCAATGGTAATTCCACCTATTGCATTCGCTTTTTCTAAACCCCTTAAAACATTTTTACTGTTACCTGATGTGGAGATACCAATGACAATATCATCTTTCAAACATAATGCTTCAACTTGCCTTGAAAAAATAAATTCAAAGCCATAATCATTTCCAACGGCTGTTAGAATTGATGTATCTGTCGTTAATGCAATTGCAGGTAAGCCTTTTCTTTCTTTCTTAAATCGACCCACAATTTCTGCTGCAATATGCTGGCTATCAGAAGCACTTCCACCATTACCAAAAATTAATACTTTGCCACCTTTGTGAAGGGTCTTTTTAATGATATCTGCAACTTCACTAACCTCTCTGATGACGGAAGATAATTTATGAATCGTATCAAGGTGACTCTTAAAGATAGCTTCTATTTTTTTTAGATTTTCACTCATAAGTATGTATCACTTTTTATTAAGTAATTTGTTGCATAATCTTTAATACCTTCTGCAATATTAAGGAAGGGTTTTGTATATCCTACATCTTTCAGTTTTTTAATGTTTGCTTCGGTAAAGTATTGGTATTTTCCCTTAAGATCAATTGGCATATCAATATATTTTATTGCATTAGGATTACCATCTACGCTTTTGACAAGTGATTCAGCTAGCGCTTTAAAGTTTGAAGCTTTTCCTGTACCCACATTATAAATTCCAGAATGATCTTTATGGCTTAAAAAATGCAATACAGCTGCCGCTGCATCTTTGACGTAGACAAAATCTCGTAATTGCATACCATCTTGATAGTCCTTACGATCACTTTTAAAAAGCCTAATTTCACCCTCTTTTTTAAGTTGGTTAAATGCATGAAATACAACACTAGCCATTCTTTTTTTATGATACTCATTTGGACCATATACATTAAAGAATTTGAAGCTACACCATTGTGGTGGTTTTTTTTCTTTTGCTAAGACTTGCTGAACTACCCATTGGTCAAAAAATTGTTTTGAATATCCGTAGGCATTGAGTGGCCTTAATTTGCTGAGCTCTGATTCATTATCATCAAAACCAAATTCACCACCACCATATGTTGCTGCAGAACTTGCATAAAGAAATGGAATTTGATGCTGCGCTGCATAGCGCCATAAATTTTGACTGTATCGAATATTTTGATTTAATAATTTATTGAAGTCAGTTTCTGTTGTAGCGCTAATAGCCCCCATATGAATAATAACTTCAATTTCTTGTTTTTTTTCAAGCCAAGGAAAGAGGTCATCTATATCAAGATAGTCCTCATAAGATCTTTTGCTTAGATTATTTTTCTGATCTGGATGTCGCATATTATCCACAATGATGATATCTTTCCGATTGAGGATGGTATTCAGATGCCAAGCAATCACACTTCCAATCATGCCAGCTCCACCAGTAAGTATTATCATAATGAGATGTTGTCTTTTAATAATTAAGACTGCTTCTTTTCTATGAGCGCAGCTCTTTTTTTGGTGATTGCTGAATTTTGCTTTTCTTTTTTGGTTGTCCAGCTCTTATCAATCCAACCTTGTAAATTTTCTAGAATTATACCTTGCATCGCATTAATCCATTCTGGATTGTCATTGAGTGCAGGGATATAACTGAAGTTTTTACCGCCATGACTTAGGAAAATATGCCTACCCTCAATATTAATTTCTTCCAAGGTTTCCAAACAATCACTTGAGAACCCTGGACAAATGACATGCACATTCTTTTCTTTCTTATTTCCCAGATCAGCCATCACTTCGGCATAGTATGGTTTTAGCCATTCTGCTCTTCCGAAGCGTGATTGAAAAGATACCATATACTCGCTCTCTCTTAACTTCAATGCTTCTGCAAGGAAGCGAGCAGTTTTATAGCATTCACAATGGTAAGGATCTCCTTGCATTAATGATTTTTTTGGGACGCCATGAAAGCTCATCACTAATTTTGAAGGCCTTCCATTTTTATTCCAGAATTGCAGGACAGATAATTTGAGCGCATTAATATAAAGAGGATGATCGTGATAATTTCTTATAGTTCTCACTGCAGGAACATTTCTTATTTTAATAAGGACACGCCAGAGTGCATCCATTGCTGATGCACTTGATGAAGCTGCATACTGCGGATAGAGGGGAAGCAAGAGAATCTTAGTACAATTTTTTTCTTTTAAACTAAGCACTGCATTTTTTATTGAAGGACTGCCATAGGACATTCCTAATTCAATTTCAATGGGCTGAGATACTGACTTTTTAATTTTTGCAGTTAATGCTTTTGTTTGATTTTTAGCATTAACTAAAAGTGGAGAGCCTTTTTTAGTCCAAACTTTTGCATATTTTTTTGCTGAGCTTCTCGGCCTAAAGACCAAGATAATAAAGTGAAGTATCCAGCACCAAATAAATCGTGGTATTTCAACCACTCTACGATCCATAAGAAATTGTTGTAAATACTTTCTTACGGCATGTGTTTTAAGGGAGTCAGGGGTACCCAGGTTTGCTAAGATGATGCCAATTTTTGGCGCATCTCCATGTTGATACTTTGGTTCTTTTATGAAGTAATTCACTTAATGTTGACTGAGTGCATTGGAAAGAAGTTTTGCTGTAATATCAACAATAGGAATGACCCTTTCGTATGCCATTCTTGTAGGACCAATTACGCCCAAGGTGCCTACAATTTCTCCATCTGTTTCGTAAGGGGAAGTCACAAGACTGCATTCATCTAAAGATGAATATCCTGATTCATTTCCGATAAAGATTTGAATACCCTCAGCTAGTTGACTTTTATCTAGAAGCTTCATAAGGGCTGTTCGCTTTTCAAAGACCTCAAAAATCTTTCTTAAGCTTGATATATTTTTTGCAAGTTCCTCAGATTGAATGAGATTACTTTGTCCAGTGATCACAATGGATTCAGAACCTGAGGGAGAAGTCTCATTACCTATATCAATTGCTGCCGTCATAAGTTTAATCATGTCAATATGCATTTTAGATAATTCATCCATGAGGATATCTTTCACTTTAGCAAAGGTATTTCCGCTAAAGTTATGATTAAAATAATTTGCAGCCTCAATTAAATCATCAAATGTATAATGCTTTTCAGTGATCACAATTCGGTTTTGCACATCGCCGTCATTTGTGACAATGATGACTAGAATTTTTTTGTCAGACAAACCAATAAATTCTAAATGTTTGAATATGGTTTTTTTTGCTTTAGGAATTAATACCACGCCTGCAAAATGTGTCAGTGTTGATAGGATATCTGCGGCATTGGTAATAATTCTTTTGTTGTCACCAATACTCATTTGGTCTTTTAATGAAGAAATAACTCTATCGTCTATAGGTTGAACAGTTAGGAGTGAATCTACGAAGAGTCGATAACCTAATTGCGTAGGAACTCTTCCTGCTGATGTATGAGGACTTGTAATAAAACCTAGATCCTCAAGATCTTTCATGGTATTTCGAATAGAAGCTGGACTTAAATCTAGACCTGATGATTTAGAGAGGGTTCTGGACCCCACAGGTTGCCCATCATTAATATGTTGCTCAATGAGAGTTTTTAAAAGAATTTGGGCGCGCTTATCTAACATCATCAAATAGGATTATTCATATAAATCTATATGCTTTAAAATACTCAGTAAAGCCTAATTTTCATGTTTAATAGGGCATTCTAACACGCAGCACTTTTGTAAATGAATGCTTTTATACTAAGTTTTTCTTTATTAAATTGCTATATATTCTTTCATCCTAAGTATGCTTTAATTTAACTATGAAAAGTCTCTTTAAAACAGTCGCAATTATTGGGAAATATTCGAGTGGAAGCGAATCTTCTAACATTGAATTGCAGCTTTTAGAGCTCGCTCAATACCTAACCCAAAAGCAGATCAATATTTTTATTGAGGCTAAAACACATCAATCTGGAAAATTTCAAGCATTTAAGTCAATTGTATTAGAAGAGATTGGAACAAAAGCAAATCTGGCGATTGTGGTAGGGGGTGATGGCACCATGTTAGGTGTTGCAAGATCTCTCATAAATTTTGATATTCCTTTAATTGGGGTGAATCAAGGGCGTTTTGGATTTTTAGCAGATTTAAATATAAGCAATATGCTGAAATCCATCGATGAGATATTTCAAGGCTCCTCTTATGAAGATAAAAGAATGCTTCTGCATTCTAAAATTTTTAGGGGGTCAACATGTATTCATGAATCCTTAGCACTCAATGACGTTGTCGTGAGAAGTGGTTCTCGTTTGATAGAGCTAGAAGTTTTTATTAATGGTAGTTTTGTGCATAAACAAAGATCAGATGGCCTTATTGTGACCACACCCACTGGAACGACTGCTTATGCGCTTTCCGCAGGCGGCCCGATTCTTCACCCTGAATTAGAGGCGATTGCTATTGTGCCAATCAGCCCCCATACATTAACTAATCGTCCCATCGCAGTGAGCAGCCAAAGTATTATTGAGATTCACGTGGTGAGCATGGATGAATCTTATTTAAGTATTGATGGGCAGCTGAAAATACCGCTTGAGATTCATGACCGAGTTGAAATTAAACGCGCAGAGAAAATGATCACCCTACTTCATCCAAAAGACTATTGCTATTTTGAGATGCTAAGAAAAAAATTAAACTGGGGTTAATGAGGCACTATGTTAGTTAATTTATCTATCCTTGATTTTGTGATTGTTGACAAGATGAGCTTAGATTTTAAATCTGGTTTTTCAGCGTTAACAGGTGAAACCGGTGCTGGGAAATCAATTCTAATTGATGCTTTGTCCCTAGCTTTAGGGCAGAGAAACGATGCAGAAGTTGTGAGACTTCATCAAGATAAAGCTGATATCAGTGCTATCTTTGACATCAAGCATAATCAAGAAGCAATTGATTGGTTAAAAGAAAACGAACTTGAATCTGATGGTCATGACCTTATTTTAAGAAGAGTTATTCACGTCGATGGTAAATCAAGGGCTTTCATTAATGGCAAGGTAGTAACACTCCAACAATTAAAAGAATTAGGCGAGTCGCTTGTTGATATCTATAGCCAAAACTCTCACCACTCACTTTTAAAATTAAGTGCACAAAGACAAATCCTAGACGACTTTGGCGGTCATTCAGATTTAGCTTTAAAAACTTATCATCTTTACCAAGCTTGGAATAAACTTCACCTACAATCAATTGAATATGAAAAAAATGCGCAAATTTATAGTGAGGAACTTGCAGAAGTTAGAGATAAGGTAAGAGAGTTAAAACAGCTTTCATTTTCCTTTAATGACTGGGAAGTTCTTCAACAAGAACACATTATGATGTCTCACGGTCATGAACTCATCGAAGATATAAATTTTTGCATTCAGATTTTAGAAAAAGATGACACAGCCATCTTTGATAGGCTGCATCTAGTTCAGCAGAAAATTTCGCACGCAATAAGTATAGATGAAAAATTAAAAGAGTCTTCTGAGCTCATAGATTCAATTAATATTCAAACAGAAGAACTTCTTCGTTCCCTTAATCGATATTTGCAAAAAGTTGATCTAGATCCAGAAAAGTTAAAAGACATTGAGGCACGGATTCAATCGATCCATAATTTTGGCAGGAAGCATCGTATCAAGCCAGAAGATTTTGAATCGATATTATTAACTTGGCAAGAACGCATGGACCTACTTGAGTCTTATCAATCAGACGATGGGATTGAAAAAAAAGAAAAGATAGCCTTTAAAGCTTTTAACGAGAGCGCACAATTATTAAGCCAAGCAAGAAAAACTGCATCAGAAACTTTAAGTCGAAACATTACTCAAGCGATGCAAAAGTTATCTTTTAGCCATGGACGTTTTGAAGTGAAACTTATGCCTCAAGGCCCAATGGCGAATGGTTTAGAGTATATTGAATTTTTAGTAGCACCTCACTTGGGGGCCGAGTTAAGACCAATTCATAAAGCGGCTTCTGGTGGGGAGCTATCTCGCTTAAGCCTTGCAATTCGTGTTGCATCAATTTCAAAAGCCAATGTACCTTGTATGATTTTTGATGAGGTGGATGTGGGTATTGGTGGAAGTGTGGCGGAAATTGTGGGCAAGCTTTTAAAAGAGTTGGGAAATCATAACCAAAGACAAGTCTTAGTTATTACCCATTTGCCTCAAGTCGCATCATTAGCTTTGTATCATTTCAAGGTACATAAAACTCAAGAAAATAATCAAACACTTAGTCACATTCAGCTCATGGATGAGCAGATGCGTATTGATGAAATTGCTCGTATGTTGGGTGGTTTATTGATTACTGAAACCACAAGGGAGCATGCGAAAGAAATGTTACAGATTTAAATTTTGTTAGGGCAGGGTGACTTATTACATTCAGCATAGATATAAAGTGAATGTTCTTGAATGGTAAACCCTTTTTTGTTTGCAATAAGTTTTTGCCTTTTTTCAATTTCATCATCACAAAATTCCTCGACATGACCGCATTGTATACATACGATATGATCGTGATGCTCCGAATTGCTTAACTCAAATACTGCTTTATCACTTTCAAAATGATGACGTATTAAAAGACCAGCTTGTTCAAATTGAGTGAGGACACGATAAACTGTGGCAAGACCTACATCTTCACCAGATTTAATTAAAAGTTTATAAACATCTTCAGCTGAAAGATGTTTAGCGTCACTGTGCTCAAAAAGACTTAATATTTTAAGCCTAGGAAGCGTTGCTTTAAGCCCTGATTTTTTTAAATCTTTATGATCTTGTCCCATTGAATCACCTCAAAAAGTGCGCCACGAAGCATTTTGAATACTATCTAGCATGTTATATTAATATGCATTATGTTTAAAGTTTTAAAAATGCGTATATTGCTTATTTTGTTAAGTCTTTTAATTACTGCCTGCTCTTCTTCGTTGCCCTCTATTAAGCCTTATAAGATGCCGATTCAGCAAGGGAATTTAATAACCTCTAAAATGATGATGCAATTAAAGCCAGGTATGACAAAACCCCAAGTGCGATACATTATGGGTACACCACTAATTACCGATAGCTTCCATAAAGATCAATGGGATTATTTTTATCAAATAGAAAAAGATGGTGCGATTATTGAACAAAGAAGAGTAATTGTGATTTTTGAAAAAGATTTGCTTGCCAAGGTAAAAGGGGATGTCATTCCTGCCCCTCAAAATTTCAATGCGGAGCGTCAAGAAGTGACCTTTCAAAAAAATAATGAGATTTATCAAAAACCAGATCCAAAAGAAAAAGGTATGCTTGACCGATTAAAATTTTGGGAGAAAGATGATGAAAAACCTATTGAAAAATTAAGTCCAGCTAAAAAAGAAGTTTCTATGGAAGAGCGCGAACTTGTGACCCCAAGGAAAGTAGTTACAGAGCCATCCAAAGTATTGGAACCAGAAATTAAAAAAGCACCTGAGATAGTTAAGCCCGAGGTGCCAAAAGTTGAAAATTCAAAACCTTTGCCACCAAAGACTAATCTCGATTATTTTGATTTAATGTTAGAAAAAATAGGATTCTAATTATATGAGTAAAATAAATATTCTTATCGTTGGTGCCGCTGGCCGAATGGGTCAGAGCCTCATTCAGGAAATCGTTGCTGATAAAGACCTAGTCCTTATGGCTGCTATTGATCATAAGACGAGTGACAAACTAGGCCGAGATGCTGGAGAAGCTTTCGGCATTTTAACAGGTATTAAAATTGATCATGATATTTCAAAAGTCATTTCTTCTGCTGATGTTCTCATTGATTTCACAAGACCTGAGGCGAGTCTTGAGTACTTGAAATTATGTGAAGCCCATCGGGTAAAGCACGTGATTGGCACAACTGGATTTTCAGATCAAGAAAAACAAAAAATTCTAAATGCCTCGAAGAATATACCTATAGTTTTTGCACCCAATATGAGTGTGGGTGTTAATTTATTAATTTCACTTGTTGAAAAAGCAACATATACACTTAAAGATGAGTTTGATATTGAAATTATTGAAGCACATCATCGACGTAAAATTGATGCACCTTCAGGCACAGCTTTAAGATTGGGTGAAGTAATTGCAAAAGCAAGCGGGAGAGATCTAAAAAAAGTAGCGCAGTATGACCGTTCTGATAATAAAGGAGAACGTAAGGAAGCTACCATTGGTTTTTCAGTGATACGTGGTGGCGATATAGTCGGTGACCACACAGTTTTATTCGCAGGCAGTGGTGAGTGTATTGAATTAACGCATAAAGCTTCAAGTCGAGCAACCTTTGCGAAAGGCGCATTAAGAGCCGCTAAGTTTTTATCACATCAAAAAACAGGTCTTTTTGACATGCAAAATGTCCTAGGGCTGTCTAGTAAATAAGTGATTAATCGGGCCTTAGTGCGTTGAAATAAGAGGCTAAATCGACTATAATATCTCTGGTAAATGAAACGGGAGCTGCTAAAAACTTCTCCCGTTTTGTGTATCCAGTACCCAAACCCTTACATTCGTAAATACTGGAGATTCATTGTGTCTCGAAATATGTCGGCAGTGTTAGTGCTTGCAGACGGAACTAAGTTTCGAGGCATATCAATTGGTGCTGCAGGCTCAACCATAGGTGAAGTTGTGTTTAACACTTCAATGACAGGTTATCAAGAAATTCTGACTGATCCTTCTTACACAAAACAAATTGTCACGCTGACCTACCCCCATATTGGAAATGTGGGGATTAATCAAGAGGATATTGAATCTGACAAAATCTACGTGAGTGGCTTAATCATTCGAGATTTAGCAATGATGAATAGCAATTTCAGAAGTGAACAAACACTCTCCGAATATTTAAAAGTAAATCATATTGTGGCGATCTCAAACATTGATACCAGAAAACTTACACGGCACTTAAGAGAGTTCGGCTCACAAGCAGGCTGCATTATTGCTGAATCTGAAGATGATAAAAAAGCGCTTGAGGAGGCTAAAGCTTTTCCAGGGCTTTCTGGTATGGATTTAGCTAAGGTAGTGAGTTGTAAAAAAGCCTATACATTCAATCAAGGAGAGTGGTCAATATCTCAAGGCTTTAGTAATCTTAAAGAATCAGATCATCATGTAGTTGCATTTGATTATGGTATCAAGAAAAATATTTTAAGGATGCTAGTTTCAAGACGATGTAAGGTCACCGTTGTGCCTGCTCAAACGACTTATGAGGAAGTGGTGCAATTAAAACCTGATGGGATTTTTTTGTCTAACGGGCCAGGAGACCCTGAGCCATGTAATTATGCTATTCAAGCAATTAAAAAATTGGTGGATCATGGACACCCTACTTTTGGTATCTGCCTAGGCCATCAACTTTTAGCATTAGCAAGTGGTGCTAAAACATCCAAAATGAAATTTGGACACCATGGTGCAAATCATCCTGTTCAAGATTTAAAAACAAAGCGCGTATTTATTACCAGTCAAAATCATGGTTTCACAGTTGATAAAACATCTCTACCTAAACACTTAGCCATCACACACGAATCTCTTTTTGATGGCAGCTTGCAAGGGATTGAAAGGATAGATCAGCCTGCATTTAGTTTTCAGGGGCATCCTGAAGCAAGTCCAGGCCCATCTGAAATAAGCTATTTATTTGATCACTTTATTGATCTTATGGAAAAAAAGAAAATGAGCCATGCCAAAGCGTAAAGATATTAAATCCATACTTATTATTGGCGCAGGCCCTATTGTTATTGGCCAAGCTTGTGAGTTTGACTACTCTGGAGCTCAAGCATGTAAAGCCCTTCGAGAAGAAGGTTATCGTGTCATCCTTGTGAATTCAAATCCTGCTACGATCATGACAGATCCTGAGATGGCAGATGCAACTTATATCGAGCCAATCAATTGGCAAATTGTCGAGAAAATTATTGCAAAAGAAAAACCAGATGCATTACTTCCCACAATGGGCGGACAAACTGCGCTCAATTGTGCGTTGGATTTAGACAAGTATGAGGTATTAAAAAAATATAAGGTTGAATTAATTGGCGCATCTAAAGAGGCGATTGATAAAGCAGAAGATAGACAAAAATTTAAAGAGGCTATGAATAGGATAGGATTAAGCTCTGCTAAATCCGCCATTGCGCATAGTTTAGAAGAGGCTTTACAGGTTCAAGCAGGAATTGGTTATCCAGCGATCCTACGCCCGTCATTTACAATGGGAGGCAGTGGCGGAGGGATTGCATACAATCGTGAAGAATTTATAGCGATCTGTGAGAGGGGTCTCGAAACTTCTCCTACAAGAGAACTTCTCATTGAAGAGTCTTTGCTTGGCTGGAAAGAATTTGAGATGGAAGTTGTTCGTGATTGCCAAGACAACTGCATTATTATTTGTTCGATTGAAAATCTTGATCCCATGGGGGTTCATACAGGTGACTCTATTACTGTTTGCCCTGCACAAACACTTACTGATAAAGAATATCAAATTATGCGTAATGCATCGATTGCGGTTTTGCGAGAAATTGGTGTAGATACCGGTGGATCAAATGTGCAATTCGCAATCAATCCAAAAGATGGACGCATGATTGTGATTGAAATGAATCCACGCGTATCTCGCTCATCAGCTCTTGCTTCAAAAGCAACAGGGTTTCCTATTGCAAAAATTGCTGCAAAGCTTGCTGTTGGATTCACCTTAGATGAATTAAAAAATGAAATCACAGGCAGTGCAACACCAGCATCTTTTGAGCCTAGCATTGATTATGTGGTAACCAAAGTACCCCGTTTTGCATTTGAAAAATTTCCGCAGGCTGATTCGAGACTGACCACTCAAATGAAATCTGTAGGCGAAGTCATGGCAATTGGACGTACCTTCCAAGAGTCTTTCCAAAAAGCATTGCGAGGTCTTGAAATCGGTGTCGATGGCTTAGATGAAAAAACAACCGATCAAGATCTCATTATTAAAGAATTGAGAGAGCCTGGACCTGAGCGTATTTGGTATGTTGGTGATGCATTTCGAATTGGGATGACGACTGAAGAAGTCTTTGAGCACTCGAACATTGATCCATGGTTCTTACATCAAATTAAAAATATTATTGATGTTGAAAAAGATGTCATTAAGATTTCGCTTCATAATTTATCAAAACAAAATTTATATGAATTAAAACAAAAAGGATTTTCTGATCGAAGACTTGCAACTCTTTTGAGAGTTAAACAAGAAGACGTTAGAGATTGTCGTCATAAACATAATGTGAGGCCTGTATACAAGCGTGTAGATACTTGCGCCGCGGAGTTCTCAACTAATACAGCTTATATGTATTCTACTTACGAAGAAGAGTGTGAAGCAAATCCCACTGATAGAAAAAAAATTATTGTTTTAGGTGGTGGCCCTAATCGTATTGGACAAGGGATTGAGTTTGATTATTGCTGCGTTCATGCTGCTTTAGCTTTACGTGATGATGGTTATGAGACCATCATGGTGAACTGTAACCCAGAAACAGTATCCACGGATTATGATACTTCAGATAGACTTTATTTTGAGCCCGTGACACTTGAAGATGTATTAGAAATTGTAGCCATTGAAAAACCATTTGGCGTAATTGTGCAATACGGTGGACAAACTCCTCTAAAATTAGCTAAAGATTTAGAAAAAGCAGGAGTGCCTATTATTGGGACTTCACCTGATGCGATTGACGAGGCAGAAGACCGCGAGCGTTTTCAAAAAATGTTACATTCAATTGGTCTCAAACAACCACCTAACCGCACAGCGAGAGCGCCTGAAGAAGCAATTCGTTTGGCAGAAGAAATTGGCTATCCCCTTGTGGTCAGACCTAGCTATGTTTTAGGGGGTCGCGCTATGGAGATTGTTCATGAGCAGTCTCAACTTGAACGTTATATGCGTGAAGCTATAAAAGTATCTCATGAGTCCCCTGTACTTCTTGATCGTTTTTTGGATGATGCACTTGAGGTAGACGTGGATGCTCTATCAGACGGACAAGATGTGATTATCGGTGGCATCATGGAGCATATTGAACAAGCTGGGGTTCATTCAGGTGACTCAGCATGTTCTCTGCCTCCCTATAGCCTGTCAAAAAAAATTCAAGATCAATTAAGAATTCAAACCATTAAGATGGCAAAGGCACTCAATGTCGTTGGTCTCATGAATGTTCAGTTTGCCATTCAAGGGGATGTGATTTATGTTTTAGAAGTAAATCCCAGAGCATCTCGCACCGTTCCTTTTGTTTCTAAAGCATGCGGATTACAGTTAGCTAAAATTGCAGCACGAAGCATGGTAGGTATGAGTCTTAAATCACAAAAAATTACTAAAGAAATTGTACCGACATTCTTCTCCGTCAAAGAAGCTGTATTTCCATTTATTAAATTTCCAGGTGTTGATACGATTTTGGGGCCTGAAATGAAATCAACAGGCGAAGTGATGGGTTTAGGCAAAACTTTTGCAGAGGCTTTTATTAAATCTCAACTTGGCTCATCAACAAAACTACCTAAAGATGGCAAGGCATTTATCAGTGTGCGACGTGAAGATCATCATAAAGTGATTGAGATTGCAAAATCACTAGATCAATTAGGTTTTCATATTGTCGCAACTAAAGGGACTGCAAAAGTGTTAATGGATGCAGGACTTAATGTTGAACCAGTCAATAAGGTCGCAGAAGGAAGACCTCACATTGTCGATATGATAAAGAATAATGAAATTTCTTTTATTGTAAATGTAACAGAAGATAAACGTGCTATTACCGATTCATATGAAATCAGAAGATTTGCATTACAAAATAAAGTGACTTATTACACCACAATTGCAGGTGCAAGAGCTGCATGTATAGGAATGAACTTCATAGAAGAGCTTACTGTCTCGTCTATCCAAAGCTTGCATAAAGAACTGACTTAAAATACACTCAACTTTTATAAACCACTCTCGATATAAAGAGCGTGGTTTTTGTTTTAACAGGAATGAATATGCTCAAACAAATACCCATGACGATTAAAGGCGCCGAGCTTCTAAAGGCAGAACTCCAGCGTTTAAAATCTGTTGATCGCCCTAATATCATTCAGGCTATTTCTGAAGCAAGGGCGCAAGGCGACTTATCCGAGAATGCTGAGTATGAGTCTGCTAAAGAACGACAAAGTTTTATCGAGGGACGTATTGCTGAAGTGGAAGCAAAATTATCTAATGCGGTGGTAATTGATCCCTCATCCATTGTGGGAGAAAATCATTGTGTCTTTGGGGCAACAGTTGAAGCTCAAGATCTTGATACTGAAGATATTCTCATCTATCAAATTGTGGGTGATGATGAAGCTGACATTAAACATAAAAAGATTTCAATCAATTCACCGATTGCAAAAGCTTTTATTGGCAAGGCTTTAGGCGATGTGGCCGAAGTGAACACTCCTGGGGGCGCAAAATCATACGAGATATTAAATATTAAGTACCTATAAACTTAACCTATTTTTGTATTAAACTAAAAGTATGATGAAACAATGGCTAGAGAACTTAGCAATGATTACAGCAACCTTATGGATCGGTGGCTTGTGGGCTGTTGGTATTGTAGCTTATGAATTATTTAAATTAATTCCTGAGGCGCAACTTGCAGGCCATATTGCAGGACAACTTTTTCAAATGATGGCTTATGTAGGTATGGGTAGCAGTATTTTTTTACTTATTCAGCGTGTTTATCAGTTTGGCACGAACGCATTAAAGCAAGGTTTCTTTTGGTTGATTGTTTTGATGCTCGCTCTCATTCTCATTAGTTATTTAGGGATCAACCCACTTTTAGAAAAATTTAAATTAGAAGCGATGCCGAAAGATGTGATGGAGAGTGTATTTGCTGATCGATTTGCAACCTGGCATGGCATATCAAGTATTGCCTATTTACTAGAATGTTTCTTAGGTATTTTTGCGATCTTAAAAATAAGATAATTATTTAGGTAATACAATCTTAGGCTCAGATGCCGCTCGATAAATAATAATTTGTAAGCCAATATGATGGATAGCTGTCGCTTTAAGTGTCTCGCATATTTCAGTTAACATGGATTCACGAACTGATTTATCATTGTTTTGAATTTTAACTTTAATCAACTCATGAGCCCTAAGATTTAGATCAATTTCTTTTATGACAGATGGTGATAAGCCTTTATTGCCAATTCTGACGACTGGATTTAATGTGTGAGCTAAGCTTCGGAGGTATGCGATGGCTTTTGAATTCAAGGAAAACTTCTAAGGATCGTAGATTAAGTGATTTTAACAGATGAAAAGAACAAGAACTAGCAAGGCATGGATGCAAGAGCATGTAAATGATGCTTTCGTTAAACAAGCCAAGAAAGATGGTTTTCGATCCAGAGCCGCTTATAAGCTCATGGAGATCCATGAAAAATATAAGCTTATCAAGCCTGGTATGAATGTCGTCGATTTAGGTTCATCACCAGGAAGCTGGTCTCAGGTAGTAGCACCATTGCTTCAGGGTAAAGGTTATATCATCGCTATGGATTTATTGCCTATGGATCCTATCCCTAGGGTTGATTTTATTCAGGGCGATTTTAGAGAAAAAGCTTCTCTCAATGCGCTTGAAACGTTCGTAAATAATGCACCGATAGATCTTGTAATTTCGGATATGGCCCCCAATATTACTGGTATAAAGACAGTTGACCAGCCGGGTGTGATGCATTTAGCTGAGCTTGCTTTAGAATTTACTTTAAAATGGTTGCAACCAGGTGGCCATTTCCTAGTCAAAACGTTTGTAGGTTCAGATTTTGATAAGCTTGTAAAAAAAATGCGTCCTAACTTTGAAAAGGTGATCACAGTGAAGCCTAAAGCTTCGCGAGATCGAAGTAGTGAAGTTTACTTACTAGGTTCGCAAAAGCTTAAAAAGTCATAATGAAGCGATGTAATTAGGTTTAAAATTAAATAATTATTAAATATAGATGATACGAGGTCATCCATCAATTGAATAACAACACGCTAAAAAGTATTGCCATCTGGGTTGCAATTGGACTCATTCTCATGACGGTTTTTAATCAGTTTGCAGATACATCAAAAACTGATACTTCACTTGTTTACTCTCAATTTATGCAACAGGTAAAAGATGGAAGGATTTCCAAAGTTGAAATTGATAATCATAAAATCAAAGGTACGACAAGCGAGGGAAAGAAATTTAATACCTACGCTCCAACGGATCCTTGGTTAGTATCTGATCTTCTAAAGAATGGTGTCATTGTCGAGGCGAAACCCGAGCCGCAGCAATCCCTCTTAATGAGTATTTTCATTTCGTGGTTCCCGATGATTCTTCTCGTTGGTGTTTGGATATTCTTTATGCGTCAGATGCAAGGTGGCTCGAAAGGTGGTGGCCCATTTTCGTTCGGAAAAAGTAAAGCAAGGCAGCTTGATCAAAAGAGTAATCAAACCACATTTGCTGATGTTGCAGGATGTGATGAAGCCAAAGAAGAGGTCGCAGAGATTGTTGAATTCTTAAAAGACCCTAATAAGTTTCATAAATTAGGTGGCCGCATACCAAGGGGCGTCCTCATGGTGGGTTCTCCAGGTACAGGCAAGACATTATTAGCTCGAGCAATCGCTGGCGAGGCAAGTGTCCCGTTCTTTACGATTTCAGGATCTGACTTCGTAGAAATGTTTGTAGGTGTGGGCGCTGCGCGCGTGCGTGATATGTTTGAGCAAGCAAAAAAGAGTGCACCATGTATTATCTTTATCGATGAAATTGATGCAGTCGGTCGTCATCGCGGTCAAGGCACAGGTGGCGGAAATGATGAGCGCGAACAAACCCTCAATCAACTTCTGGTTGAGCTGGATGGCTTTGAAGCCAACTCAGGTGTGATTGTTATTGCAGCAACGAATCGTGCAGATGTACTCGATAAAGCCCTGCTGCGTCCAGGACGTTTCGATCGACAAGTCATGGTTTCACTTCCTGACATTAGAGGTCGCGAAGAAATTTTATTAGTCCACATGAGAAAAGTTCCAGCGGATCCTGATGTGAAGGCAAGTATTATTGCTAGAGGTACCCCAGGTTTTTCAGGTGCAGACTTAGCTAATCTTGTGAATGAGGCAGCTTTATTTGCAGCACGTCGCAATAAACGTACGGTGGACATGCAAGATTTTGAAGATGCTAAAGATAAAATCTTTATGGGGCCTGAAAGAAAATCACTTGTGATGCGAGAGGAAGAGCGCATGAATACCGCATATCATGAATCAGGCCATGCTGTAGTTGCGAAACTCTTGCCTCATGCCGATCCAGTTCATAAGGTAACCATCATGCCTCGTGGCTGGGCTTTAGGACTTACTTGGCAGTTACCTGAATTTGATCGTATCAGTAATTATAAAAATAAAATGTTAGAAGAAATTTCTATCCTCTTCGGGGGACGTATTTCAGAAGAAGTATTTATGAAGCAAATGTCGACAGGCGCATCGAATGATTTTGAGCGGGCAACCAAGTTAGCGCGCGATATGGTGACGCGTTTCGGAATGTCAGATAAATTAGGCACGATGGTTTATGTGGGACAAGATCAAGACTCTTTTTTTGGGGCAATGTCTTCTAAAACAGTTTCTGAAGCCACCCAACAAAAAGTAGATGCAGAGATTCGCCGTATCTTAGATGAACAATACAGTGTGGCTAGAAAATTGATTGAAAAAAATCGCCGTAAAGTTGAGGCGATGGCAAAAGCTTTACTTGAATATGAAACGATTGATGCAGATCAGATTAATGACATCATGGCAGGTAAAAAAGTGAGGCCGCCAAAACCTAAGCAAACTTCGAATTCACCCAAAGGTGACAAAGGATCCTCAGATAAAAAAGTAGTTGTGGTTCCTCAGCCAAGCGCCAAAGGCTAAATAAATCAAGGCTAGTTTATCTAGCCTTTTTTATCATGCTTCAATTAAATAAATACTCCTACGATTTAAAACGTCCACTTGTGATGGGTATATTAAACATCACACCAGATTCATTTTCAGATGGCGGGAAGTATTTAGATTTCAATGAAGCTTTAAAGCATGCGGAGAAAATGATTGAAGAGGGAGTAGATATTATTGATGTTGGAGGCGAATCTACACGTCCTGGGTCAGATCCAGTAAGCGTTGAGGAAGAATTAAAACGTATTACACCTATCATTGAAGCCTTAAAAAAACATTCTGACGTTGCGATCTCCGTCGACACTTACAAACCGGAAGTAATGAAAGCAGTCATTAATATGGGGGTGGCGATGATTAATGATATTTATGCATTACAGCAACCTGGTGCCATTGATGTGATTAAGAAATCGAATGTGGGTATGTGTTTAATGCATATGCAAGGAACACCAAAGACGATGCAAATTAATCCTATTTATAAAAATGTTGTAAACGAGGTGAAATCATTTTTAGAGGGGCGTCTCAATCTTCTTAAACATGAGGGGATAGATAGATCACGCATCATCTTAGATCCAGGATTTGGTTTCGGAAAAACATATGAACATAATTTAGAACTACTAAAAAATCTTGAATCATTTCAATCTCTAAAGCTACCTTTCTTAGTTGGACTTTCTCGAAAATCATTTATCCGAAAAATTTTAAATGGCGATCATGATGATTACCTATCAGGTAGTATTTCTGCGGCTATCTTTTCTGTGTTAAAAGGCGCTAAAATATTACGAGTTCACGATGTGAAAGAAACACAAAGCGCACTCAAGATTATTAATGTGACACAAAGTATAACTTAGAATATGACAAGACAATATTTTGGAACGGATGGCATTCGGGGCATAGTTGGGCAAGATCCAATCACACCTGATTTTTTTATTCGCCTAGGTTTTGCAATCGGATCTATCTTAGTTAAAAATAATCGTGATAAGAAAATTAAACATCCAAGTGTTGTCATTGGAAAAGATACAAGAGTTTCAGGGTATATGTTGGAGTCAGCATTAGAAGCTGGATTGATAGCGTCAGGTGCAGATGTCTATCTTACGGGCCCCATGCCAACTCCTGCGATTGCCTATCTTACAAAAATATTAAAAGCCCAAGCAGGCATTGTGATTTCTGCATCGCATAATCCATTTCCTGATAACGGCATTAAAATATTTTCAGAAGCTGGCGAAAAATTAACCGATGCATTTGAAAGAGAGGTTGAATTAGTATTAAGCCAACCCGTAAAGACAGTTGTACCTCACGAGCTCGGAAAAGCAAGACGCGTTGATGACGCAGAGTATCGTTACGCTGAATTTTGTAAAAGTACATTCCCAGAAAAACTTAATCTTCAAGAACTCAAAATTGTGCTCGATTGTGCACATGGTGCAACTTACCATGTGGCCCCTAAAATATTTTCAGAGCTAGGTGCTGAGGTGATTGCAATTGGAAATGAGCCTGATGGCTTTAATATTAATCTTGACGTTGGCTCAACTCATCCTAACGCTATTAGAGAAGCAACTCTTAAATATAGCGCCGATTTAGGTATTGCCTTTGATGGTGACGGTGATCGTGTGGTCATGATTGATCACCTTGGTAATATCGTTGATGGCGATCAGCTTATTTTATTGATTGCGCGCGCTTTGAAGGTAACAAACCAATTAAAAGGTGGCGTAGTAGGAACGCTGATGACAAATATGGCGATTGAAAAAGCCTTCTACAATTTAGGTGTTGAATTTGTAAGATCGGATGTAGGCGACCGTTATGTATTAGAAACACTCCTTAAAAAAGGTTGGTCGATTGGTGGAGAAAATTCAGGCCATATTCTTATACTTGATCAACACTCGACGGGTGATGCCATCATCGCCTCTCTTCAAGTTTTAAAATCATTACAGCTTCTTAATCAATCACTTCATGAAGCTACGAGAGATTCACCCCTTTACCCTCAAGTCTTAATCAACGTAGAGACACATAAAAAAATTGATCTAGATCATAATCAATCAATTCAGGATGCGGTAAAAGATGTGGAGTCTAAATTAAATACTAAAGGACGCGTACTTTTAAGATCCTCAGGCACCGAACCTAAAATTCGAGTTATGGTAGAGGGCGAAGACTTAGAGTCAGTCAAAAATCATGCTAACTTTATTGCGGATAAAGTTAGGGAAGTTGCCTAGCTAAAATCCATAAATTTTTAAATAGCCAATCATAAATAAAGGGATTTGAAGCCCAAAGTTAATCATGATGGCGCGGTCTTTAATCAAGAGGCCAGTAATAGTCCAACCAACGACACCTATGCTATGAGAAAAAATATTGTAGGGGTAGAGGTTAAGGTTAGTGAGAAGTAATCCCAGCAAGACAAAAAAAGTTGCGAACCACTTTAAATTTTTTTTAAAGAATTTTTTTATGGTATCAATCAAATTAGTGTACTAGCCAAATTTACCTGTAATGTAATCTTCTGTTTCTTTTTTATTTGGGTTTGTGAAAATTTTATCTGTCTCGTCAAACTCAATCATCTCGCCAAGATACATGTAAGCTGTGTAATCAGAAATACGAGCAGCCTGTTGCATGTTGTGTGTGACGATAAGAATTGATAATTTATTTTTAAGACCAGACATCAACTCTTCAATATTCACTGTAGCAATGGGATCAAGCGCTGATGTGGGTTCATCACACTACATAATTTCAGGTTCTGTCGCGAGTGCTCTTGCTATGCAGAGGCGTTGTTGTTGCCCACCCGATAAATTAAATGCGAGATCTTGGAGGCGGTCTTTGACTTCGTTCCACAAAGACGCTCCCTTCAACGCCTCCTCTACCTTATCGTCAATCGCTGATTTTGATCTCTCATCCCTCACTCTTAAACCATAGGCGACGTTTTCATAAATTGATTTTGGAAATGGGTTAGGTTTTTGAAATACCATGCTAATGCGCATTCGAACTTCAATCGGATCCACACCTTTAGCTAACACATTGGTATTGTCTGGGTAGAGAAGAATTTGACCCTCATAACGATTGCCAGGATATAAATCGTGCATGCGATTAAAGCAACGCAAGAAAGTAGATTTACCGCAACCTGAGGGGCCAATGAGTGCTGAAATTTTATTTTCATAAATAGGCAGGCTTACATTTTTTAATGCATTGGTACCATCTGCATAGAAAAAGTTAAGGTTCTTTGCTTCAGCTTTAATGTTTAATTTATCTTGCGCCATGTATTTTTCCTGTAGATAAAATTTACCACTTAATATTTTTACGGATACGGTAACGGAGCCAAATAGCAGTGCCGTTCATGACGAGTGTCAGCATAATAATCACAGCCCCAGCCGCTGCTGCGTTGATATGAAAAACATGTTCAGGCCTTGAGAGCCAACTAAACATTTGAATGGGTAGTACCGTGAATCCAGACTGAAGCCATTCAAAGGAAATAAAAGGAGCTTCATTTATTAAGGGCGCTGGCGGAAGGAACGCGATGAAGGTCAATGCGCCTATAGTAATAACGGGTGCTGTTTCACCTAGGGCTCTTGCCATACCAATGATGATCCCTGTGAGAATACCACCAAATGCATATTGAATTACGTGGTGCAACACCACCTGCCATTTTGTGGCACCCACTGCGTAAGCTGCTTCTCTAATTGCCACAGGGATCGATCGAATAGCTTCCCTTGTCGACACGATAACGATAGGGAGCATAAGAAGCCCAAGTGTTAGTCCTGCAGTGACAATGGATGTACCAAGATGCAAGGTGTAGACAAATAATCCAAGCGCTAGTAAGCCATAAATGATGGAGGGCACACCTGCAAGGTTTGTGACGTTAATTTCAATAATATCAGTGAACCAGTTCTTAGGCGCGTATTCCTCGAGATAAACTCCAGACGCCACACCCATAGGCACTGCTGTGAGGAAGGTGACCAACATTACAAGTGCAGAGCCCACCCATGCCGATAAGATCCCAGCATTTGCAGCTCGTCTTGAGGGGAAGTCAGTAAAGAACTGGTAGTTTATTTTAGGGTAGCCATCCATTACAAGATCAATAAATAGAATCAGTAAAGTGAGGAGTGCGAATATGATGGTGAATAAACCAATGGATGCAAAAATAAAGTCATTGCGCTTATGGGCAACAATCATAGCGCGAACCTCTGCTAAAGTTTTTGGCTTGATTAGACTTTCTTCTAAATACTCTTGAGTTTTTTTCATGCTTAATATCTTTCTGCAAATCGTTTTCTAGTAAGGTGGCCTAGTATGTTGAAAATAAAAGTTATCACAAATAAAACCATGCCAGCTGCAAAAATACTCTGATAGCCGACGCTACCATGCGGTAAATCCCCCAATGCCACTTGCACGATGTAAGCAGTAATGGTAGCTGCACCCTCTAATGGGTTAAATGTAAAGGTGGGTTGTTGACCTGCAGCAATCGCAACCACCATGGTTTCACCGACTGCGCGACTGATACCCAAGATATAAGCCGCAATAATGCCAGAGGTCGCTGCGGGTGTGACCACACGAATCGCTGTTTGAAATTTTGTCGCTCCCATCGCATAAGAGCCCTCACGCATATTCATAGGGACAGCTCTCATGGCATCCTCAGCTACCGATGCGATGTAGGGAATAATCATCACCCCCATCACGATACCAGGCCCTAGCATGTTGAATGTGGGTAACTCAGGGTATAGCTTCTGAAGTAAAGGGGTTACAAATAGCAGGGCAAAGTAACCAAAGACGACCGTGGGGACGCCCACGAGAAGCTCTAGCACAGGCTTTACACTCTCGCGTATTTTATGGGAAGCAAATTCAGATAAATAGATTGCTGAAATGGTACCTATTGGGATCGCAATAGTGAGCGCTACGAGGGAGGTGGTTAAGGTGCCTGATACGAGCGGAAGAATACCGTAATGCGCATCCTCGAAGAGAGGGCTCCATTTTTTGCTTGTTAAGAATTCAACGATGCTGACATCTTTAAAAAACCCTGCCGCTTCTGTAACGAGGATATAGACAATCGCTAAAGTGATAAAACTTGATACCAAGGCTGCAAGCATCAGGATAACTTCAATGATGTGCTCTATAAAGTTACGCTTTAAATTCTTAGCGAGTTGTTTGCTTATCGGTGGATCTTTTAATAGAGTGGTTGTCAATTTTTTTATTCAATGGGGGTTTGCTATAAAATTATTGTAGCGTCTTAATATTAAAAAAGGCGACATTTGTGCCGCCCTTTTTAAGTTTTAACACTTGCTTTAAAAAACTCTTAGTGCTTAGTCTTTTATGCGGCTGATAAGATCTTCAATCTTTAGACCCACTTCATTTTTACCGCCAAAGCCAGTGCCAGGCTTCTTACTTTGCCAGTGTTTTGTGACAGCTGAATATTCAGTAGTATTAAGTGGAACATATTTGACTTCCTTCACCAATTTAGGTGCATTGGCTAAGTAATAATCTACAAAAGCCTTCACATCTTTATCAAAAGCACCCTTCGTGCCGTTGACATAGATAAATAAGGGACGTGAAAGGGGCTGGTATGTGCCATCCATGACTGACTGTTCAGAGGGCTGAACACCATTAGTTTTTCCCTTAGCCACAATCGCAACACTACCAAGCTTATCCTTGTTTTCTAAATAGTATGCAAGACCAAAGTACCCCATACCACCCTTGTCACCTGCGACCCCTGTCACTAAGACGTTATCGTCCTCTGATGCCGTGAAGTCAGATCGAGATGCTTTAGCTCTTCCGACAATAGCTTCTGTGAAATAGTCGAATGTACCTGAGTCAGCGCCGGGTCCAAAGAGTTTCATTGGCTGATTAGGCCATGCAGGGTTCACATCCTTCCAGTTTTTGACAGAGCTTCCTGGCGCCCATACTTTATTGAGCTCATCAACAGTCATGGATTTCGCCCAGTCATTATTTTTATTAACCACAACAGTTAAAGCGTCATATGCCACGGCAAGTTCAATATAAGTAATCCCGTTTTCTGCACACGCATCCATTTCTTTTTGAGAGATAGGTCGTGATGCGTTAGAGATCATTGTCTCGCCACGGCAGAACTTTTTAAAACCACCGCCTGTGCCAGATACACCGACCGTGACCTTAGTGCCTGTTTTCTTTTGGAAGTCCTCAGCAACAGCTTCAGTGATAGGGTAAACAGTAGACGAACCATCGATAGGGATGGTTTTAACCGCAGCTTGGACGTTATATGAGAAAGATAAGGTGGAAGCAACTAGGGCTGCTAGACCTAAACTTTTGATTTTGTTCGATTTCATTAAAGGCTCCTGGATTTGTTTTAAGTTATTGAATCTGGAGTCAGTGTATGGATTTATTGTGACAGATATATGACAGAAATTTAAGTAGCCATTTAAATGTATAATTTATTGTTTTCATAGATAAAAATAAATAAAAAGCCCATGGACGCAGAAACCCTTAACCTGATTCAACATCGACTCGATGGCTTAAATGAGCGCCATCAGGCACTTAGGGGGTACCTTTGACTTTGAGGTCAAGAAGTCCAGGCTAGATGAGATTTCAAAGGAGCTTGAAGACCCATCCATTTGGAATGATCAGGGAAGAAGCCAGGCGTTAGGAAAAGAAAGGCGTGCGCTCGATTTTATTGTCAGCGGACTCAACGATCTTGCTATGGGCCTCAAAGATCAGTGTGAGTTATTTGAGTTGGCTCGCATAGAAAATGATGACGAGACACTCAAGGTTGTTTTGGAGGAGAGTGATACGCTGGAGAAGAGTGTGGAGGCGATGGAGTTCCGTCGCATGTTCTCTCATCCTATGGATGCGAATAACTGTTTCATTAATTTTCAATCAGGCAGTGGGGGTACCGAAGCTCAGGACTGGGCGAATATGCTTCTCCGGATGTACATCAGGTATGGGGAACGAAAAGGATTTAAGGTGGAGGTGCTTGATATTTCTGATGGAGATATCGCAGGCGTTAAGAGTGCCACATTAAAAATTTCGGGTGATTATGCGTTCGGACATTTAAGAACGGAAACAGGCGTGCATCGGCTGGTTCGAAAATCACCCTTTGATTCAGGTAACAGGCGACACACATCCTTTGCGAGTGTGCAGGTGTATCCGGAGGTAGATGATTCGATAGAAGTGGATATCAATCCAGCTGATCTAAGAATTGATACCTATAGAGCGTCAGGTGCGGGAGGGCAACATATCAATAAGACTGACTCTGCAGTGCGTATTACGCATATACCCACGAATACGGTGGTGCAGTGTCAGGACGATCGATCGCAACATCGCAATAAAGCGGAGGCGATGAATATGTTACGTGCACAACTTTATGCGTTAGAGTTAAATAAACGTAACGAAGAAAAACAAGCGTTAGAAGATGCAAAGACAGATATTGGTTGGGGACATCAGATCAGAAGCTATGTGCTCGATCAATCGCGTATCAAAGATTTACGAACGAATGTTGAAGTGGGTAACACTCAAGGGGTCCTCGATGGCGACCTTGATCCATTTATCAGTGAAAGTTTAAAGCAGGGGGTATAAAAAAGTTGTCAGAAGAAAATCAACCGATCGAGCAAAATGAAAATCACGTTGTTCAAGAGCGTCGTGAAAAATTAAAAAAAATAAGAGAAGCAGGCATTGCATTTCCGAATGACTTCAAGCCGCAACATTTTGCAAAAACGATTCACGAAGAGTTTGGTGCGTTAGAAAATGACACACTCGAACCTAAAGCCGTTGAAGTGATTGTGGCAGGGCGTATGATGCTAAAACGTGTCATGGGAAAAGCTAGCTTCGCAACTCTTCAAGATGGATCAGGACGTATTCAACTTTTTATTTCAAAAGAAAATATTAAAAGTGATGACGCAGAAACTCTTTACGAAAATTTTAAACACTGGGACTTAGGTGACATCTTAGGTGCGAGTGGCGTTTTATTTAAAACTAAAACCAGTGAGCTTTCCATTCGTGTGAGTCATTTAAGACTCCTCACAAAATCGGTTCGACCACTCCCCGAAAAATTCCACGGGCTATCCGATCAGGAAATTAAATATCGTCAGCGCTATGTTGACCTCATCATGAGTGATGAAACAAAGCAAACATTTATCACTAGAACAAAAATTATGAGTGGTATTCGTGCGTTCATGGTGAACCATAGTTTCCACGAAGTGGAGACACCGATGCTTCACCCGATACCCGGCGGTGCCGCAGCAAAGCCATTTATCACACATCACAACGCGCTCGACATGCAGATGTATATGCGTATCGCACCAGAACTTTATTTAAAAAGATTAGTGGTGGGTGGATTTGATCGCGTGTTTGAAATTAATCGCAACTTTAGAAATGAAGGATTAAGTGTGAGACACAATCCAGAATTCACGATGATGGAATTCTATGCAGCTTATACAGATTATCATTGGCTCATGCAATTCACTGAAGATTGTATACGTGATGCTGCGATGATTGCAATAGGTAAAACAACGATCGAATACCAAGGACGTGAAATTAATTTTGACAAACCTTTTGAGCGACTCACGATTGTGGGTGCTGTAAAAAAATATGCACCGCAATATACCAACACGCAACTTAACGATGAAAAATTTTTACGCGAGGAACTTTTAAAATATGATCACAAAGCTTTTGATCACGCTGGTCTCGGTGCACTGCAATTAGCACTTTTTGAAGGTACCGCTGAATCACAACTTTGGAATCCAACTTATATTATTGATTACCCAGTTGAAGTTTCACCACTCGCGCGTGCATCTGATAAAAATAAAGACATCACAGAACGCTTTGAACTTTTTATTGCGGGACGAGAAATTGCAAATGGATTTTCTGAATTGAATGATGCAGAAGATCAGGCACAACGTTTTCAGCACCAAGCAAAAGCAAAAGAAGCAGGCGATCACGAAGCGATGTTCTACGATGCAGATTTTATTCGAGCGCTCGAATACGGCATGCCCCCCACCGGTGGTTGTGGTATCGGTATCGATCGTCTTGTGATGTTACTTACCAACAGCCCCTCGATTCGTGACGTGATTTTATTTCCACATATGCGTCCTGAAGTAAAATAACAAAAGAGAAATGATTATGTATCGTCACCCGCTCATTGACCGCGATAAGATGACACCCCAAGAGGCGCTTGATATTTTGATCGAGGGTAATCAGCGTTTTAAAAATAATGTACAACGTGATCATGACATGCTGAGTGTGCGCGATGTGATCAAGGATAAACAACACCCCTTTGCATCCGTGTTAAGTTGTAGCGATTCTAGAACAACTGTCGAACTTGTCTTTGATCAAAACCTAGGTGATATTTTTAGTGTACGACTCGCAGGAAATATTGCATCAAACAAAGCGATAGGAAGCCTAGAATTTTCCTGTAAGTATCTTGGATCAAAATTAGTTGTCGTGATGGGGCACTCAAACTGCGGTGCGATCAAGGC
>SXGR01311843.1_pt1 | contig 46720 bp, 35 predicted proteins | sample 3174711 | NCBI WGS metagenome assembly SXGR01 (sample SAMN11356860, study PRJNA531348) | freshwater metagenome | isolation source: freshwater sample F1-60 | place: China: Fuxian Lake, Yuxi | collected 2017-12-25
CTTGGCACTCTTCGAGATGTTCGCGGCCGCTGCGACCAACCCCGGGGGGGCGGTGGGCGACTTCTTCGACGCGGCCGCCGAGACACTTGAACAGAGCGATTACATCGACGTGTGCCCGATCGGCACCGTTGCTCGTGAGGTCGCGAACACTCACGACCGACTTCGCGGAGCCGCCGATCGGGTGTTCTTGAGCTGGATCGAATCGCTCGGTGGGCACCTCCAAGGTGCCGGTCTCACGCCAACGGAGGGGGCAGCCCTGGCACCTCCGGTCGTGGCGGCGCTTGAAGGCAGTTTCGTCCTTGCCCGCACCCGACGCGACGCCGACATCCTGCGCCATACCGGCCGCCACATACGCCAGCTTGTCGATGCTCAGATGTGCGATGCCCAGAACCGCGCCGAGGCCTGGCCTGGTCCGGGTGCACACAACGGCACGAGCCGATTCGCTTGGGGGCCTTCTCCAAAATGACAAGCCCCTGTCGTAGTTATCCCTGCGCGAGGCTGGGACTCACCACATGACTTCGAATCTGCGCTCGGCCGATACTGTAGGAAGGTGAAACGACTCGGGCTGCTCGGTGGCATGTCGTGGGAGTCGTCGATCGAGTACGAGCGGATGCTCAATGAAATCGTGCGCGAAAGGCTTGGAGGCCTCGCGTCCGCCGACTTGCTGATCCGGTCGTTCAACTTCGCCGACGTGGAAGCGCTGCAGACCAGCGGACGGTGGGACGACGCTGCTCGCATGTTGATCGATGCCGCTCAGCACCTCGTCGCCGGTGGAGCGGAGGCCGTGGTGATCTGCACCAACACGATGCACCTCCTCGCCGACGCAATCCAGGCTGCCATCACCGTGCCAATCATCCACATCGCCGACGCCGCCGGTGAAGCGGTTCGAGCCCGCGACGTCGCCGTAGTCGGCGTGCTCGGAACTCGCTACACGATGGAGCAGAACTTCTACGTGGGCCGCCTCCGTGATGTGCACGGTCTCCAGGTGCTCATCCCAGAAGAATCGGACCGAATCCTGGTGCATGAGATCATCTACGAAGAACTGGTCCGCGGTGTGATCAATCCGGCCTCGAAGCGGGCGTACCGCGATGTTATCGAGCGTCTAATCGATGCCGGCGCGACCGGAATCATCGCCGCATGCACCGAGATCGAACTCCTGATACACGACGATGACCTCCCAGTCCCACTGTTCGCGAGCACTCGCATCCACGTCGAGGCCGCCGCAGCCTTTGCTCTGCAAGGCAATTGACCGCACCTCTCGCCTGCGTCGGATCACGATCGTTGGGTGTTTGGGCGCGCATCTCGAAGCGTTCGGTCAGAAGGTGATGTCGAACTCCGTCACGCCGGTCGGCCCTTCCTCCCAGATCTCGACATCGCGGATCAGCGCGGCGCGAGGCCCTTCGGCACACCAAGCCATCAGTTCTCCAACACCCGCTTCGGTGCCTTCGCACACGACCTCGACCGACCCGTCCGCAATATTGCGCACTGTCCCTGCGACACCGAGCGTGCGAGCGAGCTGGCGGCACGATTCGCGGAACCCGACGCCTTGGACGCGCCCGACGACTCGAATCCGCAAGCGAATCAGCTCGCGGGGTGGGAGCACGAAGAGCTCGTTCCAGGTCGCGTTCCGTTCGACTCTGAGCGACGCATGGTCACCGGGCAGCTCTCGTTCGACGATCGTTCGATAGATGTCGCGTCCGTCGGCGAGATCTGTAAGCACGACCACACCATCGCCGGTCGAGGGGCAGCCGACCACAAATCCGCTGGCGTCGGTGTTCTGCCCCCACTGCCAGCCGTGGACCGGCGGTCCGAGTTCGAGACCCCAGGCAAGACCCCACGCCAGTTCGTCGTCGATCCGCCACTGTGGCTCCCATCGGTCGTCATCGATGGTGAGCACGTGCGCCAAGAAGCGTGCGTAGTCTCGTGCCGTGGTTAGGAGCGGTCGATTGCCATGGAACGCGATCTCGGGTTGATCGAAACCGCTCTGGGTCATGTCGAGCGGCTCGAAGATCAAGTCCGATGCGAGCTCATCGAGCGAAGCACCGAAGCGCCGTTCTAGGAATTGTTCGAGCAATACCACGCCTTCACCTGAGTACCCCCACCGCTGCCCAGGTGGTCGCAGTGGTGCAAGCGGATGCCCGACGCCGCCCATTCTCCAGTTCGGGAGTCCGGTGGTGTGCGTCAGGACGTGCCACACCGTGATGTCGTCGAGCACCCGTTCTTCGAGGTCATCGAGCAACGTGATCGCGAGGTGGCCGATCACCTCCTTGACGAGTGACGCGGCATGAAAGCGCGCGTCGCTACCTTCAAGGTGGTCGACCTTCCAGCCGCGCACGACGCCGACACCGACAGCCACAGGCTCAGAGTACCCACGTGCACAGGGCGCCGGCGCGCCGATGGTGGGCTAGTCGAAACTTCGGAGCGTGACGGTCGCGTTGGAGGCCGTGCCCGGGCTGACATTGTTCGTCTAATCTGGCTCTCGGCCGAGCAGTAGCTCGGCCCTGTGCCAAGTGGAAGGCCCAATTTTGTCTGAGTCGCAGACGGTGACTGTGTTGTTTACTGACATGGTCGGCAGCACGGAGTTGTTGTCACGGCTGGGTGACGAGCGTTTCGATGGGGTTCGGCGTGCGCATATAGGCGCGTTGCGCGACGCGTTGGCTGCGCATGACGGCAGCGAGGTGAAATCGACTGGCGACGGGCTGATGGCGGTGTTCGCGAGCGCGTCTGATGCGGCGTCTGCGGCCGTGACGATGCAGCAGGTCGTCGAGCGGTTGAACCAGCGGAATCCTGATGAGGCTGCGGGGTTGAAGGTCGGGATTTCGGTGGGTGACGCGACGTCGGAAGACGGCGACTGGTTTGGCGTGCCGGTGGTGGAAGCGGCACGGCTATGTGATGCCGCAGCTGGTGGCAAGACGTTCGCGACCGAGATCGTGCGAATGCTTGCGGGGAATCGTGGTGGGCATCGGTTCGATTCGATGGGGATGACGCAACTGAAGGGCTTGCCCGAGCCGGTTGGTGTGTGTGAGATCCGCTGGGAGTCTTCACAAACGGTGACGGCTCCGTTGCCGGCGTTGTTTTCATTTCCCGAACCGATCCCGTTCGCGGGGCGCACGCGTGCACAGAAAACGCTGCGGGAGTCGTGGGACGCTGCGATCGCGGGCGAACGGCGCGTCACGCTGATCGCGGGCGAGCCCGGCATTGGCAAGACGCGTTTGATCGGCGAGCTCGCGCGTGCGGTGCATGAGATCGGAGCAGTGGTGCTGGCAGGACGTTGTGATCCGGAGATGGACACACCGTTGGGGCCGTGGTCGGAGGCCCTCGACCACCTGGCCCGGCATGCACCCGATGAATTGATGGTGGCGCACGTGGCCGATTGGGGTGATGCGCTGAGCGAAGTGTCGTTGGCGGTCGCGGCTCGTGTTGGTGTGTCGTCCAACGCTCCGAGTAGCGACCCCGAGGCCGGCCGTCGCCGGCTATTTGCAGCTGCGATCGATCTGGTCGATCGCGTTGCTGCGTTGCATCCGGTGTTGTTGGTGCTCGATGATTTGCATTGGGCTGACGCGTCGTCGTTGTTGTTGCTCCGTAACTACGTGCAGCATGCGAAGCCTGGAAATGTCTTGATCGTCGGTACGTATCGCGACACCGATCTGGATCGCAAACATCCGCTGTCGGGTGTGTTGGCCGACTTTCGCCGGGAGACCGGTGTCGAACGCATCGCGTTGCGGGGACTCGATGGCGACGAACTCCTCGACTATCTGACGAGCGCGGGCGGGCGTGAACTCACCGACGACGGTGTGGCGTTCGCACATCAGCTGAGCGACTTGACAGCGGGGAATCCGTTTTTTGTCAGTCAGATGTTGCGACACTTGTCGGAGACAAACGCGCTTGTTCAGCAAGAGGGCCGGTGGATCGCGGGCCCGGTCGACCCGAGCGGTTCGGGTGTACCCGAAGGCGTACGCGAAGTCATCGGGCGGCGCTTGTCGGCCCTCGATCCGCGCGCTGATCATCTATTTTCGGTCGCGGCTGCGATCGGCAGCGAGTTTGATCTCGCGACGTTGGCGAACGTCGCAGACGTCGGCGAAGGTGACGCGCTCGACATGCTCGACGACGGTTTGCAGCGATCGTTGCTCGTCGAGGAACCTGGGCGTTACGGCGTGTATCGCTTCACCCACGCGCTCGTCCGTCAGACTCTGCTCGAGGAGTTGTCGACCACTCGAAGGTTGCAGTTGCATCGCGCGATTGCGTCGACCGTCGCGGCGGCGCATCCTGAACGCGTCGAGGTGATTGCGTTTCACTACAGCGAGGCCGCGGGAGCAGGCATGGCCGCTGATGCGGTTGAGTGGTCGACGCGTGCCGCCGACCGGGCCGTGCAACGCCTCGCGTATGAGTCCTCGGTCGACTGGTACGCGAAGGCTCTCGAGGCCGAATCGTTGTTGCCCGTCGACGCGGCACGCCATGGCCATCTGCTCATGAAGAAGGCGCGCGCTGAGACCGTGTTCGACTCGCTCGCCGCGAAGGCTGACTTACTCGCGGTCGCGGACCTCGCTCGCGAACTCGACGACGCGGAACTGTTTGCCGAGGCGGCTGTCGTCTACGGCGGCTGGACGACAGTATGGGATCAGCTCGACGACCCCCAACGCGAACCACTCATTCGCGAGGCGTTGCAGCGACTGCCCGACGCCGATTCGGAACTGCGAGTCCGCGTCTTACTGAAATTGCGCGACACGCTGCAGCTCGCACCCGCAGCCCTGGAGCGTCGCGACCTGTGCGACGAGGCGCTCGCGATGGCGCGCCGACTCGGTGACCCGAATCTGATTACTGAGGCGCTGTTCACCCAGTTCTTGAATGCCCGCGGCGCGGCCGGAATCGCAGAGCGCGAAGCGTGGCTCACCGAGATGGAAACCTACGCAGGGTTGACCGACGCGCGTCGCGACGGAGCCGTTGCGTTCGCGCAGTTGATGCTCTTGCGTATCAAAGGCGAGCTGGAGCCTTCCCGAGCAGCGCTGCCGCGCACCGTGGAACTTGTTCACAAGGCTGGACTTGACGCGTCGTATCTACAATGGTCGTTCGACATCACTGATCATGTCGCGCACGGTCGATTCGTCGAAGCCAAAGCCGTGGCATATCAAACAGACGTTGAGCGGCTCGGAGATCTCGGTGCCCTCGTCATCGACTCGAACCTCGGGTCGATCGCGATTTGGTGCAACGGGCTGTCCTCGATGGTCGACCAATTGGTCAAGACCGAGGGGCGGTTCCCAGAGTTGATGTCGCTGTATGCCATGGAGGCGTACATGGCCTTCGCAGAGGGTAGGTCTGCGCAAATACCGACCGCCATTGAGCATTGGCTTGACGTCGTGCCGTTGATCCCAGAGATGCTCTTGGAACACGTGTCGTGGCAGACGGCTGAGCTGTTGTGGTCGACGAACTCCGTCAACGCGGCGCGGCGGATGCTCGACGTCCTGAAACCTCTCGAACTCCGAGGTGGTACCTGGTTCGTTGCCGCAACCGACGGCATCTTCGGTCCTGCCGAGTACACGATCGGCGTGCTGCAACTTGCAGCCGGTGAAGCCGAACAAGCGGTCAGATCGCTGCGTGAAGCTGTTGCCTCCGCGCAACGGTCCGGAGCGCTCCCGTGGATTGCCGGCAGCCGCTCCATGCTCGCCCACGCCCTTGCGGCCGCGGGCGCCGAGAAGGAGTCACGCACCGAGGCCGCGCTGGCGTGTATCGAAGCCGACGCGCTCGGAATGGACGCAGTCACTGAACGCGCCAAGGCACTCCTCGCGACGGTTTGATTCCTCGACGAGCGCCTCGCATTTCTGAGACCCCGAGTTGGGGGCCGAAATCCCTCAGCGCGCGCCATGACCGCCCGCGGGTCTGTCTCACGCTCTCGATGTGCTAATGTACAAAATATGTCAAATTGTAAGCTCGTTCCTATGCAGGCTTGACCGTGCATGCTCGTGCCGAAAACCCCGACGCGACCGTGTTGAGTCCGCGACTTGAGCCTGTTGCGGAGACCAGGCAGCGCATCATCGACGCGTGCGGTCGAATGCTCGACCTGCTTGGATACCGCCGGTTCCGCATGGAGGACGTGGCGGCTGCGGCGGGCCTGTCTCGTCAGAGCCTGATCAACTACTTCCCCAAAAAGGACGACCTCGTGTGGGCCACTACCGAGGATCGCATGCGCACGTTCGAGACGGTGCTTGTGGCGCGCGTGGCCAGCTTCGACGATCCTGTCGAAGGGTTACGAGTTGCGTTGCGCGAGAACCTTGAAACCCTGGGCGCCATGCCAGGCACGCGTCCACCGCTACTGGACGACATGATCGAATACCTCGCCGGGAAGGGCGCTTCGCTGCTGGTCGATCAGTTCCACAGAACCGGCAAGGCGCTTGCCGGTATCTTCGACGCAGATCCAACGGGAGCGGACATCGCGGGCGAAGCGCTCGTCCGCTTGGTGCTGAGCTTCTTGATGTTCGACGAGGGCCAACGCAATCCCGATCGGGCCGCGACGGTGATCGCCAGCACGGTCGCCGGCATCGTCGCGCCGGGCCGGATGCAGATTCCTGGTGTGAGCGACATCGCCATGCCTGACAAGAGAGGCGTGAGCACATGAGACAGCACCACGGCAAGATGATTGACTGGCGGTGTGTCCCGGCGGCCGCCTTGGCGATACTGTTGGCGGGGGTTGCGACGAGCTGTTCGTCGCAGCGCACAGCCAAGGACGGGGCGGAGAAGGCCACGACCACCCAGGTCGCGTCAAACGAGTCAGACACTGGTACAACCCTCGTCCGTCCCGACCGGACGGCCACGTCGACCTCTCCATTGAGGCCGACGTCTCCATCTGTCACGGTCGGTACTGACGCGAACGGAGCGATAAAGATGCAGTCGTATTTCGAGCCCACCGAACAGTCGTTTAATGACACGGTCGAGTTTCTCGGCGACGGGCCGTTCGTCATGCTCAACCTGTTCCGTCTTCGAGACGAACCCGACTTCTCGAACCACCCCGAGCTGCGGCCGGACACCCCTATGAGCAGTCGAGATCTCTTCTACCAGTACATCGCACACATGGACTCATACCTCGAGCGGGTAGGAGCGAAGCGAGTTCTGTTGGCCGACGGGGGACCGCTGCTCATCGGCCCGACGGGCGAGCGCTGGGACGTCGTACAGATGGTGGAGTATCCCAATACTCAGTCGTTCCTGGAACTCGGCATCCTGGTGCGAGGCGACACCATGGGAACTCGCGAAGTGATGCTCTTGGACTCACGGATCATGCCGATGCACCAGAAGTCGCTCGACTCCGTTAACCCCTAGGCTGAACGACTGCGTATCTGCGCGCGGCACCCCTGTGTGTCAGGGTGTTGTGAGACCAGTGATGGTGCTATTCGTTTGCGGGGCGAGTGTGGTGCGGGCGTTTTCCGACTTCGGGTGCAGGTGGCGTTGCGAATGTGGATGAACGATCGACCCGTGTGACGTCGGAGCGATACCACTCGTACCAGCGTTGACGGCCCTCACGCTGGGCGACGGTGTGCGCCTCAACCCGTCGCCATTCGATCATCGCAGCGAGGCTTGACCACTGCGACACCGTGATCCCAACGCCGTCGGCGCGGCGAGCGGAGTCGACGGCCACGAATCCAGGCTGTTGCGAAGCGAGCCGCTCCATGTCGTTGGCCATCTCGATGTAACCATCGTGTGCGGCGTCATCTCCGGTGGCGCGTTGATTGACGAAGACGTTCTGCCACAGTTGAGGTTGAAGGTCGCCGTTGCGGAGGCGCTCGATCACGTTGGCCTGGTGAGCAGCAACATCGTGTGCTTTCTCCACGCTCGTATTGCTGGGCGGATTGTGCGGGAGTAACGCTGCAGGTCGACGAGGGCGCGTCACAAGTTCGCCGCCGCAGTTGGGGCAGACACCAAGCAGATCCCACGTTGCACAGTTGTCGCAAAATGTGCATTCGTAGGTGCAGATACGCGCAAGGTCCTCTGCTGGATTCAATGTCGCAGCGCACAGTTCGCAGGTAGGCCGTAGTTCAAGCATGGGCGCCAACGTAGGTGATCTCACCTGAGTGCCTGCGGAGATTTCCATGCCTACGCTTGCGCACGTGGGCGCACCGCTCTAGCTTCGCTGGGTGCGCGAGCGTTCGCCTACCTCGCGTGTTGTGCGCGCTGGTAGCTGAGGCGGTTGGAGCGTGATGCATCGTCGATGGTTCACAAGCGCGGTCGCTGCAGGGTGCCTTGCTGCGGCATGCACCTCCAGTGCCGATGCGCCGCGCGCCACGACCTCCGCGAGTAGCGGCGTGACGTCGCCGACGACCCCGACAGTTGCGGCGCTGAACTGGCAAGCGATGCGGAATCCGATTTACGCGCCACCACACATGGTGAAAGACCTTGCCGTGGTACGCGAAACCGGACGTTGGTTTCTCTACGCGTCGGAGCGGTGGGAGCCGTCCGAGCCTGATGACCGCCACGCTGTTTCCAGCACCGACCTGGAGCATTGGGAGCCGGTTGCCGCGACCCAGGATCAAGTGTTCAACTCACCCGACATCACACGAGCGAACGATGGAACATGGCGCATGACGCACCAACGTACGATTGGTGCGGGCGCGAAGGCCGTCGATCGAATTGTCGTGAGTACCGCGCAATCGTTGGCCGGACCTTGGAGCGACGCGCGCGAGATCCTCGGCGACGCGTTTTCGGGGCAGCGTCTCATCGACGGTGCGGTCGCCGAGACTCCTCAAGGGCTCTTCCTTGTCGCGAAGCGCGGCGATCGCTCGCTCGTCCCGCAACTCAGCGAAGTGTTCCATTCACCTTCGGGCAGCATTGATGGGCCTTGGAAGCATCTCGGAACCGCGGATGTGGGCTGGGCCGAGAACTATCAGTTCCTTCGCATCGATGGAACATGGCATCTGCTCGTGACGACAATCCCGATCCACCACCCCACGTTGTTCAAGATGGTTGGCGATCCGAAGGCTGCGGCATCGTGGCTGCATTGGCGCAAGGTTGCCCAATTGGCGGTCCCGGCCGAGAATTGGAACTCGCCTAGTGACGGACCCGACTCCTCTCCGGGGTTCACGCACGAGGCCGCGAATAGCGCGTACCTCGTCGACGAACGTGCGAACGACGGATACTTCTACCTGTTCTACGCTGGATCGACCGAGCTCAGCACGCACGACGGGCGTGGTCTTGCACATATCGGTGTAGCCCGCTCGCGCGACCTGCGCGCGTGGGCCGCGCCGCCTGGCTGACTTCTCCCGCCACTGTTGTCCGTTGTCGCACCGATTCGGTATGAGAACGGACAACAGTGGAGCGCGAGACTCGTTGCAGCGCTGAAGTTGTCCTCGATTAGTGGGTGGGTTGAGCTGGTCGCGGTGTTGCTTCGACGTCAAGATGGGGGAGTAACTTGTCGAGCCACTTCGGTAACCACCAGTTCTTGTCGCCCAGGAGTTCCATGGTCGCCGGCACGAGCAGCATGCGCACGATCGTGGCGTCAAACAGGATTGCTGTAGCGAGGCCGGTTCCCATCATCTTCATCGTGCGTTCGAATTCGAGCATGAAGCTGCCAAACACGACGACCATGATGGCTGCCGCGGCGGTGATGACTTTTGCAGTTGCGGCGAGACCGTTGGCAACCGATGCGCGGCTATCTCCGGTGAGTTGCCATTCTTCGCGCACACGCGAGAGCAAGAACACCTCGTAGTCCATCGACAGTCCGAACACAATCGCGAACAAGACCATTGGAACCCAGGTCTCGATCGGGCCCGGCTGTACCCCCGTGATGCTGCTCAACCAGCCCCACTGGAACATGGCGACGATCACGCCGTACGCGGCTCCGATTGACAGCAGGTTCATAACCACGGCTTTGAGTGGCACCAACAGTGAACGGAAAACCAGCATCAATAACAAGAATGACAGCGCCAGTACCGCGCCGAAAAAGATTGGCATTCGTTCGGCCATGTATTGCGACATATCGACGTTGGCAGCAACGAGTCCCGTTACCAGCACCTCAGTCCTCGTGTCGCGTTCGACAGGCGGCAACACATCGTCGCGTAATCGGTTGACGAGTTGAGTAGTTGCTTCATCCTGTGGCCCGCTCTTCGGCGTGATCAGCCAGCGCGCCGCGGAGGGTGACTCTGCGTTGTTGGGTTGGGGGCCGAGCACTGAGGCAACGTTGGGGTCCTGTCGGACAGCTTCGGTCACGGCCGCTAGTTCGCCGAAACGTTGAGCGTCAGCGACCTTTGCGACGAGAAAGACGGGGCCGGTAAAGCCTTTCCCGAATCCTGAAACTACGAGGTTGTAGGGGCGCTTAGTGGTGCTCGAATCTTCGAAATTGCTCTCGTCGGAGAATCCGAGTCGCAGGCTGAGTACGGGGATGGCGAGTATGAGCAGCGCCGAAGCTGCTGCGATCGTGGAGAGCCACGGTCGGTGCTGAATACCATGACTCCACCTAAATGCGAGTGTTTCATTGTGTGGCCGAGGCGGCCGGTGCTGCACTTCGCGTTGCAGCGGCCGGATGAATTTGCCGCCCAACATTGTGATCACAGCGAAGACGAAACCCGCGAGGATAATGGCTGGCGATTCCAGCCCTGCTCCGACTAGTGCAATCGAAACTCCTCCCGCGGCAACGAGCCCGCGCCACTTCGTGCGTTCGATATTTTCTCCCGCGAACCCGATTAACGCGGGTAGCAACGTGACGGATGCGATGACGGTAATCGCAACCGTAATCGAGGCTGAGATTCCCAAACCGCTCACGAAACCGATGCCCATCAGCAACATTCCGAGCAGTGAGATGACCACCGTGACACCTGCGAACGTCACGGATCGGCCTGCGGTGCTCATTGCGACCGAAATCGATTCGCGCACCGATTGACCCGCGTGAAGTTGTTCTCGATGGCGAGTGATGATGAGGAGCGCGTAATCGATGCCGACCCCGAGCCCGATCATCACTCCGATGAATGGTGCGAAGTCGGGAACTTCCGTCACGTGGCTTGCGAGGATCACGCCGCCCGAACCGACTCCAATTCCAAACAGCGCAACGCCGACCGGAAGGCCCATTGCGAGCACGGAGCCGAACGCGACTATCAGGATCACGACGGCGAACGCGAGGCCAAACAATTCTGACGATGGCTGTTTGAATTCTGCGAACAGCAAGCCGCCGAGCTCGATTTGGACGCCTTCCAATTGCGGCAGCGCCTTGTTTACTTCTTTGGCGATGTCCGAAGCCCGAGTGAACTTGATGTCTTCGGGGAAGTTCACAGTCGCGTATGCGATATCGCGTGCTTTCGAAATCTGTATCTCGCCGCCCGGTGTGTAGGGGCTCTGCACCGACGTGACGTCTGCGATCTTGGCAGTTGCATCGAACACTTTGGTCATCGCGGCAACGACCTGCGGCGCATCGACCCCGTCTTTGGAGCGAAACACAATCTGCGCCGATTGCGGCGAACCGCTGCCGTCTTTGAACGAGTTTTCGACGAGCGCGAATCCAGTGGTGGATTCGAACCCGTCGAGCGAGAAGTCTTGGCGGTACGCATCGCCAACGGCGCCAGCGGCCGTGTTGCCAAGGATCAGCGCGGCAATCCACAGCGCCAGGACAAGGCGTCGTCGATCATGACACCACACACCGATTCGCGTAATCATGTGAACCCTCCGAGTTGCGTGCGCTGCTCCCGGCGGTGCAGCCAGTCGAAGCTAGACGCACATACCCGCCATCATTGTCCGTTTTCCTTCCCTATCGGTGTGAAAACGGATATTGATGGCGGTCGACGTTGCTCACGCGCGCGCATTTAGCGCGCCGTCCACCAAGGGTGGCCCACCTCGTCCACTCGGGTATCGAGTCCATGCAGGGCGACGTCACGAAACTGCCACAGAATTGCGGCAGTCGGCGGGTTGATCCACTCACCACGTACGGGCATGCGCGCCACATCCCTCGCTCCGTCAATCGACGGAATAAGGCGCGGCGCATCGAAGCGGTCAAGTTCGGCAACAGGCACATGCCAGGCATCGTGGACTTCGGTTGGGTCGAGCACGAATGCGAGCGGCTCAGCGGACCACACCACAACCGGTGTGATCACGTGGTCGGTACGCGTGACCATGTCGTCCAGCAGGCCGAGCACGTCGGAGTGGGTGAGCGTGAAGCCGAGTTCTTCTGCGGTCTCGCGCAACGCTGCATCGATTCGCGATTCGCCGTCCATCGCGCCGCCGCCAGGCAGCGCGTATTGTCCAGCACCGCGCCGCAACGTGAACGCCCGTTGAGAGAATGCGTAGTGCACAATGCCCTCGACGGGCGACAAAACAACGGCGACCGCCGCCACGCGCGCCGCGTCGAGCGAGCGGCGATCAAATCGTTGGAGGTTCGCAACGATTCGATCGCGCAACAAGATGTCGCTGCGGTATGACGCGTGACGGTGAAACTGCGTCGTTGTAGTTTCGATACCGATCTCCGTTGTGCCCGATACGGTGAAACCCAACTGCTCGTAGAGCGCACATGCTGGTGTGTTGTTACTCAACGTCGATACGATCGTGGTGCGGCCCAGAGAAAGTATTTCTGCAACGAGTTCGCGGCCGATGCCTCGTCGGTGCAGGGCCGGGTCGACGAAGACTCGGTCGATATCGATCGTGCCATCGGCGAGCTTCGTCCAGCCGAGCGCTCCTACGATCTCATCGTCGACGATCGCTGCAATCCAGTGAAGCTGCGCGTTGATGAACTCATCGATCGATTCGTGGAGCGGCGCGATAGCGAAGCAGCCGGTAATCGCAGCTTCGACCGCATAGGCCCGATGTTGGATTGCGAGCAGGTGGTCGGCCATTTCGCCGGAGGCTGGCATGACCGCCGTGAACCGTGCACTCGAAGGCATATCCGGCCACATTACGGTCCTTGGACGACGATGCACTTGACGCGCACTACGGTCGCGTCATGCAGCACGTTGAGTTCTCACACACCGTCACTACAGAATCGGAGCTCCGGTCGTTGTATCGGATGCCCATGGATGTTGTCGCCCAAAAGAAGATTCCCTGTCTCGATCAACATGCACGCGCCTTCATTGCACTGGCACCGTTCGTGTTGGTGGGCACGACATCGCCTGATGGCATCGGCGATGTTTCACCCAAGGGTGGGCCGCCAGGGTTCGTAGTTGCGCTCGACGACTACCGCCTGGCGATTCCAGACCTTGCTGGCAACAATCTGCTTGATTCGATCACGAATATCGTCGCCGGGTCGGGGATTGGGCTCATCTTCGTTGTTCCGGGTGTGGACGAGACGCTGCGCGTGAATGGGCGAGCTTGCCTCACCACCGACCCGGCTGTTCTGGATCTGTGCGCGGTGCGCGACCGGCGGCCCAAGGCCGCGATCGGAGTCGCGATCACTGAGCAGTACATGCATTGTGCCAAGGCGTTCCGGCGTAGTGAACTGTGGCACTCTGATACGTGGCCCGCCCGATCAGCGCTGCCGTCGCTCGGTTGCATTCTGCGCGACCAGAACGAGTCGCTGGCGAACGTTGCGGCGGAGGCGATTGACGAACTGCTCGAGGCGGATTACTCGGCGACACTGTGGGAGCCCGACATCATCACCTGAGGTTCTGATGTTGTGGCGGTCGGTCGCGCTACCGTCAACAACATGGCTGGGTCGCAGTATCGGAATTCGCAGCGTGTGGCGCCTTATCTTGCAGCCTCGGAGCGAGCATCTTGGGATCGTGACGGCTTCTTTGTTGTTGAGCGATTCATTTCGCAGCCCCGGCTATCTCCACTCATCGAGCGGATCCAACAGATTGCGGAAATCGCCGAAGTCGGCGGCGATATCGGTGATGCGATGCTAACTCGCGAATTGATACTCGCCAACGAGCCAACCCCTGCGGGGCGTATTTCCAAGGTATTCAAGCTCCATCGCCGCGAGCCGCTGTTCAATGCTCTGGCTACTGATACGCGGCTTCTCAGTCGGGTGGCGGCACTCATCGGTGACAACGTTGATTGTTTCTTGTCGCAGTTCATTTTCAAACATCCCGGCGCGCTCGGCCAGCCTTGGCACCAGGATTCGTTCTACTTTCGTATGCACCCAGAGCCTCAGATTGGCGCGTGGCTCGCGGTCACTGAGGCACGAATTGACAATGGGCCCCTCTGGGTCGTGCCAGGGTCACATCGCGAACCGATACATGAGTCTGTGGTCCGTGACCTGCGAGCGCATGCTGATCCGTTTTATGTGGAGATCACCGGCGCCGATACTTCGACGGAGATTCCGGTGCTCATGAATCCCGGTGATCTTTTGGTGTTTCATTCACATCTTCGCCACCGCTCAACCGACAACCACAGCCACGACGATCGGGCATCGATGGTCTTGCATTACGCGCAGCAAGGAACGACCGGTTTCATCGCGCCAAACCATGATTGGATGCCGGTTGTCCGCAGTGGCGACACGGCGACAGAGTGAATAGTTCCGCCGCTTCCGCGGGCGGCACACTCGCCGACGCCTACGCCTACCTGCAGAAGGCAGTCGGGCTTATCGCCGTCACGTTGCCCGTCATCGTCGCTATCGGACACTCAATCTCTAGCGATGACGGTATGAAGGGTTCGATCAGCGCGTACTACTACACACATCTGGGCAACTACTTCGTTGGGAGCTTGTTTGCGCTCGGCGTGTTCTTTGTCTCCTATAACTATCGACCGGCGCCGGGATACGAGTGGGACTTTCGCCTCAGCAACGTTGCAGGCGTGATGGCAGTTGGAGTTGCGCTGTTTCCGACTTCGAGCGAAGGTGCCGAGGCATTTGGTGCTTCGAAGACGATTGCAGTCATTCATCTTGTATTCGCAGGCGCGTTGTTCGTGTTGTTGGCGGTGTTTTGTCTGAAGCTGTTCACGAAAACAAGCAACGTCCACGCCATGACCGAACAGAAACGCAGTCGCAACCGTGTATACATCGTCTGCGGATGGGTCATCATCGCGGCGATCGCCCTAATCGTGATCGCCGAGTTGGTCAGCCCTCCGCCAGCATGGCACAGCTTGTATTGGCTTGAGTCAATCGCGGTGGTGTCGTTCGGCGTTTCCTGGCTCATCAAAGGCGGATTTCTCGGGATTTTGGTTGACCCGTAGCCTTGGATTCTTGTATCTGGGTCGCGCGGCGTTTCGATAGGGTGCGCCAATGAGACGGAGCTGGCTGTGCATAACCACATCGATGTGCGTGTTCGGTTCCGCAGCCTGTTCGTCGTCGAGCTCGCCTCGGCCGGTGGTGACCGCTTCGTCGAATTCAATCTCGACAACGCGACCGGCGGCACCTACGGTGGCTGAAATGCGCCCGTTTCAATTCACGGTGCGACAGGAGACCTTTGTCGATGAGAGCCGCAGCACTGCGACGCCAGACGATCCCGCGTTCTCGGCCCGGCGCAGCCTAACAACCGATCTCTATATTCCAACATCGAAGTCACCGCTTCCGCTGATCATGTTTTCGCACGGGTATCACGGCGACCCGTCGAAGTTTTCGGAATTGTTTACGGCTTGGGCCCGTGCTGGCTACGTCGTTGCGGCGCCGGAGTTTCCTCTCACAAGCACGCGTGGCGAGCCCTATGACGTTTTGACCGACTATCTGAATCAACCTGCAGACATCAGCTTCATTCTGACTGAGTTGTTGAACGGGCCCCTCAAAGCAAAGATCGATGCGAAGCGAATCGGCGCCGCGGGTTTATCGCTCGGTGGCGCAACAACATTCGGGCTCGTGTACAACCCGTGTTGTGTTGACACCCGGCTACGCGCCGCGGCTGTGTTCGACGCCGTGCGGCTTCCGTTTGAGCAACCATTTGGGCAAAACTCGATTCCTGTACTTATTGCTCACATCGACACCGACATCGCTGCGCCCTACGAAATATTGCAAAAGGCTTACTTCGAGAGTGCATCGCCAAAATGGTTACTCACCCTGCACGGCGGGATTCACGCCGAGGCTTACGAAGATACGCCTTCGCCACACGACAAGACCGCGATAGCGACGTCGATCGACTTCTTTGATCTCACCCTGCTCAACGACGCGTCAGCCGAAGCAAAGCTGATGAAGGACGGTATGAATAAAGGCGAATCGACGATCGTCGCGGGGTGAAAGCCACTGAACCAACGGTCAGTCGGGGAGTGTGTAGGTGTTTTCGAACTCGTCCTGCAGCACCGTGGCGAGTTTCGTGGTTGTGTCGACGATGAGATCTTCGTCGAGAATCCTGCTGCGATACGACCAACCGTCGGGGAGTGCGAGACGGCTTGCGAGCGTCGCAAGACTGGTTTCGGTCAATGCGGGATCAACGCCAACGCAGTACGCCTGCATCACGTACGCGAGCCCTTCTGGATTCACGAGTTCGTAGACGGGTTTGCCAGCATCGAAAAAGAACGTTGCACCGCGATTGACGTTGCGCTCCATGTACGGCACCGTCGCCGGGTTGTCACCCAGCGGCACCGTCGCGATACGGCGCATCATCAAGCCGTTGAAATCGTGCGTGACCGGCTCTACGACTGCAACTTTGGTTCCAAGCGCGTCGAGCATCCAATGGCGGGGGCCGTTGAGCTTCACAATTACTGCTCCGAGATCGGCCGCGATCGCCGTTGCATCCAATGTTTCCCAGAGTGCTTGTGGACAGTCGTTGAGCATCTGCGTGCCGTACACCTCAGCCTCGAGGCCAGTGTCTCGCAGGAAGACTGCGAGCACCTCGCCGTAGCGCACGCCGCGCATGTTGTCATGGTTGCGTTGGGGGCTGGAAGGAGTCATAGGGCAACCTCGCGCGAGTCGAAGGACGAAACGTTGTCAATCTACGGGTGTGCGCGAACGTAGGACGCACTAACTCGCTCGGGTGTTGCATGCTGTGCGCGAGCGATGGCAATTCATGGCGAACCCGTGTTTCGCTTCGTCGGTGTCTCGCGGTCCGCCGGCCGAGGTTCCAACGGGCCGGAGCCCGTGATCGGCTGATAACTTCGTCCCGATATGAGTGGATCGGAACCGACTAGTTTCGCGCTGTCACGCCAACAAGATTTGCTGTGGCAACGACGGGCCAACAGCCCGGACGGCAGCGGTTTGTTCATGCAGATCGCGATGCCGATGGCCTCATCGGTCAGTACCGCCGACGTGCATTCCCGAGTTTCCAGCGCGGTTACTCGCCACGAAATTCTGCGCACCACCTACGCAACCGCGATTGGCCGAGTCGTTGGCGTGCAACATGTGCACGAGCATCATTCCGCAACGATTCGCGAATCCAATGAAGCAATCGAATCAATACTGCTCGAAGAACGAGCTCCGTTTGCTCTCGATGCGAGCCCATTGCGGGTCGTCGTGGTGAAACCGGGCACCGAGAATGCCGTGATCATTCTCACTCTCTCCGCGTTTGCAGCCGACGGAGCGTCGATATCGGCCCTGGCCGCGGAAATCGCCGGCGGCGTAGCCGTTTCCGATGACCCATTGCAGTATGTCGACTACGCGGCATGGCAGGAAGACCTTTTCGCCGCTGAAACCGCCCCGACGGCAGGCGAGTTTTGGGCTGCGCTCGGCACTGGCGTTGTGGCGCGACTCCCATTTCAGGTCGACGCAACAAGCGAGGACCCAGCCGCTCCTTATGTCGCCAGAGTGCCTATGAATCTTGCGGTTCTCAATGCCAACGCACAACTGCTTGGAGTTGACGCAGCCACGGTTGTGGCCAGCGCATGGTTCGCGTGGCTGTCCCGCGCATCACGCGAGAACGAAGTAACGGTGGCTGCGCTGTTCGATGGTCGTACCAATGATGAACTCGCCGGTGCAATCGGTGCCTTTTCCCGGTTTGCCCCAGTGTGCGTCGACGTTGAGTCCGACCCAACCTTTGAAGCCTTGGTCGCAACAGTGACGCAGGCGATTGAGGCCGGTGCTGCATTGCAAGATTTCGCGCCGCCAACGAGCGAATCGTTTCCTGCGTTCGCCGCGATCGCTCCAGCCGCAGGGTCGTTGGCTTTCACGACCGAAATCGACCGCCACCCCGTTGAGTTGCGATGGCTTGGCGACCGAGCAGAGCTAGTGGTTGATTCAGTGGCGATTCGTCGCGACGACGCCGATGCCTTTGCCCGATCGATTTGCACGATGCTCGACACGCTGACCCCCACCACACCAGTGAGCGCGTTGCGACTGCTTGACGACCCGAAACCCGAACAACACGCATTTGAGTTGGCAGGCGCGAATAGCTATACAGAGTTGTTCGAAGCTCAAGCAATGCGCACACCCGAACGTGCTGCAGTTGGGGCCGGGCCGAATCGAATGACCTATGAAGCGCTTGACGCTCGAGCGAACCAAGTTGCGCGCGCCTTGTGCGGCCTTGGGGTACAAGGCGGCTCGAACGTTGGGCTGTTAGTTGATCGTTCAACATCGCTGCTGGTCGGCATCCTCGGAATTTTGAAGGCAGGAGGCGCGTACGTTCCGCTGAATCCTGAACATCCGAGTGCACGAATTTCGTACCAACTCGACGAAACGTCGGCCGCTGTTGTTGTCACGGTCGGCGAGCTTGTGTCGTTGGTTCCTGCGGGCTACACGGCGTTGAATCTCGACGACGACGAAACGATCGATGTGGAAAGGTCGTCGCGTTTTCAATTGCAACGCCCCATTGCCGGAGATGACACTGCCTACGTGCTCTACACCTCGGGGTCGACTGGTACGCCGAAGGGTGTAGTCATCACGCATGCGAATTTGGTGAACTACTCAACGTTTTTGGCAGCGCGGCTGGAGGCCGCAGCCGGCGTTGAACCCGGTTCAGGGTTGCGGTGCGGTGCCGTCAGCGCGATCTCCACCGACCTCGGCAACACCTGTATTTTCCCTCCCCTGATTTCGGGTGGTTGTGTCGAACTCATTGCTGCTGACATTGTGGTCGATCCGTTTCGGTTCGCGGCGCATCTTGTCGACTACCCGATCGACGTGCTCAAGATCACCCCATCGCACCTCGGAGCGATCTTTGGCACGGTTGGTGCCGACGCGCTTCCAAGAAAAACTTTGGTTGTCGGCGGTGAGGCGTCGTCGTGGGATCTTGTCGGCCGCATTCAGGCCGCGGCTCCCGACTTGGTGCTCATGAACCATTACGGACCGACGGAAACCACAATCGGCGCGTGCACGTTTGACATTGGTGGTGATCGCAGCCCGGGTCAACCCGCAACGGTGCCGATTGGCCAACCAATTGCCAACACGACCTGTGATGTAGTCGACTCGATACTGCAACCAGTACCCGTCGGATTTCCCGGTGAGTTATTGATCGGCGGTAGCGGTGTGGCGGTGGGCTACATCGGCCAGGCCGCACTCACCGACGAACGATTCATTGCGCACCCGCTCCGACCGGGTACGCGCGCGTACCGGACCGGTGATTTGGTGCGCAAACTGCCCGACGGCAATATTGAGTTTTTGGGCCGCATCGATGATCAGCTGAAGATTCGCGGACACCGAATTGAGCCTGGTGAAATTGAGCGCGTCTTGCTTGGATGTGCTTCGTTGACCCAAGCCGCGGTCGTCGCTCGAGAGCACAGCCCAGGCGACTTGCGCCTCGTTGCGTATGTGGTGGCGGGCGGATCGCTCGACGTCGATGTTCTCCGGGCGGCAGTATCTGCGAAGCTCCCCGATTACATGGCTCCGTCTGCCTATGTGTCGCTCGATGCATTGCCACTGACGCCGAGTGGCAAGCTCGATCGTCGTGCGCTTCCAGAACCACCCGCAGCTACAGACAGTTCGCGGACCCCTTACGTTGCGCCAAGGAGCGAAACCGAGACGCTGTTAGCTCACGCTTGGGCGGAGGTCCTGGGCGTTGAACAAGTCGGCGTGAATGATGACTTCTTCGCTCTGGGTGGTCATTCGCTGCTGGCAATGCAGGTCATCGCCCGGGCTCGTCACGCGGTCGGCATTGAGTTACCGTTGCATTCCTTGTTTGTTGCTCCAACCGTTGCCGGATTGGCAGATTTGGTCGATGAATTGCGATCAGGTATCGGCGGTGGTTCGATGTCTGACGACGACGCGGACGATGAGCTTTCGGCGCTGCTTGAAGGCATGACTGATGAAGAAATTGCACGCCTGCTGGCAGAGGACTAACGAATGAACGCGGCACGCCGAGCGCAAGGCTCAGATTCCATCACGGTGCCCCGGAGTTTCATCAGCGTGGTGCATGGGCATGCGGCGACACATCCCGATCGAGTCGCGTTGATCAACCCTGGTGCCCAGTCGTGGACGTATCGCGAGCTCGCATTGGCTGTCGAGGAGATGCGTGCATCGTTAGTCGCTCACGGCGTTGTCACAGGCGACCGCGTTGCGTTGGTGTCGCGTGGCAGCGCAGAATCGGTCGCGAGCTATTTGGCGATTACTGCGGCAAATACGGCAGTGCCGCTGAACCCGGCGTATCGGGAAGATGAATTTGATTTCGCATTTCAGGATTTGGGCGTGCGGGCGCTCGTCGTGGCAGATGCGCCAGAAGCTGAACAAGTGGCGCAGCGCCGTGGTATTCCAATACTGCAAGTGTCGGCGGCGGTGGCGACCTCATCACCAACTGCGCCGCGTGGCGCAGGCGCGTCGCTCGACGACATCGCGATCGTGTTGCACACATCAGGCACCACGTCGCGGCCCAAGATTGTGCCGTTGACGCACGCCAACATCATCACTGCATCTGATCAAATTCGATCCACATTGGCGCTCACCGCTGATGACCGTTGTGTGAATGTCATGCCGACGTTTCACATTCATGGGCTGAGCGCGGTGCTGTCTACTTTGATTGCTGGCGGCAGCGTTGTGTGCCCCAGTGAGTTTGTTGCGCCCGACTTCTTTGAACTCATGCGCGACTATGCACCCACGTGGTACACGGCATCGCCCGCAATTCATCAGTCGGTATTCGAAGCAGCTTTGAAGCAGCCCGAAAGCCCCGTGCGACATTCGTTGCGCTTTATTCGGTCGGCGTCGTCGCCAATGCCGCCGACGCTAATTCGAGACATGGAGCAGGCGTTTCAGATCCCATTTCTTGAGGCATACGGCATGACCGAAACGTCGCCGATCATTTCGAGTAATCCACTTCCTCCAGCCGAGCGAAAGATCGGTTCCGTCGGGCGTGCGGCTGGGTGCCAGGTCGCGATTATGACCGATGCGATAGTGCTGCCCGAAGGCGAGACCGGCGAGATCGTGGTGCGAGGCGCCAACGTGATGCGCGAATACGAAAATGATCCGGGTGCCAACGCCGCGCAGTTCAGTGATGGATGGTTTCGTACCGGCGACCTTGGCCGTCTCGACGCCGACGGGTATTTGTTCGTGACTGGAAGGCTGAAGGAAATTATCAACCGCGGTGGAGAGAAAATCTCTCCGCCCGAAGTTGATAAAGCCTTGCTGTCGCATACAAGTGTGGCCGCCGCTTGCGCGTTCCCGGTGCCTCACCCGAAACTTGGCGAAGAAGTCGCAGCTCTAGTAGTACTGAAGCCCGACCAAACCGCAACTGCTCGCGAATTGCAAGAACACGTCGCTGTCGCACTCGCCGATTTCAAGGTTCCGCGCCACATCGTGTTTCGTGACGCGATCCCGTTGGGCAGTACCGGAAAAGTTGTCCGTTCAGCAATGGCGCAGCACTTGGAATTGACCGAGTTTTTCGGCAAGGCTGAATTGTCAGCGATGCAGGAGTTCTCGCTGGCGCGTTCACCGGAAGAAGAAATTCTCGCGGGAATTTGGGAGGAAGTCCTGCATGTCGAGCGCATCAGCATTCATGAAGACTTCTTCTCACTTGGCGGCGACTCGGTATTAGCAGCACAAGTGCTGACACGAGGCAACGACGCATTGGGCAGCGATTTATCATTCCTCGACTTTTTCGAAAGCCCTACCATCGCCGAACTTGCCGCGCGCTCCGTGGTTGATCAAGGCGTTGGTGCGAGCACGACGCCCGTGCATCGCGCTCCCGATGGCGCGTTGTTGCCACTGTCGATTGGGCAGCACGCGCTCTTGGTAATGCAGTTGTTGGATCCCAGTGATGGATCGAACAACGTGTACCGCGCTGTGCGCATGCGCGGGCCGCTCGATCACAATGCTCTCGTAGAGAGCCTTTCCGAACTCGTGCAGCGCCACGACAGCTTGCGGACAACTTTCCCTGCTCATGATGGCAACGTTGTGCGAAATACCGCACCCTTCATGCGGCTGAAAGTGCCCGTGTCGGATCTCGCTGAGGTACCAGAGGCGAAACGCGAAGCGGTCGCGAAGGCTCTGATTGAGCGCGACGCCAAAACTCCGTTTGATCTTGAACAAGGCCCGATGTTTCGGGCTCGGTTGGTGAAAATAAGTGAGCTCGATCACATCTTGTTGTTGACAATGCATCACATCATGGTGGATGGATGGTCGATTGGAATTTTGTGGAGTGAGCTCGAAGTGCTGTACGAAGCGTTTACCAACGCACGTAAGTCGCCGCTGCCGCAACCGGTGCTTCGCTATGGCGATTATGCGTACTGGCAGCGTGAACGGCTTCAAGGCGAGTACCTCGAATCTCTCAATGCGTATTGGAAGGCGCGCCTCAGCGGCGCACCGCAGCAGTTGAACCTGCCGTTCGATTTCGAACGGCCGCCGATGCTGAAGCACACAGGTGCACGGTTGCGATTCGAATTTGGCGCGGATATCGCGACGCGTTTGAAGACTGTTGCGCGGGGCGAGAACGCAACGTTGTTTATGGCACTGTTGGGAGCCTTTTCGGCATTGATGATGCACTATTCCGATCAAGACGACGTCGTGGTCGGAGGGCCGATCAGCGGCCGGGAACGCCCTGAGCTCGAGGGCCTGATCGGCTATTTCTCGAATTCGTTGGCGCTGCGGACTCGGCTCGATGGCGACCCAAACTTTTTGGAAGTGATTCGTCGCATTCGCACCACGGTACTGGAAGCCCATGCACATCGGGAGCTGCCGTTTGCAAGCGTTGTGGCGGCGGTTGGTGATACCCGAGTGATGAATCGGAATCCGTTGTTCCAACCCAATTTTCGATTGCGCAACATTCCTGCGTCGGATCCTGCCATGGTGGGCCTCGACGTTGCCGAGATCGACATGCACAACGGCTTCGCGAAGTTTGAGCTTGCATTCGAACTCTGGGAATCGACGCAGGGCTTGACCGGGTTCACAGAGTTCAGCACCGAACTGTTTGAAGCGCCGACGATTGCCGCGATGGTCGGCAAGTTTGAAGCGTTGCTCAGCGTCGTAGCTGATGCGCCGGAGTTGGCGCTGAGCGAGGTATTTCGACAACTAGTACAAGCGGCGTGAACCGTGGAAAGTGTGGCAAGCATGTCGGGAACTACTGACCCAACGCCGGTGGCATTTCGATTGCCCCGCACCTACGACGTCGCCCTACTGGTCCGCGACCTTGAAGCGCTGCGTAGGTTCGATCAAGCTCCGCAACCGGGGCCGTATCACGGTGGTGAGTGGACCGGGCTTGCACTGCGATCGATGGGCGGAAAGCAGTCTCCGGATCCGAGTGCTGCAGGGATGGACAACTACGAGTACACCGAAGCTTTGGAGCACGCGCCCTATCTCAAACAGATTCTGGATGAACTCGCATGTCCAATTGAGGTCGTTCGGATTCTCACGCTTCCTCCCGGTGGTCACATCAAAGAACACTTCGATTATCACACGAATTTCCAGTACGGCCTGCTGCGGCTCCACATCCCGATTGTCACGCACCCTGACGTTGAGTTCATCATTGGTGGTCAGCGCGTTGATTTCAAAGCTGGTGAGTTCTGGTTCGGTGACTTTTCCAAGGTGCATTCCGTCGAAAACAAAAGCGATATCACTCGCGTCCACATGGTGATCGACGTGCAAATCAACGATTTCATGCTCGATATGTTCCCAGCGGAATACGTCGCGCTACGTCGCGCGGAGGGCGGAATCGCCATTACTCGCGAGCCGCTGAGCGCGTCGGAAGCTGAGCTACGCAAGCTGACGTGCGACTTTCGAATTCCCGGTGAGTTCATGCCGTTATTTGTGCTCGGCAAACCTATGCAGACACTGATCAAGGGGGCGCGTGCGAGCGCTCGCCTCATCGACTCGAAATTTACGGTGTTGTTGGATAACGAACCGACGTTTGTATTACATCCAGTCGCAGAAAACACGTTCGGCGTCGCGGGGTTGCCGCCTGGTATCACGTTTCGTTTCAACGAGGTCGATGGGGTGGTGCGGTCGGTCGATTTGGACCTGAAGGGCCTGCCGAAAGATTTGTACTTTGCGCGGCTTGGCTTCTCGAAAGGCGAGGCCGTGACTGATCGTTCGGTTTCGCTTCCCGTTCTGGATGACGTGAACTGAGCGCAAATGCGACGTACGACAGCGCCGATGCGCATTGTTCATCTGATCCCGCATCTCAATTTTGGTGGCACCCAAGAGGTGGTGCGCAGCCTTGCCATCGAACAAAAGGCACGCGGACACGACGTTTCGGTACTGAGTTGGGAGTACCCAGGCATGCATCCCGACACCGAACGGTTGCTGACTGAGGTCGGGATCAGCGTGCAAGCTGCTCGCGAACACAGCGACCATCGCCTGGCGTCGATGCGCACATTGCGCAGCCGACTGGGTGGCGAAAAGATCGACGTCGTGCACATTCATAATCCGTTTGAATACTGCTTCTACGGAGCACTTGTTGCAAGGCTGCGGCGGGGTACCAAAGTGGTCCTCACCGTGCATGCAACGACGATGTTTGATCGCTTTGGCTGGAAGCACCGAGCGTTTTTTGTTTTGGGATCGATGTTGACCCATCGCATCACGTCGGTGTGCGACGAGACGCGCCAAATTGTCAGGGAACGGTTTCGGATTTCGAAGCGCAAGCTTGTAGTCGTGGAAAATGGTATCGACGTTTCAAAGTTCCTTGCTGTGCCGCCACGTCAGCGCTCAGATCACGTCGTGTTCGGCGCAGTCGGACGAATTACGAAAGGGAAAAATCAACGATTGGCGGTTGAGGCATTCGCGTTGGCGCACGCAGTACACCCTGGCATCAGCCTGCGGTTGTTAGGCGGCGGCGCTGAAGAAATTCCTGCACTCCAGAGCTTTGCGGATGAGTGCGGAGTTGCTGATGGTGTCGAGTTCCTTGAGTTCAGTACGGATGTCGCTGGATTCCTCGGAGCAATCGATGTTTTCGTGATGCCTTCGAGAAGTGAAGGGCTCCCGCTCAGCGTGCTTGAGGCCATTGCTTCGGGGCTGCCGGTGATTGCAACCGATGTCGGCGGGGTTCGCAAGGTTGTCGAAACGACGAACAGCGGTTGGATGTGTGCGTCCGACGACGCCGAGGCGATGAAGATCGCGATGATCGCAAGTATCGAAGACCCGGGCGCGACGGATCAGACCGAGGCGGCACGGCACATTGTGGTCGAACGCTACGGAGTGCCGCGTATGGCCAATGATTACCAAGCTGTGTACGCGGAGTTGTGACCGGTCGAGGTTGAGAACGCGAAAGGTCTCAGGTGGTTGACAACGGGTCGATCAATTGATGTCAAGGCCGTGCATGGTGTGAAAGGTCGTGGCGCCAGCGTCGCGCAGCACCGTTTCGGGCGTGAGGCCTCCGGCGTAGCCAAGGGCGAGCATCCCGGCTGCGACCGCACCCCGCACGCCGTAGACGCTGTCTTCGATGACAGCACAGTTCTGCGGTGCGACGTTCATCTGCATCGCAGCATGAAGAAACAGATCGGGTTCCGGCTTGCCATGCTGTACTTCGCTGGCGGAAAAGATCCGGCCCTCGAATCGTTCCCAAAGACCAGTTTTTCCAAGTGTAAATCGCATCTTTTTGTGGCTCCCGCTTGAAGCGACACAGGTTGCGATTTCTCGGTGATGCAGGCGATCGACGAGCTCCGCGACGCCGTCGACCGCTTGGAGACGGTCTTGGAACGCTGCCATGATCTCGTTGCTGGCAACGCGATCGAATTCGATTGCGGCATCTGACCCGATCAGCGCGGTGAGTTCGGCTTGCATTTTCTCGTCGGATTTGCCCATGAATTGGCGCACTACATCGGCTGGAGTCATCGGGAGCCCCATTTCGGTGAGGACTCGAGCCTCAATTTCGATGGTCAGTACTTCGCTATCGACGAGCACTCCATCGCAGTCAAAGATCACTAGTTCGATCGACATGTGACAATTCCTCGGTGGTTGCTGGTCAGGTTGAAGTTCTGCCGCCGTTGCTGTAGAGCAATTGACCGTTGACCCAACCACCATCATGTGAGCAGAGAAACGCCACCAGGTTTGCAACGTCGGTCGGTACACCGACACGGGCACCGAATGTGGACGCGGCGACGTCGATGAGCTGTTGATCAGTCATCCAACCCGTGTCAGTCGCGCCGGGGTTGACAACATTCGCAGTGATGCCTTGTGATGCGAGCTCAGCTGCTGCCGCAATCACGATGCGATCGAGTGCACCTTTGCTTGCGCCGTACGGAAGGTTGAATGCGCAGTGATCACTGGTGAGCGCGACGATTCGACCGCTGCCTTGTGGCTCGGCGAATTGTTCGGCGAACGCTTTGATGAGTAGCCACGATGCCCGCGCGTTCACCGCGAAGTGCCGATCGAAACTTTCGACGGTTGTGTCGTGAATTGCCGAATCCACGGATTCGCAGTGGCTGAGAATCAACGCCCGGACCGGGCCGAGCTGCTCGACGGTCTCGGAGATTACCTGTGCCGCAGCCTCGGGATTTTCCAAATCGGCTTCTATCGCAGCTACCGACGCCCCCAAAGATTGCAGCTCGCTGACCAATTCGTCGATCTCTGCGGGTGTGCTGCCCCACGGCATACGTGTGTCGTAAGGGCGCCAATACGTCAGTGCGACATCCCAGCCAGTAACCGCAAACTTGCGGGCAACCGCGCTACCAATGTTGACCCGCCGGCTTGCACCGGTGATGCAGGCCACCGGTCGCTCGCGAGCGGCGTGGTCAGTGTCGTGCGAGGTGGCAGGCGTCATGCACCGAAGTTAGGTCGGTCCTATTGCCTTGTTGGCGGTCTACACTGCACAATTCGCCCATTTTGGAGGTAGTTGTGCGTCGCTCGATGCTCTTGGCCGTTGCTGCACTTGGTCTGACGACCACGGGGTGTATTCACCTAGTGACACCTCCTGGCGATGCTCCGCTTCGATACCGCGACGCGGTGTTCAGCGATGTCACAGTGACTCCAAATGTCGACTACGGCAGCGCGGTCGATCAATTAGGCAACACCACGACGCTGAAACTCGACATGTACGAACCGACCGGCGATACCGCAACGGCACGCCCCGCAATCGTTTGGGTGCACGGCGGTGGTTTCAGCTTTGGCGCTCGCACGTCGCCGGAACTGGTCGACCAAAGCAACGTGTTTGCGAAAATGGGTTACGTCAACGTTTCGATCGCGTACCGCTTGGCTCCCCAAGGCTGCGTGGGCACGGTCACCGCGAGTTGCATCATTGGGATCCAACACGCGCAGTACGACGCTCAAGCCGCAGTTCGGTGGTTGCGTGCGAATGCGGCGCAGTACCGCATCGACGTGAATCGGATCGCGATGGGTGGAACGTCTGCGGGCGCAATCACTGCACTCAATGTGGGCTTCAGCCCTGACGATGTCGGGACGAGTGGAAATCCGGGTGAGGCATCGGATATTCGCGCCGTCTTGTCGTTGTCGGGTGCACGACTCCGCGGCACAGTTGACCCTGGCGAAGCTGCGAGTCTGTTGTTTCATGGCACCGCCGACCCGTTGGTGCCGTATGCATGGGGGCTCGACACACAGCAGGTTGCTTCTGCCGCGAATGTGGTTTCGATTATCACCACATGGGAGGGTGACGGTCATGTGCCGTACCTTCAGCATCGTCAGGAAATTCTCGATCAATCCACCAACTTCTTGTACTGGACGATGGATCTCGAACGCGCTGCGCAGGCGTAACGCGTCGCTGACTCAAGAAAGGGTCTAGGTAATCGGTACATTCTCTGTCGATGATCCAACCGGTCCCTGATCCGTTACTGACACAGCAGCTCCTGGCCGCAACCGAACTCCTTGAGACGATTGCCGCCGAACCGGAGCTCATGCGTGGGCTCGACGACGCGCAACGCAAGCGTTTCGTGAACGCGGCGGGCGACGTATTTTGTCCAGATCCCACTGAACGACGGCTCCGCACGCGTGCCAAAGTCCGCAAAGCGCGTGCGGCCAAGTTGGCGCACGACGAAACGAAACTCAATGAAACCGGAATTCGCACGTTGCGTGCGAAGCCAGTGTTCACGACTCCAAATGTGTCGTTATCGGCAGGTGCGCGCGAGATCGAGGAAGCGCAACGGTTTACCGCCGGCCCGACGGCTGATGATGTCGGTGCCGACATAGGTGATCGCGAACACGACGGAACTTATTCGTCTTTGCAAACCCAGCATTGCTACGTGTGCAAACGGAAATACACCGCAATCCATCACTTCTATGACCAGATGTGCCCTGAATGCGCAGACTTCAACTACTCCAAACGTTCCGAGACCGCCAATCTTGGTGGTCGGGTTGCGTTGTTGACCGGCGGCCGAGTCAAGATCGGATACCAAGCTGGCATCAAGTTGCTGCGTGCGGGCGCGCAGTTGATTGTCACCACCCGTTTTCCCCGCGACTCTGCGCTGCGCTACTCCCAAGAAGCTGATTTCGCTGAGTGGGCGGATCGTTTGGAGATCTACGGGCTTGATCTGCGCCATACGCCGAGCGTTGAGGCGTTTTGTTCACACATTCTCGCGACCCGCAGTCGACTCGATTTCATCGTGAGTAACGCGTGCCAGACAGTGCGACGACCTCCAGAGTTTTACCGTCACATGATGGAACAAGAAACGGCTTCGTTGCGGACCTTGCCGCGCGAGTTGCAGCCGGTTCTCGGTGACTATGAAGGCCTGCGGGGTTACAACCTCGTGAGTGACGGCGATCGATACAGCTCGCGGATGCCCGCGTTCGGAACGATCGTCGATTCGGTGGCCGGATTGACGCGAGCTGCCGAGCTGTCGCAGATGCCGCTCCTACCCGACGACCACGATGCGCAACATCATTTATTTCCTGAAGGGCACCTTGATCAAGACTTGCAACAAGTGGACATGCGCGATCGCAATTCGTGGCGTTTGACCTTGGCTGAAGTGTCGTCGGTCGAGCTGCTTGAAACGCAACTGGTCAACGCGGTGGCGCCGTTCGTGCTCAATGCGCGTTTGAAGGCGTTGATGGTCGCGACGCCCGAGCGTGACAAGCACATTGTCAATGTGTCTGCAGTCGAGGGACAGTTCTATCGCCGCTTCAAAACCACTCGCCACCCGCACACGAATATGGCGAAGGCGGCGCTCAACATGATGACCCGCACGTCGGCCGCCGACTACCAAGCCGATGGTATTCACATGAATAGCGTCGATACTGGTTGGGTGAGCGATGAAGATCCGATCGAAATCGCTGTTCGAAAACGCGATGAACAGCGATTTCATCCGCCGCTCGACATTGTCGATGGTGCGGCGCGCATCGTGGATCCAATTATTGCGGGCTTCAATACTGGCGAACACGTGTGGGGCAGGTTTTTGAAGGATTACCGACCGACTGACTGGTGAGGCTCGTTGAGATTGGCATGGGCTTGTTCGCGCTGCGCGGCGATTGCAGCGAACACGAGGGCTTTTGCCTCGCCGAGGTCGACAACTTCGTGTTCGATCGCTCCAGTTGGGGTCGCGAAAATGAATGTTGCATTGTGGACGGGTTGATTGAGGGCGCGTTCCACGGCGATGGCGTACGTTGCGGCCTGTGGTGCGTACCGCTGCGCCGCGCGTCCGACATCGGCGGGGGAGCCGACTGAATCGGTCTTGTAATCGACGACCGTGAGCTCGCCGTCGTGTTCGAACAACAGGTCGATGTAGCCCTCAATTATGTATCCATCTATGCGTGTGGCGACAGGAACTTCTCGCCAATACCGGTTTCGGACCGCTCGGCGCACCGTGTCGCTGCTGCGAATATGTTGGACCCGTTCGACGATCTCGTCGCGCCGATGGGGGATGTGCTCCGCAATGGCTTGTTCATCGGCCAACAACGAAACGTCGGTGCCATGCTCAAGATCGCAATACTGCAGGACTGCATGAACGGCCCGCCCGAGTGCACTTGCAGACCGACCCCGTTGCCACGGCGGACGTTGTTGTTCTTCGGGTTGTGATGCGGACGTGGTGGTTCGGGGACCTGTCGTTTCGCCCTCGTTGCCCACGTTGGCATTGCCTCGGTCGATAGTGGTCTCGTCGTTCGCTACGGCGCCAATGTGCTGCGCGATTCTGGTGGCGCTCATAGCGGACGGCTCCGCGGCAATCACGAGCGAGCGCGTATAAGCCGCGAACCTCGCGTCGAGTAATTCGCCGGTCAATGGTAAGAGCGTTGAGGCTGGCGGAACAGTGGGCGTTTGGGTGGTGAGCAAGGGTTGGGGTGTTGTCGGCGTGAGTCGCAGCGCAAGCCCGCGGTCGATATGGGGCTCCATCACCGCCGCGGGTGAACGAGTGGAACGAGTTGCGTTGTGATGGCGTGAAATAATCAGGTGGTCTCGCGCTCGGGTTGCGGCGACGTACAACAACCGGGCGCGTTCGGCTTCTTCGTGGGCAGTCTCGTTGCCGCGCGCCTCGACGTATCCGAGCGTTTCGACTCGGTGGGTGCTAGCCCCGGCAGTGAACTCCGCACCGGAGGGGGTGAATATCACTGGCGGTACTCGAACCGCAGGTGATGCCCCAACTCCGGCAAGAATAACGATCGGAAATTCAAGGCCTTTTGAACCGTGAATGGTCATGACCCGTACTGCATCGTCGTCGGGTTCTGGTACCGGAACCTCGACCGCGCTCGCTTGGTCTTCGGCTTGCTGGCGTGCCCACTGCACGAACCCTCCGAGATCGGCGCCCGGGATGACATCGTCCCAGGTACGAGCGTGATGCAAGAGAAATTGCACGCGCCGCCAACGATCGCGAGGACGCCGATGATACGTCGATAACGCAAACAACTGCAGGGTTTCAATGACATCCGTAACGGTGTCGCTGACGGACCTCCACCAGTGCTGGCTGTGAAATTGACCCAAGAGATGCATGCCGAGTGCCACGGGGTGATGAGAATCGATGATCTCGGGAACCGGCTCGCGGTAGTCCCACGAACCGCCTGCCAGTGACCATTCGGCCAGCGCTCGATCACTGCAACCAAAACCTGGTGTGCGCAACGATGCAACCACTGCAATCGCCTCGCCAGGATCGTGAATCGCTTCGAGCATGGCGAGTAGCTCGTGCACTTCGGTGGTGGCAAACACAAGTGATCGTGACTCAATGCGGGCAGTGATGTCTGCCGCGTCGAACGCTCGATCGAGCGCATCAAGCGCGGCACGGGTGGGCAGTAACAAGGCAATGTCTCGGAGCTGTGCTGGCCGTTCACAACCCAACCGAGGGTCGTACACCGACCAATTGCCGACCGCGTCGAGGACGATCGCGGCCACGTCGCCGGCTTCGGCGTCGCGTAGATCAGCGGCTCGTTCTTTGCTGGCCTCGCCGAAGGTCGCCACCCCAGGGCCAGCGCCGTGCAGCGGCGAGCGGTGAGCAACGAGTGCGAGCGGCGATGCTTGGATGCCTGCGTCGCCAGTAGAAGTCAGTACGCCCTCGAAGGTCGCGTTGACCCATTCGATGATGGCAGGCACGCTGCGAAAGTTTTGTGTCAACGCGACAGTGCCCTCAGGGAAGAGGTGTTCGACACGGTGGTAGAGGTCGAGATCCGCGCGTCGGAATCGGTAGATCGACTGCTTCGGATCGCCAACAAAAAACAGACGGCCAGGAGCAACGTCGAGGGTATGCCACGGCTCGCGAGCGACAGGTCGTTCACCTAGCTCGTCGCTGAATCGTTGCGCGAGCAACATTGCCAGTTCAATTTGCAGTGGGTCTGTGTCTTGGAACTCGTCGATGAGTAGGTATTCGTATCTTGCAGCGATCGACGTGCGTGTTGCCGGGACGGTGAGGAGATCACGGGCTAATACGAGCAGATCATGAAATTCGAGACGCCCTTCACTGCAACGCTGTTTGGCTCCTTCGATGCACCAGTCGGCAATTTGCGGGGTGACGATGCTGAAAATGGAACGCGCAAGTTTGGCACGAAACGTTGTGCGAGCGCTGTGAGCCGATTGAACTGCCGCAACGACTTGGGATTTGGGGATGTCCCAGGAAGGTTGGCGCCCGTGGTTGGCGGTTGGGAAGTTCGCAGAGAGCAATTCGATGAGATCATAGACGTCGGCGTTCGCTATTTGTTCGCGCAATGGCGCAAACGGTTGGAGACGTTCGAGCAGCTTGTCTTCGGGGTCGTTGCAATGCGCGCGTAGCGCCAATACCACATCGATCGCTGCAAGTATTGGCGTCGGATCGATGTCGGCGAGTGTTGGCGCGGCGCAGTCATCGTGGCCGGTGCGAGCCAACGCTGAGTCTTCGGCAATGCGATCCCACTGCCCGTGGAGCGAGCTGGCGATCGCCCGCCAATCGGAGATACGCACGCCAAGCATGAGACCGAAGGTGACTGCTTCGGCAATTTGTGGGTCGTCGAGGAGTTGGTCGAGCAGCCGACTCCAGCGAATGTGGAACTGCCGCGCCGATTCGATTTCGTCGACCACCTCGAAGCGAGGCGGGACGCCGACTTGTAGTGGCGCGGTAGCGATGATCCGTTGAGCGAAAGCGTGCAGCGTGCACAAGGCGGCTTCGTCGATGTTGCGGCGAGCATCGGCGCAGCGATGTTGCCCGGCCTCGGTTGCGACCTCGCTATCGTCGCCGCGAGCGGCACGGTCGAGCGCAGTTCTCACACGATCGCGTAATTCGCCGGCCGCGGCTTCTGTGAATGTGATGGCTGCAAGGTTGAGCAAGTCGCTGTGTCCCGACGCGACGAGCTGCACAATGCGGCTCACCAATGCGGTGGTCTTGCCGGTGCCCGCACCGGCGACGACGAAGAGCGTGTGCTCGTGATCTGCGCTGATGCGCCGACGGGCATCACTGTCGTTGAGAGCGCCGTGATTGATGGCGCGGTTGGACGATTGTGATTCGTTCACGATGCGGGGTCCTGGCCGTCGAATGATTCGGGATCGTGCTCGCCCAACATCAGATCTCGATAGTTGGCGAGCGCTTCGTCGCTGCCTTTGCGCTCAAAATCGCGGTGGCGGTCGAGGGGACAAATCCGATCGAACTGGCAATGTTCACAGTGTTCCCAGCTGTCGGCGCCCGAATAGAAGAGCCACTTTGGTTTGCCGGGCACGGCCGGAAAGTTGCCCCCGGCTATGCCATGCAACATGAGTGACGCAACTTCGTGCAGTCGCTGATGCACCGCCGGCATCTCGACGCTGCTGTGGCCTACTGGCTGCGCCGCCTCGGCGAGGTACCAGTAAAACGCTGCAACTTCGGCGTTGGGTGCAAGCGGAGCGGCCGCCAGCGCGTACACGGCCAGCTGTAGCTGGCGCCCCGCGGCAACTGGATCGTTCGGGTCGGCGTCGCGACTGGGGTGGCCGGTCTTGTAGTCCGTGATGACAAGCTGGCCACCGTCGACGGCGCGGTCGATGCGGTCGATTCGGCCACGGAACTGAACGGTGCGTTCCGGGCCGAGGTTGAGGGTGACCGGCGGCGCATGCACCGTGTTGGGTTGGGCGGGATCGGGGGCGATTCCGAACGCCAGCTCGCTGTGAAATGGCACAACTCCTCGCTGCTCTCTGTGGATTTCGTCGTAGCGCAAGAAGTCGCGGAGCATTTGGAAGATGCGTCGTTGCGCGATTGCCCACAGCAGCGGGCGGCCCGTCACGCCTCGCGATTGCGCGTCGGCGAATCGTTCTTGGGCAATGGTCAACAGCTTTGCTCTTGCTTCGTCGGACCAGTGATCCGTTGGCGACGCTGGTTGGGGTGCGGTGCGCAAGAAATTGTCGAGTATGTCGTGCACCAAATTGCCGAGTTCCTTCGCGGAAATGCCATCAAGAGTTTCCGGGCGTTCAACCTCGCGCAGCTGCAGCACTTGCAAGAGGAAATACTTAAACGGGCAGCGAGCCCACTCCTCGAGTGCCGTGGGCGCCAGTGGCCGGTCAGGGAGCAACCCTGCAATCTCACCGATGCTGCCGTCGTAGACGCCAAATGATTCGGCGTCGCGCGACGAGAGCGCTTCGAACCCTGCAGTGAGCCGTGAGTCGCGTGCAACAAGGGGATGACTGGCGGCACTGGCGACCCCGTCGTTCACGAGCGCCGCAGTGATTGCTTCAGTATTGGTGAGCGCTGAACCTTGTGACAGTGCGGATGTAAATGACTCGACACGGACAAACCACGGTGTATTGAGTTGTGACATCGAGTCGCTGTCGAGGGGGGCGCCGATCCGCCGAGCCGCGGCCTCGATGACGTATTGCGAAGGGAGAAACGAACGCTGTTCGCGTACATCACCACGAGGATAGGTATAGATGAGATGCTGCGCGGTCGCTGCTGCGTGGTGATGGATTTCGCGTTCGCGACTTGCTCGGGTGCGTTGCACGGGCGAATCGGGGAGAAACTCCTCGCGCAATCGGTCTCCCAACAGTGGGTTTTCGCTGCCGCGGGGTGGATACATGCCTTCGCTCATGCCAACGATGTACACAACGTCGAAGGTGCAGCCTCGAAGCTCTGGTGTAGTCGCAATGAAAACTCCGTGGCCAAACGATCCAAGTCGTTCGGCTGTTGCACCGAGGAGGTCGGTCATTGTCGCAGTCACTTCATCCAGATTCGCTGATGGCTGGGCGGCACTGAGTGCTGCAAGGCTTTCGATCGCCGACAACACCCGCTCGTACGCCGTCACGTCGGCCTCGGGCCATTCGTTGAGTTGTTGAATGTTGCCGAGGTACGTCGTGCAGAGTCTGGTGAGCCACTGACTCCAGGCCGACCATGATTGCGATGTTGGTGCCGCAATATCGGCCGCTAGTTGTTCGACAAAGCCGCTCAATGACCTCGCGGTCGCTCGGTATTGACCGTGGGCATTTTCCCATTGGGCCAGCCGTTCGACCCACTGCTCGTAGCCGGAGATCACACCGGCGCGGCGGCTCATCGCGTCCCATTGGGTAACCGGAGTGCGGGAGCGATCTGCCGGGTTAACGATGGGCGCTGATTGCAGCCACGCGATCAGTGAGTCTCGATGCCACTCGCCGCGTGCGAGGTCGAGGAGCGTTAGGCACGCGCGGCCACCGACCGTCGCGGCCAGGTTTCGAGGACTTTCACCTGTGCATTGGATGCCCGCCGCGGTGAGCGTTTGGATAGCGATCCGACGGTATGGAGCCTCGACGCGCATCGCAACGGCGACTTGGCTGAGTGCGAGGCCCGACGCGCAACGTTGGCGGATGTCATGAGCGATCCATCGCAATTCATCGTGTGGCTCTGGAGCTTCAACGATGGTTTCAATGATTCCGAATTCTGGCGGGTGACCTTTGGCTGGGCTCGGTGGTTGGGCCGCGAACCAAGCTTCGAAAGCAATGTGCATGTTTGTAATCGGATTGTCGTCGCGGGCGTTGGCGCTGTCGTGTAGTTCTTGATGTACGACAACATTCAGATTGCCAGTTTCCGCGAGCGCCGCACACATGCCGAGCTGCAGCGAGCTCAACGCGGTGGGTTGGTAGAGAATCACTTGGCCGACGCGTGCGATCCGTGCAGTTTGCTCGCGGATTGCGCGAGCGGCGGCGCGGTACACCTGGGTGTGGTCATAGAACCCGCTGGCCCTTGCTCGACGAGCTCGTTCGATCGTGACAAGATCGCGGGCGAGGCGACCTCGCGCTGCGAGCCCGTCGAGCTGCGGCCCTGCGACGCCCGCGAGCTCTGTCAGGGTTTCGGCAACGGCAAGTGCCGTCGCGGGATGGTGCCCGAGTCCGTAGAGCGTCTTGGGGTTCTCGGCGAGTGCTGCGCGAACGAACGCGAGGTGCAGCGCCGGGGTGAGGGGTGCTGCACCGTCGGCCGCAACTGTGTCTGCGCCGAGTGCCTGAGCGAGCGCGGATATCGGGGCGGTGCGCACGTTGATCATGGCGCTGGTGGAATCGTCGGTGAACGCTCGCCGAAGTTGGAGCCCACACGCCGCATTGGGCACGACCACCGTGACGAGCGCGAGCGGATCGGTCGCCTGTAATTCACGAATCAATGCCCAACATGCTCGTTGCGCGGGTTCGCCTGCCGTGGTGTACACCAATTTTCCCATCGTCCCGCACCATAACTGCGACCTGGGACACTGGGGTTGGAGTGCCACGGAATTCCCGTATATCGACCGTAGGCTGTGGCAGCGTGCGAGCTGTCGGCAAGTTCCTCATCAAATTCATGCTGTGGACGCTGGTTGGAGCGCTCAGCGTGGCTGGGCTTGTGGCCGCAGTGGGCCCCGCGGTCAGCTCGTTGGGCACTGCAGTCGATTCGAGCCCGGTCGCGTTGCCGTCGCTGCAGCCCTTGTCTCAGCGCAGCTTTATCTACGACTCCAAGGGCAACCTGATCGCTCAGATCTACTCAGAAGAAGATCGTTTGCTCGTGGATTTGAAAGACATTCCCGAGAAACTGATTGCGGTGATTTTGGCGACTGAGGATCGCGACTTTTTTGATCACAAAGGCGTGGATTACCGAGGCATCGTGCGCGCGTTTGTGAACGACGTGAAAGGCGGCAAACGTCAAGGCGGGTCGACCATCACGCAACAGCTCGTCAAAAACACGTTCTTTGAAAATGGCCGCAAAGACAACGTGATGGACAAGGCCAAAGAAGCTGCCCGCGCCTTGAAACTTGAAGGGCAGATGTCGAAGCAAGACATCTTGAGCCGCTATCTCAACACCATTTATTTCGGCAACGGGGCGTATGGGGTTCGCACTGCCGCCGAGCGCTACTTCGACAAGTCATTGAAGCAGCTGAATCTCGCGGAGATGGCACTCATTGCTGGTCTCATTGCGAGCCCAGAGAACTTCGACCCAATCGATCATCCGGTTGCGGCCAAACAACGGCGTAGCGAAGTGTTGCGGGCGCTCGTCGACGTTGGCATGATTACAACCTTCGACGCAGATCGATATCACAACGAGCCGCTACCGACTGAAGTGAAAAAAGATGCGAAGTATGCGCCGAATTCGTATTTTGTCAAAGCATTGCAAGCCTGGTTGACCGACGATAAAAACCCATCAGCAGCTGCGAAGGCACTGGGCGCCGACAAGAAGCAACGACTGTTTCGTCTATACCACGGTGGTTTGAAGATCACCACAACCCTCGATCAGTCGCTTGAGGCCACGCTGAAGGCGTCTGTGGTGGCACAAGGTCTCGAGGATCCCGTAAAACTCGACACGGAGTTTCCCATAGAGGCCAGCGCAACAGTCGTCGATAACGCAACTGGTGCAGTGCTCGCGATGTATTCCGGCGGTAAACCGTTTGAGCAACGTCGTGGATTCGATCTCGCAACTGATGGGTTTCGCCAGCCAGGATCGCAATACAAGACGTTTACCTTGGCCGCGGCGCTTGAAAACGGATATTCCATTACGGATTCGATCCAAGGTGGCAGGTGTTCGTTTGATCCTCCAGTATCACCAATTCATTGGGCGCCTTCGACCCACGGTGGCGGCGTCATGAGTCTTAAGCACGCCTTCACGCAATCAGTGAACTGTGCGTTTGCTCGATTGCAGTTCTCGTTGGGCCACGGCACTGCTGGTATCGAACGAGTCATAGAAATGGCGCAACGGCTGGGCCTCAGTAGCAAAAGCGAACCCGTCGCATCGACCACCCTCGGCGTCGGAGGCGCGACGACCCGAGAAATGGCCACAGCTTTTTCAGCGTTTCCGGCTGATGGTGTGCTGCACCCTGCAATATTCGCGACCAAGATTCTCGACTCTGACGGCTCTACCTTGTACGACTCGAACTCGCATCGGGGTATTCGGGTGTTGCAACCGGAGATTGCGCGGTCGATGGTAGAGGCGATGCAGGGACCCATCGAGTCGGGGACTGCAACGCGGGCGAGGCTAAACGATCGTCGGCCGGCGGCGGGCAAGACCGGCACGACGAATGAAAGCGTGGATGCTTGGTTCACCGGGTACACGCCACAGCTCACGGCATCGGTATGGGTTGGGCGGGTGAAGTGCGCGAATCCATTAAATCCCGACTGTGGGATGAACGAAGAGGGCGGCCGCACTCCAGCGCGTATCTGGAAAGCCTTTATGGACGCTGCCCTAGCAGATCAACCGATTTTGGAATTTACGCCACCGGATGCATCGCTGTGGCCGCGCCAGCAATACATCACTGAAGATGGCCGTAAGATTCGAGCTCCGCAACGATGGATTCCACCTAACGTCACGAGCTCAACCACCGCTGCCGCGCCCACCGGCGGTACTGGTGGCGCGACGAAACCCAAGAAACCCAAGCCGGATACCAAGACACCAACCCCAACTACGAAGCAGCCGTGACCGAATGAATGATGCGTTCGCAGCGCTGTTGATTGTCCAAGATCACGACATCGCTATTGATCAGCTGCTGTATCGCCGGGAGCACTTGGCGTGCCGGGGCGAACTCGATGCTGCGCTGAATGAAGCGCGCCAGATCATGCCGCAGTTTCAAGCCTTGACATCTCAGCAGGCCGCGGTAAACCAGGAAGAACAACGCATCGATGACGAGGTGCAGCGACTTCGCGTGAAGGCTGAAGGCGTCAACGACAAGCTCTATTCGGGCACCGTCACGGCGTCAAAAGAGTTGCAAGCACTGCAAGCTGATTTCGATTCCATTCGCGCGCACATTGCCACCCTCGAGGAAGCCGAGCTTGAACAAATGCAACGCAGCGAGATGGCGAATGCGGCGCTGGAGCCGGTGCAGGCTCGCCTCAACGCATTGCAGGCCGAGGTGCAGCGATGCCAAGCCGCGATCGTGGATGGCGAACGGGAGGTTGACGGCCTGCTTGAGGCCGAGCGTGCGAATCGGGTGGCGGCCGCGGCGATCGTCGGCACCGAACTCCTCCAGGACTACGAGTCGCGGCGAACCCAGAATCGTGGCCAGGGCGCCGCACGACTCATTCATGGCACGTGCCAGGCATGCCGTTTGACGATTCCGGCCACGGAAGTGGATGCCATCCGGCACGACGACAGCGGGCGTGCATGGTATTGCGACAACTGCAGCGCAATTCTCGTGGTCGAGTAGCTGTGGCAGCCAAAACGAAACTCTCCGCAGATCAAACTTCGTTATTCGGATCCTCAACTCAAGGGTCTGATTCCGAATTCGTCCGGATCCCGGTGGCGGTGTTGATGTACTGCGACGGCGGGTCGCGCGGTAACCCCGGTCCATCTGCGATCGGGGCCGTGGTGTATAGCGCCTCTGGCGACGATGATGTGGTGCTCGCCGAGGTCAGTGAATTCATAGGTATCGCGACGAACAACGTTGCTGAATACAAAGCGATGCTCGCCGGGCTCGATGCCGCAATCGTATTGGGCGCCACATCCATCACTGTCCGCGCCGATTCGAAATTGCTGATAGAACAACTGAAAGGGAACTACAAAGTGAAGCACCCGAATCTTCAACCACTGCATGCTGATGCCATGGTGAAGCTTCGATGTTTCGACCGAGTTGCTCTCGAACACGTGCGGCGCGAATTCAATACGGTCGCGGACGCGCTTGCGAATCGAGCCCTCGACGCTGAAGCAGGGCGACGCTGAGTTGTTATTTTGGTACGCGGCGGGCACAGTGTTTGCTATCTGGAATGTGTTTCAAAGTAACGGACTTGATGTGCGGCTACTCGCGCTGGGTGGTCTGCTTCCGTTGTTGATCGACGTGGCTTTTTGGCAGCAACGGTTCGGGCACACGTTGCTTGGGCCCGTTGGTTTGCTAGCAATCGTGATGTTGTCAACGCCAGGCCGCGGGCGTCGACTCCTTCGCCGCCGTGTAATCGCCCTACCGATTGGCTGGCTGTGTGGCACGGCGTTGTCGGGCGCTTTCGCGAATCAAAAGGTGTTTTGGTGGCCAGCGTTCGGCACTGATTTCGGGGATGCGAAATTGTTTCCTTCGTTCGGCGTGGTACTGGCATTGGAGGCGATGGGCGTGATTGCAGCCGTGTGGTGTTGGCGGCGCTTTGCCATGGGGGACGCGCGGCGGCGGGCGTTGTTATTGCGTACTGGTCGTGTATACGTGGGAGACGCGCAGTGACCTTGTATCTCCTGCGCCACGGTCAGACTTCGGCGAACCGAGGCGGGTTGTTGCAAGGGCATGTCGATCTTGACTTGACCGAACTCGGACGAACACAGGCCGCCGCCGCCGCACATGCGTTTCGCCAACGAGACGTCTCGCGTATCGTGTCGAGTCCGCTGCGGCGAGCGGTGCAAACCGCCGAGATCGTCGCGCGAAACCTCGGACTCGATTTCACGGTGGATGCGCGGCTGGTCGAAATTGACTATGGCCTGTGGGACGAGCGCGCACTGGCTGAAATCTCCGACTCGGATTGGGCACAATGGCGATCCGACGCCGATTTCGCGCCGCCCAACGGTGAGTCGTTGCGATCGGTTTCGGAACGCGCGGCGGCGTTCGCTGAAGCAACCTTGGCGACCGACGGGAACTCGATTGCTGTAAGTCACGTTTCGCCAATCAAGGCGGTTGTGGCGTGGTCGCTCGGCGGCGATGTCGCAACCACCTGGCGGATGCATCTTGACCTCGCCTCGATATCCGCCGTCGGTATACGAGCGTCCCGACCGTTTCTGGCTAGCTATAACGAGGTCGCGGGATTCGCCGACTCCGGCGCACAGTGAGTGCTACCGCTGGTGCTGCGGTGCCCGGTATCGTCTAGGTCATGCGCGAGGCGTGGGTACCCGACGAGTTACCGTGGTGGGCGGAGCCAGGGTGAAGGCGAAGCGCAGCACGAGAAACCTTGCCAAGACGCTGTTGGGTGTCGCGGTAATCCTGGCGATCGCGGTATTGGCCGGCACCGCGGCGTACTCGACCTTGAGTTCAATTCTCAACCCAAATCACCAAACTCGGCTCCAGCGTTACACCAGCCGCGGCAACGATGTGTTGGTCACCCTCGGTGTCACCGGAGTCCAGGTAGCGTTTCCGTCAGAGCCAACTATCTCCACCGAAGAAGTGCATCTGTTCTTTGCGACTGTGAAATCTCAACGTCGGATCAGCGTGATCGACGACGACGCAGTCGAGGCAGTGTGGTACAAGCTCCCGGACGTGTTGCGGGGCCAGGATGACCTGCTACGAACCTTGGGCACTGTGACTGCAAGTGATCTTCGTGGGGTGATGAAAGACGTCGACGTTCATGCCGAAAGCAGGCCGCCAGCATTGCAATTTTGGGTGCCCGCGCCTGCTGGTCAGAAAGGCGATTATCACGTTCGGATCATGATTCATGACAACTATGTATTTGTATTGAGAGTACGAGCATCGGTCGACGGTCCCAGAGCTCTCAACTATTTCGCGAATTCGTTTTGTACAGACAAAGCCACATGTTTGGCGCCAAAGGCGTAGCGGTGGTTCGTCGAAGATCTTGGATCGACGAATGGTACGTACATTTCGGTCGCGGGTGCCCCAATGCCCGATGTAGCAATCGACCCGAACGTGGCGCGCGAACTGGCTGCGAACGAACGGATCCAACTCGGAGCGTGGACGCGAATCGTGGTGCGCCGCGCTTTGCCGGGTGAATAGGACCGCAAGTGTCTCGAAACATTGTTACTGGTGAGCAACTCCCGCTTATTGGTGGGTAGATCCCTCGACACGGCGGACGGTCAACGGATCCACATCGCTGCGTACAGAGACAAACACGGGATGGCGCAAGGTTTCTGCGTCAGTCCACTCGGTGAACTTCACGTCGATTACCACGACTGGCTGCACGAATCGTGTATCTGTCGGTGCCGCATTTATAAACGGGGATGATTCAGTTGCGATGCGCGTGAGTGCGTGCAGTAGGTGGTCTAAGTCTGCGTCGCGCAGTCCGCTCCCTACGCTTCCACTGCACACCAACTTTCCTGCAGTGTCGTGCACGCCAATCGTGAGGGATCCAACAGTTGCGGCGCGTCGCCCGGTGCCCGGTTGCCAGCCGCCGATGACGAACGATTGCGACAGCGTGCGTTTGACTTTTACCCACTCCGGGCTGCGTCGACCGCTTTCGTAGCGGCTGTCAATACGTTTGGCGACGGCTCCTTCGAGCGCGAACTGCTCGACGATGTCCCAGGTTGATGCGCCGTCGCCGATCTGGTGGGGCGGGATTTGCCAACCCGGCGCGTCGCCGACGTCAAGTGCAAGAAGCTCGTCTCGACGTTGGAGATAGGTGAAATCGGTCAGATTCTCGTGATCGCGATGCAAAAGATCGAATGCGATGAACTGCACAGGGGCGGAGATACTGAGCTCACGGACTCGCTGAGGATCGCGCACGTGCATACGCGATTGCAGGAGTTGAAAACTCGGCCGACCAGTTGCTGTATCGATGGCGACGATTTCGCCGTCGATTAGGAGCGATTTCAACTGCAAGGCCGTGGGTGCGATCGTGAGCTCTGGATAGCCCGCGCTGATGTCGCCACCCGAGCGGTTGCTGAATCTCACGTGCCCGTTGTGGACATGGGCCATTGCCCGAACGCCATCCCATTTCAATTCCCACGCCCAGTTGTCGCCAGTCGGTCGCCGCGTACGCAACGTCGCGAGCATCGGAGCGACCCAGGGAGGCTGCATCAAAACTTTGCTATGACCTCGTCGGCGAACCGCGCCAGCGAATCGATTCGTACCGAGAGCGCGTCGGGGTCGCCACCATAGAAATACCATGGCACGGTTTGGAGTTCCGTCACGCCGGCGTCTTCGAGGCGTCGATATCCGTCGATGTCCCACACATCGATGCACAGGGTGTTGATTTCAAAATCACCTGTGCGACCGTATTCAGTGCGATAGTGGGCGAGGCGTTCGATTGCGTTGAGTATTTCGACTTTAGTGTTCTGCACCGATATCCAACCGTCGGCCAAGCGCGCCGCGCGTTTGAACGCTGGCTCACTGAGACCGCCAACATGGATCTTGATTGGGCGACTGCCGACTGGGCTCATCATCAACGGGCCGACGTCGTAGTAGTCACCGTGAAACTCAAACCACTCCGGACCATTGCCCGCGCATGCTCGTCGCAGAATTTCGATCATTTCATCGCAGCGCTTGCCGCGAGTCCGCATATTCGTATGGGTCCATTCGAATTCTTCGGGAATCCAGCTCAGACCAACGCCAAGGCTGACGCGATCGTTGGAGAGCGCCGCGAGTGAAGTGAGTTGCTTGGCCACCAATAATGGATCGCGAATCGGTAATTTCACAACGTTGGTCGTGAAATGGATGCGCTGGGTGACGCCAGCCATTGCGGCCATCGCGATGAACGGATCAACGAACTTCGTTTCGGGTGCCCAGAATCGACCGCCATCGGCTGAGTATGGATAGTTGGCGCTGACCTCTTTTGGATAAAAGACCGAGTCGGGAACGGCAATCGTGTCGAAGCCGTTTGCCTCGGCCGCCTGCGCCATCGGAACCAAGTGGTCGGCGGGAAACATAGGGAAGGGGACGGTCCAGCGCATGCCTACAGAATAGAACCTGTTCTAGTTTTGCGCTAGTATCTCCGACCATGGAATTTGGAATCTTCAACAGCGGATGTGTTCTGCCCGGCTACCGCCCTGGCGACCCGTTGCGCGAACACCACCGGATGATCGACGAAGTTGAGTGGACGGTCGCCGCCGACAAAGCTGGCTTCAAGTACACCTGGGCGACTGAGCACCATTTTCTGGAGGAGTATTCGCATCTGTCTGCCAATGAAGTATTCCTTGGGTATCTGGCTGCTGCGACCAAGAACATTCACCTCGGTTCTGGGATTTTTAACATCACGCCGCCGGTGAATGCCCCAGCGCGGATTGCGGAGCGGGTCGCGATGCTCGACCACCTTTCGTTGGGACGCGTTGAGTTCGGTATGGGGCGCGGTTCGTCGACCACAGAACAGGCGGGCTTCGGCATCACCGACCCAGAGCTCACACGCGAGATGTTTGATGAAGTCATCGAACAGTTCAAATTCATGTGGCGCGAAGGCATCTACCCAGGGCACGAAGGCAAGCATTTTTCGATGCCCGCGCGCAACGTGTTGCCGAAGCCGCTGACGAAACCGCACCCACCAATGTGGGTTGCCGCTGGGTCTCCCTCCACGTTTGAGAAGGCCGCGCAAATGGGCCTAGGCGTGCTGTGTTTCACGACGGCTTCATTGGAATCATTGAAACCGCTTATTGAAACGTACAAAAAGAACATCGAAAATGCTGAACCCGTTGGCGAATACATCAACAACAACATCATGGTGACGAGTCAGATGTTGTGCCTCGAGGACGGACAGCGTGTGCGCGATGTCGCAGCGACGCTTGAGGGCAGCTACCACACGAGCTTGCTCTTTAAATATCTCGATACCTTCCCGCGCCCGGCGGGCATCCCGGTGTGGCCGGATCTCATCCCAGAAGCATCGCCGAACCAAATCGATGCGATGATTAAGTCGCGCACGCAATGCGTGGGGACCCCTGAAGATGTCGAGGTTGCCACGCAGAAATACGTTGACGCGGGTGCCGACCAACTGGTGTTTGGGATGTTGAGCTCAACGATGTCGCGTGAAATCGCATGCGAAGCAATCGAAACCTACGGCAAGTACGTCATTCCGCAATTCGACAAGGATCCGATCCACTCCACGACTCGCCAACGCGAAGCCCAGGTTGGCAAGTAACTGGCTTGCGCCCCGACGTTGCACATCGCAGCGTCGGATGGAGTAGGCGCGATCAAGAACGTTTGTTGAACGTGATCGTCGCGTTGCGCAACCCGTAGACGAATGGGTTGGCCATTTCGTCGACCGAGCCCGGGACTACCCGAACATCGGTTACGCGGCGCAGGAACTCCTCGAAGAAGGTTTTGATTTCTAGGCGTGCGAGTGATGCACCGAGGCAGAAGTGGGTGCCAAAGCCGAAGGCGATGTGATTGTTCGGTGTCCGGCGAACGTCGAATGATTCAGGGCGTTCGAAGTGGGCCTCGTCGCGATTGGCCGACGAATACATCAGCAGCACTTGCTCTCCGGCCTTGATCGACTCGCCACCGATTTGGTAGTCGATGGTGGCGGCCCGACACATGTTGTGAATCGGCGTGACGTACCGGATGAACTCTTCGACCGCGATGTCGAGATCGGCACCATCGACCAGCGCCTGCATTTGGTCGGGGTTATTCACGAGATTCAAAATTGTGCGCGCGATGACTGTTCGCGTGGTCTCCGCGCCACCATCGAGTAGCAGCAAGCTGTCGGAAATCACCTCACCGATGCCAAACGGACAACCGCCGACTTCATCGAGGCTGCCGTACAGGCTGACGACGTCGTCGGTGGGATTGAGTTTCTTCGCCTCGTACAGTTCTGAAACTGCCCCGGCGAACTCCATGGCTGAAGCGATGCCTTGTTCGTCGTGGTAGCGAGGCCCACCTCCGAGTGCAATTGTTTCCTGCGACCATTGCTGCAGTTTGGGCCACATCTCGTTGGGGAAGCCGAGCAATAGGCCGATCATCATCGCGGGAAGCGGTGCCGCGAGGTCTCCGACGATTTCCGCAGTGCCGCGGTCGATTACGTCATCGATGAGCGCGTTCACCACCTCGCGCACGTGGTCTTGCCATTTACTGACCGCTCGGGGTGTGAACCGGCGAGAGACGAGTCGGCGGCGTGCCGCGTGCAGGGGATCGTCGAGCCCGATAATCGACGGATCGGAGCCCATCTTGGGCCGGTAGCCATGAGTGGGGTCCGCGTTGGAGAACAGTGTGTTCTGCTTTTCAATTTCGACGATGTGATCGTAACGAGCAATAGCCCAGAGTTCATTGGTTGAATCCCAATACACCGGAGCTTCTTCACGTAGCCAACGGTAGGTGGTGTACGGATCGTTGATGTAGAAGTCGCCGTCGAGAAGGTCGATTACGCGGTCGTGTGTCTTGGACATGGCTTGAGAATATGTTCTCGTAGGATCGAGCGATGGACGATGGACGCATCCAATCTCAGATTTCGCAGCTCGTTGCATACGACTCAATCCGCCAGCTCGTCGCTCGCTACGCGTGGTGTCTCGATACAAGAGATCTAGACACGCTCGTCGGACTGTTCGTTGAGGATGTGCGCGTCTCAAAGACTTCGTCGGGGCGAACAGCGCTGCGCGAGTCATTCGCCAGCCAATTGCGAAACATCGGGCCGACCACGTTATTTGTGGGAAATCACATCATTGACCTCGACGCCAACCAACCGAATGCTGCGACGGGAGTCGTTTATTGCCGGGCGTACATACAAGAGCCTCATGGGTTCGTTGAACAAATGATTGTCTATTCCGATCGTTATCGTCACGAAGCGGGATCGTGGCGATTTGTCGGGCGTCGTCACGAGCTGTTTTACGGCATTGTGACCTCCGAACAACCCCATGCTCAAGAGCTTGCGAATTGGCCGCAACGCTCGACCGGCGTCGGAACCATGCCGTTTCGCTTAGATTCGTGGCAGCGGTTCGCTACCACCGGCGAGTAGTTCGAGGCGATTGCTACGCTCCACATTCTGGCCGATCCTGCCAGTCGACCGCGGCCATCGACCCGTTTCCCGTTGAGCCACAACGGTCTGGGTTCAACATTGTCGAAATTGAGAAATGAGAGATTCATGCGTGGAATTGTGCACATTGGCGAAGGCGTTGCTGATATCACCAATGATCTCGAAATTCGCGAGCCCAAGCCGCACGAGGTGGTAGTCCGGGTTGTGAACGCGGGCGTTTGCCACAGCGACCTCTCGGTACTCGACGGCACGATCACCTTCCCTACCCCGTGTGTGATGGGCCACGAAGGCGCGGGAGTTGTCGAAGA
>SXGR01173035.1_pt1 | contig 46719 bp, 43 predicted proteins | sample 3174711 | NCBI WGS metagenome assembly SXGR01 (sample SAMN11356860, study PRJNA531348) | freshwater metagenome | isolation source: freshwater sample F1-60 | place: China: Fuxian Lake, Yuxi | collected 2017-12-25
CCTTGGATTTGGCAAGCGAGTTTGCCGGACAGACTATGCACCTTGCATACAACGGTCGCACCGCCCAGATTACAAGCTCAACTGATGCAATTGTATTGCCACTGGAATACCTGGAGGCAACATCATCATCGTCTCCGGCCACAACATCGGCACGGCCGAGATCGAAGGCGCCATCGGCCAGCACCCGGCTGTGGCCGAGGCGGCCGTGGCGGCGTACCCTCACGACATCAAGGGCAACGCCGTGTACGCCTTTGTCACCTTGAAGACAGGACAAGCGGCCGGCGAAATCGTGCGCCGCGAAATCCTCCTCAAAGTGCGCGACATCCTGGGGCCTCACGCCGCTCCCGAGAAAATCCAGTTCACCGAGGGACTGCCCAAGACGCGCTCGGGCAAAATCATGCGGCGCATCCTGCGCAAGATTGCCGAGGGCCACGTGGACGACTTGGGCGACATCAGCACGCTCACCGATCCGGCCGTGGTGGAATCGCTCGTGAAGGGCCGCGTGTGACGCGCTTTGGGCGCCGCTTGCCTGCGCGGTGACGCGTGGTAAATCTGCCTTCCGCCATGCCACGCAGGAACCCATGCAAGCACCTGGCTGTCGTGCTGGCGCTGGGATTGGCGGGGGTCGCCTGCAAACCGGACCCTGTCGCGACGGCTGCGAAGGCCCAGGCTCGGATGCTCGAAACTCTGCGAACCAAGGCGCTCGCGGGCGACGCCACCTCGCAGTACACGCTGGCTCTGGCCCATCGCATGGGCCAGTTCGGTGCCGACCGCGATGATGCGACGGCCGTCTCGTGGTTCCGCAGGGCGGCCGACCAGAACCACACCGGCGCCCAGTACAGCCTGGGACTCTGCTATGATCTGGGGCGGGGAGTGGCCGCCAATGCGACCGAGTCGGCGTGGTGGTATCACACGGCGGCCACAAATGGACACGCCCAGGCGCAGTACAACTGGGCCGTCAACCTGTTCAACGGACTGGGCGTGCCTAAAGACGAGGCGCAGGCGCAACGCTGGTTTCTGAAGGCTGCTGAAGGAGGCGTGGCGGCCGCCCAGTTCAACGTGGGGGTCAGCTTTGCGATGGGCCGGGGCGTGTCGCAGGATGACACCGAGGCGGCGCGCTGGTTTAAGAAGGCCGCTGAACAAAACCACGCGGCGGCCCAGTACAGCATGGGAGTGGCCTTTGCCAACGGTCGGGGCGTGGATCGCGATGACGCGCAGGCAATCCACTGGTATCGCAAGGCGGCCGACAACCAGGTGGCCCAGGCCCAGTTTAACCTCGGCGTCCGTTATGACCGGGGTGATGGGGTGGGCGCAGATCCGGCGTTGTCGGTTTACTGGTATCGTAAGGCGGCCGAGCAAAGCCTGGCCACGGCGCAGTATAATCTGGGCATGTGTTACGACACCGGACACGGGGTGCCGGTGGATCGCGTGGAGGCGCTGGCGTGGTTCACGCTGGCGGGTGCGGACGATCCGGACGCGGCGCGGCGGCGCGATGAACTGGAGCGGGTGCTGACAGGCGAGGAGGTGGAGTCGGGCAGGGCGCGCTCCAGGGTGCTCGCCGCACTCATCCAGGCGCGTCGCCGGGCGCAGCAGCCTCCACGTCCGTAGAATGAGCCTTCCTGCCACGCAGTGGGGGCTTGCGGCGAGGGTGCGCTGCCGGTAGCGTTGCGGCGGTGAGGTGGCTGCCCTTCGAGATGGAACTGGCGCTGAGGTATCTGCGCCCCAAACGCACGTCGGTTTCTTTCATCACGCTCATCTCAGTGCTGGGCGTTCTGCTGGGGGTGGCGGTGCTCATCATCGTCATCAGCGTGATGACCGGGTTTCACCGCGAGTTGGAGCGCAAGTTGTTCGGTTTTCAATCCCACCTCACGGTTCGGCGTGTGACAGGAAACCTCGAGGATCCCGCCGCGCTCGCCCTCAAGGTGGCGGCGCATCCGCAGGTGCGCGCGGTGTCGCCGGTGGTCGTGGGCAAGGCGCTGGTCGAGTCAGCCGTCCAGCGCACCGAGGCGTCGATGGATGGGCTGGTGGTGCTGGGCGTGGAGACCAACACGTTCTTCAAGGTGAACCCCCTTCCCGAGCACATGGTGCGCGGGCGTTTTGATTTGGGTGAAAATGCAGTGGGCGATCCCCGGATGGTGGCGGGGGTGACGATCGCGGAGCCGGGCAGTCTGGGCGTGCAGACGGGCGATACGCTCAACCTCTATTCGCCGGGCGAACTCAAGACGATGCGCGAGGCACGCAAGGGCGGCCCTGAAATCGGCATCCTCTCCAGCCAGTTTGAGGTGGGGGGCGTGTTCGATGTGGGTTTTAAGGATTTCAACGGATTTCTCGTCTGCTCGCTGCCTGCGGCGCAGGCCCTCTTCGCGATGCCCGGCCAGGCCAGCGCGCTCTTCGTGCGGCTGGATGACCCGCACCAGGCCGCCGCGGTCGCGCTGCAACTTGAGGAGCGCCTGGGCGGTGGATACATTTGTGTCACGTGGATGCAGAACAACCGCGAACTGCTGGGCGCGGTGGCGGTGGAGAAAAACGTCATCGAGTTTCTGCTCTTCTTCATCGTGATTGTCGCGGCCTTCGGCATCACCAGCTCGCTCATCATCTTTGGCGTTCAGAAGACGCGCGACATCGGCCTGCTCAAGGCGCTGGGAGCGAGCAACCAGCAGGTGGGATCGGTGTTCCTGGCGCAGAGCATGGTGGTGGGGGTGGTGGGCGTGGGACTGGGCACGGGGCTGGGGGTGCTGCTGGTGGCGCAGCGCAATGCCGTGCTGGAGTTTCTCCGTGTGAAGTTGGGCTATCAGCTCTTCCCCGAAAACATCTATCACTTCCGGGAGTTGCCGGCGGCACTGGTGCCCTCGGATCTTCTCATCATTTGTGGCGGATCGCTTTTGATCAGCCTTGTGGCCGGACTTTTGCCGGCACTCTCGGCGGCTAGGCTCAAACCCGCGGAGGCGCTGCATCATGAGTGAGGCCGCTCTCCCGGCGCCGCCCCTTTTGCGGGTGCGGTCTCTATCCAAGACCTACCGGATGGGCCAGCGCGCCCTGCCTGTGTTGCGCGAGGTGGATCTGGAGGTGGGCGAGGGCGAATTTGTGGTGCTCTGCGGCGCGTCCGGATCGGGAAAGTCCACACTGCTGCACCTGCTGGGCGGGCTGGATGCGCCGGATTCAGGCACGGTCGAAATCCACGGGCAGCGGCTGGATGAGATGAACGATCCGCAGGCGGCGCGGTTTCGCAACCGGCATATCGGGTTTGTGTTTCAATCCTATCACCTGTTGGAGGAAATGGACGCGCTTGAAAACGTGTGCCTGCCCGCGCGGATCGGCCGCGGCATGGATGGGCCGCTGGCGGCGCGCGCGCGCGAGCTGCTGGCGCAGGTGGGATTGTCCGAACGAATGGAACACCGGCCCAGCGAGCTCTCCGGCGGCGAGCAGCAGCGCTTGTCGATTGCCCGGGCGTTGATCAACCAGCCCCGCCTACTGCTGGCCGACGAGCCAACGGGCAATCTCGACTCGCACACCGGCGGCGAAATCCTGGAGCTGCTCGAGTCGCTTCGCACGCAACACGCGATCACCCTGCTGGTGGCCACCCACGATGAAAAGCTGGCGACCCGTGCGGGGCGCGTGCTGCATCTGGTTGACGGCCATCTGGGGGACAAGTGAGGGTTGCGTCGGGTCATCCGCGCAGACTACTCTCCCCCGCCGCACAGGTGGTGCACCCATGAAAATCTACATCGACGGCAAGTTTTACGACAAAGCCCGGGCCAAAATCTCGGTGTTCGATCACGGCCTGCTCTACGGGGACGGGGTGTTTGAAGGCATCCGCGCCTACCACGGGCGCGTTTTCAGACTGAGCGAGCATGTGGATCGTTTGTTCTGCTCGGCCAAGGCCATCCTATTGGACATCCCGATGACGCGCGAGCAGGTGGCGCAAGCCGTGTTGGCCACGTGCCGGCGCAACCGCATCCGCGATGGATACGTCCGGCTCGTGGTGACTCGCGGCGTGGGCACGCTGGGGTTGGACCCCAAGCGTTGCGAGCGTCCCTCCATCATCATCATCGCCGGGACCATCCAGCTTTACCCCCGCGAACTTTACACGAAGGGCATGTCGCTCGTCACCGTGCCGACGACGCGCAATCTGGCCAACGCGCTCAACCCGGCCATCAAGTCGCTCAACTATCTCAACAACATCCTCGCCAAGATCGAGGCGGGCAACGCCGGCTGTCAGGAGGCCGTGATGCTCAATTCCGAGGGCTTCGTGGCCGAGTGCACCGGCGACAACCTTTTCATCGTGCGGGGAAAGCGACTGCTCACGCCGCCGCTCTCGGCGGGCGCATTGTACGGCATCACCCGAGGTGTGGTGATGGACCTGGCCGCCGGCCACGATTTGCAAGTCGCCGAGCCCAGCCTCACGCGTTACGACCTCTACAATGCCGACGAGTGTTTTATCACGGGCACGGCGGCGGAGGTGGTGCCGGTGGTCTCCATCGACGCGCGTGTGATTGGCACGGGCAAACCCGGCCCGGCGACGATGAAGCTGATAGCCTCCTACCACGCCTTGACGCGTGTGGAAGGCGAGGCGATATAGGGAGGCGGAGGAGAAGGCGATGAAATGCTGCCAATGTGACAAGGAGGCCACGGTGCATCTCACCGAGATCATTGATGGCCAGATGAAGAAGGTGGATCTCTGCGAGGAATGCGCGAAGGACAAGGGCGTGACCGACCCGGCGGGCTTTGGACTGGCGGATCTGCTTCTGGGATTGGGTGCCTCAGCGCAGATTGACCAGGCCGCCGGCGGTGGGCAGATCACCTGCAGCGCCTGCGGTTTCACCCACACTGATTTTAAGAAGTCCGGCCGGCTGGGTTGTCCGGAGTGCTACGAGACCTTTGCCGAGCCCCTGGAAGGCATGATCCGGCAGATGCATAAGGGCACGCAGCACCAAGGCAAAGTGCCGCGGGCGTTGCGAAAGGCGCAGGATCTGTCCAAGCAGCGGGCCCAGCTGCAGGAACGTCTGGCCCGCGCCGTGGGCGAGGAGGATTACGAGCTGGCGGCGCAATTGCGCGACCAGATCAAAGGGCTGGGCTGCCATGCCGCCGAGGAACCCGCTGAATAACCTCGCATGAACCTCTACGAATTCCTCAGCACCCCGGACGAGATGGCCCGCAAGCGCGGGCTCCACGACCACGTGGTCCTTTCCAGCCGCGTGCGCCTAGCGCGAAATCTCCAGGGGCGGGCGTTTCCGGGCCGCGCGAAAAAGAACGACCGGGTGGAGACGTGCGAGCTCATCACCGGGCAGGTGGGGTCGCTGGCGAGCATGCGCGGCGGGTATGTGGAGTCGATGGCCAACCTGCAGGCGCTGGACAAGCAACTGCTCGTGGAGCGCCACTACATCAGCCGCGAGCACGCGGCCAAGAGCGCGGGGAGCGGGTTGGCGCTGAGCAAGGACGAGTCCATCAGCATCATGATCAACGAGGAGGACCACCTGCGCATGCAGGCGATCCTGCCGGGCCTGCAGCTCAAGGAGGTGTGGCAGAAGGTGGACCGTGTGGATACGAGCCTGGAACGCAAGGTGCCCTACGCGTTCCACGACCGTCTGGGTTATCTGACGGCCTGTCCGACCAATCTTGGCACGGGCATTCGCGTGAGTGCGATGCTGCATCTGCCCGGTCTGGTGTTGCAGGAGCAGATCAACCAGATCATCCAGGCCGTCACCAAGCTGGGCCACACGGTGCGCGGCCTTTACGGCGAGGGGACGGAGGCGCTGGGCCACATTTTCCAGGTTTCAAACCAGATGACCCTGGGCGAGTCCGAGTCGGACATCGTCGAGCGCATCAGCAAGGTGCTTCTCCAGATCATCGAGCACGAGGAAAACGCGCGCCAGACGCTGCTCAAGGGCAAGACCACCGAATTGCACAACTTTCTGGGGCGTGCCTTTGGGGTGCTGGCCCATGCGCGCATCATCAATTCCAAGGAGTCGATGAACCAGCTCTCCATGATGCGCCTGGGCGCGGGATTGGGTTTGTTTCCGACCATCCCGATGGCGGCGCTGGATGAGATGTTTCTCGTCTCCCAGCCGGCGCATCTGCAGCACCTGCTTGGTTCCAAGTATTCCGCCGAGGAGCGTGATGTGCACCGCGCCAACCTGTTGCGCGAACGTCTGTCCCCCGTGGAGGGGTTGAGAATTCCGGAATAACCCTCGCCAGCAGCCGCGTCAAAGCGGGGGAGGGGTGCCGTGCCGGACAGGTTGGTACGCTGTGTGCTGGACAAAGGGGATGACTGTGACCACATTTCAATGCCATGAGTGACGAGGGGATGAGCAATTTTACGCCGCGCGCCCAGCAGGTGCTGGCCTTGGCGCGCAAGGAAGCCGACCGTTTTAATCACAACTTTGTCGGCACCGAACACCTGCTGCTGGGGCTCATCAAGCTCGGACAGGGTGTAGCGGTCAATGTGCTCCAGAAAATGGGGCTGGACTTGGACACCGTCCGGCTGGAGGTCGAGAAGCAGGTGGGCACCGGGCCTGACCAGAAGCAGGTGGGCAACATTCCCTACACCCCGCGCGTGAAGAAAGTGCTGAGCCTTGCCGCGAAGGAAGCCAAGGCCCTGGCGCACACCTACGTGGGCACCGAACACATTCTGCTGGGGCTGCTGCGCGAGGGCGAAGGCGTTGCGGCGCGGGTGCTCAAGAATCTGGACGTGGACATTGAGCTCGCCCGCGCAGAGATCTTGAAGGAGCTCGACCCCAACTTCAGCGCGCAGGCCGAGGAAGGCGGGGAAGAGGCTGGCGAGGAGCCGCCCCCGGGGCCTGGCGCCGGACCGGCGAAGGGCGGCAAGAAGACGCAGAGCAAGACGCCGGCCTTGCGGGCTTTCGGGCGCGACCTTACAGAAATCGCGCGCAAGGGAGAGATGGATCCGGTCATCGGCCGCGCCAACGAAATCGAGCGCGTCATCCAGATTCTCTGCCGCCGCGCCAAGAACAACCCCGTGCTCCTTGGAGAGGCGGGGGTGGGCAAGACGGCGATCGTGGAAGGGCTGGCCCAGGAAATCGCCAAGGGCGACGTACCCGAAATCCTCCGCGACCGGCGCGTGGTGACGCTGGATCTGGCGCTGATGGTGGCGGGCACCAAGTACCGCGGCCAGTTTGAGGAGCGCATCAAGGCGGTGATGGATGAGATCCGCCGCGCGAAGAACGTCATCCTCTTCATCGACGAGCTTCATACCATCGTCGGCGCCGGTTCGGCCGAGGGCACGATGGACGCGTCGAACATCATCAAGCCCGCGCTCTCGCGTGGCGAGATGCAGTGCATCGGCGCCACGACCCTCAACGAATACCGCACGTACATCGAGAAGCACGCGGCGCTAGAGCGGCGCTTCCAAACCGTGAAGGTGGAGGCGCCCACGGTGGACGAGGCCATCGAAATCCTCAAGGGCCTCCGCTCGAAATACGAGGATCACCACAAGGCGCGGTTTACCGACGCCGCCGTGGAAGCCGCCGTCAAGCTCTCCGACCGCTACATCACGGCGCGGTTCCTTCCCGACAAGGCCATCGACGTTTTGGACGAAGCCGGGTCGCGTGGACGCATCAAAGCCATGATGCGGCCGCCGGAAATCAAGAAGTTTGAGGAGGAGATCGAGGGCTTCAAACGCAAGAAGGAGCAGGCCATCAAGGAGCAGGATTTTGAGGGTGCAGCGGCGATGCGCGACGAGGAGAAGAAGGCCAAGGACAGGCTGGAGGGCATGATGACCCAGTGGAGGTCGGCGAGCACGGAGCAGAAGATTGTCATCGACGAGGAGGACATGATGCAGGTGGTCTCCAAATGGACGGGAATCCCCCTGCGCCGGATGGAGAAGGACGAAATCAAGAAACTGCTCGAGATGGAAACGGAGCTGGGGCGCACCATCATCGGCCAGAGCGAGGCCGTGTCGGCCCTTTGCAAGGCGCTGCGCCGGTCGCGCGCCGACCTCAAGGATCCCAAGCGGCCCATCGGCAGCTTTGCGTTGCTGGGGCCCACGGGCGTGGGCAAGACGCTGCTGGCAAAAACCATCGCCGGCTCCATGTTCGGCGATGAGAAGGCGCTCATCCAGATCGACATGAGCGAGTACATGGAGAAGTTTGCCAGCTCGCGGCTGCTGGGGGCGCCCCCGGGCTATGTGGGATTTGAGGATGGCGGCCAGCTCACCGAGCAAGTCCGGCGCAAACCCTACTCTGTCGTGCTCTTTGACGAGGCGGAGAAGGCGCACCCGGACGTGATGAACATGCTTCTGCAGATCCTGGAGGACGGCAAGCTGACCGACAGCCAGGGCCGCATCGTGGATTTCCGCAACACGATCATTCTGCTCACCTCCAATCTGGGCGCGGACAAAGCCAAGCCCGGCGCGACCATCGGCTTCACCAACGCCGGCGGCGAAATCCAATACGAGAAGATGCGCGAGCAGATTCTCGACGAATCCAAGCGCGTGTTCCGCCCGGAATTTCTCAACCGGCTCGACGAGGTCATCGTCTTTAGGCCGCTCTCGCGGACGGATCTGGTGACCATTCTCGACTTGGAAATCAACAAGGTGCTGCAGCGACTCAAGGACAAGAAGATCACCCTTGAGCTCGACGCCAAGGCACGGGACTTCCTGTTGGAAAAGGGGCACAACCCCGAGTATGGCGCCCGCCCGATGCGACGTGCTGTGGAGCGCTTTCTGGAAGACCCACTGGCCGAGGAGATACTGCGTGGCACGTTGCACGACGGCGATCCGGTGGAGGTCTCCTCCGACAAGGAGAAGCTCACCTTCTCGCAGAAGGCCTCCGCAGCCGGCGCGCTTTCCGGGCAGGAGAACCAGTAGTCCCGCGCCCGCGAAGGGGCGCTCCAAACAAGGAAGGTTCAGAGTCTAAAAGTCCGTCATGCACGGGGAAGGCACAGGCATTCTGACCCAGCTCACGTTGGGGTTGGGGCGGTTCTCACTGATGGGGGCGGAGGTGGTGCGTTCACTTTGCACCGTTCGCCCCAGCCTGCGCGATATCATCGCGCAGATGTACTTCATCGGCGTCAAGTCACAGGGCGTGGTGGCCATCACCGGGGCCTTCGCAGGCATGGTGCTTTGCGCGCAGACCTACTACCAATTCGAACGGCTGACGGTCGGCTCCGCCAGTCTGGCGGTGGTCAGTGCCGCCATGTGCAGCGAACTGGGGCCCGTGCTGGCGGGACTCATGGTGGCAGGCCGTGTGGGGGCGGCCATCACCGCGCAGATTGGAACCATGCGCGTGACGGAACAAATCGACGCGCTTCGCACCATGGCCACGCACCCGGTGGATTACCTCGTGGTGCCGCGCGTGGTGGCCGGCGTGCTGGTGATGCCCATGCTCACCAGCATGGTGGTGGCCATCGGCATCGCCGCCGCGTACCTGCTGGGCGTGGGGCTGCTGGGGATGGACAGCGCCTACAGTCTCAAGCACGCCCAGTTTTATTCGGAGCCCTTCGACGTGTTTGCAGGCCTGGTGAAGTCCGTTTTTTTTGGTGGGATCATCACCGCCATCGGCTGTTACAAGGGGATCCACTGCCGGGGGGGTGCCGAGGGTGTGGGCCGCGCCACCAACGAGGCGGTGGTGCAATCCTGCGTCACCATCCTGATCGTGAACTTTTTCCTGACGCTCATCCTGCGCCAGTTCCGATAAAGATGATTCAAGTCCGCCAAATCACCAAGCGCTTCGGCGATCACCTGGTGCTGGACGGCGTCTCTTTTGACGTGCCGGCAGGCGAGTCGGTGGCGATCGTCGGGCGCAGCGGCGTGGGGAAAAGCGTCTTGCTCAAGCACCTCATTGGCCTCGTGCAGCCCGACGAGGGGCAGGTGCTGGTGGGTGGGGAGAACCTGGGCGCGATGTCGGAGAGGCAACTGCTGCGCGTGCGGCGGCGCTTTGGGATGCTCTTTCAGGGAGGAGCGCTGCTCGACTCCATGACGGTGGCTGAGAACATCGCCTTCCCCCTTCGTGGCCGGGAGGCACACGACGACGCATCGACCCAGCGCCGCATCGCCGAGGTGTTGGAACTGGTGGAGCTTCCCGGCATCGAGCAGAAGCTGCCCTCGCAACTCTCCGGCGGCATGCAGAAGCGCGTGGCACTGGCGCGGGCGATCGTCCACCGCCCGGAGATTGTGCTCTACGACGAACCCACGACGGGACTCGACCCCGTGGTGGCCGACAGTATCGACCAGCTCATGATGCGCGTCTGCGAACGGTTGAATGTCACCAGCATTGTCGTGACGCACGACATGAGGACGGCGCGGCGGCTGGGGCGGCGCATCCTGATGATGAAGGCGGGCCGGATTTATCTCGACGATACGGCGGAACATGTTTTTATGTCGCTGGATCCGGTGGTGCGCCGTTTTGTCGACGGCGTGGCGGATTTGAAGGAGGTTGAGTTTCCGTGAGTGCCCGAGGGCTGGAGCTGAAGGTGGGCCTGTTCATGGTGGCCTGCATCGCTATGGCGGCGGTGCTCTCCATCCGTTTCAGTGAATCAAGCATGGGGCTGGGCGGCGGCTACGTCGTGTCCATGGAGGTTCCCAACGCCGGCACGCTCGTGCCCGACGCCAACGTGCTCTTCGCGGGTGTGCGCGTGGGACATGTCGAGCGGATCGAGCTCAGGCCCGACGGCGCGGGCGTGATCGTAAAGCTTCGCATCGCCTCAGAGCGGCGCGTGTATGCCGAGGATTCGTTCAGCATCCAAACCGTTGGGTTTCTCGGCGATCAGTATGTGTCCATCGTGCCTTCTCCCCTGCGCTCCCGTGTGCTGGAGCCCGGCGCAAAAGTCGCGGGCAACGAGCCCTTCAGCATGGATCAGACCGCCCGGTCGGTGCAGGGAATTGTGCAGCGCGTCGATTCGCTGGTGGGCCGTGTCGATGGCATGGCGTTCGTGCTTTCCAACATGCTTGCGCGCGTGGACACCGAGCTTTTGAGCAGTCATACGATGTCCAACCTCACCAGCACACTCTCCAATGCGCAGCAGGCGTCCGACCAGGCTCGCGTCTTTTCCCAGCGCATGGTCCAGCTCACCGAGCACATGACCAACATCGCCATGCGCGGCACGGCGGTGGTGGATCGGGTGGACCACCTGCTGGCGACCAATTCGATCGCGTTCAACCAGGTCATCTCCAATCTGCAGTCGTTCACCCTCCAGTTGCACCACACAGCCGACCGGATCGAGACCATGGTTTCGGCCAGCCAGCCGGCGGTGGGGGCGACCCTCACCAACATCGCCCGGCTCGCCGGCCAGTTAAACACCACGGCAGGGCAGTTGCAGGGCATCATCGCGACCAATCAGCCGGCCATCTCCCAAACCATCACCAACGTGGCCGAGCTCACCCGCAAGCTGAGCGTCACGGCGGGGGAAGTGCAGGCGGCGATGAAGGAGAACCGCGGCGATTTGGCGGCCATCGTGGCCAACATGCGCGATGTCACTGGCAATCTCAAATCCACCACGGGCAACCTCAACAAGGTGATGGCGCTCGTGGAGGCGGGGCAGGGGATCGTGGGAACCCTTGTGGGCGACCAGCAGGCCAAGCGTGAATTCGCGCAGCTGGTGACCAATCTGAGCGTCGCGGTGGATCGCTTCGGCACCCTCGCCGACAACCTGAATAAGCACGGGGTGCTTTGGAAGGGGACGAACTCGGCTGCCACCACGCGCCCGCCGCCGAGAAGCAGTCGGCCGGAGGTGCCATGAGCGGCCCGGTCTGCGTGTTTGAGGCGACACGGCTTGTGGACGCGCAACTGGCCTGCGCCAGGCTTTGTGCGGGAGGCTTCCTTGCCGAAGTACTCAACGAAACCACGGCCACCAATTTCGGGGGCATCCTGCCGGGCGTCACGAGCATTCGCGTGGTGGTGCCAGAATCCCAGGCACAGGAGGCGCGCGAGTGGCTGGCGGATCTACCTGCCGAGGAATTGTGAACTCCCCGCTCGCACGGTCCCTGCAGCAGCTCAAGCGGCGGCTTCCCACCGGCGTGCTGCGGCAGGATTCGGGCACTCTGGACGCGCACGCGGGCGACAAGTGGTTTGCGGCGCGCACGCCTGATGCCGTTGCGCTCCCCCGCACGACGAAAGAGGTTGTGGCCATTCTCCAGTTCGCCCACCGCCATGCGATCCCGGTCACGGCACGAGGTGCCGGCCATGGCTACGTCGGTGGTTGTGTCCCACAGCGTGGCGGCATTGCGCTCAGCCTGGCGCGAATGAACCGGATTCTGGAAATCAACCCGCGCGATTTCGTCGCGGTCGTCGAGCCTGGTGTCATCACCGCAACGCTGCAGGCCAAAGTGGAGCGGCTTGGCTTGTTTTATCCCCCCGACCCCGCCAGCCGCGCCGACTGTTCCATCGGTGGCAACATCGCCACCAATGCCGGGGGGCCCCGCAGTGTGAAGTACGGGGTGACTCGCGACTATGTGCTGGGGATTGAGGTGGTGCTTGCCGATGGCACTGTGGCGCGGCTGGGTGGCCGCGTGCACAAGAACAAGACGGGGTTCGACCTTCACCGCCTTTTCGTGGGGTCAGAGGGGCTGCTGGGCGTGGTCACCGAGGCCACGCTCAAACTGCTGCCCTTGCCGCCTCATCGCGCCATCGCGGCGGTGGGGTTTGACACCATGAAGGCGGCCTGCGCCAGTGTGCGGGCGGTGTTTGATGGGGGTTTCCTGCCCTGTGCGGTGGAGTTGGCCGACGAATTCACCCTCAACGCCGCGCGCGATCGGACCGGCACGCGCCGCTTCGATGGATGCCGGGCCTACCTCATCGTGGAGCTGGACGGGCAGCGCGCGTCTGTGCGCGCCGAAATGCGCGAGCTGCGCGCGATCCTGGCGCGGCGGCGTCCGCGCACCGTGCAGGTGGTGGATGGGGCGGTGGCCTGCGAGCAGATCTGGAAGGTGCGCCGTGAATTTTCGTACGCGCTGCGCGACACGGGCCTCACCAAACTCAACGAGGACGTGGTGGTGCCCAGGGGGGCGGTGGAGAAATTATTTGCGCTGGGCGCGCGCCTTCATCGCCGCCATGCAATCCGCGTCGCCTGCTTCGGCCACGCGGGCGACGGCAACATTCATGTCAATCTGATGCTCGACGAATCACAGCCGGGCGTTCGCCGGCGCGCGCATGCGGCGCTGGATGAGCTCTTTCGCGGAGTGCTTGCGCTGGGAGGCGCCATCACGGGCGAGCATGGCATCGGCCTGGCCAAGAAACCGTGGTGGAATCTGGCGGTGCCCGCACCCGTCCGGCGCGCCCATGCGCGGATCAAGCGCGCGCTCGATCCGCGTGGGATCCTCAACCCGGGCAAGTTTGTCTAGCCATCCAGCGGGCGCGCCAGTTCCACACGTAGATTGCGCCCGTTAAAGTCGCGCCCATGGAGCGTCGCGGCGGCGTTCTCGGCGCAGGCGCGGTCGGCCATTTCCACAAAGAGGAACCCGGCCGTGCGCCCGTCGCTGCGGCGCGTGACGCGCGCAAGCTTGAGCACCTGCCCCGCAGTTTCGAAATGCGCCCGCAACTGCTCGTCGCTGGCTTCGTAGGGAACATTGCCGACGTAAAGTGTGGTGGTCATGGATCAATGGAGAGGGGTAGGGGGGGCGTTGGGCCAACCTCGGGGGCGCCGCCGCGCCGCGATTGGCCCACCAGCACGACACATTCGCCGCGAACCCCACCCTGCGGGAGCTGCGCGAGAATGGCGGCGGGTGTTCCCCGCATGTGTTCTTCGAACTTCTTGGTGATTTCGCGCGAGAGCACCACCGGCGTATCCGGCCAAAGCCCGGCCAGATCCTCGAGCAGCGCCTTCACGCGATGCGGCGATTCATAGCACACGAGCGTGCCCGGCACGTCCGCCAGGCGGCCCAGTTCGTTGCGGCGCGCGCCTCGTTTGCGGGGCAGGAACCCGATGAAGTGAAACTCTCCCGTGGGCAGTCCGCTGGCGGACAAGGCGGCGATGGCGGCGCAAGGGCCGGGCACACTCTCCACGCGCAATCCGGCGGCGAGGATGCGCCGCACCAGGCGCTCTCCAGGATCGCTGATGCCCGGGGTGCCCGCGTCGGTGACGTAGGCGACGGTGCCCCCGCCGCTGAGGCGCTCAAGCAGATCACCGGAGCGCCGGGCCTCGGAGTGTTGGTGGCAGCTCATCATCGGCTTTTGCAGGCCCAGATGCCGGAGCAGCAGCCCCGTCCGGCGGGTGTCCTCGGCGGCCACCACGTCGCACTCGCGCAGCGTCCTCACCGCGCGCCAGGTGATGTCTTCCAGATTGCCGATGGGAGTCGCCACCAGATACAGCGTTCCGGGTTGGAGGGGTGGGAGCTCAGCTTGCATCCGATGGCGCGGCCGTTTGTAGCACAAGGGGCCACGGCCGGGAAGGATGGGGCGTTGACGATTGCCTTTTGCATCCGAAAGGCGAGGATGAACCCCGCATGTCGTTGCCATCGCCGATCCCCGAACGAGCCAACACGCCCAAATGGGTTCGCTATGTGGTGGCGTTTCTGCTGTTGTGGCTGGTGGTTTCGCTCTTCTGGTTCGTGGGTGCCATCCGCGAAGCCAAGCGCATCAAGCAACACCAGGAACGTCCCGACCGGATCTCAAAATGAGGGCTTGGATGATGTTCGGCGGGTGTTACCGTGGGGGCGATCTCATGGCGCACGGTTTCCACTACTACGGAATGTCCATCACAATGGGGCTGCTCTTGGCCTTTGCTGCCGCGGCGGCGGAACCCGCTGCGAAAGCCCGCCCGTTCTCTGTGGAGGGCATGGTGTGGATCGCACCGGCCACCTTCGACATGGGTTGGAACGATGGGGAGACGGACGAGCGGCCCGTGCACAAGGTGTCGTTGGATGGGTTCTGGATCGACAAGTTCGAGGTCACCAACGAGCAGTTCGCGCGATTTGTGGAGAAGTCGGGCTACGTGACGATTGCTGAGAAGCCGCCGGATCCCAAACTCTTTCCGGGTGTGCCCGCGGCGGATTTGAAGGCGGGATCCATCGTCTTCACGCCGCCCAAGGATGCCATCCCCATTGCCGAGCTGCGGGCGCACAACGCCTTCCTGCAATGGTGGCGCTATGTTGCCGGCGCCAGCTGGCGTCATCCGGAAGGGCCCGGTTCAACCCTGCGCGGCCGCGAGAAACACCCGGTCGTTCACATCGCGTGGGATGACGCCGTGGCCTTTTCCAAGTGGGCCGGCAAGTCACTCCCCACCGAGGCGCAGTGGGAGTACGCCGCGCGCGGCGGCTTGGCTGGAAAGGAGTACGTGTGGGGCGACCAGTTCGAGCCCAAGGGCCGGCCGATGGCGAACCTCTGGCAGGGGCAGTTTCCCGTGGAGAACACCGCGCGTGATGGCTTCCGCGGCACGGCGCCGGTGGGATCGTTCCAGGCCAACGGCTTTGGGTTGCATGACATGGCTGGCAACGCGTGGGAGTGGTGCCATGATTTTTACCTTCCCAATTACTACAAAAACTCACCGGCGAAAAATCCGCCAGGCCCCGACTCCAGCCACGATCCCAACGAGCCGGGCGTGGCCAAGCGCGTCCAGCGCGGCGGTTCGTTTCTTTGCACAGACCTCTACTGCGGAGCCTTTCGTCCCAGCCGACGCATGAAGACTTCGCCCGATACGGGCCTTTCGCACGCCGGGTTCCGTTGCGTGGCGGCAGGGTTTGCGCCTGCCGCCGCCACGGATCCAAAGTCGAAATAAGAGGGCGTCTAACGCTGCGCGCTGCGCTTGTCGGGCATGGTGATGGGCCAGTGCTCGGACTTTGTGCGCGCCGTCAGCAGGAAGTTCTCCAGCTTGACGATGACATCGGGATTGGCGGCCGCGACGTCCTTCGACTCCGCGGGGTCTGTCTTGAGGTCGTAGAGCTCCAGCGCCTTGCCCGGCTCCGGACGCACGGCCTTCCATGATCCCATCCGCACGGCCTGCTTGGAGCCGCCTTCGTGGAATTCCCAGTAGAAGTGCTCGTGCCCCTGCTGCTGGGGTGAGTTGATGAGCGTGGGAAGAAACGAGATGCCGTCCGTCTCGCGCGGGGGCGACACGCGCGCAATCTGGCAGAGGGTGGGCATGAAGTCCCAGTGCGCCACGGGAAGGCTGACCACGGAGTTGGCCTTGGTCTTGCCGGTCCACCGAACCAAAAGCGGAATGCGGATGCCGCCTTCGTACAGGCTGCGTTTGATGCCCCTGAAAGGCCCGGCACTTTGGAAGAACGCCGGGTCGTTGCCGCCCTCGGCGTGCGGGCCGTTGTCGCTGGTGAAGATGAGAACGGTCTCCTCCTCAATCTTGTACTCCTGCAACTGCGCCATGATCTTGCCGACGTCGGCGTCCAGACGCGTGATCATCGCCGCCTTGTTCTTCTCCGGCAGCGGCCAGCGATGAATGTCGTAGGGCAGATTGTTGGGCACCTCCATCCCGTTGCCGGTTTTGCGCTGCAGATCCGCGTTGGCATGGGGCGTGGTGTATCCCAGATAGAGGAAGAAGGGCTGGTACTTGTTGTCATACGCGGGCCGGTGGATGCGAATGGCATTGAGGGCCGACCGGGTCAGCAGATCCTGCGCGTACTCCAGCCTGCGGCCTTCGCGGTTCCGGTGGATTTCCACCATGCCCTGATAGGCGTTGATACCCTTGAATCCCGGCTCGAAGCGCCAGAGAAAGCTGGGATAATAGTTGTCGGCGTGCGCCTGATCGACGAATCCCACCCAGTGTTCAAATCCCTTTTTGAAAGGCTCGCCGGTGGAGTTTTCCAGCCCCAGCCCCCACTTGCCGACGGCCAGCGTCCGGTATCCGGCCGTGCGCAGCATCTGTCCCACGGTGATGTCCACCGAGCGCAGCGGCACATCCAGATCGCCGCGGATGAAAGTGTGCCCCGTATGCAGCCCGGTCATCAGCGCCGCGCGCGACGCGCTGTCCAGGGGCGCGCCCGCGTAAGCGTCGGTAAACCGCATGCCCTCGGCGGCCAGCCGGTCCAGGTTGGGCGTTTTGATGAGTTTCTGGCCGTAGGCGCCCAAGTCGCCGTAGCCCAAGTCGTCGGCGATGATGAGGATGATGTTGGGTGTGCGCGGCCCTTTGGGGCCCTCCTCGGGTTTCGGGAATGGTCGCGCCTGCGCAAAAAGCGAACTGGGCCCAGCCCATGCAGCGAACAGCACAGCCACAATCAACAGCGGAAACGCTCTCCTCGTCATCATACCAGCCTCCTTTACACCCAACGATGTGGGTGGTGTTTAATTACGCCGGAAGCGCGCCCTCTTGAAATCCTAAGTTACTCACATTCGCCTTCGATAAAGGGAATGGTGAGTGGTCCCTGCGGCAGCACCGCCACGGTGGCACCCGGCCCCACCGCTGCCAGTCGTTCGCGCACCGCCGCAGCAATGTCCGCGCAAGGCTTGAGGTGTGCCGCGCGCAATGTGGCGTCGTCAAGGGCGCTATACACGCGCACCTCCGCGCGTCGCTGCAAGAGCGCCTGAATCTGCGCCTGCCACTGTTCGGGGTGCTCAAAGCCCGGCGTCGCCAGACGTGCCAGAATTTCCTCGGGGCTTGCCGCGCTGCGCAGCAGCCGGTCCAACGGACTTCCCGCGGGCACGCCTTCGCGACACTCGCAAGCCAAGATGAGCAGGCCTCCGGGCTTGAGGATGCGCGCGCCCGCGCTCATTCCCTTCACGCCTTGATACAGGTTCTGGTCGAGTGGATAGCCGCTGTTGGTGGTCACCACGACATCGAAGGGTGCGGCAACGCGCTGCATCGCCGACTCGCGAACAAACGCGCATCCCACCCGGTGCGCCTCGATGAGGTCGCCGGCAAAAACTCCGGTGATGCGGCGCTGCTCATTGAGGGTGACATTGAGCAGAAAGGAAGGCCCGACGCGCAGGGCAATCTCGCGCATCTCGTCCCAGATGGGATTGCCAAACGTCCGTCCGAAGGTCGCGTGCGGGCTGCTGATGTGGGTGGCGCCGTGGTTGCTCATCACGGTTTCCAGCCCCGCCACTCCGGGCATGATGCCCTTGGGGCCGCCGCTAAAGCCGGCAAAAAAATGTGGCTCGATGAAGCCGGTGACGATGCGCACGTCGGCCTCCACCGCGTGGCGGTTGAGCAGGGCAGGGGCACCGCTCCGCGTGTGGCCCAGTTGCACCAAATCCGCGGCCCGCTCGCACTCGTGGTTGACAACCCGATAACCACGAGCCACGGAGGGGGTGAGCAACCTGTCCAGCTCCTCGGGCGTGTTGGAGCGGTGCGTGCCGGTCTGATTGAGCAGCGTGATGTTCTCGCGCGGAACGTGGGCCAAGTGTTCAAGGAGCCAAGGAAGGATGCGTTCGTTGGGCGTGGCGCGCGTGATGTCGGTAAAAAGAATGCACACGCGCGAGTGGGGGCGCACCCAGTCGCGCAGTGGCCTTGCGGAGTGCGGTCGCTCCAACGCCTCGCGCACGGCGGCCCGCTCATCGGCTAGGCCCTCTCGCATCGTGGGGGTGATGACCGTGGTGCGACTCCGCGGAAAATCAACGGCCAAGTGTCCTGAGCCGTAGGCTAGTTGAATGGTGGTCATCACCGGCTTGGGTGAGAACGATGCCATCGACCCGGCCGCGCTGCCAAGCGCGAAGGCTCGACGCAAGCCAAGGTTTTTGCTTGAATCCCACTCCATGAGCGGGAGGGGCATCGGGATTTCTAAGCTGGCTGCGGTGGCGCTCGTGGCAGGAGGGCTGGGTGCCTGCGCCGTCGTGCCGGAGACGGGGCGCACGCAGTTTAATTTAATTTCCCCTTCGCAGGAGCGGAGCTTGGGCCAGCAGGCTTTTGTGGATGTGCGGCGCAAGCTCGCCGCCAGCACCGATCGCAACGCCACCGAGATGGTGCGGCGTGTGGGCCAACGCATCGCCGATGTCGCCAACCTGCCGCAGGCGAAGTGGGATTTTGTGCTGTTCCAAAACGCCGAACCCAATGCCTTCTGTCTTCCCGGCGGCAAGGTGGGCGTTTACTCCGGCATCCTTCCGATTACCAAGGACGAGGCGGGACTAGCCACCGTCATCGCGCACGAAGTGGCGCATGCCGTGGCGCATCACGGCGCCGAGCAGATGAGCGAACAAATGCTCTGGCAGGGCCTCGGCACCGCGGTGTTTTCCAGTCTCTCCCAAATGAGCGAAGGTGCGCGCCAGTTGTTGTACTCGGCATACGGCCTGGGAACGCTGGTCGGACGCACGCTGCCTCACAGTCGCATGCAGGAAATGGAAGCCGACGGCATTGGGCTTATTTATATGGCGCGCGCTGGGTACGATCCGGAGGAGGCGGTGCTCTTCTGGCGGCGATTTGCCGAGTACAAGAAAACGAAGGGGGGCGCTTCCAAGGTGGACTTCCTAAGCACGCACCCGCTTGACGAACAACGCATCGCCAATCTGCAGAAACTGATGCCCAAGGCCCGGCTTCAGTATCGGCCGCGCTAGGGGCTGGGTTGGCCCCTCAACTCCGCCACGGGCGGCCGGGAGTAGGCATCCCACATCCTCTCCAACTCGGCGGCATCGGGCGCGCCATCGGCAATCACAAAGCGGTAGCGGGAGACATAGACCGAACCCGGCGCGATTTCCATGTCTGCAAACTGCTGAGGCGCGAAGTTGAAAAAGGGCTCTGAGGGATGCAGGCGCATGGGCTGCGGCGCCCGGAAGTTCGTGGGATGACACAGCACAGCCACGCCCGCCAGCGTGCCTTCTACGGCGCCGCCGATATGGCACCAGCGGGCGCGCGTGGCGTGTCCAACGACTCGGTTGGTTTCGCCCGCGGAGGTGAGGAACCGTGTGGGGTTGTTTGTATCGGTATCCCACGAGGCATGGCCGCGGAACCCCAGGCCGCCGTAGTGGTATTGCGGCAGTCGCAGTGGCTTGGAGCCGGCGCAACGCTGCGTCGAAACGAGATCAAAAACCCAGCGTTGTTTGGCACCGCCCAAGCGCGCATACACCGTGAGCGACCAAGTTTCTTCGAGCACGGGCTTGGGCGGCTTGATCGACAGATCTACAAACCGGTGGGTGGCCCGAAAACCGGCATGCACCGGGCCGCTCCATGTATCCTGCAAAGCGACAAACTCAACGCGGCCGGTGCCCGCACCCATGTTCCAAAAGTCCGGATGGTGCCCCTCGAATTCGGTTTTGGTCCAAGGAAACCAAATGCCGTGGTGGTGGGTGTGCTTGGCGGGAAAGTCGTCGGTGACCACGCGGCCCGACGGGGTGAACACCGGATGCAGATAGCCGCCGCGCCGGTATTCGGGCGCGATGCCCGCGCGTGGCAAGTCGCCCGGTTCCATCTGGTATTCCAAAATGGTTTTGCCAGCGTGCGTGAAACGCAGCTTGCGGCCTTGCTTCGCAGCGATCACTTCGGGCGTTGAAGAAGGAGCTGGGGCGACGGTGAAAGTGACGGGCTGATTTGCCGGAACCTTGGGCACGAGGAAAGTAACCAAGCCATCCACGTCGGCTTGTGCGGCAAGAACCGCGCCATCCGGCCCGCGCAGGCCAAACACCTTTGACTTGTGAGTGGGCATCGTGACGGTAACAAGGGCATCGGTGCGTTCCACCTTGCCGGCGGGGACGACGATTTGCGCCGGCTCCGATCGAAGCCAAGCGTGCGCCAGAAGCGACAGCGCAAGCGCCATTCGTGTGAGCATGGGCATGGGGGACTGTGGCATGGGGCAGGGGTGCGCTCCAAGGGGAAAAGGGCTTGCGCCGCAGACAACCTCGCGCCACGATGCCCGGCCTTGCAGGACGGTAGCTCAAGGGTAGAGCAGCAGCCTTTTAAGCTGTTGGTTGAGGGTTCGAGCCCCTCCCGTCCTACCACGCCTGCGGGCTTGAATGACGGGCTGGGCCGGGCTGTCAAAAAATTGCTGAACCGATGAAGACCACCATGAACACACCACGTTTCATCCTTCTGATGTCGTTTGCGCTCACAGCGTCAGGGGCACTTTGGGCAGACGAAAAATCCGCCATCGCGAAGGTGGAATCACTGGGAGGCACCGTCCTCTACGTGGCAAAAGATTCCAAAGAGTACAATGTCACGATCGCCCACGATGCGACGGCCCCCAAGAAAATCTCTGCCGACGACCTCAAGGTGCTCTCCGAGTTGGTCAACGCCAATGAGATCGCCTTCATGCACCCCGAGACATCCGACGCCTGGCTGGCACCCATCAAGTCTCTGGCGGGGCTTAAGCGGCTGCACTTGGAGAAGACCAAGGTCACCGACGCGGGCTTGGACTCGGTCGCCGGTCTCGCCAACTTGGAGTACCTCAATCTCTATCAGACGGCCGTCACCGACGCGGGCCTGGACAAGCTCAAGAAGCTGGGAAAACTTAAACACCTCTACCTCTGGGAAACCAAGGTCAGCGAGGCCAAGGCCAAGACGTTTCAGGATGATCTTGCCAAAGCAGGCAACAAGGATCTCTCGGTGAACCTTGGCGTGGACAAGGATCTGCGAAGCGTCAACGACATCGCGCGCCTGAAAAAGCAGCGCGAGGATTCCGAGAAGATTTCCGCTGCCTCCACCGCCAAAGCCGCCCAGGCCGAAGCGGAAAAGTATGCGGCCATCAAGGAGCCCAAGTTCGACAAGGATATCCTGCCGCTCATCAAGGTGTCCTGTGGCGAATGCCACAGTGCCGAGAAACCCAAAGGCAAGCTGCGTCTGGATACCTTTGAAGAACTCAAGAAGGGTGCGGACGGCAAGGCGGTGGTGGTGGCTCAGAAGCCGGACGAGAGCCTGATCTTGAAGCGCATCTCCCTGCCGGACAGCAATGACGACCGCATGCCGCCCAAGGGCGATCGCCTTTCAAAGCCTGTGGTCGAACTTTTCAAGCGCTGGATCGAGCAGGGCGCCCAGAAGTAGCGCCTGCCAGCGGCAGGACGCCACCCAAGAAAAGTTTTTTCATCCCGTGCGCGAGGCTCACGCAATTTGTGGGCACATTGGCTGCCCGCTTGCGCCGAATCGGTCTAAACCGGTGCGAAGTGCGCATGGCACGCAGCGTGCTTAATCACCATCGTAAGGCGAGATTGCAGCCTCCAAAATAAACGCTAACCAAACTGGCAAAAACGAAGGCCCTGTAATTTCACTGGAAGAATGAGAGGTCGGCCCCCCGGCCTCTCAATCTTTTTCAGCCAACAAGGTTTCGATTGCCCTCTGCAAGGAGGCGTGCGCGGGGTCGCCCTCGACGTACTGCCCACCGGGGTGGATGTGCCGGATGACTCCTTTGCGATCCAGAAGAAAACTGACGCTGGTCCATGCCTTGTCGTCGTGGTCAAGCCACCACCGGCGCAAGGTGCGCCAGTCGCGGTCAATCGCCACGGGGAACTTAAATCCAAAGTCGGCCGCCCACTCTTTCACCTGCGCAGGCTCCAGTCGTGTGTCTGCCTTGTGGTGATAGAATCCCACGACCTGCAGCCCACGTCCTGCGTACTTCTTGTGGAACGCATTGAGCGCGGGCGCAGAGGCTTTGCAGAAAGGGCAGGTTGGCGCGGTCCACCAGCGGATGAGCACGACCTTGCCGCGCAACCGCGCCACCGAAAGCGGCGGGGAGTTCTGCCAGTCTGGCTTGGCGATCAGCCAGGCGGGGGCGGGAAGTCCCACTAGCTTCGCCTCGTCAGCGAAGGCCTGTGGCAGGCAGAAGAGCAGGGCGACAGGGAGCAGCCACATATGGTCAATCTTGCTGCTCCGGGGGAGAATGCAATCCTCAAGGCAGGCCCGGCGCGGGAAGATTGTCGTTGCCCGACCAGCCATCATTCTGGATGAGCCAGAGATTTTTGCCGCCTTCGGCGATGTGCCACTTGATGCTCTCGGCATGGCCGTCCACAAAACTAACAGAGCAGGTGTCGTTGTTGTAGCTGCCGGGAAGCGACGCGTTCACCACGTCATTCAAATCCATGGGCACTTGAAAGACCGGGCCCGGACTGGCTTCGGTGTCGGCGTCGATGAACACAAAGGTGCGTGTGGGATGTTGAATGGCCGCCTCGTGGTAGACGATGCCGCCGCGCGCACCGCCGCGGGAGTACAGCGCGCCATAAAGCGAAGGCGCGCCGCCCAGAATGACGTTCATGGACACAGTGCGTTGATTGGCTTCGCCGTTCGCATTGAGATACACATCGCCCGGATTGCGGAACATGCTGTCCTCCTGCGAGACATAATTGCCCAAGCCCGCCTTCATGAACGCCGCCTTGTCTTGCAGGCTGTTTAAGGTGTCATCGTGCGCGCACCAGGTGCGCCAGATGTAGCTGCCATCCGTGGTCCAGCCGTCGTCCTTGGCCGCCATGGCCTTTCTCCAGTTGTTGCGGATGATCTTTCCGTCGCTGTCATCGGTGAACATCTGCCATGCGTACTGAAGCTGCTTCTTGTTGCTAACGGCCTTGATGGCGCGTGCGCGTTCCTTGGCCTTGGCAAGTGTGGGCAGCATGATCGAGGCGAGGATGCCGATGATGGCGATGACGACGAGCAGCTCGATCAAGGTGAATCCGGCGTTGTGGTTTCGTTTCATCTTGTCCCTACATCGCGCAGCTCCACTGCTTTCTTACATTGCGATGTCCTGTAAGAAACCGGCCACGTTCTGCGATGAAGGGGAGGAAGGATACGCTCAATATGGAACGCATCTTGGCACTAGTGGAACTGGCAAGGCAGGCGGCGGACGCGCTCGCCGACTGGGTGGTTCAAGGATTCGACAAGGGCGACTACAAAGTCATCGTCACCGTCTTGGGCGCTGTGGTTCTGGCAGGCGGATTGCTATGGATTTCGCTACGCGAAGAAACCGTCGTCGTCCACCAGATCGCCGTCAGCGAGGAGGACACCGCCGAAGCCGTGCGCCGCATGAAATCAGCCGGGGGGATTTTGGAACAGGACGCCAATGGCGAAGTGGCCGCCATCACGCTGACCGACCGCGCCATTTCCGATTCGGGATGGGAACTCGTGGGACGCCTTTACAACCTGCGCAAGCTCGTCTTACACAACTGCAAGGTGGACGAGTCACGCCTTTCGAATCTGGCCGCGTTGGGCGAATTGCGGGTGTTGAGCCTCTCTCACAGCTCGGTTACCGATGCCAGTGTGGACCACATCGCGATGCTCTCCAACCTGCGTGCGCTAGATTTGCAGGGAACCAAAGTCTCCCGCAAAGGAATCTCGCGCCTGCGTGCGTCGCTGCCAGACTGCAATATTGCCAATTGAACTAGGGAAGGATTTGCCCCACCTCGTCGTATCGTTCCAAAACAACCCTCGTTCTGATTCGAAAGGCGCCAATTTCCTAGCCAATCAAGGTGGCACGGCCCCTGCTATGTAGAGGTTAGGCAATTAACACAGCCCCGAAATAAGACAAATTGTGTTGAGAAATTAGGACTGTAACTTGCCGATTAGATCAAGTGAGGCTTGGGAAACCAAGCCTCACTCTTTTTTGCGGGTGCATCCAAGAAATCGCGACATGGGAAACCCCGCGATGCAAGATCCTCCTCAGGGCTTCAACGCCGCGCGCAAAGTCGGCCCGAAGGCATCGGCTTGGCGCATGAAGCCCAAGTCACTCGCATGGCTGGCGTCGGTGGCGCCTTCGGTGTCATCGCCATAGAGGCTGTCGCCTTCGATGTAGTGGAGTCGGGCAACTCCGTCCTTGGTCAATCGGGCGAACGCCGCCTTTAGCGCCGCGTGGTTGTCATCGTGGAATTTCTGTTTTGCCGGCGTGATCCAATCATTGGTGAACCGGCGATCCTCGACGAGCACGATGGGAGTGTTCGGCCGCGCGGCACGCAGCTGTTTGACGAGCGGCTCGCATTTGGCAGCGACGTCTGCGGGCTGCATGTTGGGTAGGCAGTCGATCACGTACACTGCGGCGTCAATCTCGGTTAAAAGTTCGCCGACAGCCAAGTCCATACGGCCATTGCCCGAGAAGCCGAGGTTGATGACGGGGCGATCCAACCGGCGGCCCAGAATGGCCGTATGCACCATTCCGGGACGGGACGCGCAGGCGCCATGGGTGATGGAGGTGCCATAAAACACAACGGGCTTCTGCTTGCGCGGCGCGAGCCCCTGAAACTGAGCGCCGGAGGGCACGCCAATTTCCAGCGACTCCACCCCGTTGTAGAGCGGCAGATACGCGGCATACTCGCGGCTGCCGGCCGCCAATCCGGTGATGATGGCCGTCTCAATCTTGGCCGATGAAGGCCGCGTGACCTGCACCCATTTCCACATTCCCTTCGCATCGCGCGCGTACAAGTCCAGTCCGCTGACGCCCGTGGCTGGCATGTGCGGCATGGCTAGGTTAGTTTTGGAGAGCGTGTATCGCGCGTAGATCGCGCCCGCATCGGTCGTGAACCGCGCCATCATCCCCGCGCTGTCGCGGCTGAGTCCCCACACGGCCGGCGTCACCTTGCCTTCGGCCTTTGCCGGCAGGCGGTCAAACCAGCGCTTGCGCTCCTGATCCACCCAAGCGCGGCCTTCGACGCCCCATTGAGTGACATCGTGCCAGACGACATCCGCGGGAATGCCCGGTGCGGGAGCTTTGATAGCAGGCGATTTCGTTGCCGGTTGTGGAGCGGCCTCCAAGGTGGGCAAGGCAAGGGCGAGCAGTAATGCGGCGTGGATGCCGGCAGAAAGACGGGGATGCGCCGAAACGAGACGGAGTGGGTTCATGGGCAAAAGACTGCGCCCGCGAGGGGAGTTTAGTCAACGCGCCGCAGCCAATCAGTGACTAATTGTTTTCCGGAAGGCCCTCTTGGTGGCCCAAGTTTTTCACCGGGGCAAAGAGAGCCTGCACTTCGGCGAGCAATTGAACGTCCATCGGCTCGGCAGCCCATCGCGCCCACTTACGAATGTTGTCGGGATTGGCACTGCCGCTCACGGTGGTGGTGATGTCCGGATGCGCGAGACTAAATTGCAGCGCCAACTGCGCGATGTCCACGCCTCGCTGAGCGCAGTGCGCGGCGGCGTCGCGCGCGGCCTCTTTCACGGCTTCGGGCTCCTTGAGCCACGCAGGCAGCGGCGCGTTGGTCAGCAGGCGTGCGCTAAAGGGCCCGGCGTTCATGATGCCTACGCCCTTGGCCTTGAGGTAGGGAATGGTCTCTTCGGAGAATCGGGTGTTTTGCAGCGTGTATTGATTGTAGGAGAGGACGCAGTCCACATCAGCGCGGTCGCAGATAAACCGGAAAACCCGCTGAGGATAACCACTAATGCCGATGAACCGTACCTTGCCCGCCTGCTGAACCCTGCGCAATGCCGGCAGGGTTTCATCCACAATCTGCTGCAGGGGCACAAACTCGATGTCGTGACAAAGAGCGATGTCCAAATGGTCGGTGCCCAGCCGATGCAGGCTCACATCCACGCTCTCGGCCACACGCCGCGCAGAGAAATCAAAGTGGGCTAGGTCGTAGCGGCCCAGCTTGGTGCAGAGGGTGTAGGACTCGCGGGGAACCCCTCGCAGCGCAAGCCCCAGCAAGACCTCGCTCATGCCGCGACCGTAGAAGGGCGATGTGTCGATGAAGTTGAGCCCGCACTCTAGTGCTGCACGCACACTTCCAAGCGCTTCGTCCAGATTCACGCGGCGAAACTCCTGGCCGAGCGAACTGGCGCCGAAGCTGAGGATGGGCAGATGAAGCCCTGTCTTGCCCAGCGGCCGTGTGGGGAGGTTGGCCATGCGTTTGCGGGGGCGGTTGTAGCGATTCCAAAGGCCACGCGCCAGCACAGAGATTGCTTGAGCATTGGCGCGGATACGTCATCCTCCACCAGCACCCATGAAGACCCCGTACTCCAAAAAAACCGCCGCCGGATTTAACCGTCGGGATTTCCTAGCCACCGGTAGCATCGCCGCCGCGGGCCTTGTTACGCTCAGCCCGTGGGCGCGCGCACAGGTCAATAAAAACAGCAAGCTGCGCCTCTTTCAGATTGGCGTGGGCGGCATCGGCGGCCTGGAGTATGGCAAGCTCAAGGATCATCTGCGGGTGGAGTACGCCGGGTTCTGTGATGTGGACTCGCGCGAGCTCGATCGCATCCGGCAGGCGCAACCCAAAGCCTGGGTGGTGAAGGACTACCGCGAGGCATTCGCCTCCCGGCTGGGCGACTTCGACGCGGTCATTGTTGAGACGCCCGACTTCAACCACGCGGCGATGATGATCACGGCACTGGCGCACCACAAACATGTCTATGGCCAGAAGCCGCTGGTGCAGCAGCTTGACGAACTGCGCCTGGTGCGCGAGGCGTTGAAAGCCCGCCCCAAGGCCGTGACGCAGATGGGCAACCAGCGTGCTTGCAACACCGGCCGAATGCAGGCGGTGGAGATTCTTAAAAACAACCAGCTGGGCCGGCCCGTCGAGGCGTGGGTGTGGACTGGCGGTGTTTCGCGTGGCACCTACTTCACCGAACCGTGGAACCAATACACTGCCGGCAAGCCTGTTCCGGAGTACCTGGACTGGAATCTGTGGCAGGGGCCGCTCACCGCACCGTTGCCTTACAGCGAAGACTTGGCACCGCGGCGTTGGCGCGGGTTTTGGGAGACTGGCGGCGGCCAGCTCGCGGACTGGGGCTGCCACCTTCTCGACTTGCTTTATTTTGCCTACGACCTGCCTTCGCCCGAGTCGGTGCTGACGCATTCGCCCAAGCCTTCCACCACGGGACACTCCGCGCACAACCAAAGCACGCTGACTTATCCGGGCGGCGGGAAATTCGCGCGCGACAAGTTTGTGGTGCACTACAACGACGACGCGCTCATGCCCTCGTTCACCTCGCTGGGTCTGCCGCCCACCAAAGTCGGCGCCAACCACACCATGGTCGTCTGCACCGAGGGCACGCTGATGCTGCAGGCCGACGGCAAGATCACGGTGTTCCGGAAAGGCAAGGTGGTGGCCAATGAGCCGATGCCGCAGGTTGAACCACGCCATCACTGGCACGACTGGGCGGACAACTGCCTCGGCGCGAACAAGCCGTTGTGGACGCCCTTCCAAATCGGCTGGCGCATCACCGAGCCGGCGTTGCTGGCGGTGAAGGCCACACGCTTTCCCGGCCAGGAATTGCAGTGGGACAGTGCGAGCTGCCGGTTCACCAACCACGACGAGGCGAACCAGAAAATCCTCGCGCGAACCTATCGTGCCGGATTTGCGCCGCCCGCGGTTTCCTAATCTGCCTCAGGCGGTCGCGATCCGACGACGAGCAGCACGTTGGCCCACAACGCGGCGTCGCCGGTTTGAATGGTCAGCACGTGGTCGGGCGACTGCACCGCGGCGTAAAAGTCCCATTTGAGAATGGGCTCGAGTTTGAGCTTGAGGCCCGATCGCCGGATAAGCTGCTTAAATTCCCCCCAGGCCGCTGGCTCGCCGTACCGTGCGTAGGGGTCATCGGGCGGGATTCCCATGGTGTGAATCGAATCGAGCGGGACGGCGCTCAGAAGCGCCTCCAGTGCCTGCGCGCACGTGATAATTCCCGGCGCCAGATTCATGCTCACCACCGTGGCGTGGGGCCCCTTCTTCGTGGACGCCGGATAGTTGCCATCCGCAATCAGGATCTTTGCATGGTGGCCGGCGGCCGCGCACACGCGCAGGATTTCTGGGTGGATGAGTTCGCTCTTCAACATGGGGAAATCCGGGGTTTGCTTCTTCTACTTAAACCAGCGGTGAAAACTCTCCATCGTCTGGCGGGCGGCCGCGTCGCCATCGGGCAGCGGAAATACCTCGGCCGAAAGATAGCCTGAGTAGCCGCACTCCTTGAGGGCTGCGGCGATGGGCGCGGGATCCGTGTGGCCCATGCCCATCGCGCGCCGGTTGCTATCCGCCCAGTGCACATGCCCGAGTTGCGGCCCCACCGCGCGCAGGGCGCCGGCCACATCCGTCTCCTCGATGTTCATGTGGAAGAGGTCGCAGAGCAGCTTCACGTTGGTGATGCCGCGCGACTCAATGAACTGCGCCGCGTCGTGCGTGGTGCAGAGCAGGTTGGTTTCGTAGCGGTTGAGTGGCTCGTACAGGAGCGGCACGCCGTGCCCGCTGGCGCGTTCGCCCAAGGCGCGCAGCTCCTGCGCCAACCAGTCCAGCGCCTGATCTCGTGACACAGTGCCCTCGTGCCGGCCTTGCATCGAGCCCAAGATCGCCGGCGCACCCAGGATGCCCGCGAAGTTGATGATGCCAAAGATAAACTCTCGCGCGCGACGGCGAACCGCTGCATCCGGATCGGTCAGGCGCAGGCGATGCTGCACCCATCCGGCGCCGGTTCCCACGGCCGCCAGTTTGAGCGCGTGTCGATCGCCCAGCTCCTGCACCTTGCTAAGCGGCACCGCGTTGGAGGAGGGCACGAAGAGTTCCACCGCGTCGAACCCGTGCCGCGCGGCCGAGGCGCACCCCGCCTCCAAGTCGTCCCAAAAGATGAAGGGCCCGCCGCGCGCCTCCGGAACCAGTGAGAGTGTCACCGCGGACTTCATGGCGCGATGAAGAGCGGGTGGAGGTGGCGCGCGAAGAGGTTCTCCGTCACGTTGCGCGCCACCGTGTTTTCGCTGGCTTTTAACAAATCGGTGTAGCGCGTGCCCGCACGGGCGGCCAGCTTGAAGGCGACGTGGAGAAGCTGGCGGACGCTGGGGTTAAATTGTGGATGCGATGGCACATGCCGCAACGCATGGGCAAATTCTTCGCCCGTCCACCGGCCCACCTCCGCGGTGGTGGGCAGCCGGGTGGGATCAATGTCGATGACGCTGGCGTAGGGCGCGCAGAGTTCCTCCTGATGGTCGAGGGCGCCGGCGTAAATCTCCTTCGCCAATGCGAGGCCATCGCCGCCGGCCTCGGCCAGACCGATGAGTTCCTCAAGCCACGTGGTGCCGGCCGTTTTAAGATGAACGCCCGCACCCGTGCTGCGCAGCGCACGCCTGATGATGGGATAGAGGGTGAACTTGTCCGAGCCACTGTGCACGCTGAGCTTGAGATTGCCGGGCAGCCCGTAGCGGGCCACGGCATGGGCGATGACGGCGAGGTCGTCGTTGAACTCTCTTTCGAACTGCGCCGCATCGCCGACATAGTCCACCCCCTTGTTGAATCGGCCCGTGAACTTGGGCGCGATGGTCTGGAGTCGAACCTCCTCGTCGGCCAGCGCAGCGAGGATGATGAGCAGCTCAGGCGGCGTTTGGGGATCGTCCGTCTCGTCCATCGAGACCTCGGCAATGACATGGCCGGCGCCCTTTTTTGCGGCGATGTGGCGGTAGATCCGGCCGGCCTCCTGCACGGCGAGCAGGTATTTGCCGGCCACGCGCTCGACTTGTGCGCGCGGGATTTCGAGGGGCGCACCAATGCCCGCGACGAGCACCTTGCCGATCAGTTCGGGATGGCGCGCGACGAACGCGGCCACGTCGGCCGCTGGTGCGGGTTTGCCGATGCACTCGGCGACATCAATGGTAAAGAAGTCCGAGCACGGCAGGAAACGATCGACCGTTTCCATCCGGATGTGGTCGGCATCCACGTGCCAGCCGCCGGGCCAGGAGAGTGCCTGCACCGCAGCCTGTGCGGCGTCCCACACGGACTGCGGATGCGAGCCTGTGAAAGTGTGTTCGCGGTGGGACTTGTTCCAGACCGGCACCACGCTCACGCCCGCCGCGGCCGCCAACTCAAAGGCGCGAAGCTGCGCTTTTGCCTGATGCGCAAACCGGTCGCCGACGCCCACCGAGTACTTTTCCAAAGTCAACATGGCCGAGGGGCCGTACGCTATGCAATGCCGGTGCCCGTTGCAATCTCATTGGCCTGGAATGAAACGGGATGGGGCATTGACAATCTGGCCTGCGAGGTTCAGTTAGAGACCATGGAATCAGAAAGCTTTCATGGGCCGCGCGGACAGGGCGGGGTACATGCGCTCTTTGCGCCGGCTGCGCCCGATGTCATCCGGATGGGCGACACGCGCCGCGGGTTTATCCAGACCGGCGTGCGGGGCCTAGCGGGTCTGTCCCTGCCGTTGCTTCTCAAGGTTCAGGCGTCGGCATCGGCGTCGGGCAAATCCACTCGCAAGACCAGCGTCATCCTTTTCTGGCTCTCGGGCGGCCCCAGCCACATTGACATGTGGGATCCCAAGCCCGACGCGCCGCGGGAAATCCGCGGGCCCTTCGCCAGCATCCCCACCAAGGTGCCCGGCGTCCATGTGTGCGAGCACCTGCCGCTGACGGCGAAATTGATGGACAAGCTGACCATCGTGCGGTCGGTGGATTGCAGCGCCAGCAATCACACCCCCATCACCATGCAGGCAGGCAACCCGCTGGCGCGGCGGACCGATAATGGCAGTGACGGTGGTGGTTATCCCTCGATGGGTGCCGTTGCGGCCAAGCTTCGCGGCGCCAACGCACCGGGGCTTCCCGGATTTGTGGGCCTCGCCGATTCGTGGAAATCCGATGTCTGGGGTGCGGGCCAGATGGGGCAGGCGTTTGAACCGGTGAACGCGCAGGAACTCTCGCGAGAACTGGCGCCCCCGCCAGAGTGTTCACTCGACCGCCTTCGTGACCGCCACGATTTAAGGAAGGGATTGGATGGACTGCGCCGCGCCGCCGACCAAAGCCCGGCTCTGGCTGCGGCAGACCGTTACACCCAGCAGGCGTACGATGTTGTGCTCTCGGGACGCGCGCAGCGTGCGTTCGACCTCAGCCAGGAAACCCAGGCCATGCGCGATTTCTACGGCCAAACCAGCATGGGCCAGAAGGCGCTCATGGCGCGGCGGCTGGTCGAGGCTGGCGTCACCTTCGTGCTGGTCAGTGGTGCGTGGGGCTATTTTGACCATCACGGCGACGACGTGCGCTGGGGTGGCATTGAGAAGGGACTCAAGCCGCTGTTGCCGCGTGTGGATCAGACGCTTCATGCCATTGTCACCGACCTGGAGCAACGCGGTCTGCTGGAGAGCACGCTCATCCTGATGCTGGGCGAATTTGGCCGCAGCCCGGTCATCAACAAACAGGCCGGGCGGGACCACTGGACGAGGGTGATGTCGATGGTGATGGCCGGTGGCGGGCTGCGACACGGGCAGGTCATCGGCAGCACCGACCCGCATGGTTCGGATATCGCCAGCCGCCCGGTGGGTCCGTCAGATTTGGCGGCGACGGTCTTTCAACACCTGGGCATTGACTTGAGCGCCCACTGGACCGACCGGCAGGGCCGCCCGGTTCCCGTGGTCACGAGCGGTGGCCGTCCGATCGCCGAGCTGGGCTGATTCTGGCTCTCTCACTCCCGCTTCGGTGGTGGCTTCAATGAGTCTGGCGAGAAGCGTGAGAGCGTGATCGTCTCGTACGCGTCCTTCACACCGCATTCGTAGAGGCACACCGCCGTGCCGTCTACCAGCATGGCGAGGTTTGAGTAGGCTGCCGGCCCCTCATGGAGCACCCGGAGGGCCGACCAGCTCGCACCGTCGTCATCACTGCGCCGCACGGTGAGGCGGTCGCGCCGGGTGCTGGCTGGATTGGAGAAGAGCAGGCGCTTGTCGCCGGGCTGGTGGGGGGCGATGCGGATGAGGCTGGCCTGGCACACAGGCTCAACCAAGGTGGGCGCGTCCAAGGCCGCCCCCCATGTCGCGCCGCCATCCTCGCTCAGCGCCACCGCGCGCTGGTTCTTGCCGCGGTAGCTGCGCATGTTGAGCATCAACTTGCCGTCAGAACGCTCGGCAATGGCGCACTCATTCATCCCGGCATCGGTGGGCTTGCCCCGTTGCCAGGTTTTTCCGTGGTCGTCCGAATACAACGTGTGCGAATGGCCGCGCGAGTTGCGCGCGTCGTGCACGCCCACACGGTGGTCGCAGGGCAGCACCAGCCGACCGCGGTGTTTGCCCTGCAGCATCTGGATGCCATTGCCCGGGCCGGTGGCCACCCAGGTCCATGCAGGATCCATGGCGGATGAAGAAATCTCCGTGGGCCGCGCCCAGGATTTGCCGTCGTCGTCGCTGTGGGTGAGGAAGACCGCGCGGTTCTCGCGTGTGAACGCCAGCCACACCCGGCCCGTGCTGGAATCCACGACAGGGCAGGCGTTGCCGATGGTGACCTTGGCGGCGCCACCCTCCTCATGCACCAGTTGTTGCGGCCCCCATGTGCGCCCGCCGTCGATGGAACGCTTGAGCAAGAGGTCCACGTCGCCGTGGTCGGCGCGGTCGGTTTTGCGGCCCTCGCAAAACGCAAGCAGCGTGCCGGCCTTGCTGATCACGAGAGCCGGAATGCGGTAGGTGTGGTATCCGTCGGTACCGCTCACGAACACTCGAACGGCAGGCTCGGCAGCAACCTGGCACGTCCAGAGCGCGGCAATCACCAAGCAGGCGGCGCGGCGCGGGGCAGGATGGAGTTTCATGGGGAGCCTTACTCGATGACGGGTTGGCGCAGCTTGCGTGTGGATTCTTCCAGTTCCTCCTGGAGCAGCGCTCGTGGAAACTCCGGGTCGGCTTGAACGGCAAGCTCGCGCAGATGCTCGCGGCCGTCCACCACAAGGCGCACCAGATAAACCCCGGGCTTTACCGGGGCGCCCGGCGCGGGCAGGACGGCTGCGGGCAGAACGCGCGCCAAGCGCGAGCGGTCGCCGGCGCGCAAATCCCATTGCACGCTGTGCAGGCCCGCCTTCTTTTGCGTCGGGAACTGACGAAGGATCTCGCCCCGAGGCGTGCGGATGTCCAGCGACACGGCCTTGGCTTCGGCAGAGAGGCGATACATCAGTGTCACTCCGAAGGAGGGATTCTGTCCCGCGAAGTGTCGGTTTCCAAAGTGAGACCGGCTCAACCCGCCGGCCCACAGCACGCCCGTCTCCGGTGCGTACAGCCGCGTCTCATCCGTGGAGGGGGACGCCAGCTGGCGCAGCAGAGTCACGTCAAGCACCCAGACGCCGCGCCCATGCGTGGCGGCGACGATTTCTCCGGCGGTGGGGTGGACGGCAATTTCATGCACCGCGACCGTGGGCAGATTGTTATGGATGCGAGTCCAACTACGCCCGCGGTTGGCGCTGGCCCAGATGCCAAACTCCGTGCCGCAGTAGAGCAGGTTTTCATTCGCGACATCCTCGCGCAGCACGCGGGTGGAGCCGGCGGGCAGGTTGGCGCGCAAGGGTCGCCACGACTGCCCGTAGTCCTCCGTCACCAGGATGTGGGGCTCGTCGTTGTTGGAGCGGTGGCCGTCAAAGGCCACGTAGGCGCGCCCGGCGCGGAATCGCGAGGCCTCGATGCTGGCCACGTGGAAGGGCGCGGGCAGGCCCGTCCTCTCATGCACACTCTTCCAGTTTCGGCCGGCGTCGCGGCTGATCCAGAGCGCGCCGTCATCGGTGCCCACCCAGAGGACACCGGCTTCGCGAGGCGATTCCGCCAGCGCCGTGGCGCTGCCCTTGTCGGTGCGCGTGATCTCCGGCGAGAGGCGCTGAAGGTTGGCTCCCCGATTGAGCGAGCCAAAGACGTAATTGGCCGCGCAGTAGAAGAGGCGCGAGTTGTGTGGCGAGAGCAGCATCGGTGTCTTCCAGTTAAAGCGCAGGCCCTGTCCGGGCGGCTGCAGGCTCGTGCGTTCGCCCGTCGCCACGTTGACACGGCTCATGCGGCCGTACTGCGTCTCGCAATACACCGTGTGGGGATCCTCCGGGTCCACGCGGCAGACAAACCCGTCGCCGCCGCCGATGCGCAGCCAGTCGGCATTTTCAGGGCCTGCGGTGCCGCGCTTGCGGCTGGGCGCGCCCCAGCTGCCGTTGTCCTGAAGGCCGCCGTACACCCAGTACGGGCGGCGGGTGTCCACGCCGATGTCGTAAAACTGGGCGATGTCCATGACGTCATGGAAGTCCCACGTGAGACCGCGGTCGTGGCTGGTGTAAAATCCGCCGTCGCAGCCCAGTCGCATGTGCCGCCCGTCGCGCGGGTCGATCCAGAGCGCGTGGTGATCGGCATGAACGCGGCTTGCGGACGTGGATTGGAAGGACTTGCCGCCGTCGGCCGAGTGATGGAACCCGATGCCCAGGACGTACACGTAGCGCTCATCGCTTGGGTCCACGTGAATCTGGCTGTAATAGAAGGGCCGCGGGTTGAGGCTGTTGACGCGCTGCCAGCTTTCGCCGCCGTCATCGCTGCGGAACACCCCGCCGGTCTCAAAGCCGTCCTTGCCCTGCTGCTTGTCGGCGTTCGCGCTCTGGCCGCCCAATTGCGCTCCAAAGGGCTTGCCGCTGGAATCGCGCACTCCCAGCACCAGTTCCAGTTCCTTTGCCACCCCGCCGCGCTGGACGACCAGCTTCACCTTCTCGCCCACTTTGTGGTCGCGGATGGCCTGGGTGAACTCCTCGTAGGTTCCCACCGCCTTCCCGCCCAGTCCGGTCACCACGTCGCCTGCCAGCACGCCCGCCTTCGCGGCTGGTCCATCGGCCACCACTTGTCCAATGCGCGCCTCGCGCACGCCGTTGGCGCCGCTCACGCCTGCATAGGCCATCGCCGGGCCTTCGCCGATTTTGTCGGTCTCGATGATGGCGAAGACGACCTTCGGATTCTTTCGGTAGTAAGAAATCCCGATGCGGCCCATTGGCCGGGTGGGCAATCCCCGAGTCAGACGAGTCCACTTGCCGCCGCCGTCGGTAGTTTTGTAAAGACCGCTTCCAGGCCCCCAGCGCTTGGCGGGATCGCCGGCGCAGTAGATGTCGCGCTGGCGCTCGTACATGCCCACCAGCAATGTTTCGGAATCCGAGGGATTCATCTGCACCTCCACGCATCCGGTCCGCTCATCCACATGCAGCACCTTTTTCCAGGTCTTGCCGCCGTCGGTGGTCTTGTACAACCCGCGCTCCTCGCTGGGCCCCCACAACCGGCCCAGCGCGCCCACGTACACGATGTCGGGATTGGTGGGATGGATTGCGATGCGGCCAATCTGGAATGAATGACGCAGGCCCATGTTCTGCCACGACTTGCCCCCATCGGTGCTTTTGTACACTCCGTCGCCCCACGACACGGAGTTGCGCGCATTATGCTCACCGGTGCCCACCCAGACGACGTCAGGATGGGAGGGCGCCACGGCGACGTCGCCAATGGAAGCCACCGCCTGCCGTTCGAAGACGGGCGCGAAGGTCGTGCCGGCATTGCTGGTCTTGAAGACTCCGCCCGAAGCCGTGGCGATAAAAAAGGTGACCGGATCGCGCTCCGAGACCGCCAGGTCCACGATGCGCCCACCGACCGCCGCAGGTCCGATGGCGCGCCAGGGCAGGGCACCCACCCATGCGGAGTCAAACTCGGGCAATGTTCCCGTGGCGTTGGCATCCGGGCCGGTCGCGTTGGACTGCCCCTGTGCGGGCACCGGCGCGGCGCATGCCACAATGGCGAGGACAAGAACCCAAGTTGAGGCGTTCATACGGTGTGGGGACGCTAACACACCGAGCCCTGCGCGCAAGCCGTCGGCAAGTGGCCCTAGTTGTCGCGGATCACGGCACCCAAGCGAGTCTTGAGCGAGTCGAGCACTTGGGCGTTGGCCGCGTTCACCTCGGCGTCAGTCAGCGTCTTGTCAGAGGCTCGGTAGGTGAAGGCGTAGGCGACGCTCTTCTGGCCTTCGGGCACGTTCTTGCCGCGAAACACGTCGAAGAGTTGCACGCTCTCCAGATTCGCTGGCTTCGCCTGCCGCACCGCGGCGAGCACGGACTCATGCGTCGTGGCCTCAGGCACGAGCATCGCTACGTCGCGCCCGACCGACGGCTGCTGCGGCAGCGGCTTGAAGGACTTCGCCGCATTTCGCCGCGAGAGCAACTGGTCGAGATTCAACTCCGCCAACAGCACGGCGTCGCGCAGGTCGAGGCGTTTTGCCACCACGGGCGAAAGCTGGCCCAGTTCACCGAGGGGGAGCTTGCCGCCGAGTGCGAGCGTGGCGGACTCGAGGAACAGCTCCGTCGGTTCCGAGCGGTTCGCGCACAACACCGGGCGCACGCCAAACTGGTCGAGGAATTCCTCAAGAATGCCCTTGAGGTCGTGGATGTCGAACTTTGCGTCGCGCTCCGCTCCGCTCCAAAATGCCGCCGCCCGTGCGCCGGTGACTGCGATGGCGATGCGACGCTCTTCCCTCAATGTCCCCTCGCTGCGCGTGAACACACGGCCGACCTCGAAGATCGCCACGTCATGGTTCTTGCGCGAGAGGTTGTGGCGTAGAATGGCCAGCAATCCCGGCAGCAGACTTGGTCGCAGCACGTCCATGTCCGCGCTCAACGGATTGTCCAGCGCGACACATTGCGCATCCTTCATTGCGCAGTCCCCATTCCCCACAAGAGTCTGCCCCTGCGCCTCATTCAGCCCAAGCGCGCACAAGATTCGGCGCGCGTCGGCAATCTGGTCATGGATGGCGTCAAACGCATTCGCCCCCACCGCACCACGCGGAGTCGTCGCGGGAATCTTGTCCACGCCGTGCAGGCGCGCGATTTCCTCGATCAAGTCCACTTCGCGCTTTAGGTCCACGCGAAATGTCGGCACGCGCACCGTGAGGGGTTCGGGCGGGCGCGTGTCGTCCACCGGACGCACCTTGCGCGACACCGACCGAAGCCCGAGCTGGCTTAAGTAGCATTCGATGTCCTCAGGCTTGAGCGCGAGGCCCAGCAACTCATTGACCTTGGGGTGGCGAAGCGTGATTTCCCGCGGCACAACCGGCGCGGGATGCGCGTCCACGCAGCCCTCAGCGAGTTGGCCGCCGGCGGTTTGAAGGATGAGTTGCGCCGCGCGCTGGCTTGCCCAGTCGGCGATGCCGATGTCCGCACCGCGCTCGAAACGATAGCTCGACTCACTACGCAGTCCGAGCTGCTTGCTCGTGCGGCGGATGTTCGTGGGCGCGAAGTAGGCGCTCTCGATGAGCACGTCCTTGGTGTCATCGCGGATTTCGGTGTTCGCGCCGCCCATGATGCCCGCGAGCGCGATGCCCTTCTGCGCGTCAGCAATGAGCAGCATTTCGGTGGTGAGCGTGCGCTGCTGGCCATCGAGCGTGGTGAACTTCTCGCTCTCCAATGCGCGGCGAACCACGATCGTGGGCTTGCCATCCGCGCCTTTAGCTATGAGATGATAATCAAACGCGTGCAGAGGCTGGCCGCATTCGAGCATCACGTAGTTGGTCACATCCACCACGTTGCTGATGCTGCGGATGCCGACCTTCTCCAGCGTGGTGCGAAGCCAATCGGGACTTGGGCCAACCTTCACGCCGCGAATCACGCGCGCGACGTAGCGTGGGCACAGCTCGGCATCATCAAGGCGAACGGAGACGAGATCTTCGGCTCGCAATGCGCAGTTTGGATTTCCCAATTCTGGCAGCCGCATCGCATTGCCCGTCACGGCTGCAATCTCCCGCGCGATGCCGATGACGCTATTGAGGTCGGGGCGGTTGGGCGTGACTTCGAGGTCATACACCACGTCGCTGCCCGCGCGGCCAAGATGCTCAGCGAAGGGCTGGCCGACCTTTGCATCCGGTGGCAGGATGATGATGCCCTCGCCGTCTTCGCCCAAGCCCAGCTCCTTGTTCGAGCACATCATGCCCTGGCTCACGACGCCGAAGACCTTGCGCTCTTTGATGACGAAGGGCTCCTTCTCGCCCGCTTTGAGCGGCAGTGCGAAGTTGGGCAGGATGAGCGCGACCTTGTCGCCGGGCTGATGGTTTTGCGCGCCGCAGATGATGGTGCGTTCGCCCGTGCCATCGGCGACACGATTGACGGAAAGCTTGTCCGAGCCGGCGACCTTGTCCTTGGCGAGCACCTGCCCGACGACCACGCCCGCAAACTCGCCGCCGAGTTTTTGAACGCCCTCGACCTCAAGGCCGAGCATCGTGAGTCGCTCGGCGAGTTCCTCGGGTGACTCGTTGAAATCCACGTATTGCTTGAGCCAGTTGAGGGTGACTTGCATATCCGTAAAAACTTATGGCCGCTTCGTGCCGACTACTTCAGCAATCGGCGGCGCGCTTTGCGGAAACGAGGCGTGGAAATTCTGCCCAACGAACGCGCCAACTGTCGCGGCAATCTGCGCCTGACGAATGGGCGGCGTGTTATTGCGATCGCCGAGAGCGGCGGTGTCGGGGCCGATCACGGCGAACCAAATATAAGCCGAGTCCACGACCTCCTTGCCGTGATTCTTCCACGCGACCGGCGCCGGGCCGCGACCGTGATCGACGCTGATGACGAATGTTGTTGTGCCGCGATACTCGGGCATCGACTGCGTGAGAGCCCACAGCTCGCCGATGAAGCGATCGAACTCGCGCGCGGCGCGAAGATAGCGCTCGTAATTGCCTTCGTGGGCCCAGTCGTCTGTCTCACCGAAGGAAACATACATTGCGCGCGGCTTGATGGTGCGCACCGCGTGCTTCGCCGCATAACCGACGAAGGTGTCGAGCGTCGTGCTCGGCCAGATCGTCTGCCCGCGCTCGACCATTTCGGTCAGCGCAGACGGCACAGCCATGCGCACCGTTCCTTCCGGAGCTTTGAAGGCGCTCCAAGTCGGGAAGCCGGCGCGCGGGGTGTTGAGAATCCACGGCAACGCATCCCAATTCACCACTGCAGCGACGCGTCCGCGAAACTCGGCCTTCGTGTGCAGCCATTCGAAGACGTTGGTGTTCGCGTTCAGCATCTTATCGTTGCTGTCGATCTTCGGATCCACGTAGCCGGTAAGAAACTCGTTGTATCCGGGGTAAGAGAAGTTCCGGCCGTTTGATACGCGCACTTCGCTGCCCTTCTCGCGATTACCCCAGAGCTGTCCCTGCTTCGCGACCGTCCCCCAGAGAAACGGGAACAAGATTTCACGCCGCGACTCCGGTGTCGCGCGCCAGAAGTCTTTCCGAATTGCGTTGCTGTTGCCGAAGTTCCCGAACTCTTTGTTGAACGGCATGTCCTCTGCTCCGCGGAACACCTCCTGCCAGCGCAGACCGTCAGCGGTGATTAGAAAGATGTTTTGGGTCTTCAGGTCGGCAGCGAGAAGATTCAGCGCGAACGTCAACGTCAGCAAAGTGAGCGGGAGGCGATTCATGGCCGTTGGTCTAGAACTGACGTAGGAACCGCGCGTCGTTCTCGTAGAACAGCCGGATGTCCGTGATGCCGTAGCGGAGCATGGCGATGCGTTCGATGCCGAAGCCGAACGCCCAGCCGGTCCAGACTTCGGGGTCGTAGCCCACGTTCTCGAAGACTTGCGGATGCACCATGCCGCAGCCGGCGATTTCCAGCCAGTCCTTGCCGAGCTTCTTCACGAGCGGATTGCTGAAATCAATTTCGAAGCTCGGTTCGGTGTAGCTGAAGTAGTGCGGGCGGAAGCGAATCTTCGTGTCCGGCCCCATCAGTTCCCTGAAGACAAATTCGACGGTGCCCTTCAAGTCACCCGCAGTGACGCCACGATCCACGTAGAGTCCTTCGACCTGCTGGAAAGTGGGGTTGTGCGTGGCATCGGCGTTGTCACGGCGATAGACGCGGCCCGGGACGATGATGCGGATGGGCGGCGGCTGGCTCTTCATCACGCGGATTTGCACTGAGCTGGTGTGCGTGCGCAGCAGGGGCTGCGGTGCGGCACCGCCAATGTAAAAAGTATCCTGCGCGTCGCGCGCGGGATGGTCGGCGGGCGTGTTGAGCGCATCGAAGCAGTGATACTCGTCCTCGAGTTCTGGCCCGTCGGCGACGACAAAGCCAATCTTGCGGAAGCAGCGGACAATATCCTCGGTGACCTGCGTGAGCGGGTGCAGCTTGCCGACAGTCCGACGGCGACCGGGCGCGGTGAAGTCCGTGGGTTCCTTGGGCAACGCGGACTTGAGTTCGAGCGCTTCGCGCCGGGCGGCAAGCGCGGCTTCAAGTTCTACCTTCGCGGTGTTGATGGCCTTGCCGGCGGCGGGCTTCTCCTCCTTCGGCAGCGAGCCGAGTTGTTTCATCAGTGCCGTGAACTTGCCGTGCGGCCCAACCCATGCGCCCTTGGCGCGATCCAGCAAAGCCAGATCGGCTGCCGCGGCGAGATCCTTCAGAGCTTCCTGTCGGAGGGCGTCGAGCTGCGCGGTGAACGACATGACCGGCGCAGCGTAGGGGAACGCCAAGGCCGCATAAACAAAAAACGGGTGCCTTTCAGCCAAGGCACCCGTAGGAAATTCAGGCTGGCCTAGTTTTGTGCCGCCTTGGCCTTGAGCGCGGCGCGGGCCACCTTGACAAGCTCGGCGAAGGCGCCGGCATCCTGAGCGGCGATGTCCGCAAGCATCTTGCGGTTGAGCACCACCTGCGCGGCCTTGAGCCCCTCAATCAGGCGGCTAAAGGTGATGGATTCTTCGCCGGCGCGGCTGGCGGCATTGATGCGCACGTTCCACAATCCGCGGAACGAACGCTTCTTGTTTTTGCGGTCGCGATAGGCGTACTGGCGGCCGTGATCCAGCGCGTCCTTCGCATAGCGGTAAAGCTTGCTGCGACGGAGGCGAAAACCTTTGGCGGCCTGCAGCCACTTGCGGCGGCGCTTGCGCGAAGCGGGGGCGTTAGTAACACGCATGGGAGGGTGTGGGTGGAGATGGAGTTAGCGGGTGCTCGGCAGATTGGCCAGCACGCGATACGCGTCGGTCTTGTCGATCTCCAATCCCTGACCCAGCCGGCGACGGCGCTTGGCGCTTTTGCCCGCGAGCAGATGACGCATGCCGGCATGGCGCCGCTTGACTTTGCCGGTGCCGGTTACTTTGAACCGCTTGGCCACGGACTTTCTGGTTTTTTCACTCATGGAGACCCTGAAATTGACCTCAAGGGGGCGGGAGCATAGGAATGGCTGCCGACAGTGGCAAGCACATTATTTTGGGTGGGTGGTGGGCGATGCAGGATTCGAACCTGCGACCCACAGTGTGTAAGACTGCTGCGCTACCACTGCGCCAATCGCCCATTGCCGCGAGAGTAGCTACGGGTGGCACCTGTGGCAAGGACGAGGGTTTTTAAAGAAGAGACTTAGCGGGCGAGAACCGAGTCCACCTTGCCGCCCTTGATTCCAAAATACACCGTGGTGCAGTTGATGCTCGTGCGCTTGTCGAACACCTTCACCCCGCGATAAACCCAAAACCCCCCCTCCACCAAGTCGGGCCGGCCAAAAGCCTTCAGAATGATGGATTCAGGCTGCTGCACATAGACACTGTCGATGCGGTAGGGGTACTGGCTGTTGGCGTCGTAGATGGTCCACTGCACACCGCGGCCGGGGCCCGACGCGGGCACGGTTGAGAAATCAATCGTCGACTCGGGTGGGCGGGTGGCGTTGTTGGAGCCCGTGCTTCTGGGCGCAATGGTGCCGGAGGTGACCACAGGGCCAGTGCCATTGGCTTCCAGCGCGGCAAAGGCATCCAGGTGCCCCATCACCTTGCGCCGCATGAGGCCCACAAGCTCGTCGGCGTCGCGCATCTGGCTGATCTCTCCGATGAGCTTGTCCAGATCGTCCAATCCCGCAAGCAACGCGGCCCGGTCGCCCTTGCCCAGAAGGCCCAGCCGCGCTGCGGTGTCCCGATACTGCTCCATCTGGCGCGCGCGCGCCGCCACTCCGTCCACACTTGAGAGCACCGCGCCAAAGACGATTTCGTCACCGTCCGTCATACTCCAGCCAGCCTCCGAGCGCTTGAGTGTGTAAGAGCGCTTGCCCTCTGGCAGCCCCAGAAAGGGCAGGGCAGGGTGTTCCACCTCCACCACCGCAGTGTCGCCTTGTGTGGAAAGAGTTTTGGCCACCACCATTCCCAAGGGCTTCTTAAAACCATCCTTCCACGATTCCGAGCCGGATTGCGCTGGCACCACATCAAGCTTGCTCATCAGCGCACCGCCTGTGTTCGTCATGAATTGGGCGAGGTCAGGCTTGGCCAGCCACGAGGGGTCGTTGAGTTTGCTCTCCAGAAGGGTTTGCAGGATGCTGGCGGTGGCGTCGAGTTTCCAGGCTTCGACCTTGTACTGCGCGATGAGCCCGGCAAAGTGCTGGTCCACCAAGCCTGCGGCAATCTGGGCGGGATCAGGCAGCTTGGTGGCGGCGCCCTTCTCACCAGTAAGGCTGCCAATGATCGACCCCAGATTGGTGGCGCTCAATCCCAAGTTCTGCTTGGGCTTGTAATTCATGAGGTCCAGCAGCAGCGCCTTTTTGGTGTCCACCAAGCCAACGAAGTTTCGCGCCACGCGCACGCCTCTCTTGTAGAGCTCGGCGTCCTGCGCCACGGTCGCGCCAAACTTTTCAATCTGTCCTGCCGCCCGCTTCTGCATCGCCTCGGGCAGCGCGTTCCAGAGGGTTTCTGGGTGGTTCTGAAGGAGCGCGCCGTACCAGCTCTTGACCGCCATTTCGGGCGTCATCTCCTTGACGGCTACTTCACCGGTCTTGGAAGGACGCGAGAAGAACCAGATGCCCAAGCCTGTGAGGATTGCCACCGTAAGGACGATGGCGACGCAAATCCAAGCGATGCGCGCTCTGGAGGGAGGGGTGGGCGCGGGCGGCTCCGGCGCGCCGGGAAACTCAATGTGGATGTCGTACTTCTTTTCGGCCACTGCCCGAAGGTGCCCTTGCCAAGGCGCCTTGTCCATGGATTTGGCGCGCCGCCTGCGCGGTTTTAAGGGGCTACCTGCACGCTCACCACGATGCCCTGCTTGAGCGCAAACTCCAGGCGGGTGGCCAGCGAGTCACCGTTGGGGCGGTTGTAGATTTTCATGTCCTTGTAAACCCACACCACATCCGCGCGCGGATTGCGCGAAGGCCGGCGCTCATCGGGAAAGCCAAAACCCTGCAGGAGAACTTCCTGTCGCTGGTTGAGGTAGGCGAGGTTGATGGAGTCGGCTCGGCCATCGCCATAAATCCACTGGCGTTGGCGCCCGGGATAGGTTCGCACCGTGGGGGTCTGGCTGAGCGCCGCGTCCAGCCCGCCGATGGCCAGGGCCACCTGCTGCACCGTCTGTGCATTGTCAATCTGGTCGAGCGCGCTGTTGGCCGAGGCGATGGCGCGCAGCATGGACAGGCGTTGGCGGGCGAGCTGATCCTTGTTGTCCAGACGCGTGTTTAACGCCGTCCGCCATCCAGCCATGAGTTCATTCCAACGCAATGCCAAGGGGTCCGGAACCCACTTCTGCTCCACCTGACGAAAGGTCCATAGCTCGCGGTTGGTTCCAAATGAAACCTTGAGCACGGTGTTAGTACTCCGCGGTGGCGGGGGCAGTTCGACACGCAGCGTTTTGGTGAGCGCTTTGAAGGCGCGAAGCTGCGCTTGATTGGGATCGGTTTTCGCAAGGAGCTGTTCGAGTTGCGGAAGCACTTGTGCAGCGGTCCCGCCCAGAAACCGTTCCACATCAGGATTGTTGCGCCACGCCGGCGTAGCCAGTTCGCTGTTCGCCACCAACACCGCCAGAGCCACCACCGCATCGGGATGGCGCAGGCTGCGGGCCGCCGTGCTGTTGAGATCGGCTGCCTGAGGCGATACCGCCCAGCGCTGAATCAAATCGCGCTTGCGCGGCAGCACCGTGGCGGCTTTCTGCAGGACGCTCACGGCATTTTGATGCGCGGTATCGTCCACAATTTGCAGCGCGAGCTTCGCGACAGTCTGGAGGTCACGGCGATAGGTGTCGGGCAGGGCATTCCACACCGGGCCAAAACGGTAGGAACCCACGCCGGCGATCGCCGTGTTGATGACATCGGCGATGATCGATGGATCCACCGGCGAGGGAAGGGCCGGCGTCACCGTGATGTTGGTGGCAATGGGATTGGGGGGCTCCGGAGTCGTGAGGGAATTGGTGGACTCCTTGGGGAACTTTTTTACAGGCTTCGGAGCGTCGCCATCGCAGCCCAACAATCCCAGTGCCAGAATCCCGACCAAAACTTTTAAGACGAAGACCCTCATGAAATCAGGCCCATGCAAGCGATTCATGGAGGTGCCCCCTTGGTGCCGCCGGCGCCCGGAGGCGCAGGCGCCTCGCGCATCACCTCGCATTTGGGCAACGCCTTCTTGATGGCATCCACTTGGTCCTTGGTAATCTTGGTGTTGCTCAAGTTAAGCTCGGTGAGTTCCGGCAGTTTCTTGAGCACCTCCACCCCTTTGTTGGTGATGGGATTATCGGAAAGATCCAGCACTTTCAAGTGAATCAATGGTTTGAGATTGGCCAGATCGGCGTCGGTCACGCCGCAGTTGGCCACGCTGAGGCGCTGGAGGTTTTTCAACTCGCTCAAGAGCTTCCAACCGTTCGTGCTGATGGGAAGGCTGGGGAAGTGGATGCCGCTGATCTCATTATTCCCATCGCGAGCCATGTGCGCTCCCAGTTCGTTGAGCTTCTTGGCCACATCCAACGTGGTGCCTTTGGCCACGACCTCTTTGGGAAGGGGGCGCTGTTTCTTGCGTAAGGACGAGGTGACTACAAACGCGGCAATGGCGATGACGGCCATGAGCAAAACCACCGCCACAATCTGCGTGACGGGGATTCGGGTGCTGGCAGGGGCTGCTTCGGCCTCGGGCTGCTTCGCCGCAGCCTTCGCGGCTGCGGATTTGTTTCCCTTCTGCAACCGCCGAACTCGCTCGGCGATCTCCGAGGCGCTCACGGCAGCTCTTGGCGCGGCGGCAGCTGGAGTGGGGTCAGGAGTTGCAGCTGGTTCCTCAGAAGGCGGATCGGCATCCGCGGTCAAAACTGCGTCATTCGACGGCAAAGCAGTCGAAAAGTCCTCAATTTGGAGGATTTGGACCCATTCGGAGAGCCCTTCATACCATACCCAATCGGTGCCTGCCAATGCCCCCTCGCCCAGCATTTGCCGGATTTGCTCAACTGAATAGGGCCCAAATTGTTGGCCATCCCTATTGACGTGGATTTCCATCCCGATTATTTTGGCCGAAAGCTTAACCGCAATTGTGGCACCGGAGCAAGCCCAAGCGGTAGGTGGGTAGATAACTGGAAGTACGGACAGGGTGCGATGAGAGTACGAAGCCAAAAAGGCTTTACGCTGATTGAGCTCTTGGTGGTCGTTGCCATCATTGGCGTCTTGGCGTCGTTGCTTCTGCCCACGCTTGCCAAGGCGAAGATCAAGGCCCGCGCCGTTCGCAGTCTCAGCGACAAGGGCCAGTTGCAGAAGGCCTACAACTCCGCGGTGGATGAGAACAACGACAAGCTCATCTCAAACCGTCCTGCCGCTTCCGATGCTTGGTGCCGCCACGACACGCTGGGCACTCCCGGGGTGGACAGCCGTGTGGACGACAAGGCCTTCATTAATGGAGTGATGGCCAAGGGCGTCTCGGGCAAGGCGGAGATTTTCAAGAACCCCGGCGACCCCAACGAGTTTAAGGATGCCGGCGGCAACACCGTGCCTGGGGTGCGCTCCGTCGCCATCAATTGGATGCTCAACGGCACCCATCCCAGGGCCGTGCAGCATGAGATGAAGGTCACGTGGCCGGGCCAGACGTTTGTGTTCATCGATGTCGCCACCGATGTGAGTGACAACCCCAGCTTTGCCTTTGGGTTTGACGAGCCGGGCGACTTCAACGACGGACGCTGCACCTTGAGCTTCTACGATGGTCACGCCGACACGCTGAAATGGGAGCGCGGAGTGAGGCGCATCAGCTTCCAGGGTCAGGGCATCCCGCGTGTCGAAGGCGTCAAGACTCTCGCCGCGGCAGCCGACGTGAACTAGCTTCGAGTCTTCGTTTCCTCCCTCGGGTTTTTAAGGATTCAGCCGCTTCCCAAGGTGGCGTAAAGTCGCTGGAAACCACAACGCACCACAAGTGCCATCCGCCATGAATCACTCCATGCTCAAAAGCCATTCCTCATCCCTGCGTTCCCATTCCATCCGGATGATGTCGCTCATGGCGGCGGTGTGGGGTTGTTTGGCGGCGTCCCTTCACGCGGTGCGCGCGGCGGAATTGGTGAAGGTCGGCATTCTCGGCATCGATAACTACGGTTCCGTCGCGTA
>SXGR01100997.1_pt1 | contig 46616 bp, 42 predicted proteins | sample 3174711 | NCBI WGS metagenome assembly SXGR01 (sample SAMN11356860, study PRJNA531348) | freshwater metagenome | isolation source: freshwater sample F1-60 | place: China: Fuxian Lake, Yuxi | collected 2017-12-25
CCCGAAGGCAAAGGCGACAAGGGCCGCCCTGACGGCAAGGGTGACAAAGGCACACCCGAAGGCAAAGGCGACAAGGGCCGCCCTGACGGCAAGGGTGACAAAGGCACACCCGAAGGCAAAGGCGACAAGGGCCGCCCTGACAGCAAGGGTGACAAGGAAGCCCGCCCGGGAGTGAAGGGTGAGAAGGATCAGCCGCGTGAGGGAACCGACCGGAAGTTTGAGGAATGGGTTCAATCGCGCCGGGCAGAAATCGCTTCCTTAAACGAGCGCGGAGAAAAAGACGCAGCGCATAAGGTCGCTCAAGAGCTTGAAAAGCAGATTGCCGCGTACCGTGCGAAAGCCCACCGGGAAGGCGACAAACCTGTGAAGGGAGGCCACGAAGGCGCCAAGAGCGACCTGCGAGCCTGGGCCGAACAGCAGGAACGGCAGATTCAGGAGCTGCGCAAGGCCGGGCACAATGAACAAGCCGAAGCGTTGTTGCAAAAGCTCAAGGCCGCCTTGCAACATCATCAGGCGCGAGCCGGGGCAGAAGGCCGCAAGTTTGCCGAGCCACATCCCGGCGGCGCGCAGCTAGAGCAGGTCAAGGCCGCCATCCAGAAGCTGCGCGAGTCGGGACATCACGAACAGGCCGCACGCATGGAAAAGGAACTCCGCGCGCGCTTGGAGCATCATCTGGCAAACGCCCCCGGACAGCGCGAAGGCCACGACCAAGGCTCGGAAATCCAGAGGCTCCGTGCCGAGGTGCAGGAACTGCGGCAGGCGGTGCAACAGCTCCACAGGCTGTTGACCGAAAGGGGCCAGCCCAAGTAGGAGTTTGTAAGAACGAAATTATCGGGCGGCTGAAATCCAGCCGCCCGTTTTTTTATTCCAAAACTATTGCCCGGCCACCACGGGCGACCGGAACACCGTCAAGCCCAGCAACACCAACAGCAGGCCAATCACCAGCCGCACTGCGCAGAGCAGCCGGATGCGGCGCTCGGAGGCAAAGGCCCATTCGATGAGGTCACGGCAACGCCATGGCGAGACGGTGAGAATCATCCCCTTTACGATCCACGCGTAGGCAATCCCCACGGGCACCATGCGCCACGCGCTCTCCGCGTGCCGTGCGTTGTCCACCACGAGCTTGGCAAGCAGCAGCAACAACACCGCAAGGCCACGCACGGCTAGAAAGTCGCGCAGGTAGATGCACGCCCCCACGCCCACCAGTGCGAAGGCCACCTTCAGCTTGGTCTTGTAGGGGTCGAAGTCCGCAAGATTCTCATGGTGCAACACCATGAGAAACCAGGCGGTGGCAGCCGCCATCAGGATGTAGCCAGCCGGTTCGGAACGCGGCAGCCGTCGGGCAAATTCGCCCATGGTGGCGGGCTTCCACAAGCCGTACACCTGTGGCAGGCAGATCAAGAGCCCGAGCAACAGCGACAATGTGGCGACGTCGACAATGGGCATGGTCAGTCTGGGTTGTGGATCGCGGGGTCGGCGTAGAGCGTGGTGAGGGTGGCCGCAGTGACGCGAACGTCCATCACCTGCCCCTTGTGGCGAGGGCTGCCTTCAAATACGACAATGTTATTGCACCGCGTGCGGCCCTGCATTCTTGAATGATTCCTGCGGCTCGCACCTTCCACGAGGATTTCCACACGGCGGCCCACCATCGCGCCAAGCTTGCGTTTGCGCACCTCATCGCACAGCGACAAGAGCCGGGCGTGACGCTCATCAATCACCTCGGCCGGCACCGGGCAGGGCATGGTGGCCGCGGGCGTGTCGCGGCGCGGGCTGTATTTAAAGATGAAGGCGTTGTCAAACTCCACCTCGCGGTAAAGCGAGAGCGTCTCAGCAAAATCCTCCTCCGACTCTCCAGGAAATCCCACGATGATGTCGGTGGTCAGCCCCATGCCCGGCTGAGCCGCACGAAGCTGGGTGGCCAGTTCGACAAAACGCGAGCGCGTATAACCGCGGTGCATGAGCCGCAGCACGCGATCGCTGCCGCTTTGCACGGGCACGTGTGCGCTTTCCATCAATTTGGGCAGGCGCGCAAACGCCTCCACGAGATCGGGCCCATAACCCTTGGGATGCGGCGAGGTGAACCGTATTCTTTCGATGCCTTCAACCGCGTGCACGGCGTCCAGCAGCTGGACGAACCCCGAACGCCCATCGCGTGCGGGAATCTCGCGGCGGCCGTAGCTCGTCACGATCTGGCCGAGGAGCGTCACTTCCTTCACGCCTCGGGCAGCCAGCTCTCGGCATTCGTCCACAACCTCCTCGATGGTGCGGCTGCGCTCTGCGCCGCGCGTGTGCGGCACGATGCAGAAGGTGCAGTGCTGGTTGCAGCCTTGCATGATGCTGACGAACGCCGACACCGACCGCGCCCCACCACTTTCCGGCATGAGATGCTCGCGAATGGACGCCTCGCTGCGGGGTTCGGCGGCGGTCTCCACCACTTTGCTGCGGCGTCCGGAGAGCAGCTCCTCAAGCAGCTCGCCCGCGCGGTGAAACTTCTGCGTGCCCAGCACCAGATCCACGTCGGGCACGCGATCCATCAACTCGCGCCCCCGGCTCTGAGCCATGCACCCCATGAACCCCAGCACCACAGCAGGCCGCCGATCCCGCAGGGTGCCGGCGAGGGTTTCCATTTTTCCCAGAGCCTTTTGCTCCGCGGTGTCGCGCACGCTGCAGGTGTTGATCAGCACGACATCGGCCGAGCCCTCGCCGGTGGCGAGTGTGTAGCCCTTGGCGACCAATTGCGCGGCGACGGCTTCGCTGTCGCGCTCGTTCATCTGGCAGCCGTAGGTCTTGATGTACACGCTAGGCATGGCGCCGGCTCGGCAGACTAGGGGGCGGGTTCTCGAAAAGGAAGCGCGAAACGCCTCTGGCGCTTCAACGCGAAGGGAGCACCTCGGCGATGGACTCAGCCAGCGCTCCGACCATCCGGCGCACCTGCGCACTCGTCATGCAAAAGGGCGGCATCAACACCACGACGTTCCCTACCGGGCGCGTCAGCACGCCGCGCCGGGCCATGGCCGCGCAGACGCGATTGCCCACCCGCCCTGCCGTGGGGACTGGCGCGCGCGTGCGCCAGTCGCGCACCAGTTCCACCCCCGCCACGAGGCCCACCCGGCGCACATCGCCCACGGCCGGCAACGACCACAGAGTTGCCAACTCCTTTGCAAGCACGCGCTCCAGTCGTTGACGCGCTGCCCTGCTGGCATGGCTTTGAAGGAGGTCCAGATTGGCGAGCGCTGCCGACGCCCCCAATTGGTTGCCCGTAAAACTGTGCCCGTGGAAAAACGTCCTGTGTTCGCCATGCTCGCCCAGAAACAAATCAAACACCCGCTGCGTGGTGAGCGTGGCGGCCATGGGCAGATAACCGCCGGTGAGACCCTTGGCCAGACACACAAAGTCAGGAGCCACGCCTTCGACCTGGCAGGCGAGCAGGGATTCCGGCGCTGCGTGCGCGTCCCCTGCCCTGCCAAATGCCGTCATCACCTCGTCGGCGATGATTGGGGTTTGATGCGCTTTCGCAATCGCTCCCACGCGGCGAAGCCAACCGGAAGGTTGGGCAATCATCCCGGCGGCGCCCTGAATCCGCGGTTCGACCACGAGCGCCGCATAGCGGCCTTGTTTCCCGCGCCGTGCGTCAAACCGGGCCTCCACCTGTTGCGTGCATTCCCAGTTGCACCGGCGATACTCCCGCGCATCGGCGCGCTCCGGCTGGGCGCGGTTGTGGGGGCAACGGTAGCAGTACGGTGCCATCACCGAATCGGTCTTGAACTGCAGGCTGCCTCCCGCGCGCTTAAAAAGCCCAATCTGCCCCAGACTCGCCGCACCCACCGTGTCGCCGTGGTACGCGCCCTCGATGGAGAGAAAGCGTGGCCGCCGCGCCAATCCCGAGCGCCGCGCGCTTTCGGCCGCGAGCCTCAAGGCAACCTCCAATGCGGTGGCGCCGTCATCGGAGAAAAACACCTTCGCCAATGTCGCCGCAGGCTTTGCCGCAGCGGGCCGCGCCAGTGCCACCAGCCGGGCCGCAAGCAGTGACGCGGGCTCGTTGGCCAATCCCAATGCCGAGGAATGGGCGATCTTGCGGAGTTGGCGGTTGATCGCGCCGGTGATGGCAGGATGCCGATGACCGTGGAGGTTGGTCCAGATGGAGGCATTGGCATCCAGATACTCCCGGCCGCGGGTGTCGCGCAGCACCGCGCCCTTGCCGGACGCGATCACGATGGGAGTTTCACGCAACCATTCGCGCATCTGCGTGAACGGATGCCAGACGAACCGATGATCCAGTCGCTCCAGCCTATCCATTGCCGGACTCTGTGGTGGCCAACGCGGCGCAGAGGCGATCCAAGTCCTCGGGCTGATGTGCCGCGCTGACGGTGATTCTAAGCCGCGCCGCGCCCCGCGCCACGGTGGGATATCGCACGGCAGGAACCCAGAGGCCCAGCGCGTGAAGGCTCTGGGCGCGCCGCAAGGCGGCCTCTTCTCCACCGATGCGCAGCGGCAGGATGGCGCTGCGAACCGCAGGGAGCTTCCAGCCCGATTGGATGAGCCGGTTCTTTAACTGATCCACCAACCCCCACAGGCTCTCGCGCCGGCGCGCGCCTTCGGCCGATCGCACGACCGCAATGGCGGCTGTCGCCGCGGCGGCTTGCGCAGGAACAGGCGCGGTGGAGAACAGGAAGGGGCGCGCGCGGTTTAAGAGCACGTCCACCAATGGGCGCGTTCCGCAGAGGTAACCGCCGGCTGACCCCAGCGCCTTGCCCAGCGTGCCCATCTGCAGTTCCACGCGGCCGGCAATTCCAAACTCCTCCAGCACGCCGCGCCGCTCCTCGCCATAGAGGCCGGTGGCGTGGGCTTCGTCCACCAGCAGCCAGGCGCCGTGCCGGTCCTTGAGGTCCACGATGTTGCGCAGGGGCGCGATGTCGCCATCCATCGAAAAGACACTTTCGGTGAGAATCAGGACACGCGGCCGGCGCACGCCCGTGGAGCGCCGCGCCCACCGAAGCTTGGCTTCCAAGTCATCGAGATCGTTGTGGCGAAACACCCGCAGCGTGGCGCCGCTCAAGCGCGCGGCGTCCACCAGACTGGCGTGGGCAAGCTTGTCGAGGATGGCGATGTCACCCCGGCCCAGCACCGCGCCGACGGCACCCAGCGCCGCCGCGTAGCCGGAGTTAAAGCAGAGGGCGGCCTCGGTGCCCTTGAACTCGGCCAGCGCGTCCTCCAGATCGTGATGGGGCCTCAAGGAACCACTCAGCAGCCTTGCCGCGCCGCTGCCGCTTCCGTACTGCTCCAACGCGCGCGCAGCCGCCTGCTTGAGCCACGGGCTGGTGGCAAGGCCCAGGTAGTCATTGGAGGAGAAGTTCAGAACCTCCCGGCCCGAAATCACCACGCGCGATCCCTGGGAGGAATCCACCGGTTGCAGGCGGCGGCGCAACCCACGCTCCTCAAACTCGATCAACTGCGCCCCAAGCGCGCCCTGAAAATCATCCTGCATGGCTCCGCGCGGATGATGGGGGCGCGTGCAGCCATTGTCCATTCAACATGACCCCGGAGGGCGGACCGCGATGCGCGATGATGGCCGCGGCCGCCGACTCGTCAGGGCCTCCGAAGGGAAGCACGATGAGGTCGGCCCACGCGCCCGGCGCGAGTTCGCCAACCTGGCCAGCCATCGCCAGTGCGCGAGCTCCGTAAAGCGTCGCCATGCGGACGACCTCCGCTGGATCCACCATAGGGTGCGCCACTTGGAAGTGGCGCATCTCCTCAAACAGGTCGAGCCGCTCACGTGCGCTACCGCGCGTCGTGGCCAGACTGTCGGTGCCCAGACACACGTTCACCCCGGCCTCCTGCATTGCATTGAGGGGAAATGCCTGGTGGCCGAAATAGTCGTGACTGCGCGGACAATGCACCACCGGCACCGAACCCGCCGCCAGAAGGGCAATGTCGTCCGCATCGGCATAGTTGCAATGAACGGCGATGAGACCTTGGCGCAACAGGCCGCAGCGCGCCGCGTGCAACACGGGCGATCCTTTTCCGCAGTCGCTCATGTCACGGCCGGCACTGGCGACCAGCTCGTACAGCGGGCCACGTGCGCGCCGAAACATCTCGTCTTCCTCGGCTGATTCCGCCAGATGCATCGCCATGGGCAATCGGGCTTCAAGCTGCGCGGCGCACGCACGCAGCACTTGAGCCGTGGTCGTGTAAGGCGCATGGGGTGAAAGGCCGACGGAGCACAACTCGGGCGGGAGGTTTCGGCCGATCCAGTCCAGCGCGTCTCCCATGGCCGCCTCGGCCGACACATCGGCGCGCAGCGCGATGACTTCAAGAAACGAACGCAGCCGCAACAACGCCTGCGGCCACAGCGCGGAGAGCGACCCGCGCTGCGTTTCAATGTTGGCGACGGTGGTCATGCCGGCGGCGCGACATTGTCGGGCGCCATCGAGCCATGACTGCTGACGCGACTCCTCGCCCGTATCGGCCTTGAGAGCCACCATGTGGGCAATCCATGTGGTGAAGGAACCCCCGGGCGCGATGCGTCCCATGAATTGGGTGTAGTCCAGATGGCAATGGGCGTTGACCCATCCGGGCATCAGGATGGCATCGCCCAGATCGGTCACTTCAGAAGCCGCGCGGGCGACACTGCGCCACGGCGCCACTTCGGCGATGAGGCCCCGCTCCACTCGCACCGCCCCGTCAGCGATGGGCTCTTGGCCAGCCGGCCAGACCAATCGGGCGCGCAACCACATGCGTCATTCGTAATGGGGAAGCCCGCCACGGGTCAATGGCACGCCCATTGCCGTTGGATTTTTTCCGGGCGCGCGTTTCTTAGCTAACCGCGTTTGCCCACGGAAGCCTCGTGGTGGTTTTTTGCCTTGAATCGGTTATGCCGGGTACGCAGTTGCTGCTGAACCTTCTTGGTCGCCAGATCCATTGCCGCATACAGGTCGCTCTCCGAATCGCGCGCCACGATGGTCTGACCGGGAAGGGTCAGCTTGAAGGTGCACCTGAACTTTTTAAGCGGCGTCCGCTTGTGATCCATTTCCAAATTCACAAACGCCGTGAGCGCGTGACCGTCCAGATGTTCGAGCTTGGAGAGTCGCTGCGCGAGGTGATCCTTGATGCCGTCGGTAAGCGTGACATTGTGGGTCGAGAGGACCAACTTCATGGTCGAAGCCTACCACACGCAGGCGATTGCGCCAGAGGGGATGACAACAAAAATGGTGTCCGTCAGGGGCAGTGCTTTAGGGAGAATTGCGGGCCTGCGCGCTCCCATCGCGCAGCGCACGATGCCGGCCGAACACCGGGCGAAGCGCGGTTGAGAGGCTGTCCTGGATGGACTGGAGCTCCTGATACATCCTCATGTTCTGCGCGCAGGGTGTGGCTGATTGGCGGCGATGGACGCGCACGAAGGCGTCGGTGACATCGGAAATCGAGGCGCGCTCCCCACGCGCCCGGCGCGTCGCCCACATCGCCTGCAACGCCGCTCCATAGGCAGCGCCCTCCGCCACCGAAAGCGTGACCACTTCCGCCCCGAAGATGTCGGCCATGATCTGGCGCCAGAGCCGGGATTGCGCGCCGCCACCGGTCGCCCGGATTTGACGCGCCTTCAAGCCCAGCGAGGCCAGCCGGCGCAATCCGTAATTCATCCCCATCGTCACGCCCTCCATGGCAGCCCTGGCAAAGTGGGCGGCCGTGAACGTCTGCGGACGGACGCCAAAGTAAACGCCGGTGCCGCTGGGCACATTGGGGGTGCGCTCTCCCTCCAGATAAGGCAGTAGCAGAAGCCCGTCGCTTCCCGCGGGCGCGCGCCGGGCCATCCGCTCAAAGGCGGCGTGCGCGAGATTGAAATCGCGGCGAACCATCTCGGTGGCCACCGTGACATTCATCGTGCACAACAAGGGCAGCCAGCGGTTGGTGCTGTCACAAAAGCCGGCAATTTCCCCGGCGGGATCCACCACGGGCCTGTCGGCGCAGGCGTAAATGGTGCCGCTGGTTCCCAAACTGGCGGTGATGACTCCCGGACGTGTGTTGCCCGTCCCGATGGCGCCCATCATGTTGTCGCCGCCACCCGCGCTCACGGCGACCTGGCGCGGCAAGCCCAAGTCGGCCGCTGCCGATTCCGAAAGGGTGCCGGCCAGTTCATCGCTGGCGATAAGCTCCGGCAGCCTGCCCTCCAATTCCGGATCGATGGCGTTTAACACCTGAGAGGACCAGACGCGGCGGCGCACATCCAACAGCGCCGTGCCGCTGGCATCCCCGCACTCCATCACGGCGCGACCGGTGAGCCAGAGGTTGAGATAGTCATGCGGCAGAAGCACCGTCGCGAGCCTCGCGTAGTGATGAGGCTCGTGCCGTTTGAGCCAGAGAATCTTTGGCGCGGTGAATCCCGGCAGCATCGCGTTGCCCACGCGCGCAATCACCCTGCGCTGATCGCCGAGCCGGGCTGTCAGGATTTCGCATTCCTCCGTCGTGGAGGTGTCGCACCACAATTTCGCGGGCCGGATCACACGGCCCTGCTTGTCCAGAGGCACGAACCCATGCTGCTGGCCGCTGACACCAATGGCGCGCACTTCGCCAGCGGTGGCGCGCGCCGCCTTGAGCGCCGATCGCACCGCAGCACGCGCCGCCCTTCGCCAGGTTTCCGGATGCTGCTCCTTGGCACCCTCCGGCAGTCCGGGGATGAGGCCGTAGGCCTTGTGTCCGGTGCCCACCACTTTGCCATGGCGGCCTTCCACCACGAGCGCCTTGGTCGACTGGGTGCCGCTGTCGATGCCGATGTAGAGTTCCCTCATGTCAGGCGAGCTTGGATCGAAGGTGGGTTTCCACGCCTTCGTGGGGCAAGATCGCCTCCTCGCGAGTTGCCAGATGCCGCACCCGCACGCGCAATTGGGCGTCGAGGGCGAGCGTGAAGGCGGCGCCGGCTTCCTGCGCGCGTTTAAACTGCTTGTCCGGCTTGGCGGGAGTGAGGGAGAAGTCCACCACCATGCCCGCGTCGCGAAGGCGCTGCAGCAGCGAGAGGCTCTCACCCCGACGCGACTCGTCCTCGATCATGAGATAGGCGTCCAGGCGCTCTCCAATGGCGGGCAGCTTGCCGCGTTCCTTGAGCAGTTCGGTGAGGACCACGTCGCCGATGGCGAATCCCGCAGCAGGCACATTGGAGCGCCCGCCGGAGACGAGTGTCACCAGCTCGTCGTATCTGCCGCCACCGGCAATCGCGCGGAATTTGCCGTGGCGGTCGAATGCCTCGTAGACGATGCCCGTGTAATAAGCCAGGCCTCGGATGACGGTGTAATCGACACGCACGAATTCGGCCAGCCCTCGCGCGGCGAGATTGTCCAGCACCGCTTGCAGCTCCACCGTGGGTGCCCCCTGCGCAATGAAGGCGCGAACGGCCTCCAATGAGAGGCCCAGCTCTCGCAATGTGGCATCGCTCTGGGCCGGATCGTTGCGTTCCAGTTTGTCCACGACCTGGAAGAAGTCATAGGCCCGGTCTGGCGAATTGCCGTGGCGGCGATAGAAGTCCTGCCACACATTTCGAGAGCTTAAGCGAATGACGAAGTCCTCCGAACTCAGCCCGAAGGCCCGAAGCAGGTCGATGAGAAGCGCAATCAACTCGGCGTCGGCGGCCGTGTTGGTTTCGCCAAAGATGTCGGCATTGAGCTGGAAGTGTTCGCGCAACCGGCCCTTCTGCTGGCGCTCGTAGCGGAAGAGCTGGGGGATGGAATACCATTTGAGGGGTTTTTTGTAATGCCGCTCGCGCGCCGCCACCATGCGCGCGACCGTCGGCGTCATCTCCGGCCGCAGCGACACCTCGCGTCCCCCCTTGTCCGTAAAATGATAGAGCTGGCCGGCAATTTCCGCGCCGCTCTTGGCCGTGTAGAGTTCCAAGGGCTCGACCGGTGGGCCGTCGTAGAGTTGAAACCCATAGCGCCGGGCGACCGCGTGCCATCGCTCAAAAAGGTGCTCGCGCACCGCGGCGCTCCACGCCTCGCCGCTCGGGATCGGCTCGGGGAAGAATTCGCGGAAACCCGGCAAGTGTTCCATCGGCACAGGGAACAACCGGGCGCCTGTGCAGGTCAAGGCGCTTTCAACTAGGAGGCGCCGGCGGCAAGCCGCGCCATGTCGTTCTTCATTTCCTTGCCGGGCTTGAATTTCACGGTGTACCTCGCCGGGATCGGCACGTCCACGCCCGGGTTCTTCGGGTTGCGTCCAACCCTGGCCTCGCGTTTGACAACCTGGAACACCCCGAAGTTTCGCAACTCCACCGTCTGTCGATTCGCCACGGCACCGCGGATCTGGTCGAGCGTGGCCTGCACCACCCACATGATCTGCTGCTGCTTGACCTTGTGGGTGCCAGAGACCGACTGCTTGGCAATCGCCAGAACGATGTCGCGTTTTGTCATGGGAGCCGTTGGCCGCCGCCCTAACCTAGTCTGTGACTTTGATAACATGGCGGCGGCAAGTCCTTCGGTCAAGCACTCGCATGAGATTTCCTTCTTTAGTCGCAGGCTTGCCCGCCAGCGTCCTGTGCCGCATTATCCCACGCATGACCCCCAGGTTTGCCTGCCTCTTCATCGCTGGCTTTGGACTCCAGACCGCCACCGCGGTGCCGCCGGATCTCATCCTCCACCACGGCAAGGTGGTGACGGTGGACAAGCCCTTCTCCATCGCCCAGGCCCTCGCCATCACGGGCGACCGCATCACGGCCATCGGCAGCAACGCCGACGTGCTGCAAACCAAGGGGCCGCAGACCAAGCTCGTTGATCTGAGCGGCAAGATGGTGATGCCCGGCCTGATTGACAGCCATGTTCATCCCGGCGCCGCACTGACGGAATACGACCATCCCATTCCCGTCATGGAGTCCATCGCCGATGTTTTGGCTTATGTCACCGCCCGCGCCAAAGCCCTCCCCCAAGGACAGTGGATTGAGCTGGACCAGGTGTTTATTACGCGCCTCAAGGAGCAGCGTTATCCAACCCGCCAGGAGTTAGATCGAGCTGCGCCCAAGCATCCGGTGGCATTCCGAACAGGGCCCGATGCCAGCCTCAACAGCCTGGCGCTTGAGCTTAGCGGTCTGGATCGTGCCTCCACCATAAAGGACGGCGGGCCCGGCCAGCTTGAACGGGATGCGGCGGGGGAACTCACGGGCATCCTGCGCGGCTGCACGCGCCTCGTGAAATCAAAGAGCCCGCGCAAGTCCGCCAGCACCAAGGAACACCGGGAGCGACTGCAGCAGCTATTTGCCGACTACAATGCCGTGGGCATCACCAGCGTGTGCGACCGCAGCGCCAATGCCGGCAGCATCGAGCACTATCAATCGCTGCGCGAGGCCGGCACGCTCACCGTGCGGATGGCGCTCTCGCACTTCATCCGCAATCAGGGCCCCATCGATCAGATTACCGGGGAAATCCGCAGCGTTGCAGCCCATCCCCTGTTTAAGAAAAAGGACCCCATGCTGCGCCTCATCGGCACCAAGACGTTTCTGGATGGAGGGATGCTGACCGGCAGTGCCTATATGCGCCAGCCTTGGGGCCGCAGCAGCATCTACGCCATCACCGACGCCGAATACCGCGGCCTGCTCTTCATCAACGCCGAGCGCCTCACGCCCATGGTGCGCGCCGCCGCGGAGAGCCGCCTGCAGTTCACCGCTCATGCGGTTGGCGATGGCGCGGTCCACGCGCTGCTGGACGCCTATGAAACCGTCGCCAAGGATCTTCCCATTGCGCGCACGCGCCCGTGCATCACCCACTGCAATTTCATGAGCGCCGAGGCGGTGAAGCGCATGGCGCCGCTGGGAGTCGTCGCCGACATCCAGCCCGCATGGCTTTATCTGGACGCGCGCACGCTGGAGCAGCAATTCGGCTACGAGAGGCTGCGCTGGTTTCAGCCTCTGCGAAGCCTCTTTGAGGCCGGCGCGGTGGCGGGCGGCGGATCTGATCACATGCAGAAAATCGGGTCGCTGCGCAGCGTCAACCCCTACAACCCGTTCCTGGGGATGGCGACGGCCCTCACGCGCAAGGCTCGGTGGCGCGAAGGCGCGCTGCACCCGGAGGAGTCGCTCACCCGCGAGCAGGCCCTCCGGTTTTACACCGCCAACAACGCCTTCCTGATGTTCGCCGAGGACGAGGTGGGGTCGCTGCAGGCTGGCAAGCTGGCGGACTTCATCGTGCTGGATCGCGATTTGTTGACCTGCCCCGATGACGAGATCGCCGGCGCGAAGGTGTTGCAGACCTATCTGGGCGGCCGGCGGATTTTCGCGGCGAAGTGACTACAGATTGAGATGGGCCCACAGCGCCGCGGGGGGCAGGCGCAGGTTGGTGTAGAAGGGGCCGAATTCCCCATACCGCGCGCTCACCTCATCCAGACGCATCTCGTACACGATGTCCTTGAGGGCGTCCAACTGGTGCGCCAGCAGGGTGACGCCCCATTCCCAATCGTCGAGCCCAGTGCTGCCGGTGATGAGCTGCTTCACCCGCCCGGCAAATTTTCTGCCGGTGGCGGCGTGTCCGCGCATCAACCCCTTGCGCTTCTCAAAATCCAGCAGATACCAGTTGTCCGCACCCTGCCGGCGCTTGAGCATGGGGTAAAAGCTCATGATCTCCCAGTCGGGCATCTCCGGATAGAGACGGTAGTGCTCGTACTCACGGCTTTGCTTCTCGATCTCAGCCAGCTTTGCCGCAAATTCTGGCGTGCCCGCCTCCAGCTTGAACTCATGCTGCACCCGCCGCTTGTTGTCCTCCTCCTTGGGCATGTACTCGGTGAGCTCGGTGATGCTGAGGAAACTGTAGACGGGCGTGAGCGTGCCCGGTGCGAAGCACGCCTCCGTCTCCCGGTGCAGCCGCGACAGCCCCACCAGATCCTCGTGGAAAAGCCAGAATGCCAGATCGGCCTTGCCGCCGACGCCTGCGTAGGTGCGAAGCAGCGGGTGCGACGGCCCCACATTCAACGCGCACAGTGACTCCAGCCTCTCCCTCGCCTGCGCGGCGGCACCGGATCCCCAGTGCGCCCAAGCGGTGCGATTGACCCGGTAAAAAAGGTGCATCGAATGGATGCCCCGATCGAGCTTCACGATTGGTAGACTCATATCCTCCTTAGCGGACGGGCAAGAGTGGGCCGCTTGCCGGCATCAGGTAAAGTCAAAACATCGCCTCTCACCATTGGCCCACACCCGACTCGCCTGATTGCTGATCGGGCACCTCACTTTCCACGGTGCCGTCGATGGCCGGCGGCAACGGCGCAAACACCGCCAGCGCCTTGATGGTGGCTGAGGTGCCCTCCCCTTCCTGCACGATCGAAGCGCTGATGGGAACGGATCCGGTCTTTGAGGCGTAGCTGTTGATGGCAGCCGCGGCGTCCTCCACAGAGTACGCCACAAAGCCCACCGCCTCGTTCCGGGACAACGATTCTTCATTCATAGCACGTCACTGGCCGGGGATGGGCCGATCGGGCGGCATCGGCGGGGGCTGCTGCCAGTTCCAGAGGGTCGTGTACTTGATGTCGAGATAGGGCGTTTCCACCCGCCGGCCCCCGTCCTTGAGTGAGATGAGCAGCGCATCCAGCACCGCGCTGCTGATGAGCGTGCGCTCCACCGGCCATGCGGGCTCTCCGGTGTGGAACATCTTCTCCACCCCCTTGAGCAGGTGGGTGAAGTGCATGAAGGGCCGCGCCTCCTGCGTGAAGAAATTGGTGGCGGTGATTTTGGGGCCTTCCGCCGTGCGCCAGGCTGCAGCCCATTCACCCACCGCGCCATTGAGGGTGATCATGTGTGCGCGCGTCCCGTCGCGATACTCAATCGTGCAGAGAATGGGATCCTTGGCGAGCTGCTCCACCGTGCCGCCACGGCTGATGGGGCTGTGTTTAAGCGTGCCCAAGGCGGCGTCCATGAGCGCGCGGTCGAACACGCCATCGCGCGCCGCCTGCCACACGGCCTCACCGCGGGTGCCCTTGACACTGCGCACGCCCGTCTCGCCGCCGGCGCGGCGTTCGGCCAGACACTGCACCATCTCCAGCGCATGAAAGCCGTAGGCGTCGAGCGTATGGTAGGAGACGACGACCAACTCCTTGAGGGTCGCGCCGCGCTTCGTGTCGGCGGCCGGATAACGCCAGAGCACCGGCAGCGAAGAACCCGCCATGAGCGGCGCCTTGAGTTCGCGGGCCGTGTCGTACATCCACTTGGCGTCGGCCCAGTTGTCGGAGAGATGCTTGTCACAGAATACGGGCACCGAGCGGCCGCTCTGGCGAAACACCTGCTGGATTTCATCGAACATCCGGCGCTTGGGCCAGATGACATTGCCGGTGGAGTTGGTGGGGTACACGCCGTGCTCGGCCACCAGCAGCACGCCGTCCACCGCCAGCTTGCCGCTTCCCAGCGTCAGCGCCTGCGTGATGTTGGTGTAGATGGGCACGCCGTGTTTCTTCATCAGCTCACGGCTCGAGTCCGACTTGGGAACCTGGTCGGTGTAGAGCGACACCAGCTTGAGATTGGGAAACTCGCCCTTGCCATCGAGTGTGTAAGACTCGATGAGCCGCCCCACAATGACGTCGGCATGCGAGTTGTGCCGATACTCGGTGACCACGGCGGCGATGCGCTTGGGCGGCGGCTTCTGCGCGAGCAGCGCGCAGCCGGGCTGGATCATCAGCGCCGCGAGGATGAGAGGGAGTGCTTTCAGGCAGGCAGGTTTCATTGAAGGGTGGGGTCAGTCTTTGTCGGTATAAATCGCCACGGGCGCGATGAGTCCTCCGGTTCCCAGTTCATTGAGGAATTCGCGCTCGCAATAGAGGCTAAGTTGGTTCTTCGAGCCGGGCTTCGCCGCAGCCGTGATGTCAAAGCTCGCCGGCTGGCAGTACCCCGAAAAATCCGGTGCCGTCTTGCCCTCCGCCTGATGGGGAACATGCTGACCGTTCACGAAGACTTTGACGCGGCCGTCGGCGGCGCCAATCCACAGCTTGATTTTTTTTCCTGCGGCCACAGCGGGCAGATCCACGCTGCGCCGATACCACATGGCACCCATGTAATTGTGCAGCCCCAGCGTGGACCACGTCTCTCGGCAGACATCGGTGAACTTCCATCCCGCATCGTCGTGCGCCGGCTTGCTCCAGCCCAGACCTTGGCCCTTCTTGTCGCGGTCCACCTGATAGCGCCAGTCGATCAGGGCGGGTGTCAGCAGGCGAAAGTCGCGCGCCACTCGCGCAGCGTCGTCGTAGGTGAGCTGGTAAAACGAGGCAAAGTAGCGCCCATAAAGGCTGTCCTTCCCCGTCCAGCCCATGCGGCCAAAGGCGAATTCGCGCTCATGCTTGTCGCAAAGCTCGATGAGGCGCCGCTGATAATCCTTGGCGCGGGCGTCAAGGCCTGCCCACTTGCCTTCGGCCAGTTCCCTTCGCAGCGCCATGAATTGCTCAAACAGGCGAAACGAACTATCCGCCATCGTCACGCGAAACTTGACCTCGGGTGTGGCGGCGGCCACCAGAGCCTTGTCCATCCGGCGGCGCGCTTCCGTCATCCGTTCCGCGGTGAACCGACGCAGGTAGCCAAAGCCGCAGCCGGAATATTCGGGGGTGTCCACCCAAACATCGTCAATGAAATGCCAGTACGCCGCCATGGCAGCGGCGGCCTCGCCGTAGAATTTGCGGTGCAGCTCGTCCATCACCTCCTTGGGCGACTGCGCCGGATCCCACGCCAGACGCAGCCCAAGATAGTGCGCGTGCAGTGTGCTTTCAAAGTTGGAGATGGTTTCGGGCTGCCAGAACGTGCAGCGGTTTTTGTAGATCAAGGGGATGTCCACGCTCCACTTGCGGATATAGGGATTGGGGGCGGCGGGCTCCGCCAGAAACCACGAATAGAAATAATAGGACACCTGCGGTGCCGCCTTGCCCCAGCCCTCCACCAGATGGCGCAGCGCGGCGTTATTGGGTTCGCTCTCATCGGTCATGGGGTGCGCGCGGCTGTAAGTGATGGGCGCGATTTCAGGCACCACGTTGGGATGCACCCGCTGCTTGATGGGAGGCCGCGTGTAGTCGACGTAGGCGAGGATGCCGAACAACACCTCCGGATGCTGTGCGCAGACCTTGGTGGCGACGCGCTCGGAGAGCAGCATCAGCCGGTCGGTCTTGGAAACAGCCTGAGCGGAAGGATCAAAATCGCCTTGGTCAAACTTGGTGTCGTCGGACTCGTCCCAGCCGATCCCGTCGATGGGCGACAGGGAGAAGGTCTTGAGGGTCGGGTCCTGCTTGATCTGCTCCAGGGTCACCTGGGCCAACGCATCGGCCACCTTGGGATGCGTCCACTTGAGCTTCTCCGGATGCGGCTTGCCGCCGATGATGGCCCGGATTTCAGGATGCTTCTCGCGAAGGGCGTTGGGAACACTCGTCTCCAGGTTATGTCCCGCGGAGAGTTCCATCCCCCCCATCCGGTTGCGCCGCGCAAAGTCGTTGTCGCAATACCACAGGCCGCGAAACACCGTGTGTGGCCCCGAGGAAATATCCTGCGCGGGCAGCGACAATGCCGGCAGGCGGGGCAGCACCTCGCCCATGGGCCCGGGCATGTACCAGCGGCACCCGAGCTGGTCCAGCAGCGTGTAGATTCCGTAGCTGGTGGCCAGATCGCTCTCGCCGGAAATGCCGGCGGCGTCCGCCTTCACCGTGATGCGAAATCCCTGCTGCGCTGGAAACTTCTTCTGCGCCGGACCAAAGCGTTGTACTGCTATCTCCCCAATCAGGATGGGCCGCAGCGGATCACCCGCCGGGGGCATCTGGGTGCGCACCTCAACAGCCACTCCCGAGATACGCTGCAACACCAAGGAGAGGTCGCGCACCGACTCGCGCAGCCGCGCCCGATGCCCCTCGGCCTTGATGCCGCCGCGCCAGACGCCGACGGGTTCGGGGGTCTTCTTGGGATCATCCCAAATCCTTGGCGCCACCACAATCACGGCCGCCGGCTTTCCCTCCTTTGCGACCGGCAATGCCGCCGGCAACGCAAGTGCGCCCCAAAGCAGGGTGGCCCCCCAAAGCGTCAAGCCGGTCTTGTTCATGGGACGGCCGGAGTATGGAGCCTTCTCACGCCCCCTCGCAACCTTCAATCGCATTGCCAGTGTCAAAGCCGCGTGCATAATCTCCCTCATTCATGAATGCCTGCACGATCCCCCGCCGCCGCTTCGTCCAACGCGCGTTTGCCGCCGGTGTCCTCTTCCCGTTTGTAGCCCGACGCTCCTGGGCCGTCGCGCCCAACGACCGCATTGGCCATGTCAGCTTTGGCGCCGGCGGCATGGCGGGCGCCGACTTGGGTTCCATTGCCGGGCACCCCAATGTGGACGTGGTGGCGGCTGCGGAGATTGACGCGAATACCGCCGCCGCGTTTCAAAAGAAATTCCCCAAGGCCAAAGTGTACGCCGACTGGCGCGAGCTGCTCCGGACTGAAGCGCGCAATTTTGACACCGCCAATGTCTCCACCCCCGACCACATGCACGCGCCCATCGCCATGAGCGCGATGCGGCTGGGCAAGCATGTGTACGTGCAAAAGCCGCTGACGCACGAGGTGTTTGAGTCGCGCCGCCTGCGCGAATACGCCAGCAGCCGCGGGCTGGTCACGCAGATGGGCATTCAGGTGCATTCGGATGGCGCGTATCGAACGGCCGTGGCGCGCGTGCAGTCTGGCGCCATCGGCAAGGTGAAAAGCGTCCACACCTGGAGCAGCAAGAAATGGGGCGACACCAACCCGCGGCCCGAACGCGTCGACGCACTGCCGGCGAACCTCAACTGGGATCACTGGTGCGGCGTGGTCGAGAAGGTGCCCTACTTGGGTGGCGGCTACTATCACCCGGGCAACTGGCGCAAGCGCCTGGCCTTTGGCACCGGCACGTTTGGCGACATGGGCTGTCACATCTACGATCCGGTGTACAAGGCCCTGGCACTGACGGCGCCGCTCTCGCTGGAGTCCCAGGGTCCCGCGCCCCGCGGCCACAACTGGGCCATCAACGCGCGCATCCGGTATGTGTTTCCGGCCACCGAGTTCACCGTGGCGCCCACGGTGGAAGTCACTTGGTATGATGGCGACCAGCGCCCACCGCAGGCCATCGCGGCGCTCTTGGAGGGCGATGCGCTGCCCGATCAGGGGTCGATCCTCATCGGCACCGAGGGGGTGATGCTGATTCCGCACGTGTCTGGGCCTCGGCTCTACCCCAAGAACAAGTTCGCCGGCGCGAAATTCGACGCCGTGCCCGGCGCCAACCACTGGCACCAGTTCATCGACGCCGTCCGCGGCAAGGGCAGGACGAGCGCGGGCTTCGACTATTCCGGGCCGCTCACCGAGGCGGTGCTGCTGGGTGGCATCGCCACGCACTTCCCCAACGTGCCTCTGCAATGGGATGCGGCAAAGCTGGCCTTCTCGAACAGCAAGGAGGCCACCGCGCTGGTGCGCCGCGAGTACCGCAAGGGCTGGGAAGTCGCCGGGCTTTAAGTCTAGCGCCCCTGCACCAACACGCGGTGCGAGCGGCCGAGGTGCTCGGGGTGTGTCAGTGTCTGGAACTGACGCCGGCGCTCGGCCGTCCACTCGGGGAATCGCCCGGGAAGTTCCAGTGTCCGGGCAAATATTCCCGTCAAGAACTGCTCCTGCGACTGCGCGGCGCGCGTGGTGAGCCCAGCCAACTCTCCCATCGCCTGCAACACGGTGAAGTTCACGGCGGCCGTGAGGTCTTGCAGCCCCACCCGCGCGAGCAGGTCCTGCTCCTGCCGGTGGCGATGATAGGCGCGCAACGTGCCGTCCACCCGCTGAGGCGAATAGAACTCCTCCGCCGCGAAGCCGTAATCGAAGGTCATCAGGCATCCTTTTGCCAATCGCAACGCGGCATGGTGCCACCACTCGGCGGCGCGCGGTGAGGCAATGGTGACAAACCCCTCGGGCAACACGGCGCGCATGGCCTGCGGAATCTGCAGGGTCTGATTGCGCGCCGCCTTGATCTCCGGCTCGGCCATCCGCTGCCAGACGAACCGGTCGGCCTCCCATGCCACACCCCACTCAAACCAAGCCTGCTGCTTCTCGTCCCAGCCCAGCCGGTGCACGGGCATCGCATCAAGCAGCTCGTTGCTGTAAATCACCCCGCGCACGCTTCCCGGGGCGATCTCCTCCACCGCGCCCACCCAGGCGATCTTGTCTTGGAATCGCTCAAGTGTCTGCGCCTGCTGGGCGCGCCGTGCCAGAGAAGGCTCCACAATCCGGCACGAAAGGCGCGGCAACAATTCCGGCCAATGGCAACGCAGGCTCTCAAGGATGTCGGCCATCAACCGGCCGTCGTGCGCGCCGGCTTCCACCAGATGCAACGCATCACCTCCCGACCATTGGCCAAACTGAAACCCCAATAACTCCCCCAGCAATCCCCCCACCGAGACGCTCGTGAAGTAATCACCCTGCCGCCCCACAACGGCCTTCTCGTAATAACCCAAGCCCGGTTCGTAGAGGGCGTGCTCCATGAATCGCGCGAAGGAGATGGGGCCGCGTCCAGCAATCTCCTCGCGGATGCGCTCAACCAGCAGGTTCATGGCTTGCGGCAAGCGGGCAGTTTGGATAAAAGCAACCGCAACGCAACCTTCCCTTGAACGTACGCCCTGCCCAACCCGGACGCCGGCTGGACCAAGCCTTGGTTTCGCGCGGGCTTTGCCCCAGTCGCGAATTTGCCAAGCGGCTGATCCTCTCGGGGCGCGTGCGCGTCAACGGTCACCCCGCGGCAAAGGCGAGCGACCCCGCGGAGGAGAGCGACGAGATTGCCCTCATCGAGGCCGAGCGATTCGTCAGCCGCGGCGGGCACAAGCTGGAGCATGCGCTCGGGCACTTTCAAATCTCGGTGCAGGGGGCGCGCGCCGTGGATCTGGGCGCGTCCACGGGCGGATTCACCGATTGTCTGCTTCAGCACGGCGCCAGCAGGGTCTATGCGGTGGACGTCGGGCGCGGTCAGCTTGCATGGACCCTTCGCCGCGATCCCCGTGTGGTGGTGATGGAAAAAACCAATGCGCGCCATCTGGTGCCGCAGAACTTTCCCGGAAACTTTGAGCCGGTGGACTGGGTGACAATTGACTGCTCCTTTATTTCGCTGCGCCTGCTGCTGGCGCCGGCCGCCACGCTTCTTCGCAAAGGCGGCGGTATCGTTGCGCTCATCAAGCCGCAGTTTGAAGCCGGCAAGGCCGAGGCGGACAAGGGCCGGGGCGTCATCACCGATGCGGCGGTGCATCAGCGCGTGATTGCCGAACTGGAGACGCACGTATCCTCCCTCCGTGGGTTGCACTGGCGTGGCGTCACTCCATCGCCACTGGAAGGCCCTGCGGGCAACAAGGAATTCCTCTGTCTGATTGAAAAAACCCGCTAGCCAACTCAAGAGGATTGGCCTCATCGCCAATCCGGAAAAAACCGACCGCGTGGATCTGGTGTCCCACGCGGCGCGTGCCGTGGCCAAGACCGGCCGCCAGTTGTTGCTGGACCCGGCCACGGCCAGCCTCATCAACTGGCCCACCACGCCCCTTGCGGGCGCTGAGGCGCTGGCGCGGGCCTGCGACATGTTGTTGGTGTTTGGTGGCGATGGCACCATCCTGCGCGTCGCCCGCGAGACGGCGGGAATCGGCACGCCCATCATGGGGCTCAACGTCGGCGGGCTGGGATTTCTGACGGCTGCCTCAGGGAAGAAACTGACGGGGGCGCTCGCGAAACTTTGGGAGGGGCAGTACACCATCGAGCCTTTGGCGATGATCGAAGCCTGCACCGGCCGGGGGCGCGGCCAACGTCACCTGGCGTTGAATGATGTGGTGATTAGCCGCGGCCGGATTCCGCGCCTCATCGAGCTGGCCGTCAGTGTGGATGATGAGCCAGTGACGCGCTACCGCTGCGATGGACTCATCGTCTGCACGCCCACCGGTTCCACCGCCTACTCGCTGGCGGCGGGCGGCGCGGTGGTGACGCCTCGCGCCGAAGTGCTCGCACTCACCCCCATTTGCCCGCACACTCTCTCCAATCGGGCGCTCATCATCAGCCTCAAGTCGACCCTCACCATCGAGGTACTCAACCATCGGGCCGACACCTATCTCAACGCGGACGGCAAGTTTCAGACCGAGCTCGCGCCCGGCCAGCGTGTGGTCATCCGCCGCAGCACCCAGAAGACGCGGCTCGTGCGATTGGCGGGCCGGTCGTTCTTCGAGACGTTGCGGCACAAGCTGCAGTGGAGCGGCTCGCACGTATGAGCATGGTGCGGCTTAAAGACATTGCGCAAGTCGCCGGCGTCTCGGTCATGACGGTTTCCAAGGCGCTGCGCGATGAACCGGACATCTCGGAGGCCACCCGGCATCGCATCCGCCAGATCGCGCGGCAGGCGGGCTACGTGCCCAACTCAGCGGCGCGCGATCTGCGTGTGAAGTCCACGCGACAGTTTGGGCTGGTCATCTCCGCGTTGACGAACCCGCTGCATACGCGGGTGCTCATGGCCGTGGAGGAGCAGGCGCACGAGCTGGGTTACGACGTGCTCTTTGCGCAGACGCTCAACAATGCCGAACGCGAGGAACGGGCCATCCGGCGCATGCTGGCGCGTCGAGTGGACGGGCTGTTCATCCGGCCGGTGTACCGCCCCGATCCCGTCGCGAGGATTTACGACGAACTGCGGCGGCAGCGGGTGCCGACGGTGATCCTGGGGCATCGCGCCCTCTTCTGCAGCGAGTTTCCCAATGTCCAGACCAACGATCTCGCCGCGGCCACGGCCCTCACCCAGCACCTGATTGAACTGGGGCACCGGCGCATCGCCTGTTTCACGGGGCCGATTTTTGCGCCGTGGGCGCAGGAGCGATGGGAGGGCTACCGGCGCGCGATGCTGGCGGCCCGTCTGGAACTGGACGACCGGCTGGTGTTCCATGCCGGCAGCACCATCGAGGAAGGTGAGGCGGCCGCGCTGCAGATGATTCAAGAGGCGCCCGCCGCCACCGCCATCATGGCGGCGAATGACTTGGTCGCGTTTGGCATCGCCAATGTTTTGCTGGATCAGGGGCTGCGCATTCCACAGGACATCTCGCTGACCGGGTTTGGAAATGCGCTCAATGCAAAACACTTTCGGGTGCCGCTGACCACCGTGCGCCAGCCCAAGTATCGGCGGGGCATCGCCGCGGTGGAGTCGATGATGGCGCTGCTCGCGGGGCAGAGTGTCGAAAGCAAGGTCTTGCCGGCAGAACTGGTGGTCCGAAAAAGCACGGGCCCCGTCCCCAAAGCGCCGCACGCGGCCTAGCGCGCCGTTAGGCGTTCCACGTACTTGCCCAGAATGTCGGCTTCCAGATTGAGCCAGTCGCCCACGGCGCGCTCGCGCAACGCCGTCACCTCCAGCGTGTGGGGGATGACCCAGATCTGAAACGTGTCGCGCGACACCTTGGCGACGGTGAGGCTGATGCCGTCCACCGCCACCGAACCCTTGTGGACGATGTAGCGCATCAGCTCCGCCGGCGGGCTGATCACCAGCGACTGATCCGGCCCCACGCGCTCCCAGCCGGTGATTTTTCCCATCGCATCGATGTGCCCGGTGACGAAGTGGCCGCCCAGGCGCCCCCCCGCCTGCAGGCTGCGTTCCAGATTCACCAGCGACCCGGTGCGCACAAACTGGAGATTGGTGCGCGCCCACGTCTCCTGCAGAAGATCAAACTGGAGCACCTTGCGTCGTCCGGCCGCCGTCGCCCGCGCCACCGTCAGGCAACAGCCGTTGACGGCGATGCTGTGCCCCACCTTGAGTCCCGCGCCGCAGCGTCGCGCCGCGACGGTCAATCGGATGGCCTGCTCCATGGGGCGCACCGACTCAACCACGCCCGTCTCCTCAATGATGCCGGTGAACATCCGGACGCGCACTCAAAACCACCGCCATACGGGCCGTCAACATCAAATCTGGCCCGACGCGACGCCAGCGCACCCCTTCGAGGCGCAGCGCCTCCGTGAGGCTGCGCGCGCCCGCCCCTCCCACGGCTCTGCGCGCGTCCCTGCCTCCCAGGATTTTGGGCGCGTAAAAGAACACGATCCTCTGTGCCAGTCGTTCACGCAGGAAGGAGGCATGGACGGTGCCGCCTCCTTCCACCAGCAGGCGGGTCACCCCCTCGGCGCCAAGGCGCGCAAGCAACCAGCGTAAATCCACACCCGCCGCCACCTTCGGCGCCAGCACCACACTCACTCGCCGCGAGAGCGCCTTCACGCGCCGCGCCGGAGCGGCCCGGGTGACCACCACCGTGGTGAGGGCTGCGTGCTCATCACCGATCACCCGCGAGGTGAGCGGCGTGCGTGCGCGCGAGTCCAGGATGATGCGCCTGATCGCTTTCTTGCGCGCCCCGCGCAGGCGCACGGTGAGCGACGGGTCGTCCATCCGCACCGTCTCCACCCCCACCAACACCGCGTCCGATTCCATGCGTAGCCGGTGTCCCCATTGCCGCGCCACGCTGCTGGTGATCCACTTGGACTCGCCATTCGCCGTCGCGACCTTCCCGTCCAACGTCATCGCCGCCTTCACCGTCACCAGCGGGGTCTGCTGCGTGATCCAATGACTAAACGCCTCGTTGAGCCGTTCGCATGCTTCAGCCAGCACGCCTTGGGTGACGTCAATTCCCGCGCGACGAAGCAGCCCAAATCCCCTCCCCCGATGTTTCGGATTGGGATCCTGCGCGCCGGCCACCACGCGCGCGATGCGCTGGGCGATGATGAATTGCGTGCAGGGAGGCGTCCGGCCCTGCGTGCAGCAGGGTTCAAGCGTGACGTACAGCGTCGCGCCCCGGGCGGTGAATCCGCGCCTGCGAGCGTGCAGCACGGCCTCGCGCTCGGCGTGGTTCTCCCCCGCGCGTGCATGCCATCCCCAACCCAGCACACGGCCGCGACGGACCAACACTGCGCCCACCATGGGATTGGGAGAGGTGGACCCCATCCCGCGTGCGGCCAGCACCAAGGCGCGGCGCATGTGGGTTGCGTCCTCGGCCGGGGATGGTCGGGCCTGCGACATGGTGTTTTACCCCCCCACCAAGGCGCGCGCAAACTGGCCGGGATCGAAGGGCTGCAGGTCGTCAGGCTGTTCGCCCAAACCCACGAAGTAGACTGGCAGCGCCAGCTCGCGCCGGATGGCAACCACCATGCCGGCCCGGCTGGTGCCATCGAGCTTGGTGATGATCAGTCCCGTCACACCCACGGCCTTGTGGAACTCGCGCGCCTGGTTCATCGCGTTCATGCCCGTGGTGGCGTCGAGCACCAGCAGCACCTCGTGCGGCGCCCCGGGAAGTTTCTTTCCCGCCACGCGGTGAATCTTTTGCAGCTCCTGCATCAGATTGTTCCGGGTGTGCAGGCGGCCTGCGGTGTCCAACAGCGCGTACTGCGCATGGCGTGCCTGCGACGCCGCGATGGCATCGTGCGCCACGGCGGCGGGATCGGCCCCCGGATTTCCAGAGACCACCGTCACGGAAAGGCGGCCTCCCCACGCCTGCAACTGCTCCACTGCCGCAGCGCGAAAGGTGTCGCAGGCACCCAGCACCACGGTGTGTCCCTGCCCCTGAAGCCGGTGCGCCAGCTTTGCGCAAGTGGTGGTTTTGCCCGTGCCATTCACGCCCACGACAGAGAAGACGGTGAGGGCGCCGTTGGCTTCCTTGAGAGCGGCCGGCGCGCCCAGGGAGGATTCGATTTCCGCGCGCGCGATTTCCAGCACATGGACCCCGCCGGCCCCCTGGGTTTCGTAGGCGCGCCGTGCGGACTCCACGATGCGCCCGGTAGTCTCCACCCCCAGATCGGCCGCCAGCAGGGCCGCTTCCAGCGACTCGAGGGATTGCCCGTCAAGCCGGGAGGAACCGGTGACAATGCGGCGGATTTCGTGCGAGAGCTTCTCCTGCGTGCGCCGCAGGCCGGCCCTGAATTTCTCGAGCAACCCCATGGTCAGGCCGCCACCCTGGCCGCCGCCTTGAGCCGCCCGACATACTCGATGGGCACCCGGATGCCGCCCATGAGCGGCCGCCCCTTGTTCATGCCGTGGCAATCGGAGCCGCCGGTGACCAGCAGCCCGAGCCGCGCGGCCAGGGCGAGGTACCTCTCGGTCATGGCCGTGGAATGGCGGGTGTAAAAACATTCGAGGCCATCCAAGCCCGACCGGGCCAGTTCGGGAATCGCGTCATCCATGTGGGTGATTCCCGGATGGGCCATGACGGCGACACCCCCGGCCCCGTGGATGATGGTGATGGCCTCGGCGCAGGTCATCTTTTCCTTGGCCACCCACGCCGACCGTCCGCGCTTGAGGTAGGTCTGGAAGGCCGCGTCCATGCTCTCACAGTAGCCCTGCTGCACCAGCGCGCGAGCCAGGTGCGGACGGCCCGGGGCGCGGCATGCAGCCAGCCCGTCCACCGTCTCCTCGCAAATGGGAATCCCCAAAGCGTTGAGCCGCTCGATCATCTGCCGGACGCGTTCGCGGCGCGCGGCCTGATGCCGGGACAACGCGGCCTGAAGCGGGGCATTCTGCGTGTCCAGATAGTAGCCAAGCAAGTGCAGCTCGCGGTGGCCGTGCTCGACGGTGAATTCGCAGCCGGTGATAAACTCAATGCCCGCTTCGCGACAGGCGGCATGGGCGCGCTCGCAGCCTTCCACGGTGTCGTGGTCAGTCAGGGAGATGGTGCCCAAGTCCGAAGCGCGGGCATGGCTCACCAGTTCCTCCGGCGAATAGGTGCCGTCGGAAAAGTACGTGTGCAGATGCAGGTCGGCGTACATGGCGCCCCCTCACGCGGCGGGGGCCACGGTGCGCGCCGGCCGCGACAGCCCCTGCCTGACCTTGTCGAGCAAACCGTTGACGAACCGGCCGCTCTCATCGGTGGAGAACCGCTTGGCGATGTCCACGGCCTCATTGATGCTCACCACCGGCGGGATGTCCTGACGGTGGAGCATCTCGTAAATGGCCAGGCGCAGGACATTGCGGTCCACTCCCGCCATGCGGTGCAAGTCCCAGTTGTCGGCGTGGCGGCCGATGCACTCATCAATCTCTGCGCGGTGATCCAGCACCCCCCGGATGAGCGGCTCGGCAAACACGCGCACGGCAACTTCCTCGACGGTGGGTGGCGGCAACGCAATGCTCTCACCCCACGTGGCCTTGCCGTCGGCGGCCAGAAGCGCCGAATCGCGCTGCGATTGCCAGAAATAGTCCAACGCCCCCGCCAGGTCGTCGCTCGGCGGGTTCAGGTCGTACTGGAACAGAAACTGGACGGCGCGCTCGCGCGCCGCGCGTCGGATTCCCACGCCGCAACGATGCGCCAGAACCGACATGCGCGAAAGGAAATTCTTGGCGGCGCTTCAGTACCGCGGCACGCCTTGGTCGATCTCATCGCTCCACGCATTGATGCCGCCGCGAACGCTCTTGACGTACTTAAAACCCTGCTGCCGGAGGAATTCCACCGCCTTGAGGGAGCGCGCCCCCATCTTGCAATGGATGTAGATCTGCTGATTTGGATCCAGCTCGGTGAATCGCTGCGGCAATTCCCCCAGCGGCAGCAGCGGCACACCGGGCACGCGCGCGATTTCGCCCTCGTCGTGCTCGCGCACGTCAAGGATCTGGATGCCCAGCGAGGGCTGATCCAAGGCCCGCTTCATCTCCTGCACCGTCACCTCGTCCGGATGCAAATCCGGCTGCGCCGGTTCGGCGCCCAGACCGCAGAATTGTTCGTAGTCAATGAGCTCCTTGATCGTGGGATTCTCGCCGCACACCGGGCAATGCGGATCGCGCCGCAGCTTGAGCTCCCGGAACTTCATGTCGAGCGCGTTGTACAAGAGCAGGCGCCCCACGAGTGTGCTGCCCCGTCCCAAGGCCAGTTTTAGAATCTCCGTGGCCTGGATGCAGCCGATGATCCCCGGCAACACTCCCAGCACGCCGCCTTCCGCGCAACTGGGCACCATGCCCGGCGGCGGCGGTTCGGGAAACAGGCAGCGGTAGCACGGCCCTCCCAGGGTTGGCGCAAACACGCTGGCCTGTCCTTCGAATCGAAAAATGGAGCCGTACACGTTGGCCTTCTTGAGCAACACGCAGGCGTCATTGGTAAGATAGCGCGTGGGAAAGTTGTCCGTGCCATCCACGACGATGTCGTAGGGGCGCAGGATTTCCAGCGCGTTCTGGCTGGTGAGCCGCGTCTCGTGCACCACCACCTCCACCTCCGGATTGATGTCGTGAAGCGACTCGCGCGCCGATTGCACCTTGGGCCGGCCGACATCGGCCGTGCCGTGGATGATCTGCCGCTGCAGATTGGAGTAGTCCACCACGTCAAAATCCACGACGCCAATGCGCCCGATGCCCGCTGCGGCCAGATAGAGCGCAATCGGCGACCCCAATCCGCCCGTGCCCACGCACAGCACGCTCGCGGCCTTGATGCGCTTCTGCCCCGCCATGCCCACCTCGGGCAGGATGAGATGCCGGGAGTACCGGCGGATTTCCTCGTTGCTCAACTGCACGCTCATTTGGACAATAGGGGCGACAGCCACGAAGCCTGTCGCGAAAAGTCAGCCCGCCAAAAGTGACCCCCAAAGTCAACCCCAAAACCGCGGCGGATCGTCTGCGTCGCCTGAGCAAGCTTGCGCCCAGGCTCGCCATCGTGCTCGGCACTGGGTTCCAGTCGGTTGCCCGCGGGGTCGAGGTGGATGGCCATGCAGCGTGGCATTCCGTGCCCGGCTTCCCCAAGGCGAGCGTTCCCGGCCATGGCGGGCGCGTCCTCGTGGGCACACTCCAGCACACTCCCGTGCTGATTCTCTGCGGGCGCGCACACTACTATGAAGGGCATTCCATGGCGGCCCTCACCTTCCCCATTCGCGCCCTCGCCGAATACGGGATTGAGTCGGTGTTGCTCACCAACGCCGCCGGGGGCATCAATCCCCGGTTTCGTGTGGGCGACTTCATGGTTTTCCGAGACCACATCAGTCTGCTCCCCGACAATCCGTTGCGGGGTGCGGCTCTCGGCCCACGGCCGCGGTTCGTGGATTTGTGTGGCGCGTACGACTCCCGCCTGGCGCGGCAGCTCAAAGCAGCAGCGCGTCATGCGGGCGCGCGATCGCACATGGGCGTCTATCTTGCCGTTCCGGGGCCCAGCTATGAAACGCCGGCGGAAATCCGCGCCTTCGCCCGCCTGGGGGCTGATGTGGTTGGAATGAGCACCGTGCCCGAGGTGCTGGTCGCACGGCAATGCGGCCTTCGTGTGGCGGCGCTTTCCCTGGTCACCAATCTGGCGGCGGGGCGCACCAGCAGCCCGCTGCTGCATGAAGGCGTCCTCGCGGCCGCCGCCCACACAGCCGCGTTGTCAGAGAAAATGATCGGCGCCTTCGCCGCCCATTATGAATGAGGCTCATCAAGAGTTGATCGCCGCGGCGCTGGCGGCGCGCGCGGCCGCAGTGGCGCCCTATTCCCGCTTTCGGGTGGGAGCCAGCCTGCTCACAGCCGAGGGAGCCATCATCAGCGGCGCCAACATGGAGAGTGCGAGCTATGGGCTCAGCTGCTGTGCCGAGCGAGTGGCACTCTTCAAGGCGCTCTCAGAAGGACACCGCGGTTTCACCGCCATCGCCGTGGCGGCGCCCGGAGGCCCTGCGCCCTGCGGCGCGTGCCGCCAGTGGCTCGCCGAGCATGCAGGAGGCGCCACCGTCATCCTCGTGGACGCAGCCGTGCCGGACAAGCCGGTGTTCACCACCGTTGCCGAATTATTGCCGCGACCCTTCACGGGCGACGCGCTGGCAGGTGCGCCGCCGGCCGGTTGACTTCAGGTTGGAGTCTGTTCTAGTGGCTTGGTGCAGATCGAAAGCCTCAGGGTGTTTTGCCATCTGGCAGAAACCAAAAGCTTCACGAAGACCGCACGCATCAACGGGGTCACCCAGTCGGCCATCAGCCAGCAGATCAGTTCACTCGAACGCAAGTTCCAATCGACGCTGGTGGAGCGGAGCAAGAGGCGCTTTGCGCTGACGCGCGAAGGCCAGGCCCTGTACGACGGCAGCAAGCAGATCATGCAGGCGTACGACTCGATGCGGCACCGGCTGCAGGAGATCAAGGACATCGTCACCGGCTCCATTCGCATCGTGACCATCTACAGCATCGGCCTGCACGAGCTGCCGACGTATCTCAAGGAGTTCCTAAAAAAGCGGCCGACCGTAAACGTGTCGGTCGAATACCGCCGCGCGAGTCACGTGTACGAGGAGGTGGTTGGGAATGTGGCCGACATTGGACTCGTGGCGTATCCCCAGAACGATCAGCGGCTGGAAACGGTGCCCCTGCGCAACGACCTGCTCGTCATCATCTGCCACCCCAAGCATCCGCTGGCGGGCCGGCAGAAGCTGAGCCTCAAGGCGCTCCATGGAATGAAGTTCATCGGATTCGAGCCGGACATCCCCACGCGCCGGGCGATCGACCACATTCTGCGCGACCGCGCCATCACCGTGAACCATGTGATGGAGTTTGATAACATCGAGACGGTGAAGCGCGCCGTGGAAATCGACGCCGGCGTCTCCATCGTGCCGCGCAACACCGTGGCGCAGGAGTGCGCGAAGAAAACCATCGCCCAGCTTCGGATCGAGGACGCCGATTTCTACCGGCCCCTGGCGGCCATTTACAAGCGCGGCAAGGTGCTCTCGCCGGCGATGCGCGAATTCATCGACCTGTTGCGTGCCTGAAAGTGCGCCCTAGCGCAGCCGGTCTGGATTGAGCGCGCGAAGATCGGCCGGCACAAACAGGCCATCCTTGCGAATGAGCTCGCCGTCAAACCACACCTCGCCCCCGCCCCATTCCTTGCGCTGGATGAGCACCATGTCCCAGTGCACGGCCGAACGGTTCCCGTTATCGGCCACCTCATACGCCTGTCCGGGGGTGAAGTGCAGCGAGCCTGCGATCTTCTCGTCAAAGAGGATGTCACACATGGGCGAGAGGATGTGGGGATTGAATCCCAGGCTAAATTCCCCGATGTACCGCGCACCCTCGTCGGTGTCCAGGATCTCGTTGAGCTTCCGGGTGTTGTTCGCCGTGGCTTTGACGATCCGGCCTTTCTGAAACTCCAGTCGCACGCCTTCAAACTTGGTGCCTGAGTAGATGGTCGGCGTGTTGAAGCTAATCACCCCTTCGACCGAGTCCTTGACGGGGCAGGAGAAGCACTCGCCATCAGGGATGTTGCGCAGCCCTTCGCAGGCAATGGCGTCAATGCCCTGCTTGCTGAAGGTGAGGTCGGTGCCGGGCCCCTTGAGATGTACACGCTTGGCGCGTTTCATCCGCCGCCGCAGCGGCCGCATCGCACGTTCCATGCGGCGATAATCCATCGTGCAGACATCAAAGTAGAAATTCTCGAAGGCCTCCGTGCTCATGTTGGCAGCCTGCGCCATGCTGGGGGTGGGCCAGCGCAGCACACACCAGCGGGTCTTGTTGATGCGATAATCGAGCACGGGGCGCAGCGACTTCATGTAGAGCTGCATACGCTCGGCCGGCACGTCGGACATCTCACTGGTATTGGCCGCGCCGCGAATGGCGATGTACGCCTGCACCCGCTTCATGCGATGCAACTCCACATCGCGCACCAGTGCGGCGTGGGCGGCATCCGTCCCCTTCTGTGCTTCCCTCAGCACGCGCGTGTGGCGCGTTTCGACGAGCGGGGTCGCGCCCGCTTTGCGAGTCGCCCGCATGAGCTCTACCGTGAACTCGTCGGGCACATCAATCATGTCCAGCAACACTGCCTCACCGCGCCGCATTTTTGCCGAATAACCGATGAGCAGCTTGGCGAGCTTTTGAAAACGTGGATCAGCCATGGTGGCGGCGAATATAGATTCCACGGCCCTTCTGGCGACTTAAAATCACAGGCCCGGCGAGGGCGCGAACTGGAAGGGGGCCGACCAATGGCTCCAGCGTCCCGCATCGTCCTGATAGCGCGCACGCACACGGATCACTCCGCCCGGGGAAACCGCCGAGGGCGGGAGACGCCAGATGCCCTGCTGTGGGGGCTCTGGTTTGGAAGTCCAATGCGGCTCGATTTCGTAGCGACAGGGTTCACCCGCGACATGGCCCGAAAGGCCCGGTGCGCTGATCCGGCCCGCCCGCCATTGCACGGCGGCCGCCTTTCCACCGCTGACCGGCGCGGCAAATCCAGACACCTCAAACGTGAGATTGCCCGCAGGGAATCCCACGGGCCCGGTGTAGCGAACCACCGGCCGATGGGGGGCCGCTGCATCCTTTGCCTCCCAGGACAGATGCCCGAACCCGTAGCCACGCGGATCACCATCGTTGGGCCGGTAATTCCCCGCTGGGCGGGAGTCGGTGCAGAATTCGACGATGTACCTGCAGAAGCCAGCGAAGTCCGGCGTGGACAGCTTGCGTTCAAACTCGCCCCCCATCATTCCTTGCCGCGCGGGGTTTCGGTAAAACGCGCCCTTGTCGCCCGTTCGCGGATGCCAATTCCAAAGGGCCATATCCAGCTGCGCCCAATCCCGCGTGTGGCCCGCAGGCTCGATGGCACTCGCCAGTTCAGCCACCAGTTGGCCAATCTGTCCGCCTTGGCGCCCGGGGTCGCTGCAGAAGAGATCCAGGATTTCCCGCGCACGGTTTTGGTACTCACGCCGCAACGTCGGAAGCTCCAAGCACCGCGCCTGGTCGATGATTCCCGGCCAGTGCGTCTTGGGGATGAACATCATGTCAATGTCCCACGGCACCGGCGACCACTTGCCGCCACGGGCGTGGTAGAGAAAATGATTCGCGCCGTGACGCAGGTCGACGTTGGAAACAATCCTGTTCATGGCGTGAAAGCTGAAGTAGGCGTCCAGATCCAGGTTTTCGCGCCACCATGATTCCAGTTGCGTGGTGCGCGATCCATTCATGAACTGGTTGTAGTCCTCATGATTGGAGGGCATGCCGCTCGCCAGATGCTTGCGCCCGGTCTCCGGACTGTACGAGTTGCCCTCGCGAAGACCCCGGTCCTTCATCCAGCCGCCGTCGGGATCCTGCACAGCGAGGTAGAGCCCCCACAAGTCGCCTTCGAACTGATTGCGCGGCGATGACTCCTCGGCGCGGCTGACCACACGGAAGTGAAGCCAGTGCGTGTTTGGGCTGGGAACACCCGCCAGATGATACGCGCGAAACGCAACGGCCTCGTCCATTCCGGCCATGCCGCGATTGACCTGCACCCAAGGACTGGCGCACGCGCTCAAGTTGAGATGATCCCACGCGCTGGAGTAGGGCCGGCCCCAGTGGTCGCGAGCCCGCAGTTCGTGGGCGCGATTGAAATGAAGGCCCCACTTGTTTTTGCCCGCCACATGCGTGCTGGCTTGGCCGCGGTTCTGAAAAAGGATGTGATCGTAAACGCGCCCCTCGTGAACCAGCGTGCCATGCAGCCGGCGCTTGTTAAAGCCGCCATCCCACTGGCTGCGCTCCACGTCATCGTGGGTGGCGACCAGATGGTAGGCCGGCAGGGTGCCGAGCAATCCCCGCGAAAACTCCACCGCAGGCGTCTTTCCAGGCTGACTGCTTCCGGCCCAAGCGGGAATGCCGTCGTGGCAGAACCAGGCGAAGTTGGGACAATCGTCGTCCACGTAGGGAACACGGCATCCAAGTCCCACGCCATCGGTCGCGACAATCCGGTATCGGATGAGCCGCCGGTGTCGCTGCAGATCCGCTGGCAGCTCGACCTCGAAGTGTCCATCACCGGCCAGCGCGTCACCACTCGTTCCATCATCGTACATGGCGAACTCCTGCCAGCGCCGGTCATACTCCGCATCAGTGCGGCGCACATACGCCCCGGGATCCACCACCTGCACCTGCAACACGACGCTCTTCACGCCGTCGGGATCCTCCACCCGCGCCGAGACGCGCACTCGTTCGCCCGACTTGGGTTTCAAGGGGAAATGCGCCACAGCGGCGACGGCAGGGGGAGCATTGGTAGCCCACACAGAATTCTTGCGTCCCGGTGTGGGATTCCGGGCAACGGGTGCCCCGACCACCGGGAATCCGGAACTTCGCCAAGACGCTGCACGCCTGCCATCGAGCGTCGAATGAATTCGCTCCATCGACGAGCCGCCTCCTGCCGCCGCCGTCGGCCAAGGAAACCCCACATCGAAAGCCACGGCGTCCACGGCCTTCCCGGAGGCGTCGCGCAGCGTGACGCGTTCGCCTCTAGCCTGCAGCTTTCCCGGCAACGGACCCAGCGCGCGCGCGCCAAACGCTTTGGCGAAAAGCCCCGGATCCTTCGCCACAACCAGATAGCCGTCGGGGGGGACAACCGCATTGGTGGTGAAGGTAAACTTTTCCAACGTCCAACCGGCCAGATCCACCGGGGTCACGCCGGAGTTGTAGAGCTCGATGAAGTCCGCCGGCACCTTTCCCGGCGGATCAAAATGAATCTCGTTAATGACTACCCTTGCCATCACCGGCGGACTCAAGACCATCACGAGTCCCAAGCCAATCGCCCGCAGCAAGAATGACGGGATCATTTTGCACGCCCTTGTTCAATCCGACGCAAACGACTCTCGCGTCGGTCGGTTTCCGCGCGCAGCGCCGCCTCGGCCGACCAACCATCGGCCTGCGCCTCGGCACACAGCGCGAAGATCTCCCCCACCACCACCGACTTGCGCCGGCGACGCGCGTCGCTCCCCAGCAGTCCCGACTTCCGGGCCTTTTTCACCAACGTCTCCGCACGCAGCAACGCGGGCAGGTGGCGGGGAATGCCATCGAGCGCGCTGGGCCGCGCACGGCGCGTACCGCGCTTCTCCTCACCCTTGATGCGCTCCCAGTTTGCCCACACCTCGTCCACATCTTTCACTCGGACACTGCCAAACACATGCGGGTGACGCCGCACGAGTTTTTGTGCGATTCCGCACGCCACCCTCTCAAAGTCAAACGCGCCCCGTTCACGCCCAAGCTGGCAGTGAAAGACCACCTGCAAGAGCAGGTCGCCGAGTTCCTCGACCAGCTCGTGGTCGTCTCGCGACTCGATGGCGTCCATGAGTTCGTACGCCTCCTCCACCGCGTGATACCGCAGCGTCTGGTGCGTCTGCTCGCGATCCCAAGGGCAGCCCTTGGGGCCACGCAGCCGGCTCATCACCACCAACAGCTCTTGGATACCCGACTTTCGAGCTGTGGATTTCTTTCGTACGCTCACGCCTTTAGAGGATGACCAAGTCGTCGCGGTGCACCACTTCCTCGCGGCTTTGGGCGCCGGAACGAATGTCGGCGGCGCTACGGCGGCTGATGCCGCGAGCGAACTCAAGCCCGTCGGCGTCGCACAGGCACACCACGTCGCCCGCATTAAAGGTACCCTCGCAGTGCGCGATGCCCGGGCGCAGGAGGCTCCGTCCCCTTTCGCGCAGGGCACGCTTGGCACCCTCGTCCACCGTCAGCGTTCCCCGCGGGTGATGAAAAAAGGCGATCCACCGCTTGCGACCCTTTAGCCGCGTGGGCTTGGGCAGGAAGAGGGTTCCCACGTCCTCACCCGCAAAAATCGAAGCAAGCACGCCAGCCCTGCGCCCCGAAGCAATGACGAGTGGGATGCCCGAGCGCACGGCAATTTTTGCCGCCTGGATTTTTGACGCCATCCCGCCCACGGCCGTGGCACTTGTGGTACCGCGGGCGATGCTTTCCAAGCCCGCGTCGATGCGCTCAACAAGAGGCAGGACGCGCGCGTCCTTCGTGCCAAAGTTCTCCACCACGCCCTCGACCGTGGTGAGTACGATGAGCAGGTCGGCCGGCAACAACGCCGCGACGAGCGCCGAGAGCCGGTCGTTATCTCCAAACTTTAGTTCGGTCGAGGAGACGGCATCGTTCTCGTTGATGATGGGCACCACGCCGCGGCCCAGCAGCGTCACCAGCGTGTTGCGCGCGTTGAGATGGCGGTCCTGGTCGGCCAGGTCATCATGGGTCAGCAGCACCTGGGCCACCGTCAGGTCGTGCTCTGCAAAAAGCTTCTCGTACGTCGCCATCAAGCGCGACTGGCCCACGGCCGCGCACGCCTGCAATTGCGCCAGCGACACCGGACGCCGGTCGTACCCCAGCGCGCCCATGCCCGCGCCGACCGCGCCGGAGGTCACGATCACCATCTCGCGCCCCTCCTTGCACTGCGCGGCAACCTGCGCAACCAGCCGCTTGAGCTGAGGCACGTCCATGCGCCTGCGCTCGTCGGTAAGGACTCCGGTTCCCAGTTTCAGAACGACCCGGGCTGGATTGCCAATGCTGGCGGCGCGCACGCATGGCTATTTAGCGAACTTGGGAGGCACCTGTCGAGCGTGGGTGGCGCAAAGTCCATTCCTGCTGGACGCGCGAGCACCTCCCGGTAACCTATCCCGCCATGCGCAAGGAATCGCTGGACTTTCTCCAACAGTTGGTCAACACCCCCAGCCCGACCAGTTACGAGGCGCGCGGCCAGCGCGTGTGGCTGGACTATGTCGCCGCTTTTGCCGACGAGACCTTCAGCGACTCCTACGGCAACTGCGTTGCGGTGTATAACAAGGGCGGCTCGCCCCGGCTGATGCTCGCCGCGCACGCCGACGAAATCGCGCTTGCCGTGAACTATGTCGACGACCACGGATACCTCTACGTCAAGCGCATGGGCGGCGTGGACGCGGTCGTGAGCAAGGCGCAGCGGGTGACCATCCACTCGCGCACCGGCCCCGTGCTCGGTGTCATCGGCAGTGTCGCCCCGCACCTGACCAAGGTGGACGGCGAGCCCAAGCTGCCCAAGGTGCAGGATCTCTTCATCGACATCGGCGCGCCGGACCGGAAGGCGGCGGAGAAACGCGTCCGCGTCGGCGACCCCATCACGCTCAATCAGGAATTTCAAATGCTGCACGGCGACCTGGCCGTGGCGAGGGCGTTTGACAACCGCATCGGCACCTTCGCCGTGGCCGAAGCCCTGCGCCTCTTGCGCCTGTCAGGCAGTTGCCATGCCGAGGTTTGCGCCGTGTCCAACACCCAGGAGGAGGTGGGCCTCTTTGGGGCACGGCAGATTGCCTACAGCCTCAAGCCCGATGTGGCGCTGGTGGTGGACGTGACGCATGCAACCGATTTTCCCACGGTTTCGCGAACCACGCACGGCGACATTCGTCTGGGCCGCGGCCCGACGCTCACCCACGGCGTGTGCAACCATCCCGAGGTGGTCCGGCGTCTGGAATCCGTGGCGGCGGGGTTGAAGATGCCCGTGCAGCATGAGGCGGTGTCCGCCTCCAGCGGCACCGACACCGATGTGATTTTCTGGACACGCGGCGGCATCCCCAGCGGGCTCATCAGCCTGCCCAACCGGTACATGCACTCCCCCGTGGAAGTGGTGAACCTCAAGGACCTGGAATGCATCCCGCGGCTGATGGCGGGGTTTGCCCGGTCGCTCAAAGCCGGCGAGGAGTTCAAGGTGAAGATCTAGAGGGGGACGTCCTCGGGGCGCACTTGCAAACACTCGTCGTGGTCCTCCCACACGACGGCGCAGAATTCGGCCAGCAGGGGCCGCGCAAACTTGCCGCCCAGTTCCGTCAGCAAGGCCTCCGCCTGCTCGGCGGCACGGTCATACGCCTTGTCGTAGTCGCGCGCGGCCTTGCGCTGCGCATCGTCCCAGTGCGCGACGGCGTGGATGGGCGCGTACTTTCGAGCCCATTGCTCCAGCCCCTTCCGATGCGTGGCGATTTGCGTCAGGGCCGCAGCCGTTGCGTTGCAGTGCAGGCACACCAGTCCGCTTTCGCAGAGGTCACGCGTGACCATGGGCAAAAGCGGCCCCCCGCAGCAGTCGGCTACACCGTAGCCCGGGGGGACATGGATGAGCCGCTGGGGCCAGATCTGGCGTTCGTGCGCAACCTGCGCGGCCAGCCGGTACGACGCCAGCAGGGGGTGCGAAAGACGCCATAACCCGCCCTGGAGCTGCCCCAGCGTCTGGGCCATCCAGCGCGCGAGCGTCAGGTCGTCAAATCCGCGAAACACCACGCCGTACTCCCGCCAGAGTTTGTCCACGCCATCCTGCTCGTGCGCCATCGGGCGACGAGCATGAGAATTGGCCGTGGATGCGCAACGGAAAAATTGCGGATAACTTGGCCTTCGGCCCGGGCCCGGCGGTTCCATAATCGCCCTGTGCCGCCGGCATCCACTTCTGCGCTCTCGCAGCCGCTGGCCTCGCTGCGAGGCGTGGGGCCCGAGCGTGCCGCCCAATTGGCGCGGCTGGGAGTGCTCACGATTGGGGATCTTCTAGAACATCGCCCGCGGCGCCATGAAGACCGCCGGCATCCGCGCGCCATTGCCAGCCTTGAATTGGGGCAGCCCACGCTGCTGCGGGGAACATTGGTGGCGCAGGGGGCGCGGCGGCTGCGCGGGGGGCGTGGGCTCTTCGAATTCATCCTCGATGACGGGACGGCGAGGTTGCATTGCCGCTGGTGGAACATGCCGTACATGGACGGCTGGTTTCGCACCGGCGACGAGATGCTGGTGTTTGGAAAGCTTGCCTCCCAGAAGCCGCGCGCCATGGATCACCCCGAGACGGAACGCGTGGAGGCGGGGGATGACGCGCCCGTCCACATGGACCGGATCGTGCCGATCTATCCGCTGACCGAAGGCCTCCCCCAACGCTGGCTCCGCAGCCTGGCCTGGTCGATCGTCCACGCGCATGCCCCGAGCGTGCCTGAACCCGCCTACACCGTGGAGAACCTGCCCACGCGCGCCGCCGCCTTCGGGCATTTGCATTTTCCGGACGAGCTGGACGATTCAGAGCGGGCTAGGCAGCGGCTGGCGTTGGATGAATTTGTGGACTTCCAAGCCGACCTGCGCCGGCGGCGAATGGCCGTGCAATCGCGTGCGCGCGCCACCGCGTGCGCGGGTCACGGCCGGTGGTCAAAACAACTGCTCGCTTCGCTCCCTTTCAAACTCACCGGCGCGCAGCAACGGGTTTTGGGGGAGATCCAACGCGATCTTGCCGCGTCCGTGCCCATGCGCCGGCTTCTGCATGGCGACGTCGGCAGCGGCAAGACGGTGGTCGCCGCCGCCGCCATCACCACCGTGGCCGAGTGCGGCCGCCACACGTTATTGATGGCCCCCACGGAAATCCTGGCCGACCAGCACGCAAGGCTCTTGCGCACCTGGCTCGAACCCCTGGGCATCACCGTGGCGCTGCGGACGCGCCATCACCACGACTCCACTGAATCGGGCTTTGCCTCCCGGGGCCCCATCCTGGTGGTGGGCACCCACGCCCTGTTGGAAGAGAGCTTCCAACTGCCCGAGGTGGGGCTGGTGATCATCGACGAGCAGCACAAGTTTGGCGTCGAGCAACGAAACCGGCTGCTGCGCAAGGGGGCCTGTCCGCACCTGCTGGTGATGACCGCGACGCCCATCCCCAGAACCCTCGCCCTCACCCTTTACGGCGACCTTGATGTTTCTGTGATCGACCATCTGCCCGGGGGGCGGGGCGCCGTGCGCACGCATGTGCGAGCCGCCGACCGGCTGCCGCGGGTGATGGACTTTATCCGCGCCGAATTGCAGCGGGGCAGACAGGCCTACGTCGTCTATCCCCGTGTCGGGGAGGAATCGGAAGAGGCCACGCCTGCCGACGTGAAGGGGGTTGAGCGTGAGGCCGGGCGCCTGGAGCGGGCCTTCGCGCCGCATCGTGTCGGCATGCTGCACGGCCGCATGAGTGCGGAGGAAAAGGAGAGGATCATGCAGTCGTTCCGCACGGGCGCGTTGTCGGTGCTTCTGGCCACCACGGTGGTGGAAGTCGGCGTGGATGTCCCCAATGCGACCGTGATGCTGGTTGAAAATGCCGAATGCTTCGGGCTCACCCAACTCCATCAGTTGCGCGGTCGCATCGGCCGGGGCCCGCATGCGGCGCATTTCATCCTCCTGTCCGACCAGAAGACCCCCGCCGTGTTGGAGCGCATGGCGGTGCTGACACGCACGCAGGATGGTTTCGAGGTGGCCGAGGCGGATTTAAGGTTGCGCGGCCCCGGCGACCTGCTGGGCCAGAACCAAAGCGGAATGCCCCCGTTTCGTTTTGGCGATCTGTCGCGCGATTTGAGCCTCATTGACCGCGCGCGAGCCATCGCCTCCAAGTTGCGCGCCTGACCTTTGGCGTTGCACAAGGCCCATGGCGGCCTAAGCTTCTCCTCACCACACGAGAACTCCCGCACACGACGCACCATGGCCCTGCCCGACCGACTCAATCCCGCTTTGAAGCACCTGCCGGTGTATCAGCCCGGCCGCCCCTTGGAGGAAGTGGCTCGCGAACTGGGCGAGCCGGTGGATCACCTCGTCAAGCTGGCGTCCAATGAGAATCCGATCGGCCCATCGCCGCTGGCCATCCAAGCCATGCATCAGGCGGCCGGCGCCATGCATCGTTACCCCGATGGAAGCGCGTTCTACCTGCGCCAAGCTCTGGCGCAGCATCTGGCGGTGCGGCCCAACAACCTGGTGTTTGGCAATGGCTCCAATGAGATCATCGAGTTCGTGGCCCGCGCGTTGCTGGGCCCCGGCGATGAGGTGGTGATGTCGCAGTATTGCTTCGCCATCTACCCCATCGTCACGCTCATGATGGGCGCCAAGGTGGTGACGGCACCCAGTCGAAATTTCGGGCACGACCTCTCCGCCATGCTGCGCGCCCTGACACCACGGACCAAGATCGTGTTTGTCGCCAATCCCAACAATCCCACAGGAACGCTCGCGCCCGCAGAGGACGTGCTCGCCCTGCTTGAGGGGCTGCCCAACGATGTGCTGCTGGTCATGGACGAAGCGTACATCGAATTTTTGGATGCGCCGCTGGATCTGCTTCATGAGATCCGCGAGGGCCGCCGGCACAACCTTCTGCTCATGCGGACCTTTTCAAAAATCTATGGCCTCGCCGGCCTGCGCGTGGGCTACGGCGTGTGTCATTCCACGTTGGCTGGCGCACTGGAGGCGGTGCGACAGCCCTTCAATCTCAACGCCATGGCGCAGGCTGCGGCGATGGCCGCGCTGGCCGACGCGCCCCATGTCGAGCGTACCCGGGCACAGAACCGCAACGGGCTGGCCGAGCTGGAGGGCGCCCTGAAGCAACGCGGCATCGAGTTTGTTCATTCGCACGCCAACTTCATCATGGCCCAAGTGGGCGACGGCCAGCGCGTGTTCGAGGGAATGCAGAAGGAGGGTGTCATCACGCGGCCCATGGGAAGCTACGCGCTACCCGAGTGGATTCGCATCAGCGTGGGCACCGACACAGAGAATCGCCGGTGCATTGCGGCGCTGGATGCGGTGCGGATGGCGGCGCGCTCGTAATCGTGCGCAAAATTGCGTTTGCATCGCGCGTCAAAAGCGATAGAGATTCCAGCCGTTTTAAAAAATGCGCCCGTGAAGCCAACCGACCTCAGAGGCATCCTTCAATACATCCCGAGGTTTCGCGAGAAGACCTTCATCCTTGCGGTGGACGGCGCCATCGTCACCAGCGAGAACTTCGCCAACATCCTGCTGGATATCGCGGTGTTGCGTTCGCTCAACATCCGGGTGGTGTTGGTGCATGGCGCGGCCGCCCAGATTGAGGCGCTGGCCGGACAGGAGGGAGTGAAGCCCTCCAACGTGGACGGCACGGGCGTGACGGACGCCGAGACACTCAAGCTGGCACTCACGGCCGCCAACCGCCTCACGCACGAAATCCTCGAAGGGCTTTCTGCCAACGACCTGCGCGCCGCCTGTTCCAACGCCATCATCGCCCACCCCATGGGCATCCTTGGCGGAGTGGATCACCTCTACACCGGCAAAGTGGAGCGTGTGGATGTGGAATTGTTGCAGACGCTGCTGGCGCAGGGAGTGGTGCCGGTGATACCTCCCTTGGGATTTGACGGAGAGGGCCGCACCTACCGGGTAAACTCCGACGGCGTGGCGCTGGCCGTAGCCGAGGCGCTCGGGGCGGTGAAGCTCATCTTCATCACCACGACCGATGGGCTGGTTCAACAGGGTCAAGTCATCCGGCAGGTGCTCGTGGCCGATCTCGCCAAGCGCATGCAGGATGCCAAGGCGTTTGTGGGAACCAAACAGGTGTCCCTCGCCCAGCACGCCATCGCCGCCTGCAAGGCGGGCGTGCAGCGTGTGCATGTCATCAACGGCCTCGTCAACGAAGGGCTGCTGGCGGAGGTGTTTTCCAACGACGGCATCGGCACGCTCATCTACGCCGACGAGTACCGCCAGATCCGCCGCGCGCTCAAGAAGGACCTCCGGTCGATTCTGATGCTCACCAAGGATTCCGTGGCCAACGCCGAGCTGGTGAAGCGCACCCGCACCGACGTCGAGAAGAACTTGGCGCAGTACTACATTTACGAGATTGATCGCAATCCGGTCGCCTGCGTGGCGCTCCGTCCCTATCCCGAACAATCCCTCGGAGAGCTGATGCACCTCTTTGTCAGCCCCTCGCATGAGAATCAGGGCATCGGCCGCCGGCTCATCCAGTATGTGGAGAACCGCGCTCGCGAGGCCGGCTACCGCAACCTGATCGCCCTCTCGACGCAGGCGTTCTCCTACTTTCAATCGAAGGGCGGATTTGTCGAGTGCTCGCCCGAAGCGCTGCCGCCGACGCGCCGCGAGGAATACGATCGGAATGGGCGCCACTCCAAGGTGTTGATCAAGGCCCTTCAAGCCGCCGCCTAGCCTTGCGCCTTCCGCAAAAACTGCCGGAGCTGCTCTTGGTGGCCGGCGTCTGCCTCATGATTGGCTACGGCACGGGCGCCGTGCTGGGAATCCGCAAGCACTCGCTTGGCTTGGGCGACACGCTCGCCGTGGCCTGGAGCGATGGCGTGGGCGACGCCACCATTTACGGCGCGCATGTTTATGTGGAGCCCCACATGGATGGAAAAACTCGTGGGCTGGCCGTGCGCCTGCGGGTGTTCATCGGGCGCGACAAGCGCACCCAGCGATTCACCGCGCGCCATGAACTGGGCGTGGTGGGAACACACGCCGAAGCCCTCTCCAAATGGGGGCGCGCCGCGTGGTCGGCCGACGGGCTGCGCGTGGGTGCTGTGCCGGGCGCAGAATTTTTCCTTCCCAAAGAACGACTGGTGCCGCAACCGTGACCGACCCTCACGCCCAATTTGCCAGCGCATGCCTTCGGCTGGGGGTGCGCGCCACCGATTGGGCCCTGTTCATCTGCGTCGCGAGTCAAACTTTGTGCGTCCTGCGCCGATTGTCGCGGCGCCATCGCCTTTCCAGTGGCTGCGCGGGAGGGTTCCCGGGATATCTTTCGCACGCCCGTCACCGCATCTCCACCTCGCGATTTGGCGTGGGACAGGAGTCGGGGTCGAATCGCACACCGCTGGGCCTGCACCGCGTGGCGGAGAAGATTGGCGGGGGTCTGCCCATGGGCACGGTGTTTAAAGCCAGAGTGCCCGTAGGCCACACATGGGACGGCCAGCCCGACGCGGCCATCGCCCACCGGATTCTCTGGTTGGACGGACTGGAGCCGGGCCACAATCGCGGCGGCCTTCAGGACACCCACGCACGCTACATCTACATCCACGGCGTGGGCGACGAGACCACCCTGGGGCGTCCCGCTTCCCAAGGCTGCATCCACATGGCGGCGGCCGATTTGCTGCCCCTGCACGACGAGCTGCCCACGGGCAGTCTCGTCTGGATCCACGAATTCTAGCAATTGCAGCCCTCATCCCATAAACTCCAAAAACGGATGTCCTTGAATGAACAGATGGCGCTACTGGGCCGGCAGGCTAAGGCCGCCGCGCGCAGCTTGGCCCGCCTTTCTACGGAGGAGAAGAACCGCTGCCTCATTGCGATGGCCGATGCGTTGGAATCGCAATCAGAAGAGATCCAGCGCGCCAATGGCGTGGATCTGGACGCCGGCCACAAGTCGGGGCTCTCTGCCGCCATGCTCGACCGGCTGCGATTGGATTTGGTGCGCATTGGCGCCATGGCTCGTGGCTTGCGCGAGGTGGCGGCGCTGCCTGATCCCGTCGGCAGGGTGCTCGACGAACGCACCCGCCCCAACGGGCTGCGTTTAAGGAAAGTGTCGTCGCCGCTGGGAGTCGTGGTCATCATTTACGAGTCGCGGCCCAACGTCACGGCCGATGCTGCTGGGCTCTGCCTCAAGAGCGGCAACGCCTCCATCCTGCGCGGCGGCAAGGAAGCGTTGGGCTCCAACAGTGCCATCGCCCGCATCATGGTAGAGGCGGCGCGGCGGCACGTTCCGGCGTTTCCCGAACACGCGATTCAGATGGTTCCCACGCCCGATCGCGAGGCCATCGGCGCGCTGCTCTCACTCACGCAATACGTGGACCTCTGCATGCCGCGGGGCGGCGAGGGGCTGATCCGCGCCGTGACCGAATGCAGCCGGGTTCCGGTGATTAAACACTATAAGGGAGTCTGCCATGTGTACGTGGACGGCCACGCCGATCTGGGAATGGCGGAGGCCATTGCGTTCAACGCGAAATGCCAGCGGCCGGGCGTGTGCAACGCCATGGAGACGCTGCTGGTGGACCGGGCCGTGGCGGTGGAGTTTCTCCCGCGTGTCGCCCGAAGCATGGCGGCCAGCCAGGTGGAATTCAGGGCGGACGACGAGGCCCGGGCCATCCTTGGCGCCGTGCCCGTAGCCGCCGGGAAACTCAAGGCCGCCACCGAGGATGACTTCCACACGGAGTACAATGACTTCATCCTCAATGTGCGCGTGGTGGAGGGAGTGTCTGCGGCGATCGAACACATCGCCCAGTATGGCAGCGCGCATTCGGAGAGCATTGTCACGACCGGCGAAGCGACGGCACGCCATTTCCTCTCTGAGGTGGACAGCGCGGCCGTGTACTGGAACGCCTCCACTCGTTTCACCGATGGCGGCGAATTTGGCATGGGAGCAGAAATTGGCATTAGCACCGACAAGGTGGGCGCGCGCGGCCCGATGGGTCTGGAGGAACTCACCACCTACCGCTGGCTGGGCATTGGCACGGGCCAGATCCGCGCCTGATTTGGCCTGTGAATGTCGCGCCTACCGCCCCCGACGACCGCGCCCGCGCGCACTTCGTCCGCTCACAGCTGCCTGCCCAAGGTTTGTTCCATGGACATGAGTGGCGCATCGCCACGGGGCCGTTCCAACTGGATGCCGGCGTGGCGGGACAACTGGAGTTTCTCGGGCGTGTGTTGCTGCAGTTTAACCGCGCCGCAAACCGCCTCTACCGGCTCAGCGCCGAAGGCAAACAGCCCGGGTGGATCGCGGCGCTGCTCGATCAAGGCAAGCCCGCTGAGCTCATCGCGCTGCAGCGCAATGAGGTGTTTAAGAATGAGGTGCCGCGGGTCATCCGGCCGGACCTGCTGTTGACTGAGGAAGGCTTGCGCATCACTGAACTGGACAGTATTCCCGGCGGCATTGGCCTGACCGCATGGTTGAATCAAACCTACGCAACCCACGGCCCCGTATTGGGCGGCGCGGCAGGCATGCTGCGCGGTTTCGAAAGCATTTTTGGCGAAGCGCGCGACGTGCGCATCATCGTTTCGGATGAGTCCGCGGTGTACCGTCCTGAGATGAAGTGGCTGGCGCAGCAACTGGGGCCACGATTCTCCGTAGCGGGGCCCTCGCCCGCAGCGCTGTCCGAAGGGACGGCCGTCTACCGTTTCTTTGAACTCTTCGACGTGGAAAACGTGCCGGTCGCCGCCGAACTGTTCCGACTTTCGGCGAACCGGCAGTTGTGGATGACGCCGACACCCAAGCCGTTGTTTGAGGAAAAACTTCTGCTGGCCTTGCTGTGGAACCGCAACCTTCGCGAATTCTGGCGGCAGGAGTTGGGTGGGGCGTTTTTTGGGAAGCTGCTGGAGTGGGTTCCCCAAACCTGGGTGGTGGATCCCACCCCCTTGCCACCGCACGCGGCCCTGCCCGATCTCAACCTCACCGACTGGCGGCAGCTCGCATCGCTTTCCCAGCGCGACCGCGCGCTGGTGCTCAAGCCATCGGGATTCTCAGCCGAAGCCTGGGGCGCGCGTGGAGTGTCCATTGGCAACGACCTTTCGGCGGAAGCGTGGGCTGCCGCAGTGGAGAAGGCCATCGGGCGATTTGAGAGCTCGCCGCACGTGCTTCAGCGATTCCAGCGCACGAAAGTGTTCGAGGCCCAATACTTCGACTTCGAGAGCGACCAAGCCGTATCGATGGCAGGGCGTGTCCGGTTAAGTCCGTACTATTTTGTGAGGGGCGACGGCGACCAAGCGCGAGCCGTGCTGGGCGGCGCACTCGCAACGATTTGTCCTTCGGACAAGAAGGTGCTTCACGGAATGCCCGAAGCCATCTTGGCACCCTGCGCCGCAGGCTGACGTGTGCCTACTTTCGCACCGGCAGGTCGGTGGGCACTTCGGTCGAGAACACGCCCCGGGGGAGCTCACGCTGGGTGGGAATCTGATTGGCGGCCACCATCTGTGTTTGCACCACCTTGTCGAAGTCAAACCACTGCGGAAGCGCCTGCGCCACGCGCGGCATGGTCGTGGGATTGGCCGGTGACTCCAAGTTGTCTCCACGAGGGCGACGCGTGGGCACTCCTTTAAGACTACCCTCGGGATTGCCACCGCCCCTAGCACCGCCGCGAGTGCCGAAGGATCCCGAAGCGCCGGGATTGCCACCACTCGGCTGCCCGAATTGCGTTGCGCCGCTGCTGCCACGGGAACCTTGGAACCCACTAGCGCCCGTGCTGCTTGGAAAACCGCCGCGCGAGGGAAACGCTTCGGTCGTGCTGGTCTTAGTCTGCTCCTCGTCAAAGAACACGACGCTTGCCTGTCCGTCGTTCTCCAATTTCACGACGCCCTTGTCCGGGTCGATGCTGACCACCTTGATGCGATCCACCACCTCGCCTGCTTCCATCGTATAGTGCGAGGGATCCTTTTCGCCGGTTCTCTTGACTTCCAAGAACACCTTCTCCTTGCCGCGAAACACAACGATGCCGGTGACGCGCACGCTAGACCGCGGCGGTGGCGGCGGCGCAGTAGTTTTGGTTACCGGCTTGTCTTCGGGCCGAACCAGCCGGAATGGGTTGGTACGGATGAATGTTCCAAAATCGACACCGTTGATGGGCTCGGGCATCCGGATCTTTGGCGGCGGGGGAATGACAGGTTCAGTGGACGGTTCCGGCACTGCAGGCTGGTCGGGATTGACGGCCGGTGTGGTCTTGTTCTGGTCGGAGGCTGCCGGCGCGGTCTTGTTCTGATCGAAGCTGGGTGGAGGCACGGTCGGCTCCCCGGCGGGCGCTTCCTGAGCCCATGCCCTGGATGCGAGCGTCAAAACCAGGATGATGGCCTTAAACTTTCCTCCACTCACAGTTCCAATCTAGCAGGGCATCCCACCTGCCGCCAGCACATATTGTTCGCAGGCAGAGGAGCTAATAGGCGGCCTGTGCGCCTTTGATGGAACGCTTTTTCATCCACGGCATCAGCGCGCGCAGGCGTGCGCCGGTGACCTCGATAGGATGCTTCTCGCCCTGTTTGAGCAGCGCGTTGTAGCGCTTGTAGCCGCCCTTGTATTCGGCCACCCACTCACGCGCAAACCGGCCCGACTGCACGTTCTTCAGAGCCGCGCGCATCCGTTTCTTAACCGACGCGTCGATGATTTTCGGGCCAACGGAGACATCCCCCCACTTGGCCGTCTCCGAGATGGAGAAGCGCATGCCCGCAATGCCAGCCTCGTTCATCAAGTCCACGATGAGCTTGAGCTCGTGCAGGCATTCGAAGTACGCC